>Ga0247742_10001788_pt1 | contig 14502 bp, 17 predicted proteins | sample UWRJL208509C2_FD_180944 | JGI IMG/M metagenome (GOLD analysis project Ga0247742, IMG submission 180944) | Plant litter microbial communities from Arlington Agricultural Research Station in Wisconsin, United States - UWRJ-L208-509C-2 | ecosystem: Environmental > Terrestrial > Plant litter >...
CCACCGCGATCCGTCATCCTTGGGAGGGTGCTTTTCGTGCGACCCGCCGGGGCCTTCGTCGAGGATGCGTTTACCCTTTGGCGGATCGATCGCCACGGCAACCAGGAGGTCAATGTGACGCAGCGTTACGCCGCGCACCTCGACCACGACGCCGGGTTCAAGCGCCTTTGCAATGGCCGCAGAGAGGTGCGGAGGTGTATGAACTTCGGTGCCATCGTCGAGCAACAAGCCATCGATGTCGCCGTGGCCATTGAGAAGAAAGCGGTCGAGTGCGCCGCGGGTGACCGGCAGGCGATCGGGGTCCAGATGGTGCATGCGAATCTCCGGGAAAAGAAATGATGGGGACTGAATCAAGGCGTGGGCAGGGGCGGAGGAGTACCGGGCCGCGGCGGTGGACCCACAGGCTGCTCCGCGCCGGGACGCGCACCCATGGCGGTCACCTGCATTGCGCGGCCGAACCGCGAGTCGATACCGAAGCCCTTTGCGCTGAGGTGTGCGCCGGGACGAAGCAGCGGATTGTCCTGCGCTGCGGGCGGCGGAACACGGATGATCGGACCGCCGTCTAGAATCGCGCCGGCGACGTCACCACGGGGTCCGTAGAGCGGCTGCGCCACCCGCCCTTCCGCATCCATGGGTTGCAGGGGAGGCGGCGGTGGCGGAGCCATGGGCGGAGCCGGCGGTGTGTCGGTCAGGCGCTTGCCGTCGGGCAGCGTGATCGCTGCGGCTCGCACGAGCGGTAGCGCGCCGATACGGAATCCGTCGATCGCCAGGCGATCGCCGGCTTTTGCTTTGCCGGAGAGCGCATTGCCCATCGGAGGCGCGAAGGTCACTTGCGTATGACCATCAAGGAGCATGCCGTCCACATCGCCGTTGGGGTTGACGAGAAAGCGGCTGACGAGGCCGGTGACATGGATGCTTTGCTGCGCCGAAGTTAACGGCGGCGGCGGCGGCGGTGGCGGTGGCGGCTGTGGAGCATGATCGGGCAGCGCGGTTGGAAGCGTCGCCGCGTGGACGCTGGCCAGGCCGAGGCACGCGACGAAGGCGGCGAGGTAGAGAGGGCGATGAATCATGGTTCGACTCCATAACAGCGGTGGGGAGGCCGCTGGCACTGCATTGCACGCGATGTGCCAATGCCGCGCGCGAGGGGCGACGCGCCCTCGCGCTTCTACGCAGCCAACACGTGTCCGCTTCGAGGACACAAAGCTGTCTCCTTAACGGACATCACTCCAGTCCGTAATCCACGAGCTTGCGATAGAGGAGTTGCCGACGAATGCCGAGGCGGCGTGCCGCTTCCGCCCGGTTGCCTCCGCTCCTGGCGAGCGCATCCGCAATCATCGACCGTTCCAGGCGCGCGACCGCCTTGGGGAGGTCGGCGGATCCGTCCTCATCCGTCGCTGCCGACGCAGACGCGGGCGCAGAGAACATGTTCTCAAGGTCGATGGCATCGATACGACGGCCTGCGACCAGAACGCGACAACGATCCATCATGTTCCGCAGCTCCCGCACATTCCCGGGCCAGTGGTAAGACTGCAGGGACGCGATCGCTGCCTCCGTCAGCTGCTTGCCGGGCAGCTGGCCATCGCGCAGGAATCGCTCCGCGAGCAGAGGAACATCTTCCGGACGATCACGCAGCGCGCCAAGCTCGATCGGCAAGACGTTTAGTCGATAGAACAGGTCGCTGCGAAACCGTCCCTCCGCAATCAGGTGATCGATCCGGCGATGCGTGGCCGCCAGGACGCGGACGTCGACCGGCACCGGCTGACTGCTCCCCAGTGGGGTCACAGCACCTTCCTGAAGCACTCTCAACAGCTTCGCTTGCATGGTGAGCGGCATATCGCCGATCTCGTCGAGCAACAGCGTGCCTCCCTCGGCTTCCCGAAAATAGCCTTGCCGCTCGGACGTCGCGCCAGAGAAAGAGCCCCGCCGATGGCCGAAGAGTTCGCTCTCCAGAAGGTCCGCGGGTATCGCTGCACAGTTGACGGCGACGAACGGAGCCCGTGCGCGCGAGCTGGCCCGATGCAGTGCACGAGCCACCAGCTCCTTGCCGGTGCCGGTTTCTCCGGTGATGAGCACAGGCACGTCACTGGCGGCGGCCAGACCGATGCGTTTTTGCACCTGCCGCATGACCTGGCTGTTACCTGCAAGCTCCGTTTCGTCATGCAGCGATGCGTCGGCGACAGGCACGTGCGCCGAGGTCAATGCGCGGGTAACGACCTCGGCCAGCTCTGCGCGACCGATCGGTTTGGTCAGGTGGTCGAAAGCGCCCAGGCTCATGGCGTCGATGGTGTTTTGCCCGGACGCGAACGCGGTGAGCATCACGACAGGAATAGCCTGCAGTCTCGCGTTCGCCTGGCGCCTGCGCAAGAACGTGATGCCGTCCATACCAGGCATACGGTAGTCGACGAAGGCCAGGTCGATCGATGCGTCCCCGAGGATCGCGAGGCCTTCTTCGCCATCGTGGGCAACGAGAACGTCGTACCCCATCGAGCCGAGTGTCGCCGCAAGCGTCGCGCGGAAGTCATTGTCGTCGTCAATGAGCAGGATCAGCGCCATGGCAACTCCACGATGAAGGAGGTAACGCCATCGCCCCGCTCGTGCCGGACCGTGCCACCGTGCGCCTCGACGATTTCGTGAACCAGTGCTAGGCCCAGGCCGTTGCCGTCGATGCGATCGGTGGCGAAGGGCTCGAACAGTCGGTCGGCCACCAGGGGCGAAATCGCATTACCCAAATTGCGGACTGCCATGGTCAGCCGGTCCGCGTTGACGTAAATGTGCCAGGCGATATCCGTTTCCGGTTCACGATGTTGAAGCGCGTTCCGCAGGAGATTGATGAGGACACGTTCCATTTGGCCCGGGTCCATCGACCAGGTGGTCACCTCAGCGTCCATCTGCAAGTCGATCACCAAGTGGTCGTTTCCCATAGCGCTGATCACGCCGCGCGCCCATGAGGTAACGTCCGCAGGCTGACGTCGGACGCGTACGGGCTGGACCATGCCGAGGAGGCTTTCGACCAGATCATCGAGCTTGCTCACCTGGGCGAGCATCAGGGTCAGCGACGGGCGCGTTGCTACGGACACGGCATCACCCGATACGGCCAGGGCGTTTTCCGCGGCAAGCCGCAAGGTGGCGATGGGGTTGCGTATTTCATGGGCGACCGTGGCTGTCATGCGGCCCAGGGTGGCAAGCCGCTCGTGACGATGTACCACCGCCGCTAATGAAGCGGCCTCGCGGTGGCTGGCAGCGAGCCGGGTGGCGTAATCGACGACGGCCTTAGCCAGCCTGTCCAGTTCAGGGGAGCCTGTCGGTGGCAGATCGGGCACGGCTTCGCTTCTGGCCAGCGCCTGCTCGACAAGGGTGAGCCGGCGCGACCAGCGCCGCATGATGGCTGCCAACGCAACGGCCGACGTCACGGTCAGCACGAGCAGAACGGCCGCCCCGGCGGCAAAAAGTGTCGATGAGCGGCCTGGCGCGGCGGCGACGTGAGTCATCGTCCAGCCGGCACGGTGGGCGTCGATCGGACACGCCGCGATCAACAGCGATTCGCGCGCTCCCGATCGCTTGTAGTCCGCCACGGTGGCACGTTTCAGGGAGGCCGCCGCGGTAGCGGCCAGGTTCGCTCGTTCCGCGTCCGGTACGTCCGTCTTCAGCCCGGATCCCTGGTACGTAGGGTAGGCATAGGCGACGAAGCCTTTACGGCTATCCCATATGCCCCCTTCGACGCCTTCCGCATCGTCCAGTACCAACTGGACCACAACATCGGCCAATCCACCGGCTTGTGCATCCTCACGCGCCGCCGCGCTGGCACCGTTGTACCGGCTCACGATGGCGGCGCAGCGGGCGGCCAACGTGCGCTGCGCATGCGAAAGCTGTGCGGTCCCGGTTTGCTGCCACGCGGCTAAGAGTAACCCGGCGGTACCCAGGCACGCGGCCAGGACCATCACCCATACGAGAAATAACTGGCGGGAAAGTGTGGCGAGCATGATGCACTGCCGGTGATGACGATGGGAGGTTAAGCGTCCGAAGGACTGCCTCCCGTGAAAAGGCCCGCCTTCGGCGTCATGCGTCCTTTGCATGCGGTTTGATAAAAAGCGGCTTCAATGTCGAGAAGCGCCATGACAGACCGCAAACCGCTTGCTGTGATCATCGAACCCCGTTCACCGCTTGCGGGGACCCTGGCCGAGGTGCTCCACGCACGGGGTTTTGAAGTGGTGGTGGCGTCGACCCATGCCGGGGCTGCGGGGCTCGTGGTGGCGCAGGATAAGGTCGACTTCCTGATTGCAGCGATCCCCGCTCCCGGTGAGGACCGCTCTGGAGCGTTTCTTGAAGAGGCGCGGAAGAAGAATCCGGGTCTTGGGGTGGTCATCATGCTCTCTGACCCCCACGAATCGACCGAAGGCGCTCCCGCCACCGCTGTGCGTCTCATTAAGCCTTTCGACACCCACCAACTTGCTCATGCGATCGATGAAGCAACGGGACAAGCCTGAGCTCCACACAAATGTCGAGACGACCTTGACACATGTACCGGACCCTTGGACAACAGTCGCCCCATCCTGATTTCTTCCAGACATGCATGTTCTTTTTCTTCGACATCCCCTTTCGCGCGTGTTTTCAGGCCGCACCGCCTGGGATTTGCTTGCCGAAGGCGACGAGGATGGGGTATGGGGCGCTGCGAGTCGGTTGTTGCATGTCTCAGTCGAGGATGGTGTGCCGCCCGCGCAGCGGGCGTCCGGTAACGCGCTCTTGCAGCCGACTGGCCCATGAAATCTCGTGCTTCACTGATACGCTTCACGCACACCTTGAGCGGCAAGCGGTATTTGGCACGAATCTGCTAAAGCGGTTCAAACCCCAGGGCATAAAGCGCATTGGCGACACGCAGCATCCCCGCGCCATAAGGGGGGATGGCGCCATTCCCGGCGGACCGAGCACAATCACAAGGTGGGCTGCAGCAAGTGCAAGGTCGACGTACTCGGCATCATCGGCCTTCGCGGCTGTCAGCTGTGCCCGAAATCGCGCTTCGTCGAGGGTCTCGCGCTGGGTCGATTTAAAAGAATGGACGAATCCGCTTACTACGAATTTCTGTGTTGGAAAGCGGGGCGCATGTTCTCTACGTTGCAGAAAGCTTCGACAACAGTCAAAGCCCCTTTTCCATGGTGTTCAAAGGCATCAAACGCACACTGGCAGCGGCTAGGAAGCCGGCCACTAATGGAAAGGGCTGCCGTGAGGGCTCGGGCAGCCGCGTACTCACCGGACGGCACCGTTGGGCTCAGCGCCTGATCTTTCTTGGCCGCTCGGGACGGCACCGTCCGCGCGCGCCCATTGCGCACCTTCATCGCGCTTGTGGCCACGCGCTCGGGCTGAGCGGCGATAGTTCGGTCGAGAATAAGAGCGTCGGCGGGGACGAGGCCTTGCCTAGCCCGCGCATTGACGTCCGGTCCGAAAAGACGTCACTTCCATCTGCCCATTCGACGCCGAGTTGGACTTGTTCGCCGCCGCAAGCATCATCTGTGACCCTGCCCGGACTGCGAACCGCATGGCCTTATGGCGCTCAGCGAGGGCAGAGCACCTGACGGAAGCGAGATGGTTCAGGTTTTACATGGCGAATGGAAGCGGTTGAAGACGAGCTTGGGCAGTCATTCGCCTCCTCGAAGCGAAAGGACTCGTCACACGCCAGAGCCAGGATGATTATCTCGATAACGCAGTGACAGCGTCCAGATTGCAGGCCATGCTCGATGGTTCGCACATTCACGCCCTGTTTGCCGAGCACGTCGAGTATGTCCTCTTCAAGCCTCGCGGCTGGATGAGTGAAGCCCACAGCGAGGAAGTGCTTGATTTCGCTGAGGGCACATCCGGGGTATCCGGGTGAGGGAAGGCGCTTTTGGTCCGTTGCCGTTAGAACGGGTCGATGCGGTGGTCGTCGTCAAGCCAGCCGTCCCGCCGTTGCATCGTCCACTCAACGTGCCGGGCGAACGGTGCGGTGATGAAGTCGTGCTCCAGCATGCCCTTGAGTGGTGCGGCCCGGGTCGTCAACAACGCCGCTTGCGCATCGAGGCCACGAAATCCATCGCTTGCCAGTTCAAACAGGAGACGGCGCAAATTGGTGCGTCTGTGTTGCTGGAGATTTTCCATAGCGCTTTACCGGTGGCCAAACTGGGTTGTATCAGTCCCCGAGGGAAGAGGAGATGACGCCTGGTTCGCCAACCCTGAAAGACCCCCGACCGACCTCGACAGACATGGTTGCGAGTGTGGTCTGTGCCTCGCGGCTGACTTCGACGACAAAGATGAGGGCGTCGTCCGATTGACGCCAACAGTCCCTAAACAGGACAGCTGAAATCAGCGCCGGATGTCGCAGAAAAAGCCCTGGATATCTGGCTGGACCCCAGCTAGCGCGGACGCCATCCGTGTGCATGACCAAATGGGTCTTGCCTCCAATCACATGACGGTATGTCCGGAAATCAGGCATACCGTGACCAACAACGCCGGGATACGACACCAGCCCCGCCCGGCGGTCGTCGGTAATGAGAGCTGCATCAATGTTGCCGATGCCACCGTAGTCGACGAACTTGTGCGCCGGGTCGAGGCGCGCCACGGCGCCCGCCGCACCCACCGTGCCCCGGAGAGCGTCATGCACCCGGCGCAAATCCTCCGCAGGCGACAAGGGCGTCATGCCGCGTAATGCCTCAACGCCGGCGAGGGCGGCATTCTCGGCAAGCGGCCCATGGCCGAGGCCGTCGATGACTAGCAGCGTGATTCCGGCAGCCCCGGCCGACATTGCCCACGCGTCGCCTGAGAACTGGGCTCCGCCAAGGGCGTGCTCCATCACGCCGAAGGGCAGGTCGACCGCTTTAGGGCCGTCCAGAACCCGAACAAGCATGCAGTCGCCCTTGTCGTCGTGCCAGTGGTCGGTGAGAACTCTGACGTCCGGATTAAACGATGCTCGCTCCAGCTTCAGGGTGCCGGTGGAGACCACCACCACTTCGAGACCACCAGCTTCCAGGGCACGGACGTGCGCCCGGCCCGACGCACCTGGTGCCATGTGGAGGTGTAAGGCGATGTCGAGAGCAACGTTTCGCACAGCGTCTGACCCAGCCAGGGCGTGCGCGGCCCCGGTCAAACCTGGCGTGGGCAAGCGGTCGATGGGAAAGTGTCGATGGGGCAGGGAGGTCAGAAATTGCATGGCGCCCTCTGGTGGACAATCGGCGAAGGGAGTGCCAAATGAATGGGGGGTGTTGCTGGCTGCTGGGCGGCGCGACGCCGGGTTCTCGCGTTTCGTGTTTCAGTCTTCCCACTCGCGGACGACGCCTTGCATCTCGTAGGCAATCGCCTGAACCGCCAGAGCCATCTCCGCCTCGGACCGTGCACCCTTTTCCACCGAGTGCTGGAAAGCGCCGGCTGCACTGGCAAGGGCTGGCATGCCCTGCTCCCAACCGATGGTTCGCACCCGGTTTGCGAAACCCCAGGCATGTTTGACATTACCGTGGCGCACCGCATCGAGCAGACCGATGGTGTCGTTAACGAGTTGGACAAGAATTGGTTTCATGTCTGTATTTGGCGCTCGGCATGGATAGACCATGCAGTCACAGCGTAGAGCCGTCTTCACGCTTCGGGGCTCAAGAGTCTTGGTCACGGTGTCAAGCCGCGCTCGGCAACGGAGCCCAGCGCGGTGCATGCAAAAGAACCAGCCACATGCGCGCCGATGTGCACGGCCGCCGCACCGTTTTGCCCCTGCTGTAGCAGCAGGAACGCTTCCGCCGAGAGGGTCGAAAACGTAGTCAGACCGCCGAGGAAGCTGGTGATCAAAAACAGCAGCCAGGTTGGCGAAACATCGACCGCCAGAAAGGCGGCCAACGCGATCCCCATGAGGAAGGCGCCGAGCAGGTTGGCAGCCAAGGGTTCCCATTGGCAGGGACGGCGCCAGGTAGTTGAGGCCTGTGGCGAGGGCAAACCGCAACAGGGTGCCCAGGGCAGCGCCGACGGCGATAGCCAGGAGAGTCATGGGCACGGTGGGTCAGTCGCGCAGGGTGAGCAGGATGCCGCGTTTGGTAAACACTTCGTGCAAGGCATGGGGCGGGTGCATGCAGATGACCTGGGTCACGTTCTCAACATCGGCCCTGTCTGCGACGGCTTCCATGGTAGGAGGCATCACGATTTCAGCGGTGACCTTGAGCCCCGCCCGTTTGCCGGTCCGGACCAGAGCGTCCAGCTCGTCTTGCATGTCCGCTGCTGGTGACCCACTGGCCGGGTTCGGAAGCAGCAGGCCCGCAATGAACACCGAGGCCTGACAACTGGCCGCGTGCCCGAATGCCCGCAACACCGCAGTGCCGGCCAGGGGCGTGCAATCGTACATAACCATGTAGCGGGGCGGGGTCCATTTTCCGGCGGTCTTTCCGGAATCAAGCGCAGTCGTACTGATGCTCATCACACGCTCTGAATGAAGCGCTGCCGACAGTGGGGCACTACCCTTTTCGCCTTGCAGCGTGTGGGTAGGCATCATCAGCCACGGCGGCGGTTGGGTCAGGAGGTATGCCATCTCCTGTGCGTGGAGGATACCCAATCCCCCGGTGAGCGTGCCGTATAGGTGGAGGCACATCCGCTCATCAGGCCCATCCGTATCCATTGAAGGGCCCGCCCACTTGCTGAACTGGACGGCAGTTCCAACGCGTACCTGCGGTGAGGAGCCGTAATGCCACCCATCCGGACTTATGTGATGCGACCCCTCGGCTCTGCTGGGCCGTGGCACGTGTCGGTTAACGGCAGCGAGGGTGAGTCTTTCAAAGACGAGGAGTCAGCTGTCCGTGCCGCCCTGGACCTGGCCCGGCGTCTTGGGCAGGAACCGGAGGCTGTCGAAATGGGTCAAGGTTTGGCCCTGAGCGTTGCGCTACAGGTTGGGTGCTTTCAGGTCAGAAAGGGAAAAACGGCCAGACACTGTTTCCCCCTCCAATGCCCAGAAACGCCCGTCGCCCAACGCTGCTCGCAGTTCTTCGGCCACGTGCAGCAAGCCGGCGCCGTAACTGACGTTTGGATGGCCGCCCATCGGTCCGAGCTGAAGTCCCAGTACTTGTGCCGCCGCAGACAACGCCCTCAGTTCCAGCGAGCCCGCGCTGGAAGCCAGGAGATGGGTACGTAAGCGGGCTTCATCGAGGTCGCCCCGAAGTACGGCTTCGGCGACCGCACTTGCATCGCTGGCCACCATGGCGTGGGTAACCGCTGCAGGTTCGAAAGTATGCACGTCGGATCCGGTGGAAGTGCGTATTGTCCAAACCCAATGTTCGCCAGATTCGCAGCTCATCCATCCGAAAAAGTACTGGTCTGGCGTCCGTTCTTTGAGCAGGGGCAGTGCCACGGACGGGCTTCACAGCTCCGTTTGGGTCAGGCTAGAATTTTTCGATGAGGCTTCAAGACGACCAAACCCTGTTTGCCACTGACGTTGCTGCCGAGGCGCTGGCCATGAATGAGGCCGCCTTGCAACGGGATTTTGACGAAGCGCGCTTCCGAGCCCGGATGGTGGTCGGCAAGGCTTACGGGGAGGGATGCTTCGGGGTGGCAGCGGTGGCGGCACGCATTGTTGATGCGCTCGGCGAACCGGGAACGACACCCAGACATGGCTACGGTGAGTTGATGCTGCAGCTCGCACACCTCATCGGTACCCTTGTCCGTGAGCCCTTGCAGCAAGGGACAGCATGAGGGCGCTTTCGTTGCCATACGTGCAGGCGGGCCGTCTTCACCAACGTGAAGGCCACCGCTAAAGCAGGTTGGAAAATGGCGGATGCATCCATGCCCGACCTGCGTCCGTAAAAGTCGTCATGCCTGTCCAAGCCGCACGCCTTGCCAACCTGCGCTCAGTCATATGCCTTCTCGAAGCGGAAGGACTCGTCACACGTCAAAGCCAGGCCGACTATCTCGATAACGCAGTGACCGCATCCAGGTTGCAGGCCATGCTCGACGGCTCGCACATTCACACCTTGTTTGCCGAGCATGTCGAGCACGTCCTCTTCAGGCCTCGCGGCTGGATGAGTGAGGCCCATGACCCTGAAACGCTCGACATCGCCGAGGATAAGGAGCACGTGCAAGGTGGGAGGGGTTTTTGACGGGTGCGCCGTTGACCTTGGTCCATCCCTTGGACGGCTAAACGGAGTCTGAATCCGACCTCTTGAAATTTTTCTGTCGCTGCATAACTTACGTCCCGCTGGCCGCTTTGGGGCCAGCCTCGTCGCCCGCTTCGGGGGCGATGAAGAACTCATCACCATGTTGCTCTGAGGATATGGCCATGACTCTTCTGAATGTTGCACCCCTCCATCGTTCCAGCGTCGGCTTCGACCGCATGTTTGACTTGCTCGAAGCTGCCGCCACTCGCGGCCAGACGGCCGACAACTATCCACCGTTTGATTCTCTCAAGCTCGCCGACGACCAGTACCGCGTGACCATGGCCGTTGCCGGGTTTCGCGAGGGAGACCTCGAAATTTCAACCCAGGGAAACTGGCTCGTGGTCAGTGGCGAGCGCCATCTGGACACGGAAGGTGAGGTCCTGCACCGGGGTATTGCGAACCGTCCGTTCCAGCGCCGGTTTGAACTCGCCGAGCACGTCCATGTGGTGGGCGCAACGCTCGCCGACGGGCTGCTTTCCATTGACCTTAGACGGGAGGTGCCCGAGGCCATGAAACCGAGACGGGTCAAGATTGAATCGCGATCGAACGCGCAGGACAGCGTTCGTCAGCTACTCGACTAGGCCGCGTCCTGATTGGGAAAGAGCTCCGCAGGGAAGCGGGGTTCTTTCCCGCCACCCACGCATGACGGCATGCCGGACATGCGCCGGCCTTCCCCGATGCAACGATTCGCATGCGCAGGACTTGCAAACTGGAAGCTCCGCCAGGACAAACCGGGCTCTGGCTAGTTTCGCAACGGAGTGTTGGGACTATGGTTGCCTCACACGTCGTTGACCCGGGCAAAAGGCATACTTTGGCCAGACAAGTCCGGGGAGATGACAAGGTGGAAGAACTTGCACACCTCGTGGGGGCACTGTCTGCCGACGAGCGCTTCGCGCTCCGGCAACTGTGTTCGACCGCCTACCTTGCCTCCGGAAAGGTCGACGACCGGGCTTGCGCCAGGCTGGTTCGGGCGAGACTCGCCTGGAAGGATCGTGACGGCTACTGGGGCACCACAGATCTCGGAAAGAAAGTCTTCCTTTTGCTCGAAGAAGACCGGCGCGCACGTGCTTGACCGGTTACGGCGACGGCCCGCTGTTAGGGCCTTCGCGAACGAGCTTCGACATCTGTGCACGGCTCGGCGCGTTCGGGCTAGCGCATCGAGCCTGTGACTGGTTGGGCCCTATCAATGGCTTGACGAGGCCGGCGGCGCTGGTGGGTGCGCCGTCAACGGGCGGTCCCGCCTGGCAGCGTTTCACGGAAGGAAAGCGCCAAAGTGATTCAGGCCATTGGAGCCATCTCGACCATCGTCGTTGCCCGGTCGATGGCATCTGCAAGTTCAAGAGCGCTGAATGGCTTCCGGATTGTTACGGCATGGCGCGGGACGTTGGCCATGCCTTCGTCGTTTTCCGAGGTGACGACGATGAAGCCGATGGCTGGTTTGCCCGTGCGCGCTTCAGCGAGATAGGCGCCGTCCGTGCTCTCGCCGGCCGCAGGCACCGAAGCCACGAGGAAATCCACCTTGTCGCGGCTGGCAGCCCATGCAGCGCCGGCTGCATGTGTGCCTGCAATACCTACAATATAGCCGCGCTGTCTGAGACATTCGGCGACGCCCTCTGCCAGTGTGTGGTGCGACTCAATGACCACGGCGTAACGCGTGCTCGGCTCGGCCATCATCCGTCTTTCCGTTGAGATTTTGATCAGTTTGACTGTTCAGGCGGACGACGGCGTGACGGGCCCTGGATTTCGCGCGCGCCCAGTCCCTGAGGACGTTTGCGTGCAATCCCCTAGCCCTGCCGAGTCTTTGCAGTAACGGTGGGCAGTTGATGCGGTGGCCAAGGTCTGACCCAAGTCAGCAATGACCTACTGTCGGCACTCCCTTGACGACGTTGTCGGGGAATCCGTGTTGACGTCGCGAAGAATCTTCTGTCTGTAAGTCGGAAAAAAATTCGACCGAATTCAGGTAGCCAGGGCGCGAACAGCCGCGGCAATTTATCTGTCGTCGCGATTGGATGAACAAATGTCCGTTCGCGACATCGTTACAGAGGCGAATGTCCTTACACGGCAAAGATCCTCAGGGGCGCGACGGCCAACTCCAGCGAATCCGGTCTACAGCCAACCGCCGCAGCAGCGATGTCGAAAGCTGACGAACCATAGGTCGTCGTGCTGAAGTGGTGGACCGATGCGGTAACCAAGCCGCTGCCAGTTGCCAGCCTCGGTCGAAACGACTTTTCGCTTAACTTCAGCAGTGGTGCAAACGGTTTATCCCTGCCGCTCATTCTTTAAAGTGGTGTGAATCCAAGCCTGTCGAGCTCGTCGGCAACACGCAGCATGCCCGCGCCATAACCCGGAGATGGCATCGTTCCTACCGGCCCCAGGACGACAACAAGATGGGCGGCAGCAAGGGCAAGGTCCACGTAACCGGCGTCATCGGCCTTTGCTGCAATCAGCTGGGCGCGAAAGCGGGACTCGTCCAGGTCCATGGCCAAGGCGGCGTCGCCCATGGCAGCCGCCTCACGGACGAGGGCGGCAACATCAAGAATACGGTTTTCGCGGGATTCCATGCCGGGAGTATATCGGGGGTGCCTTGCCGGTAGGACCACAGCGGCGTACGGTTAGCCGAGCGGTCCTTTCGGGCCCCGGTTGACGCCATGACCCGCGCGAAAGACCAGAGCACTGCAACAATGCCCATCCGGGTGGCCGAATATGTGCGCATGTCAAGTGAGCACCAACAGTATTCGACCCTGAACCAGTCCGCTGCCATCGAAGCCTACGCCACCGCCCACCTCATGACCGTGGTCACGAGCTACCGGGACGAAGGGCGCAGTGGCCTGCGGCTTGATGGGCGGCACGCGTTACAAAAGCTCCTTGCAGACGTGCGGGCAGGTAGTTGTGGATTCGAAGCCGTGCTGGTTTTTGATGTTAGTCGTTGGGGACGTTTCCAGAACGGTGACGAGGCGGCGTACCACGAGTTTGTCTGCCATCTCGGTGGTGTACGGGTCATCTACATCAATGAGCCGTTTTCCAACGATAACTCACCCCTGACGTCGGTGCTCAAAGGGCTGAAACGGGCGATGGCCGCGGAGTACAGCCGCGAACTTTCGGCTAAAGTCTTCACGGGTCAGTGCCAGCTCATCAAGCTCGGCTACCGACAGGGTGGGGCGGCAGGTTATGGGCTCCGGCGTATGCGGGTCGATGCCCAAGGCAATCATCTCGGTATTCTGGAGCGGGGCCAGCACAAGGCGCACATCACGGACCGTGTGATTCTCGTGCCTGGGCCGGCCTCGGAGGTCGCTGTCGTCCACGGGATGTACCGGGACTTTCTTGCGGGTGTCGGTGAGGCACGAATTGCAAAGGGGCTCAATGCTATAGGCATCCTCAACGCCGAAGGAAAGGCGTGGCGCCGACACCACGTGTCGATGGTGCTGTCGAATGAGAAGTATGTGGGTAACAACATTTTTGCGAGGACCACGAGCAAGCTCCGGCGGCGCCGGGATCCAAAGCCTGAGCATGAATGGATTCGCCGGAACGCATCTTTTGAACCCGTTGTGTCGCCCCGCACGTTTGCAAAGGCAAGGGAGCGGTTCCGGCTTAGGGGTAGTCCTTTGACCGATGAGGATGCTCTCCTGCCCCTCCGGCGCATTCTGCTTCGGGAAGGCCGGTTGAGCACCTTGCTCATTCAAAAGGAACCCGACACCCTCTCGATTCCGGCATTGGTGCGACGGTTCGGCGGCCTTCGCCAGATTTACACCCGCCTGGGCTTCGTTGCCGACAAGAGCCTCAACTATGCGGACATAAGGTTCCGCTTGAGGGACTTGCGGGCCGAGTTGATGGCGCAGGTGACGGATTTGCTGATCTTACGTGGGCTAACGGTGCTGCCCGAGGGCATGCAACTGCGGGTAGACGATGCTTGGACCGTGTCAGTCACGGTCGTACAGGCATCGTTTTACCAGCATCGTGCCCGTTGGTATGTCCGGCAACACCCGCAGGATTCGGACATCGTCGTGTTCGTACGCATGTCAGGAGACGGCACCGCCATTGAGGACTTTGTTGTCGCGCCTCGTCTCATTCTGGGAGCGCATCCGAGAGATTTGTCGCCAAAAGGCTTTCCAGATGTCGCGGCGTACACCTTTCCGTCTTTGTCCATCTTTGCGCAGTTGGCGCAACCCGAGCTAGTGGTTTCGCCCACCGGCTCAGCTGGCGAGGGCAACAGGGATGGCGAGTCCGAGGCGCTGGCCGGAACGGCGCAAGTCTGCCGCCGACATATGAGCCGAGTGCACGGAGCCATTGAAGCCCTGCATTCCTTCCCAGGGCAGTTGCCGGCGGCCTGGCGACCTTCCCGAGAGGTCGAAGATGTATGTCC
>Ga0247742_10001791_pt1 | contig 14490 bp, 13 predicted proteins | sample UWRJL208509C2_FD_180944 | JGI IMG/M metagenome (GOLD analysis project Ga0247742, IMG submission 180944) | Plant litter microbial communities from Arlington Agricultural Research Station in Wisconsin, United States - UWRJ-L208-509C-2 | ecosystem: Environmental > Terrestrial > Plant litter >...
CGTGGCGACCACCGAGTGGAACCTCTCGAGCGTCATCCCGGGAGCCAACGCACTCGGCGCGAACGCGGGCTTCGAGGGCATCGCGTGGGTGCCCGACTCCTTCCTCACCGGCAAGGGGATGAAGGACGAGAGCACCGGCCAGGCCTACAACCCCGCGAACTATGCGGGCCACGGCGGCGGACTGTTCTTCGTCGGCCTCGAGGGAACGGGTGACGTCTACGCCGTTGCGCTGAAGAGCGGCGGATCCGCCTCCCTGATCGCGACGCTCGACCCGGGACTCGAGTCCGTCTCCGACGTGACGTTCGACTCGGCGAGCGGGCAGCTCTGGGCGATCTGCGACGACCTGTGCCAGGGCCGGAGCGTGACCTTCGAGGTGGCGCAGGACGGCCCGTTCGACGGACTGTTCCGGGTGACGCACCGCTACGAGAACGCGGTCGAGATGGGCGACCGCCTCGTCAACGAGGGCATTGCGATCTCGTCGAACGACCTGTGCGTGGACGGCTTCAAGCCGGTGTGGTACGCGGATGACGCCGAGACCGACGGCCACGCGCTGCGCGAGGGCTCGATCGCCTGTGACGAGGACACCGATCCGGGCACTGACCCCGGGACGGACCCGGGGACCGACCCCGGCACGGACCCGGGCACCGACCCTGCCCCGCCGACCGAGGACACTCTCACCCCCGAGACAGAGGGCGCCGTGACCGGCCCGTCGAGCGCGGTCGTCGGCGAGACTGTCACGGTCTTCGTGGGCACGCAGTACGCGGGCGACACCGTGGACGTGTGGGTCTTCTCGACACCGACATACCTCGGCGCGCACCTCGTCTCGGCGGCAGGCACGGTCAAGGCGACGCTCCCGGCGGGCCTTCCCGCTGGAGCGCACCGGATCGCCGTGATCGCCGCGAACGGCACGGTCATCGGCTGGTTCGGCGTCAGTGTGAGCTCGCTCGCCTACACCGGCGGTGGCGCACCGGCTGTGCCGCTGAACCTCGTTCTCGCGGTGCTCATCGTGGGCGTCGGCCTCGTGCTCGTGGGGCGCCGGCGCCAGGCCGCCTGACCCGCGTCCTGCACAGGGCGACCCGCCGGTACCCGGTCCACGAAACAGAGTGGGCCGGGTACCGGCGTCCTCCCCCGGTCTCTAGCGTGACGGGGTGGATGCTCCTCCGTTTGTCGCGCGGCGGCCAGCGGCGCCCCTTGGGCGGGGAGAGCATCCCGAGTTCGGGCCCCTCGCGCCGTACCTCGCCGACCCGGCCGTCACCGACGTCTTCGTCAACGGCGCCCACGACGTCTGGGTCGACCGCGGCGCGGGGCCAGAGCGGCAGTCGGCGGCGCAGCTCGACGAGGCCGGGGTGCGCGACCTCGCCGTGCGGCTCGTGGCGCTGGGCGGCCGCCACCTCGACGAGTCGACGCCGTGCGTCGATGCGCGGCTGCAGGAGGGCATCCGGGTGCACGCGGTCCTCCCGCCGATCTCGCCGCGCGGCACGCTGCTCTCCATCCGGGTGCCGCACACGACGCCCTTCACGGTGCCGGGGCTGGCCGCCGCCGGGTTCTTCGACGAGGTGCCCGCGGCTCCCGTGGTCGCGCTGGTCGCCGCCCGCGCGAACCTGCTGATCACGGGCGCCGCGGGCAGCGGCAAGACGACGCTGCTCTCGGCGCTGCTCTCCGAGGCCGCGCCCGGCGAGCGCATCGTCGCCATCGAGGATGTCGCGGAGCTGCGGGTCCGCCATCCGCACTTCGTCTCCCTCGAGGCAAGGCAGGCGAACCTCGAGGGCGCGGGAGGGGTCGGGCTCGCGCGGCTGCTGCGGGAGGCGCTGCGTATGCGTCCCGACCGGCTCGTGCTCGGGGAGTGCCGCGGCGAGGAGATCCGAGAGCTGCTCGCAGCCCTCAACACCGGGCACGACGGCGGGGCCGGAACACTCCACGCCAACTCCCTCGAAGACGTGCCCGCGCGACTCGAGGCGCTCGGCAGCCTCGCGGGGCTGAGCCCGTCGGCCGTGGCCCGTCAGGCGGTGAGCGCGATCGGCGCCGTGCTGCACCTCGAAAGGCGGGGCGGGATGCGACGGCTCGCGCAGCTCGGCTCCCTCGAGCTCGACGCCCGCGACCGGCTAGCGGTGAGGAGTGCCGCGTGACCCCCGTCCCCGGCCTCGAGCTCGGCGAGGTCGCGTCCGTCGCCCAGCGGCTCGCCGTGCTGCTCTCGGCGGGAGTGGCGCCGGCGTCCGCGTGGGTGCACGTCGCTGCATCCCTCGACTCCGCAGTTGCCCGCCGGGTGGCGACGGGCGTCGAACTCGCAGACGCGGCGGCCGACACGCCTGGGCTTCAGCTCGACGCGTGGCGGGGGCTGGCCGCGGCGTGGGCGGTCGCGTCGGAGTCAGGCTCGCCTCTCGCGCCGGCGCTGCGGGACTACGCGTTCTCGCTACGAGAGCTGGGGGAGAGCCAGCGGGACGCTCGGGTGGCGCTCGCCGGGCCGATCGCGACCGCCCGGATCGTGCTCGCCCTGCCGGCGGTCGGCGTGCTCTTCGGCATGGCGCTCGGCTTCAACACACTCGCGATGCTGTTCGGCACCCCGCTCGGGTGGGCGTGCCTCGGCGCGGGAGGCGGGCTGCTCGCGCTCGCCGCGTACTGGAACCGCCGCCTCGTGCGGGCCGCGCGACCGGTCTCGGCAACCCCCGGCCTGGCCTGCGAGCTCATGGCGATCGCGATGACCGGTGGCACCTCGATCGACCGGGCGAGGGCTATTGTCGCCGCAGCCCTCGGCCGGTTCGCCATCGACGCCGAGGACGCGGAGCCGGTGCTCGAACTCTCGCGCGCCGCCGGAGTTCCGGCAGCGGAGCTACTGCGCAGCGAGGCCCGCGAGCTGCGCGCCGCGGCACGCTCCACGGCGCAGGAGCGGGCGGCCGCCCTCTCGGTGAAGCTCATGCTGCCGCTCGGGCTGTGCGTGCTGCCGGCGTTCCTCGTGCTCGGGGTGCTGCCGCTGCTGGTCACCGTGATCACCGCGACCGTCGGGACCTTCTGAGACCGGCCCGCTGCATCCCGCGCCACCTAGACTTGACGGGTGAGTGACATCGAGATCGGCCGTGCCAAGCGTGCCCGCCGCGTGTACGCCTTCGACGACATCGCGATCGTGCCGAGCAGGCGCACGCGCGACCCGCAGGATGTCTCGGTCAGCTGGACCATCGACGCGTACACGTTCGACATCCCGGTGCTCGCCGCCCCCATGGACTCGGTGGTGAGCCCGACGACGGCCATCGCCATGGGCCAGCTCGGCGGCCTGGGCGTGCTCGACCTGGAGGGACTCTGGACCCGCTACGAAGACCCGGAGCCGCTCCTCGAGGAGATCCGCTCCCTGCCGGTCGGCGGCGCCACCCGGCGGATGCAGGAGATCTACTCGGAGCCGATCAAGCCGGAGCTCGTGGCATCCCGCCTCGCCGAGATCCGCGCCGCGGGCGTGCCCGTCGCCGGGGCGCTCAGCCCGCAGCGCACCCAGGAGCTCTACAAGACCGTGGTCGACGCCGGTGTCGACCTCTTCGTCATCCGCGGTACCACGGTCAGCGCCGAGCACGTCTCGAAGTCCGTCGAGCCCCTCAACCTCAAGAAGTTCATCTACGAGCTCGACGTCCCCGTGATCGTCGGCGGCGCCGCGACCTACACGTCGGCGCTGCACCTCATGCGCACGGGCGCGGCGGGCGTGCTCGTCGGCTTCGGCGGCGGTGCGGCATCCACCACCCGTGCGACGCTCGGCATCCACGCGCCCATGGCGACGGCGGTCGCCGATGTCGCGGGAGCGCGACGCGACTACATGGACGAGTCGGGCGGCCGCTATGTGCACGTCATCGCCGACGGCGGGCTCGGCACCTCCGGCGACATCGTCAAGGCGATCTCGGTCGGCGCCGACGCCGTCATGCTGGGCAGCACCCTGGCACGGGCGACGGATGCCCCGGGCGGAGGCTGGCACTGGGGGGCCGAGGCCCATCACTCCGAGCTCCCGCGGGGCAACCGCGTCGAGGTCGGATCGCTCGCGCCGCTCAAGGAGATCCTCTACGGCCCCTCGACGGTCGCCGACGGCCGCGTTAACCTCATCGGCGCCCTGCGCCGGTCGATGGCCACGACGGGCTACTCCGACCTCAAGGAGTTCCAGCGCGTCGAGGTCGTCGTCGCGCCCTACAACGCGGGCTAGAGCGTCAGCACCGCGGTCGCGACGAGCGACGCCGCGGTGAGGAAGCCGAACACGCTGCCGATCACGATGCCCGCGATCGCCCAGCCGCGGCGCCGCTGGCTGCCGCCGGCGGTCTCGCGCAGCCCGATCACGCCGGAGCGGATCGCGGCGGCCGCGAGGGCCCCCACGACGAGGAACTTGGAGGCGTCGAGCAGCAGGGCGGTCTGCGACGCGTCGGACAGGAAGAGGAGCACGGCGATCGACGCGGTGGCCAGGAGCGTGTTCGCGACGATCACGAACGCGCCATAACGAAGGCTGCGGGTAGATGCGACGCTCGTCGGGTTAGCGAGAGTCATGACCCCCATACTAGGGACCCCCGTTCGGGGTGCACCAGTGCCCGTTCGCCTGCGGCGCACGGCCTGAACTCTGCGGATGCCGCGCTTACACTTGATCCATGGTCGATGTCAGGCGTGTCAAGCTCCCCGGAGTCGGTGTGCTGCACACCTTCGTGACGGATGACGGCGGCAAGGTCGGCGTCATCACCCACCGTTCAGGTCACTCCGACCTCATCACTTTCGCCGACGCCGAGGGCGCCTCCGAGAAGAGCAAGGTCTCCCTCCGTCTCGACGAGGACGAGGCCCACACGCTCGCGGAGCTGCTCGGCGGCACCCGCATCACCGAGTCGCTCTCCGCGCTCGAGACGATCCCGGGCCTGTCCATCGACTGGTTCCCGGTCGGGTACGAAGACCACATCGCGGGCAAGAAGCTCGGCGAGCTGGCAGGCCGCGGCATCGTCGGCCTGACCGTGGTCGCCGTCGTGCGCGGCGAGTCCGCGAATCCCGCCCCCGCCGACGACTTCACCGTGTTTCCCGGCGACACCCTCGTGGTGGCCGGCTCCCCGGAGAAGGTGGCGAAGGCGTTCAACTTCTACCGCACGGGAGAGATGCACAAGGCGCCCGTCGACGCACCCCCAGGCGGCTAAGCAGTGCACGTCGCCGATGACCTCCTGATCCTGGGCGTCCTTCTCGTCATCGCGTATGCCCTCGGCAGGCTCGGCAAGCTCATCGGGCTGCCCGCCATCCCGATCTACATGATCGTCGGGCTCCTCGCGAGCCCGCACACCACACTGTTCCCGATCAACTTCGAGGCCGCAGACGTCGAGCTCATCGCGGTGGTCGGCCTCATCATGCTGCTGTTCAGCCTCGGGCTGGAGTTCGACCAGGACGAGTTCTACGGCAACGCCGGCAAGCTGTTCATCTCGGGCGGCACGCGTCTGGTCATCAACCTCGGCGTGGGCTTCGCGCTCGGCATGTGGATCGGGTGGGGCACGCGCGAGGCCCTCATCATCGCGGGCATGACGGCCGCGTCATCCAGCGCCATCATCACCAAGCTGCTCATCGAACTGCGCCGCCTCGCCAACCGCGAGACCCCCACGATCCTGGGCATCATGGTGCTGGAGGACGTCTTCATCGCGATCTACCTCGCGATCGTCGGCGTCGTGCTCTCCGACATCACGGACGTCTGGGGCATCGTCGGCCAGCTGGCGATCTCGTTCGCGTTCCTTATCGCCATGTTCGCCCTCGCGCGCTGGGGCGGCCGGCTGGTCTCGCGGCTCGTGCAGACCAAGGACGACGAGCTCTTCACCATCCTGTTCTTCGGCCTCGCCGTCGCGTTCGGCGGCATCGGCGAGAAGCTCGGCGTCTCGGACGCGATCGGGGCGTTCCTCATCGGGCTCGTGCTCGGGGCATCCCGCTACAAGAACCGCATCGAGCAGTTCGCCCTGCCTTTGCGCGACGTGTTCGGCGCGTTCTTCTTCCTCAACTTCGGCCTCGCCCTCGACGTGTCGACGTTCGGCGGCGTCGTCTGGCCGGTCGTGGTCGCGGTCATCCTGACCCTCGTCGTCAACACCCTCGGCGGCCAGCTCATCGCGTGGCAGAACAAGCTCACGCAGGCCGAGGGGCTCAACGCGAGCGCGATGCTGCAGAACCGCGGTGAGTTCGCGCTCATCCTCGCAACCCTCGCGGTGGGCGCGGGACTCGATCCGCGCCTCACCCCCTTCGCCGGGCTCTACGTGCTCTCGATGGCGATCGTGGGGCCGATCCTGGCCGTCAACTCCGAGAAGATCGGCCGCGTCGTGTTCCGCAGTCGGCGTTCCAAGGCCGCGGACTCCGAGCGCGATCTGCGCGGCGCCGGCTCGATCAGCGCCGAGGAGATCGCCCTCGTCGAAGCGGCGATGAACGGCGAGGACGTGCCCGAGTCCGCGATCCCCGATGACATCGTGGAGCAGTACCCGACCGGCCCCGTGGACCCGGTCGAGGAGCAGGCGGCGCAGCAGTCCGATGCGCGGGCCGAGCGCAAGAGAGACCCGGAGTATTGAGCACCTCAGTCTGGGCCGTCGCGAGGCGGCCGCGGTGGATCGCCGCCCTCATCCTCGCCCTCGCCATCGCGGCGGGCTTCGCCGCACTCGGCCAGTGGCAGATCGCGCGCAGCTTCGAGAACGCCGCGCCCCGTGAGGAGCAGACCGAGGTCGTCGTGCCCCTCGACGATGTCTCCCAGCCGCAGCATCCCGTACCCGACTCGGCCACCGGGCAGCTCGTGCGGGTCGACGCCTCCTTCGTCACGGGCGACTATGTCGTGCTCTCCGACCGCATCAACCACTCGGGCCCCGGCTTCTGGGTGGTCGGCCATGCCGTGACCCCGAACGGCGCGAGCCTCGCGGTAGCGCTCGGGTGGGCAGGTACCGAGGATGCCGCGGCCGACGCCGTGCGGACCCTCGACGGCTCCGCCCCCGACGGGACGCTCACCGGCCGCTACCTCCCCACGGAATCTCCTCAGGAGAGCGACTTCGAGAAGGGCATCCGCAGCTCGATGGCGGTTCCCGAGCTGATCAACCTGTGGGCGACGCCGCCCGACGGCGTGTACGGCGGGTACCTCATCGTCGACGCTGCGCCGGCGGGCCTCGAGGTGATCGACGCCCCGGCGCCCATCACCGATGTGAGCCTGAACCTCCTCAACATCTTCTACGCCGTGGAGTGGGTGATCTTCGCGGGGTTCGCGATCTTCCTCTGGTACCGACTCGTGAAGGACGCCTGGGAGCTCGAAAACGAGCCCGTAGAATAGGTGCATGCCCATCGGACCCCGGCCCCAAGACGTCTCCCGGATCCGAACGGCGGTCAAGGTCTACAAGGTCTCGTCGATCATCACCGGCACCTTCCTGCTGCTGCTCGTGCTCATGATGGTGCTGCGCTACATCATCGGCGTCGACATCGAGCTGAACCCGGTCTACGGCCTTCAGCTCACCCCGAAGGAGCTCATCACCGGGGTGAACATCTCCACGGTCATCCTGATCGTGCACGGCTGGCTCTACGTGCTCTACCTCGGCACCGACTTCGTGCTGTGGCGTAGCATCCGCTGGTCGTTCGGAAAGTTCCTCTTCATCGCCCTCGGCGGCGTCATCCCGCTGCTCTCGTTCTTCCTGGAGCGCCGCGTTCCGCGCGAGGCGCTTGCCGCGATCGCCCACCTCGAGACTGAGCCCTCTGTAAAGGCCACCGCATGAGCTCTGACGTTTCTGACAAGCGCGACACCGAAGCCAACCCGGTACTCGTCGTCGACTTCGGCGCGCAGTACGCGCAACTGATCGCGCGCCGCGTGCGCGAGGCGAGCGTGTACAGCGAGATCGTGCCGCACACCATCACGGCCGCCGAGGTCGCGGCGAAGCATCCCGCGGGCATCGTCCTGAGCGGCGGCCCCTCGAGTGTCTACGAGGAGGGCTCGCCCAGCCTCGACCCCGCGATCCTTGAGCTCGGCATCCCCGTTCTCGGCATCTGCTACGGCTTCCAGGTGATGGCGCAGCAGCTCGGGGGCGAGGTCGCCAAGACCGGCGCCCGCGAGTACGGCGCCACGGATGTCACGCTCGCCCCCGGTGACTCGACGCTCCTGGGCGGCCAGCCGGCCGAGCAGACCACGTGGATGAGCCACGGCGACTCCGTCTCCAAGGCGCCGGCCGGATTCACCGTGCTCGCCTCGAGCGACTCCACCCCGGTCGCGGCGTTCGCCAGCGACGAGCGCAAGCTGTACGGCGTGCAGTGGCACCCCGAGGTCAAGCACACCGAGTTCGGCCAGCGCGTGCTCGAGAACTTCCTGCACAAGGCCGCGGGCATCCCGGCCGACTGGAACAGTGCGAACGTGATCGACGAGCAGGTCGCGCGCATCCGCGCCCAGGTCGGCTCCGCCCGCGTAATCTGCGGCCTCTCCGGCGGCGTCGACTCCGCGGTCGCAGCAGCGATCGTGCACAAGGCGGTCGGCGACCAGCTCACCTGCATCTTCGTCGACCACGGGCTGCTCCGGCAGGACGAGCGCCGCCAGGTCGAGGAGGACTACGTCGCCTCCACCGGCGTGCGGCTCGTGACCGTCGACGCCGTCGACCAGTTCCTTGATGCCCTCGCCGGGGTCACCGATCCCGAGCAGAAGCGCAAGATCATCGGGCGCGAGTTCATCCGCTCGTTCGAGAACGCGGCCGAGGCGCTCGTGCTGGAGGCCCAGGGCGGCGGCGAGTCGATCGACTTCCTCGTGCAGGGCACCCTCTACCCGGACGTCGTCGAGTCGGGCGGCGGCACCGGCACCGCGAACATCAAGAGCCACCACAACGTGGGAGGGCTCCCGGAAGACCTGCAGTTCAAGCTCGTCGAGCCGCTGCGCACCCTCTTCAAAGACGAGGTGCGAGCGATCGGCCGCGAGCTCGGGCTGCCGGAGGTCATCGTCTCCCGCCAGCCGTTTCCGGGGCCAGGCCTCGGCATCCGCATCGTTGGCGAGGTTACCCGTGAGCGTCTCGAGCTGCTCCGCAAGGCGGACGCGATCGTCCGTGCCGAGCTGACGGCAGCGGGTCAGGATGCCGCGATCTGGCAGTGCCCCGTCGTGCTTCTGGCCGACGTGCGCAGCGTAGGCGTACAGGGCGACGGGCGCACCTACGGGCATCCCATCGTGCTCCGCCCGGTCTCGTCGGAGGACGCGATGACCGCCGACTGGACGCGCGTGCCCTACGAGGTGCTCGCGAAGATCTCCAACCGCATCACCAACGAGGTGCCGGGGGTCAACCGTGTGGTGCTCGACGTCACGTCGAAGCCGCCGGGAACCATCGAGTGGGAGTAGCGCGAACGACGAAAGGCCGCCCCGAAGGGCGGCCTTTCCAGTGAGCTGCGGCCAGATCGGCGAGAGTCGCGCGAATTTCCACGCACCTCGACAATCTGCGCGCAGATCGCAGAACGGGGCTAGCGGCGGGCGATCGCCAGCATGCGCAGGATCTCGAGGTACAGCCAGATGACGGTGGCCATGATGCCGAAGGCGCCCGTCCAGCCGTACTTGCGCGGTGCCTTGTTGTTGACGCCGCGCTGGATGAAGTCGAAGTCGAGCACCAGCGAGTACGCGGCCATGATGACCACGAAGACGCCGAGGATCAGGCCGAGCGGGATGCCGAAGACCGGCGCGCTGCGCAGGCCCCACGGGTCGGTGTTCGCGCCGGTGATCATGAGCACGAAGTTGATCAGCGAGAAGACGCCGTAGCCGACGATCGCGATCAGGAAGATCTTGGTCGCGCGCTTGGAGGCGCGGATCTTGCCGCTCGCGAACAGGGCCAGCGTGATGCCGACCACGACGAGCGAGGCGATGACGGCCTGGATGACGATGCCGCCGCCGAACGCCGACTCGTACCACCACGAGATGCCGCCGACGAAGACGCCCTCGACGGCCGCGTAGAGCAGGATGAGCGGAGCCGACGGCTCGCGCTTGAACGAGTTGACGAGCCCGAGCACGAGGCCGACGAGCGCGGCGCCGATCCACAGGAACGGGATGAGCGGGGCGGAGAGCCACCCGACTGCCGCGCCCACGAGCAGGAGCGCGAAGGCGCCGACCGTCTTGGCGAGGGTGTCCTCTACGGTCATGACCTCGCTCTCGGGGGCCGAGGGTGCCTTGTACAGCTCGTCGAGCTGCTGGGCCGAGATGTTCTGGGCTGCAGCGACGCCGCCCGCCGCATTGGTCGCGAACGCGGGGTTGCGGCTGAATGCGAATTTCGCCATGGGGTTCTGCCTTTCGGTGGAAGTACTACAAAACTACCGAAGAACGCTGGGCGTTCGCACTGGAAGCGAGGAACCTCGCGAGCCATGCTGAGGCGACGAGCACGGCCATCGAGATGGCGATGGCGGCGAGCATCCCGGTGTACTCGGTGAAGAACTGCGGGACGATGAACCCGTTCGCGAGCGGGAACAGCACCGTGATGTAGCTGCGGGCCGGCCGGTGGCGCACGAGCAGCCAGCACAGGTACGGCACGACGAAGGTCCACGCGGATTCCGGGCCCGAGAGCAGGAGCCACAGCTGGGCCGTGGCGGGGATGACAGCGACGAGCCGCCGCCAGCCGCTCGCCGGCATGATCGACCAGCCCGTCGCGTGGGCGACCGTGCCGATCAGGAGCAGGGGCAGGGTCCAGGTGTTGGAGCCCTGCAGCTGGATGCCCCCGCCGACGATCAGCAGCAGCCCGGCCGCGTACCGATCGGGGTAGTGCCCCCAGCGCAGCGGGAGCGCGCGCGTCGGCTCGATCCAGCGGCGGTCATAGCCCATTCGCGAACCTCAGGAAGAGGACGATCCCCACTGCGAGCCAGACGTAGCCGAGCACTGTCGCAACGATCGCGATGGTCCTGCCGCGCTCGCCGGTCTGCTTGATCTGGCGCAGCGCGATGTGGCCGAAGATGAAGGCGGGGATTCCGCCGATGCAGGCGAGGATGAGCGCGATGATCGCGATCGGGTTCATGCGCTCCGGAGCCTCTGCGGCCGCCTCGTCCACGGCAGTGGGCGTCACGGCGGTGCCGCAGTGGACGCAGAACCGCCACTCCGGGCGGAGCTCGCCGGAGCAGGTCGCGCAGGTGGCCATGATCGAATGCTAGTGGCGCGGCGACCGCCTAGCCTTGAGGCGTGAGCTTCCCACCTCGTCCTCTCGTGATCGGCCACCGGGGCGCGAGCGGGTACCGGCCCGAGCACACCCGTGCGGCGTATGAGCTCGCCTTCGCCCTCGGCGCCGATGCCGTCGAGCCGGACATCGTCGCCACGAAGGACGGCGTTCTCGTGCTGCGGCACGAGAACGAGATCTCGGGCACGACCGATGTGGCGCAGCGCCCGGAGTTCGCCGGCCTGCGCACGTCGAAGGTGGTCGACGGCGCGCGCCTCACCGGCTGGTTCACGGAGGAATTCACCTGGGCGCAGCTGTCGACCCTGCGCGCGCGGGAGCGCCTGCCCGCGATCCGCACGGGCGGTGCGACGTTCGACGACCGCTGGGGCATCCTGCGGCTCACCGATCTGTTGCAGCTCATCGACGAGCAGTCCGCGCGGCTCGGCCGTGAGCTCGTCATGGTCGCCGAGATCAAGCACGCCACCTACTTCGAGAGCATCGGCCTGCCGCTCGACGAGCTGTTCGCCGCCGAGATCGCGGGCTGGGCGACGCAGGGCAACCTCATCGTCGAGTGCTTCGAGCAGACCGTGCTCGGGCAGGTCAGGCAGCGTGGCATCCCGGGCCGCTATGTCTACCTCGTGGAGAAGACGGGCTCGCCCGCCGACCTCGTCGCGCGCTTCGGCAGCAAGGCGCTGCCGTACTCGGCGCACGTCACGCCGGCGGGCCTCGCGCGGCTGGCAGAGCAGGTCGACGGCGTGAGCGTCGACAAGGCAATGCTCCTGCGCACGGATGCCTCGGCGAACGTTATCGGAACGACCGACCTCGTCGATCGCATCCACGCGGCGGGCCTTCTCGCCTACACGTGGACGTTGCGGGCCGAGAACAAGTTTCTCGGCCGCAACCTCCGGCGGGGCACGCCGCAGCGCGACTTCGGCGACTGGCCCACCGAGTTCCGGCTGATCCTGGGCACGGGGGTCGACGGGGTGTTCGCCGACCAGCCCGATCTGGTTCTGTCGCTGGTTGAGTAAGCCGCTCTGGCGCCTGTATCGAAACCTGTCGCGCGGCCTGAGGTTTCGATACGGCGCTGGGGCGCCTACTCAACCCGCCGGGCGCGTCAGTCCTCGCACGTAGAATCGACCAGCGATGACCTACGTCCTTGAGCCGTTCGAACACACCGATCCCGCGAGGGGCGGGCGCATCGACGACTCGCTGCTCGCCGACCTGAACCCGCAGCAGCGGGAGGCTGTGGAGTACCGCGGCCAGTCCCTGCTCATCGTCGCGGGCGCCGGCTCGGGCAAGACGAGCGTGCTCACCCGCCGCATCGCGGGGCTGCTGCAGACGCGCGAGGCGTGGCCCAGCCAGATCCTCGCGATCACCTTCACGAACAAGGCGGCGGCCGAGATGCGCGACCGGGTCCGCTCGCTCGTGGGCGACGACGCGACCGACGGCATGTGGATCTCCACCTTCCACTCCGCGTGCACCCGCATCCTGCGCCGCCAGGCCGAGCACTTCGGCATGAAGCAGAGCTTCACGATCTACGACACCGCCGACCAGCGCGCGCTGCTCAAGCGCATCATCAAAGACCTGGATGCCGACACCGTCGGCTTCACGCCGGGCGGGGTGTCGAGCCGCATCTCGAAGCTCAAGAACGAGCTCACCGACATCGACGCGTTCGCCCGCTCGGTGAACATGGACGACCCGAAGGAGGCCGGGTTCGTCGAGATCTTCAAGCGCTACACGGCGGCCCTCCGCCGCGCGAACGCGCTCGACTTCGACGACATCATCGCCGAGACCGTGTACCTGTTCCGGGCCTTCCCGGATGTCGCGGCGCTCTACCAGCGCCGCTTCCGGCACGTGCTCGTCGACGAGTACCAGGACACGAACCATGCGCAGTACTCGCTCATCCGCGAGCTGGTGCGGCCGGTGCTGCGGGAGAACGTGCCGCAAGACACCCGCATGAAGCTCGACCCGACCGGCGGCATCCCCGCGGCCTCGCTCACGGTCGTGGGCGACAGCGACCAGTCGATCTACGCGTTCCGCGGGGCCGACATCCGCAACATTACGGAGTTCGAGCGCGACTTCCCGAACTCGAAGGTCATCCTCCTCGAGCAGAACTACCGCTCGACCCAGAACATCCTCGACGCCGCGAATGCCGTCATCTCGAACAACTTCGACCGCAAGGCGAAGAACCTGTTCACGACGGTCGGCGCCGGCAACAAGATCATCGGGTACACGGGCTACTCCGGCCACGACGAGGCGCAGTTCGTCGCCGACGAGATCGACATCCTGCGCAAGGCGGGCTCGAGCCTCAACGACATCGCGGTCTTCGTGCGGACCAACTCGCAGACGCGACCGCTCGAAGAGATCTTCATCCGCTCGGCCATCCCGTACCGCATCCCCGGCGGCACGAAGTTCTACGAGCGCGCCGAGATCAAGGACGCGATGGCGTACCTCATCCAGGTCGCCAACCCCGACGACGACATGGCCCTGCGCCGCGTCATGAACGTGCCCAAGCGGGGCATCGGCCCCGCAACCGAGGCCGCGCTCCAGGCGCACGCGGACCGGATGGGGATGCCCCTGCGCGAGGCCCTCGTCGATGCGGGCCAGCTCGGGCTCGGCCCCAAGGTGACCGCCGCGATCGTCGAGCTGGGGGAGCTGCTGAACTCCCTCACGGCGCTCGCCGGCACGGCCGCCCCACATGACATCCTCACCGAGATCCTCACCAAGACCGGCTACTTCGCGTCCCTCAAGAACAGCGGCGACGCCCAGGACGAGGCGCGCGCCGAGAACCTCGAGGAGCTCGTCTCGCAGACGAAGGAGTTCCGCACGGTGAGCCCCGAGGGCACGCTCATCGACTTCCTCACCAACGTCGCCCTGTTCGCCGCAACTGACGAGATCGACGACGGCGACGGCACGGTCTCGATCATGACCCTGCACACGGCGAAGGGCCTCGAGTACGACTCCGTGTTCCTCACGGGCGTGGAGGAAGACCTGCTGCCGCATCGGATGTCGACGAACGAGCCCGGCGGCCTCGCCGAGGAGCGGCGGCTGTTCTACGTGGGCATCACGCGGGCGAAGAAGCGGCTCTACCTCTCACTCGCCGCCTCCCGCGCGAGCTTCGGCGAAGTGAACGTGTCGATGCCGAGCCGCTACCTCAACGAGATCCCGACCGACCTGATCGAGTGGCGGCAGTCGGGCGGCGGTGGCGGCTTCCGTAGCCAGGGCCAGCTCCGCCAGCGCGCGGCGCCGATGCGGGAGAGCTACGGCTCCCTGCCGCCGGCACCGCCGCGGGTCAAGACCGAGTGGACGAGCGCGGTCACGGGACTCGTGCGGGACAACGGCGACCTCACGCTCGAGGTCGGCGATCGCATCCGGCACACCGACTTCGGCGACGGCAGCGTCACCG
>Ga0247742_10001792_pt1 | contig 14489 bp, 22 predicted proteins | sample UWRJL208509C2_FD_180944 | JGI IMG/M metagenome (GOLD analysis project Ga0247742, IMG submission 180944) | Plant litter microbial communities from Arlington Agricultural Research Station in Wisconsin, United States - UWRJ-L208-509C-2 | ecosystem: Environmental > Terrestrial > Plant litter >...
GTAGGGTGTCAATTGAATGACGTATCCAAGGGCGCGCATGATTCTTCCGAATTGGTCAAAAGTCATGTTGCCTTCAGCGCTGACCAAATCGAGTACTTCATTAGTGGAGACCTCTAGAGCCTCAGCTATTTGGTCTAAATCCATGTCAGTGGAATTAAGTGCCTTTTCGAGGAGCGAGGCTGCTTGGTTGGTCAGCTTGATGCCAGCGTGTTCCACATTGAAGCCAGGTTCATTTAACCGGCTGTCTTCGAGAAGTGTTAGCTTCTTATCAGAGGTTGATTGGTTAGTTGTCATAGTATGCTAAGTCTACCACAATTGGACTCTGTATTCAAGAGAAAACATTGTCCGTCTTTTCCGATAGTGATAAATGAGTAAACAGAACTTAAGGATTACTTGTGTGCAAATCTTGCGCTGAAGGCGGGCAACGATGCTCCTCAGACAATAGCGAAGCTCGTAGGCGCCGTAGAAGGCTTTCTGAGGCCCTAGCAGCCAATAAGCAGACAGAGAGACCTAAAAGCTATAAAAGCGTCTTAGCGGCTGATTTAACTACCATTGGTAGCCTAATGGAGGCTGCTAACTCTCTCGGAGAACTTTTAAGAGCAAATCCACGTAATTCACGAGTTGAGCAGGATAAAATAGACTCCGAACTTGAAATCGAAGTCACTCAATTAGGTAAAGCGATTGCTAGCCTAGCTGAAACTCGAACTGGTTTAGATTTCGAAGCAATCGCTGAAAAGTACGCTAAAGAGGAACCCTTTCATACTAATGAAACCAAAAGAGTTTTCCAGTCAGCGAAAGATGAATTCGATAAAGCCCTCGTTGCATTAAGCGACTTTGAAGCGGACAACCCTTCAGAGAAGAAGGAGGAGAAGAAAACCGAAATTCTGGCTCACCTTAAGGCTTCTGCTGATGCGGCTCGCAGAAAATACGATATTGCTAAAGATGCTCATGACAAAGAAATATCAAGGTATAGAGAGTACAGAGCGATACTGCTCCAGGTAAGCGAAGCATATCGAAACATCATTTCTGAAATACGACCGGTTGGGGGAAGCATTGATTATTTATCTGCCTCTGACCCCGAAGCGCAAGAAGTAATAGATTCCACAGTTGGAAAACATTTCCCCTCTACTTGGTTGCAAGACTCCATTGATTCGCAGAAGCCTTTATATGCTGTGTCTGACCCCGGTAGAGCGTATTATTTGCATGAGAAAATGTTTTATGATGCAAAGAACCTTACTAATAATCCATCAGATAGGGTTCGAAGCAAAGTGATGACTAAGTATGGACTTGTCCCCGAATCTCAGTTAGAGAATCTAGAGTCTATCCTAGGTCCCAACGCTAAACAGCTTACAGGTAGACCTATAACAATCGATGGAATTGTTTACCAGCCGGTGGAAGCGCCAATCCTGGATGTATTTGATATCAAAACTCATCCATCGAAAGATGGTTTACCAATAGGACCTGGTTGGGTTTATCGTCAGCATTTCAGCTTGGATGACTCTGGTTTTGTTTCAACAGATAAAGCCTGGGTTCGTGAGTTTAATCCGCGCCAAGTTGCGATTCGGTCCACAGTAAGCGTAGCTCTAAACAAAACGACTATAGAAGGCAGGGGAACTGCCTATCATGAGATGGGTCATCGAATGGAATCAGTTGTGTCTAACGGAGTAATAATGAGGCAGTCGGAGGCTTTCCTAAGACGGAGAACTACTGATCCAACAACAGGAACTAGGGAACCGCTTTCTGCAATCTATGAGTCTGAAGTCGGGAACCCTTTTATTACAGAAGTCGGCAGGAAGGATGACTTCGTTAACGATTATGTTGGAAAAGAATATGCTTCCAATGAACATAGGGAAGTTTTCTCTGTTGGGATCGAAGCTGTATTTGCTGGAACCATGTCTGCGCTAAACGGGCTGGACGGTAGAACAAAAAAAGACGATGACCATAAGGGCTTTATACTTGGGCTGTTAGCAGCCGTTTAGTTTGGTTGGCTTTCGAAGACTCTAGTTAACGCGTCAAATATTCTAGGGTACCCTGAGTTAACTTTGATCCCAAAGTCAGTACCGCAGATTTCATCTTTAATGATGGGGTTGTTCAAAAAATTGGCAAAGAATTCTTCCAGCCATAGAACTCTCAGGGTCATCTGTTTTTTGTCTAAAAAGTTGTTGAGTCCTGTTGGCATCAGGAAGTCGCTATGACTCCACCAAATATAAGAGGATACTTCTTTTCCAAAATCATTGTCATAAGGAAGGTCAATCAGCCAGAGGCACAATTCATCTGTTAGGTCTGATCCCGAAGATTTTTCGAAAGTGGCAAAAGGGGTTAGGCAGCCGTTGAGAGCTTCAAGAAAAATTTCATCAAGCTGAAGATTTCGGCAAATTGCTCGTAGATAGCTTTCAGGCAGGTCTTCAAAATCCTCAGGAGGAGCAACATGGCAAAGAAATATCCTCCGAAGACGATCCAGTTGATCATTAGCCACAGTTACTCCTCCAAATCTATTAATTAATATTAACATACTTAATGGGTCGTTATCTAGAGCCATCCCGTAAATTGGGTTATATGCTATAATTGTTATGACCGACCTTCTTTAGGTTGTCATAAATTCGAGGATAGAAGAATGCGTAAGATCGCAGAGTTAGTTTTAGTCGTAGATGCTGATGGAACTATGATTGCTTCTGCTGGGTATGGCTCTCCAGAAGCTACTAGTTTTCGCTCTGATGATGCTTCTTTAGTTAAACGAGCAAAGGAAGCTGCAACCCTCGGGTTAGAAGTAGAGTTTCATTATGGTTTTCCGACCATAAGAGCAGGCTATGCTACCCCTCTAGAAGTGCTAGCGGCTTTATTAGCAACGGCTCCAGGTCGCAGCCGCATTCTCGACGCACCTAAATCCGTTTTAGATGAGCTTGAACGCACTACCGGAGCTATCGACCCCACTTTGATTTACTAACGTAGCAGTCTGTATCGTCAACAGAATAGGAATCAAGCAAGTCTCATACATAGTGCCATAACTTACCGCATAGGATTTTCCATATTTTGCAGCCAAGGGGTTAGGCATGTTAGCTTCATACGCTATGAAACCATACAAGCCAACTACGAATGATACATTCGCCAAAGTTTCCTTCATCCAAATCATCTTTTCAGAAACTCCAGACACCTCCTGGGAATTGTTCCCAATAAGGTTTAGGAATTCCATGTGCCCACGAAATTCTTGGTTCGAATATAAAGCGAGGATCATCTCAGACCATCTTTGATAGCCCTCACTATTTTGCTCTGCTGCCAAAGATAGGTCATCAAACGCGGAACGCACAACCTTTGGCATATCAACCTCGGGCAGGAGGATTGAACGGAGATAGGAAATCGGTATTTCCTTGATGTCAGGCTCTTCGTCTTTAAGGAGATATGTAATAACGGCTAATTCAAAAGTGGATAATTCATTGGTCATCATATACCTCCTTATTCTACGGTTGTGTTTTTTAAACAATATCATAGGAGGAGCGAGAAAACAATGAGAGAGGAGCATCTACAGTTACGTTTCTGCCTCCTCCCCCATTGCGGGTTATGAATTTAGGACAGCTTGTGCTTCGATTTGAATCTTGACTTCATCACTTACCAGAACTCCACCTGTCTCCAGAGCAGTATTCCAAGTGAGTCCAAAATCTCCACGATTGATCGAGGTGGAAGCAGTAATTCCTATTTTGGTTTGTCCGTAGCCATCTTTAATAGCAGGGGACAGTTCCACATCGAATTCAACTCTTCTTGTCACATCCTTGATTGTCATGTTCCCGACAACTTTGAATTCATCACTCTTCTTTGTTGGGAGGACCTCTGTGAGAGCAAATGACATAGTTGGAAATTTCTCTACTTCAAAGAAATCAGCGGAACGTAAATGTCTGTCCCTGTTCTCATCATTGGTATTGATGGAAGTAACATCAATGAGTCCTTCAGCGGTTACCTCGGACTCACTGTTGACTATGCGTCCACTAATATTTCCAAACGAGCCACGAACTTTACTGATCATCAAATGACGAACGGTAAAACTGACATCAGAATGGGAGGGATCAATTTCCCATGTTCCCTTTGGGTATACTTCTAGATTTGATATAGACATCTGGTTCTTCTTTCGGTTTAGGTTTGTAAAGTTCTAAACCGTCGTCCCCATCTAAATATTCCATACGTTTGCATGCAAAAATATAGCCTACCTCAGACCGGATAAACGTAGATAATTTTAAGACTGAAGAGCTTGTATCTTCTTGAGGAACTCAGTTAACTCCGCAGCAGCCTTAGTCTCGGCTGAATACTGAATAACTCGGGAGGTATATGCAACAGCCAAATCCTTGACCTCGCTAAAATTCCCAGTTATCTTCTCCCCTCCGAAGCAACCAAACTCGTGACCGATTGCTAGAGAAGCAGGATGGGATGCATCGATTTCAGGGAAGTAGAATCCAGTGAATTCGTTTCTATTCCAATCTCCGCATTGCTCACATTCACGAGAGGAATAGTCAGGATCATCCTCTAGGTCTGTGGCTATGCTAAAAGCATTTTCCTTTAGCTCCAGAAAAGTTCTCAAAGAGCTTTCAAAAGCAGCAGGAATAGTCACCTCATAGAGAGTTTCTAGGCTATCAAGGAAGGTCTTCGCATCAGATACTTCTGCATCAAAGCTGTGAACGTAATCCCTACTCTCGTAAGAGTAGGCTGATAAGTTGGCATCCGTGCCACCAAGATGAAAACTGAGAAACAATACAATCTGCTTCTCGGCATCAACCTGGTTCGGGGTTAAGTTGAAGCTGAGGCTCTCGAAGTATCGAGTAGCAGGTGTGTCATCAGCATAGAATTCCATAGATGTAATTCTAGCATAGTTTTATGTCCTTATGCAAGTCGGGATTTAATCCTCTAGATAAGGACACCAGGTTTTGATGGTTGTTCCATCGATCAGAACAACGTAGTTCTGACCTTCGTCACCAATCAAAACTGTAGCGATGGTTCCTGAGATAACAGCTGTTTTACAGTTAGCTTTCTTGAAATCAGGGGCGAACACAACAGGCTCTTGATCCAGCTTATCTCCGACATTGAATCGCTCTAGACTTCGATCCTTACGCATGTATAGTTTAGTTGCAAAATCCATTATTTCTCCAAAGTCCTATGCCGCGATCTTAATCAAGCCAAGAGCGGCTTTAGCTTCTCCCCTGTAGTTAGCAAGACCATCCCCGAAAGGACTATCAGAGTAACGCGGGAAGGTAAAAGTTTTGGTCTCAACGGTCTTCCAGAAGCCCAGTCCAAGGAAGGAAAACCTCTGCTTCAAAATCAAGTTGAAAACCCACTCATCCGTATTGAACTCTTCGACACAACGGACAGTTTCGGTGCGGTAACGATCCAGTTTCTTGACCAGGCTCATACCTCGGTCACCACTCCGCCGTAAGCCCAGGCACATGCAACACCTGGAGTCTTGTTGTGTCTGATGCAAATTTTCCGAGCCTCATCATAGGAAGAGACCCGATTAATCTCTCCGAGCAAATGGAAGGTTTTGCCGTTTGCATCCATTGCAGTTTCGTAAATCACGTACTCAACCTTGTCCATGGTATCTCCCTCGTTTGGCTTACCATTTCCATCATAGCTCACCTGGAATGCAATTACAACCACCTAATAGACGGTTATTTAATTAAATCCTCATCGACCATCTGAACCAAGGGGAAGTTCATTCGCTCTCCCTTTTTAAAATGACCGTAGGACTTGTAGGAGCTATCACTGTAATGATTGAAGTAGTTATTATTCAAATCACGCCGGTCAGATGCGAATTCGAACCGTTGCGACTTTCTCACCCCGGCAATCCGAAACTGGGAATTTCGAGGAAGTAGCACTTCTTTCTCCAGAGACTGAATATCGCCGGAGCGCCCAACGGGTTCACTCTGAAGAGAGGCTCCTCGCTTTGAAAGAATCTCCATGACAATATATTTGCTATTTTTCGTCCCCTTGTTAGCTTTATATAAAGCAGCCATTATAAATTCAGGGTCAGCAGTAGTGGACATGAATCCTTTTTCTTTAAAGCCCTCTCCTGTCTTGAGGTAACGATCTATATACTCGCCTGGGGTGATTCCAGTGGGGACTTTAAAGAAACGAAATAGCTTTCGTGGGTTCTCCGTCATTGTAGCTTTTGTCATAGCGCTGTCCATATTCTGAATGACCTTTTTAACAGTCTCGACTTTCCATGCGGAATTCTTTAACAATTGGGTGAACCCTTTTCTCCTTAGGCACTTGTTCACAGGCTCGTAAGCATTCATCGCATACCTAAGCAGGCTAGTGGATTCGTCTTTAGTTAAAACCTCCTGAAGAGTTTGATATTCTTCGTGAAGCTTTTTAGTATGAGCCTCACGATTCTCAACAGTAAAACCTGTTACCGGTTCGGTTCTAGAGGACGTGAACATAGCCAACAAATCAGAAGGAATAGGTTTAGGTTTAGCGGGAACTTGAAAAGGCTGAGAGACTGGTAGGTGTGCTTTAGTTAACTCAGGATTTTCTTTATGCCAAATTTCAAGAGCGGCTTCTACTTTCTCATCTGCCTTATAAGGAGAAAGATTCTTAAATTTACTTCTCGTCTTATGTCGAACATTGGCTAGTGCATCGGCGTATTCACATCTACCGCCGCCTTCAGATTTACTCTTGCACATCTACAACTCTTTCCGTCTCTCGTAAAGAATTACTATCGGAAAGAGTTGTAGATATAGTCAGTTAATCTAACTCTAAGCTTCCATTTTAAGAACTTGTTCTGAGTGAGTCGGAGGGTTAGATGGAACACCTTGCGGGCGTCGAGCTTCAAGCTCTTTACGGAGGGTTGGCACAACGTCTTCCGCTAGGAAGTCTATTTGCTCCAGAACACTCTTAAGAGGAAGTCCTGCGTGGTCTATTAGGAATAACTGCCTCTGGTAGTCTCCAAAAAATTCTTGGAAGGTTAAAGTTTTCTCGATAACTTCTTCAGGGCTTCCCACTGTTAGAGGGGTTCTATCCATGAAATCCTCCATACTTATTCCTTGGTTTCCATAGACCGGCGCTTTATCAAAGTAAGGTCTAAATTCTTTAACGGCATCTTGAGAGTTCTTCTTAATGAATACCTGTCCTCCCAGTCCAACTATTGCTTGCTCAGGGGTTCCATGCCCGTAATGAGCATATCGTTCCCTATAAAGCTGAATGAGCTCCTGATAATGTTCTTTTGGCCAGAAAATATTGTTTGCAAAGAACCCATCTGCAAAATATGCAGCTATTTCAGCTACCTCAGGTGTTTTTATAGAGGCATGCCAAACGAAAGGAGCTACTCCGTCTAGAGGCCTCGGAGTAGCCGTAAAATTCTCCAATGGGGACCTGAAGTTACCCTGCCAGTTGAGGTTAGTTTTACTCCAAAGTTCTCTGAGGAGTTGGTAATTTTCAACAGTTAAAGGAACAGCATTATGTAAATCCTGCCCGAACCAACCATAAACTGGGGCAGTGTTCCCTCGTCCCAACATAATATCCATACGTCCATTAGAAAGATGCTGAAGGGTGGCGTAGTCTTCTGCTAGCTTTACGGGGTCATTCGTAGTTATCAGAGTAGTTGAAGTTGAAAGGGTTATGTTCTTGGTCCTGCCAGCAAGGTAGCCCAGCATTGTAGTGGGGGAAGCAACCGGGAAAGGGGGATTGTGATGTTCCCCTGTTGCGAAAACGTCTAGTCCTGCCTGGTCAGCATGCTCAGCTATTGTCATCATGTTCATTAAGCGCTCGTGCTCGGTTGGGGTTTTACCATTCGTGGGATCAGTAGTAATGTCTCCGACCGAAAATATTCCAAATTGCATGTTAGTCTCCAAATGTTTATGCGTTTGCATAAACATTTAACAACTCTTTAGAAAAAATATTCCCAATGGTTGCAAAAACCAGACCTAGCCCTGTATACTTGTATCAACAGCCAGTTAACCGCAGATTCCTTGGAGGATCAAATGGACGAAGACTTCGGAGTAGCAATCGACTCCACTAGAAGTATCGTGGTAGAGAACAACATCTACAACTACGGTCGTTCGCGTAAGCGTTACACTGCTTGGCTCACAGTGGATGGCAAAGCAGTCAGCATGATTTCTTACCTCGACGGCGGGTCAGAGTATGACGTTCCGATGCTTTGCGACATTGAGGTCAAAAAGGAAAACCGTGGTAATGCTCTCGGAGTCACCTTCGTCAAGCTCCTAGAAGAGCATGTCATTGGCGGAACCCTTTATACTTCAGGGCATTACACCCCTGAGGGTTTCCGTTCCCTTTCAGATTCTCTCCCTCTTGCCCCTCATGCAGTTGAAGCTGGTGAGAAGCCCTCCCAGCAGTTCAGGTCGATGGGCTTTGTCGCAGATTGGGATAACCTCTGGCTTGAGAACTAGCTAAAGCTGGGAACTAATAACAACTGATGCGATTATCACGATGATCACAGTAACAGCAATTGATGCAAGGATTGTCCATTTCGTGGTTGTCTGCCACCTATAGTAGGACCCCTCAACTCCGTTTTGTTTCAGCAGACTAATCCAGTCCAAGACCCCGCTTTGTTTAATTCTATGGGCTTCAAGCCAAGGGTACCTTGTTGAAATGTCTGAGAACTCATTGTCATAAGGGTTCTTCAAGTTAAAAGTAATGGTATAAGGAACCGCATCTGCGACCACATGTAAGTTAGCAACTATCGCGGAAGCCTGAGAGTCCTTTGCTGGGATGGTAAATACTGTCTCTGGTTCATTAGTTTCTGGATTCATCCTGGCAAGAATGATTTGATCATCATTCGTCCAAGTCAGCCAACCAGGTTGAGGGTTATCATCGGTTCTCTCATCGAAGTAGAAGATGTTATTTTGTAGTTTGAACATTTCGCTCATGATTGTCCTATAAGGTTTGCTCGTTATATCGGTTTAGAGTGCATGGTCTTACCAGGTTGACACGGAAAACCCTGCAAAGCTCCGATAGTATCGGTATGACTGAAGCGATTACCTCCAAAGTTCTTTTTGATGCATTGCTTGCTAAATTTCCTAAAGCTGCAATTCTCTCAGAGGTAACCATGGAGGATGAATCCGCTGGGTATGCAATGAGAACTTACAACGTGCTGACAAATCCTTACACCAAAAAATATTATGATAAAAAAGGACTCGACTACGGTGATGTCATGCCTGTTGGCTTTGACCCGAATTTATCTATCCCTGTTCGACGGATTGATGCTTTAATCTTTGATTGGAAGATAAGAACTGCAGTTGAAATTAAAATCTCCCGATCAGACTTCTTTCGCGATACAGAGGCGAAAAGAGCCCCATGGATGAGACATACCCATAAGTTTGTTTATCTAACCCCGAAAGGTTTAGTCAAACCAGAAGAAGTCGCAAAAGGATGCGGATTATGGGAATACCAAGAAGATGGCAAGATAGTAAGTGTCAAAAACGCATCCACAAACAAAGAGGTGCAGGACTTTCCTCCGTCTATGACAAAGTACTTCGCGTGGCGGGCTTTTGCTGCTGAGCAAAAACTACGTAAACGTCAGCCCCGGTAGCTCCAGACAAACCAGCCAATTTTAACTTTGCCGAGCTTATGCTTCTCAGCTACAATTTTTAATTGCTCAAGGGCTTCCGGGAAAATAGCAGAAACAGGGTTCATCTCAATGATGCTCAACCCTGCCATCTTCTGAGAAGTAGCTTTAACGTAAATCATACTGGGCCGGACATCATTGTTCCAATAATCACCGACTAATGTAAAATCGAGCAGTGGGAAGTTATCTTCAACGTCATCCCAAATTACCTGCTCGTCAGTGACGATGGTATCTGGTAGTTGAAAACCGAATCCTAAAATTGTACTACTCTGAGTGCCCATTACCTATCCTTATTTATGTTGTTACTCTACCACAAGTTCTAAAAGGATAGGATTATATGATATGTCCGTCCCTCTTAAGAATCAACAGCATCTCAGTATAAGGAGAGGTCAAATAATCATAAGCTGCCCAGGCTTCATGATCTAATGGGAGATGAATTGGAGCGTAGAATGCAACCAGTTTTGTTGCATGGTAAAGCGTCCACATGTTCTGGATTTCGGATTCTTTTTCTTCTGCTGCCATCCATTTCGAATAGTGAATGCTCGCTTCGGAAAAATGAGTTAGAGAATTCAACGCTAGAGTCCATTTATCTGAGATGGTTATCTTACTTTTTTCCTCGATCCATTTATTCCTTAACTTCCTTTTGGAACCTCCCTCATACCTGTCCGCAGCGAAAGCATCGAATACTTTATAAATATAGGAATAAGAACTTACGAGTTCATCCAGTTCGTCATCATAGAGCTTCCTAAGATAGCTCATTGGGATTGCCTCCACTTCCACTCCCTCATACTGCAGGCGAGCAATTTCTAACTTAGTGAGATTAGTCGTTGAAACATTAACCTCTGTCATCATAGACCCTTTGATTCCTTGGGAAGGAAATCCATTAGCTCGATGAGAGCTTGCGTTGAGAATACATAGTCATCCCATGTGGATGACCCTGGCTCTAAGTCCTTAGGGGTCATTTGCAGAGCAGTTAGAACCCGTGAAAAGAACGCCGATGATTTGGGAAAAGTGGTTGCCCGAGAATATTTATATAGGGATTCAGCAAAAGACGATTCTACTCTCCCATAGGTTACCCAAACAGCATACTCCATTCGGCTCGCTATTTCTTTACTCGCCTCTGATGAGGTTTCGTCTAATTTCGCCATCATCCATTCGGTTACCTCTGCCTCCATGCTCTCCTGGATTTTGAGGAATTCAGCGACGAAAAAGGTGTCTAAGTGGGACAACTCCGAAGCGTATATCTCTCGAATAAACTTAGGAGTCACGAAAGTTAGTTGCTCATCACTGATTCCCTCAAAGCGAAGCTTCGCAATTTCTACAGGAGTTAACTTTGATCCGTTTGGTGCTTCAATCATGGGTCCTCGATCCTGCAAACTTAAGCATGTCAGTATAGCATGCGGCAAGTCTCTGACAGACCCACCATTCTTCTGAGCCATGGCCTAGGGATGTTGGGTAAGCTAGAACTCGTTCGGTCGTATGAAACAATCGGTCGATTTTCTCCCACTTATCTGACTTACTGAAGCCCTCCAACGAGCGTGTTGCTTTAATGTAGGGTACCCAGTGCCCTTTATAGCTTGAGAAGGGATTGCCCATAGCGCCTTCTTCTTCTGATGTAAATTTAAGGAAGGCTACTAGGCTTGCCTGCCACCCCCTGCTATATACGATATGACTTCTAGTGTAAATCCATTCGGAGCTACCTTGAGGAAACTCAGAGTTATACACCTCATTACGCAAGAACTGGAGATACAAGCTAGAGAAGTCCCCGGCAAGGTCGTTGAGAAAGCTGCTATGGATTTTACGAACATAGTTGGCAGGAATACCACCAAGAGTGGACACTTCCACTCCTTCATATTTGAGTTTAGCGATTTCTACCTGTGACAACTTTGTTTCAGACATATTCGCCTCCTCATATTGTTTGATGGGTAAGTCAACCTAGTGTAACTTAGTCTACCATTTTCTATTAATCTGCGCAAGAGGTCTAAGCGCTTCTTCAGTAGAGATGTTCAAGAGTTAAGTTTTTGACTATACTCAATCATTTGCAGTAAAGGGTTGCTGAGGATTTCGTAGTAGTCCCACTGTTCTTGAGTTTTCAACTCCGCTGGAGGTATGAGTAAAGCCTTTGTTGACTCTCTGACTAGAATTTTCAAGGATTGTTCTTTGGCCATGAGTGCAGATACCTCATTGTAGCGCCGTTCAAGCTTCCGCCAATCTTCTGCAAAATCGTTTTCGGCAGTAGAAGTCTGGTCCTTTGCGTCCCAAACTTCTTCACCTAGTTTTTGGTACGTCAAGTACCACGACTCTGAAAAAATCATTACTCTGAGGCTACCAAAAAATTCGATTCTTTCATAAAGGGAGTCTCTATCCTCATCTCGATGAAAACTTAATGATACTAGAAGATCGATGAAGGAGTTAGCTGGGTCAGTTAAATACTGCGCATAAATCTCCCGTATATATTTCGCAGGAACCCCATCTAGGTTCAGGGTCTCCTCAGGGATTGCCATTTTTAATCGGGCAATCTCAACTGAGGTCAGCGGAAGATAAGTCATATCTCAATAGTACATACCTTATCAAACAAAGTCAACAGGAATATCATTACATGCGACCGTCTATTGACATATGTTTGCTATTTCTGGTAGACTGATTGCTGCTTCATGAACACCATGAGAGAAAGTCGGATAGCATGCGTATTGAAATGAAAAAGTCTTTGTCACAAGACCCCAAAGGTAATACCCTCACTGCTTTTTTCGAACCTGATGACTTCCCAACCATTCAGCTATTGAAGCCTATCGCTGAAAAATATTCAATACCCATCCCCTCATCTTATGAAGGAACCTCAGAAGACCCACATCTGCTAGCTCTTTTTGAATATGTCTTCCGGCAGGGGGAGTGGTGGCATTTGAATAAGACAAGTCTCACTCTCCATAAGTCAACTCAGCTTCAGGGGATAGAAGTGCTTGCTGACCGATTTGATCTTTACGATAGGGGCACCAATAGTTCTTTTACGAAAAATGCTTATGGGGATTATCATGCAACAGAAAATATTGCCATGATTTTAGAAGAGACAAACCTGTCCGCCACCAGCGTAACCTATTGGTTAATACTTAAAGCGGTGGAAACCAGCAGAAACATTAGGACTTTCACAATTCCAGAGGATATGTATATTCCAGATACTTTGGTCCGCTGGAATGATGCTGCAAGTTTCTTGCATGTCAACAAGAAAGATATTCTACCTACGATAAAGGACCTTTACCCTGTAGTGCTGCTTAGGCATGTAGAAGGGGCACTCAGTAACAATATGGCTGGTAACCTTGACCTTAAACATGACTATGTTCGCTGGGAACTAATCAATAAGTTTGATCTTACAAACTCTCCCGAGGATTTCGTCCGCAAGCTTTTAAGTTTTAAAGCAGATAGAGCAGGAAAGATGCTCACTGGGGAAGAGATTACAGAACTTTATAAATCCTTATTAACCCTTGAGGTAGAAGAGTTCTACACCCTTCCCGCCAAATGGATTAGTAACATGTTCGCATAAAAAAAACTGTCCATATAGACCAAAAGTGACCACCAGAAATCTGGTGGTCACTTTTGGTCTATAAAAGGACGAGTTTATACTTCGACTACTGTTGCCTTGACGATATTGGGATAAACATACTCTCCCTCAACATAAGCTTGCTTCCAGCAGGATTTGTTATTAGAAATAAGCTCAATGAATCTATCCCTATTTTCTGGATTCCAAGTTGCCAAATCTCTTCGGACTTCAATAAGGATCGGAGTCAATCCCTGGGTTTCCTTCGTCACTGTATTGTAGACGGATTGCAGAACCTTCATATTAAATACAGCATCCGTACCATCCAAAATCGCGGCAGAAGATATTTCTCCTTGCAAGCTCACCATCTGAGGGTTTGCATTAAGGGGTGGCTTTTGGAAAGCTCCAGTTATCTCAGGAGCCGCCGCAGCATTACGCCAATCGTTCCTAACCTGATTGCCAGTGATGCTTTTAATCAAGTCTTCGACATCAACCTTCAAGTAATGATTGCCTGCAACCTGGACACGGGAAACCAATTGATTGTGCTTTTTATCCCCGAAGTCCACTCGAACAGCCGGAGAGATATTAACAAGCATCTGAGCTTTAACTCGGTCTCCACCATTAACCTTCCCGTGGAAGATTTCAAAATCGACCTCATGTTCAATACATAGATCAATAATTTGTTTAATGTTGTAAGTCATTTACGCCTTCTTTGTCTAGCCGAGAATTGCACTCGGAGGGTTTAACGCTTAGCCTACCACGATTTAACTAAAGAGGCAAGGGAGAAAGCTTGATCACCAGTCGATTTTCATATAATTGGTTACATCTTCTATAAAGCTAACCTCATCTAAATGGTGAACAGGTTCGGGGCTTCCGTAAAAGTAAGTAGAAGGGCTGCAAAGCCATAACGTTAAACTTTCCTCCGACCGATTGAACTGACGCATAAGGTTAATAAGTCGTTGGATAACGGGTTTAACTGTCCCATCTGATTCAAACTGAAAGCCAGGGTACCTATAGGAATCAACTCGAAGGACTCTAAGCATATTAGGGCTTTCTTCAGCCTCAGAAACCATGCTTCGGTTGAACTCATCCTCAGGCATGAGCTCCTTCACTTGGGAGTAGGCTAATAAGCCAAACCTTTTATCAATTTCTCGCCAAAGGTCTTCTGTTCTGAGGATGGAGCGAATATATCCTGGGGGAAGCACAAATTCTTTTGTCATTGTACTAGCCAACTATCTGGTATAGGACTCAAAGCGATATTGGAGGTCATTTTTGGAAGTCAGCCACTCACCATCTTTTAAGCCTGAAGAACTACGTTTGAACGCATATGGGATGGGCGGAGCGAAAGTATCGCCAACGACCCAAGGCAAATCTACTTGAGTGACCTCAAGTCGGTCTGCG
>Ga0247742_10001793_pt1 | contig 14488 bp, 9 predicted proteins | sample UWRJL208509C2_FD_180944 | JGI IMG/M metagenome (GOLD analysis project Ga0247742, IMG submission 180944) | Plant litter microbial communities from Arlington Agricultural Research Station in Wisconsin, United States - UWRJ-L208-509C-2 | ecosystem: Environmental > Terrestrial > Plant litter >...
ACACCAACAGCAGGAGTATGTGCAACGACACAGACTCTTTCCGTGACAATAACACCACAGACTGTTCCTGACTTTGCTGCAATAGCGCCTATCTGTTCAGGATCGACTGCCCCAATATTGGAGCTTACCTCTCCAAACGGAGTTACAGGTACGTGGAGTCCTGAAACTATATCTAACACACAGGACGCTACTTATACATTTACACCAACAGCGGGACTATGTGCAACGACACAGACCCTTTCCGTGACAATAACACCACAGACTGTTCCTGACTTTGCTGCAATAGCACCTATCTGTTCAGGATCGACTGCCCCGACATTGGAACTTGTTTCTCCAAACGGAGTTACAGGAACCTGGAATCCATCAACGGTATCCAATACAGAGGATGCTACTTATGTGTTTACCCCAACAGCAGGATTATGTGCAACGACACAGACCCTTTCCGTAACAATAACACCACAGACTGTTCCTGACTTTAATGCAATAGCACCTATCTGTTCAGGATCGACTGCACCGGTACTGGAACTTGTTTCTCCAAATGGCATTACAGGAACCTGGAGTCCTGAAACCATATCCAATACACAGGGTGGAACTTATGTGTTTACGCCAACAGCAGGCTTATGTGCAAGTGTACAGATCCTTGCCGTAATAATAACACCACAGACTGTTCCTGACTTTGCTGAAATAGCTCCTATCTGTTCAGGATCTGCTGCCCCGGTACTGGAATTTAGTTCTCCAAACGGTGTTACAGGAACCTGGAATCCTGAAACCATATCCAATACGCAGGGTGGAACTTATGTGTTTACCCCAACGGAAAACTTATGTGCAGCTCAACAGACGCTTACCGTAACAATAATACCACAGACTGTTCCTGATTTTACTGCAATTGCGCCTATCTGTTCGGGATCGGCTGCCCCTACATTGGAACTTGTTTCTCCAAACGGTGTTACGGGAACGTGGAACCCATCAACGATATCCAATATAGAAGATGCTACTTATGTATTTACCCCGACAGCAGGTTTATGTGCAACCGCAATGACGATCACGGTACTAGTAACGCAAAGTTCAGCTCCTGAAGGAGCAGCGATTCAGGATTTTACAACTGGCCAGACACTTGCAGACTTTGTAGTAACCGGTGAAGGAATTCAATGGTATGATGCTGAGACAGGTGGTAATTTATTGCCAGAGACAACACTAATTGTAAGTGAAGGTGTTTATTATGCATCACAGACAATAGAAGGATGTGAGAGTATTGCCCGTTTAAAAGTTACTGCGGGAATTAATTTAGGGACTGTTGATTTTGATGCAGCAAAACTGTCTTATTATCCTAATCCTGTAACGGACATATTACATTTGGATTATAGTGAAGCTATATCTATCGTAACGGTTTATAATTTACTAGGACAGATGGTATTGAGTACAGCTCCAAATACTACTGCTGTACAACTTGATATGTCGGCACTTCCTTCAGGATCTTATGTGTTGAATGTTAGAACTGCTAATGCTGTTAAAACAATAAAAGTTATTAAACAATAAAACTTTTCTTTTGAGTTAATATAGGCCTCCGATTTCGGAGGCCTTTTTTTATTAGTAAGAACCTCATAGAAACTTGTATTATAGAAAAATATCATTGCAATTCCGAAGTTTAGGTATGCTCATATCTGATTTGGTTGTATTCGTCTTGATTCTTTTTCCACTGATTCAAAAGAAAATACTACTTTTAAGTTCTATAAAGAAAATCAGGATACTAATGGATTCAAATGAGCAGGTAGTAGTTTCGGAGGAATTACTCAGCGTTTTTGGTGCCCAGCTAAAGAAATATGATAAAGGAGAGATCATCTTTAAAGAGGGTGACAATGCCCGGTATTATATGCAGGTAGAGAGTGGCGAAGTCAAAATGAATAACTATAACGATGATGGCAAAGAGTTTATACAAGGAATGTTTGGTAGGGGAGAAAGCTTTGGTGAACCGCCATTATTTATAGATAAGCCTTATCCGGCAACAGCAGTTGCGCTTACAGATGTAACCTTATGGGAACTGCCGAAAGTTGTTTTTTTTGAAATGCTGTTGCAACAACCCCAAACAGCTTTAGCAGTCAGTACCCGTCTCGCAAACAGGCTGTATTATAAATCGGTTATGGCTTCTGAAATCTCATCACAAAATCCTGAGCACCGGTTATTGAAATTAATTGATTTTTTCAAACTGCACGTAGACCAACTGAAAGTAAATGATAAATACTGCGTTAAACTCACCCGTCAACAGTTGGCAGATCTGACCGGGCTGAGGGTTGAAACCGTTATCCGTTCTATTAAGGCCCTGGAGAAAAAAGGCGCTATCTTTATAGAAAACAGGAAAGTATACCGTTAAAATTTTTGTTTATGATTTAGGTCATAAAACCCAGACTTACTATGGCTGTAATTTTACTTCAAATTAAAATTCACAGTCATGAGTATCTATCAGAAATATTATCAGGTGTTTGAGAGAGGCTTTATAGGTTATTCCACTATGGGTGTATTGTCACAAAGTTGTATGGGGTCTATAGCTGCTATGGCAGTTTTACAAAATGGGACGAATCTTACCGGAATGATTCAGCTTTTCTTTGTTATCGCTTCATGTATGACATTTAACGGGGCAGTGCTTTCACAGCAAAAACCTAAAGTGGTTTTTAATATATTGCTCTGGAGTATCAGTATCAGTATTTTGGTTATTGCCTTTAATAGTATATAAAAAAATGAAAGAAATTAAGGATAGGCAGGATGTATCGGTTGTCGTTAGAGGCTTTTATGAAAGAGTAAGGGAAGACGAAACGCTGGGTCCTATATTCAACAGTATTATAAGTGATTGGGAAGAACATCTCGAAAAGCTTACCGATTTCTGGACAATGCAATTGTTTGGGGGTAGAGAATATAGCGGTAATCCAATCATGGCACATCAGTTGGTAGACAGACAAAGTAACAGAGAAATCAGTGCATTCCATTTTGGAACATGGCTGAATCTGTGGTTTGCTACTATAGACACTGGTTTTATTGGAGATAATGCGGCACTTCTTAAACATAGGGCCCGTAAAATGCAGACTCCTATAATGATTGCTATTTATGAGGGTCGAAATAAAATCTAAAACAAGTTATCTATAATATGATTTTATTTAGCATCTATTTTTATAATTAAGATTTCATTTTTCTTTTTAAATCAAAATATACTTATTGGCGTACTAATGTGGTGTGATATTTTTTATCGTACTACATTAGTATGCTCGCATACAATATGTCCACTTATTTCTCCATTTATTTTAAAAGACTTGAGGATATAGTCATTATGAACTAATATAATTGAATAATATCTCAATTGCTTTTTTCACATAACTACCTGATATAATGTTTATTGATTTATATTATATTTAATTAATTCTTATTTTGAGAATTTTTAATTATCCAAATTAGAATAAATAAAAATAACACTTTTTATATATTTATGTATTTTAACGATAATAATTTACTTTTTATCGATTATAATTTTATTTTTACTAAATTTATATATCAAAAAATACGATTTATCATTTATTATTTTAACATTATGAAAAAATATATTTACATAATAGTATTTCTGTGTTCTTTTTATTCGCTAAATGCGCAGGTTGGAATAGGAACTACCAGTCCGGATGCCAGTTCTGTTCTGCATATTGAATCAACAACACAAGGTTTGCTCCCTCCCAGAATGACAACGGTACAACGTGTCGCAATAACAACTCCGGCCAATGGATTAATGGTGTATGATACTACTGTAGGTTCTTTATATTATTATGATACTCCAACTGTTTCATGGGTTAAGTTCACTGGGGACAAGGATGGACGTTTAAAGTTTAAGCTTATTAAGTCTACTGATGTCCTGGCTACAGTGCTTGCCGCTGAAAAAACGGCAGGGGGAGGAACTAAATATCTTTTGGATACCGCTACACTGTATGAAATTAACGGGACTATCAACGTAGATTTACCAATTGAAATGAATAATGCCTATATAGTTGGTCTGGATTCTGGAGAAGATAAGCTTATAAGAGCAACGGGAGATCTTTTTACAGGTGCGACAGGAGGGTCTATGCGAATATTGACTTTGACTGCGACTGCAGGAAATCTTTTTAATCTAACGTCGCCTTCGCAGACCCAAAGTCTTATTGTCAGGGATTGTATTATCAGGGATTCGAACAGTGTAGGTAAAATCGAAAACTTTGCATTGATGTTTATAAGTATAGTACAATATGTTAACAATACATCAGGTATTATTTATAAAGATATTGCAAGATTATTGCTTAGTAATGCAGCTTGGTTTGGGTCTAATTCAGGAACCTATGAAACTTTGCAGGGCACTTTCGCATTTATTGCGAAACAAGGAGGATTTAGTGAAGTCACAGGCGCTAAAATTGGCTTTGATGTATCTGCCAATCCTGTAATTACAGGAGATGCGGTATTGGAAACTATGGTATTTACAGGTGTGTTGACTACAGGAAAGTACGTGAATGGATATTCTCCGGTTACATACCCTGGATTTAACTTTAATAATAACTGGACCATCAGTGCGACAGGTATATCCAGGGAAGGGGATGCGCAGTCTGCCGGAACAATTAACATGAATCGGTCAGTAACGCAAGCGGTTACGCCGCTTGGGACTCAGAATGTTAATGTAAAATTAGATATTCCTGCAAGTGTGAGCTCAAATCTTTACAGAATGTCGGCAACTACAAATAATAGAATAACTTATAATGGAAAGAAGGGCCGGATTTTCAGTGCAAATGCTGCAGTTTCTTTTGATGCTTCTGGTGTCGGGAATACAGAATATCTCTTTTTCTTTATGAGAATACCCGCTGCCGGTGGGACAGATCCGCAAACGGCATCGGAAACTTTTATTGATTCTAATGCGGGATATATACAGTCTTTTCCTATTCAGGGTTCTATATATTTGAATACAGGTGATTCAGTCGAATTGTGGATCAGGAGAAATAACACAGGAGCGCAGAATTTTACAGTGAAATCATTTAACATGACTCTTAAATAACTAAAAATTAGTATCATGAAAAAACTTTTAACCCTGTTTTTGGCTTTTGTATCAATAGATGCATTTTCACAGTTATATGTTACCGGCAGTACAAATTATGTATATGTCAAAGGTACCGTTGTTTTTGTTAAGCAGGATATCAATTTGCAGGCCAATACCAACTTCTATCTCAGGAATGAGGGGCAGCTGGTACAGGGAACTACATCAACTTCTGCTAATAAGGGGGCTGGTAAAGTCTCTGTTTTTCAGGAAGGCACAGTAAATAATTATGCTTATAATTATTGGTGTTCTCCAGTAGGAAATGCATCTGCAGCTACAGGGAATGAAAGTTTTGGTATTACTATGTTAGGAAGCCCTACCAGTGTAACTGCTACTACCGCAGCTGCAAATATTGGCAGTTTTGATGGTTTTGCCAGTCCGCTTACTATTTCTAACCGCTGGATTTATAAGTTCCTGTCATCAACTGTTTATTCGGATTGGATATATGTTGGAAGTACTTCTACTATTGGTGCGGGTGAGGGATTTACAATGAAAGGCACCTCTGGAACTGATAGTACTATTATTGAAGGAAATTCTGTTCAGAATAATTCTGGAAGCGCCCAGCGTTATGATTTTAGGGGTAAGCCAAATGATGGCAATATCACTGTAAATACTGCTCCCGACAAGTTTACACTTACGGGAAATCCCTATCCTTCAGCATTAAATGTGAATGCGTTTTTACTGGATGCCGGTAATAGTGCTATGGTAGCTAATGCCTATTATTGGGAACAGGATAAAACAGTCAATTCCCATTATGTGGCGCAGTATGTAGGAGGTTACGGAACGTATTCCCCGGTAAGTTTAGGTTCAAACGGTGTATATGTGCCTGCAACTTTTAATACCTATAACGGTGATGGAAGCTTAAATGCTAATGGTGCAACGTCTAATACGAATACTTCTATATTGCGAAAATATGCACCCGTAGGCCAAGGTTTTATGATTTATGGAGCACCGACAGGATCTTCTGTAACATTAAAAAATAGTCATAGAGCTTATTATAAAGAAAGTACATCACCTAATTCTTATTTTGCCAGAAATGCTTCTGCAGTAACAACGGCGGTTACTGATAATGCTGATGAAATCATCTCTCATCTCAGATTTAACATTTCGATCAACAACCAGTTTACAAGGCAAATAGCGCTTATCCTAATTCCATCTGCAACAGATGGTGTTGACAACGGTATTGATGCGCTTAGTCCTGATGGAGACCTTCCAAATGATACTTATTTCTTTTTAAATGATAACAGATATGTGATTGAAGGAGTTGCTTTTGATGTCAGTAAAAGAATCCCTTTAGGTCTCAAGGTGACGGAAAATACCAGTTTTAAGTTTAGCCTACTCGAATCGGTGAATTTTGATACAGCGCAGAATATCTACATTTATGATGGGCTGGATAATAGCTATCACGATATTAAAAATGGGAACTATGAAGTAATGTTGTCTACAGGTGTTTATAACAATCGTTTTGAGATTACGTTTACGAATGTTGCACTTGGAGTTAACCAAAACACAGCAGATAATTTATTAGTAGTGCAGGATAATAGTTTGCATATGCTTAGAATTTCAAATCCAGATGCACAGAATTTGGCAATAATGGCTTTATATGATATATCAGGACGACAGGTTTTTAGTAAACAAAAGTTAGGTACAGAAGCAGCTTTTGAGTTTCCAACTGTTGCGTTGAGTGAAGGAGTTTATCTGGTAAAACTTACTACAGATGATAATAAGGTGTTAACCCAGAAAATAATAATTAAAAAATAAGAGGACAGCATTGTGGTAAATGTGTTTAGTGTTAAAACAGTTCTTTTAGTAAAGGGCAGCTTGTGTTTGAGCTGCCCTTTTAGATTATTATGCTAAAATTAATCTGGGGTTGTAGGCGTGGGCATAAAATAAAAGCCCGTTTTACTATATAATAGTAAAACGAGCTTTGTGACCCCGCCAAGAATCGAACTTGGATCAAAAGTTTAGGAAACTCCCATTCTATCCGTTGAACTACGGGGCCGCTACTGAAAACTAATTCAGCGGGCAAAATTATGCAAAATTTTACAAACGGAGTAGATTAATACTAAAGAAAATAATTTATCCTAACTTAAAAATAACGAAAACGGGTAATTCCTTTTGTAATTAAGGTTAATTCCATCAATGTCATACCCCTGGCCACCATTATAAGGCTCGTCAATTTTAATATAAGCAGCAATTCCTCTTCCCAGGACAAACTCCATTACATATTTGGTATTGGATTTCAGGGACAAGGAGCCATCAAATAGAAACTCAATACTGGGATAATAGGCTCCATAGTCATAATTAAGCACTGTAGGCGAGCCTTTTGAAGTAAGAACCTTACCGCTAAGCGCATTTTTTGTACCTGTTTCAATATCATTTACATATTCTCTAATGTTAATTGTTGAATTTGCAATGCCATTTAATAATTGCTGGCCGGAAGCTCCTCCTAAGGAATTCGTAATAATTCTGGTTAAATAGCCCCCTTCACTACCAATTGTAAAACTTTGCCCTATTTGTTTTCCCTCTGTTGTATTTGTGGTCGTAAATTGCGAATAAATTGCTAAAAATTCAGTGACAGGGGTTAATCCCCCTGCTTGCAGTGCCTGATTTACCTCCGCACTGGATAATGCTGGATAGACGCTCGAATTTAATAATAATGTCCGCATTTCTATAGCATTATACTGAGGAAATGCTCCTAATACTGCTATTACCACAGCTTCGGGAGTACCAAATAATTCTCTTGTAAGCGTTGCTATTTTTAAAGGTGTTATAGATAAATCCATAGTTGTTTTTTTAATTGAAATAATATGATTTTTAATTTACAGCTGGCGTAAAATTTGAACTACATCTGTGTGATTTTTTGTGTTATATGCCCGTAGTTACGATTTATATATAACCATGCTTATGCAGGAAAGGCAGCAGCCATTGTTTTTCCGAATTCTGCCGCATCTGTTATGTTATAGTCATTTTTAACAGCGCGTCCTGTATCTTCAAACGTATAACCAACTTTAGCCAAAACGATGGCTGATTCCTTTGCAGTAGCCGATGAAAATTGCTTTTTTAATTGTAGTACACACTGGCTTGCTGTTTTCTTATTTTGAAACTGTAATTCAGCCATACCCAGCAATGTAACCACTGTAATTGTTAATTGTTTTTGAGCTACTATAGTGTCTTTTATTTGAGCTGTAAGTGTAAAAGTCGTAGTTTTTAAAGGTGTACTAGGATAGTTGGATTGTATTAATTGAATGTCATTATTATTGGTAGAAAGTATGTTAATTCCCGTTTCTGAAAAATAAGATAAAGACAGGCTGTCTACTTCATTGGCACTCCAGGATAATTGGATCTCAGAACCTGCACTTACCACTGCCTGGGTTACAAAAAAAGTAATATACTCTTTTGATACATCCATATCAGAGGGTAACTGTTGCCTGGTTAATTGTCCCGGCAAGTTTTGTAAATCAGGAATTTGATCTGCATTCAGTTTGCCGTTCAATTCCTGTATGTTCGGCAACTGTGTTGTAGCTATCTTGCCATTCAATTCTTGTATTTCCGGCAATTGTGTTATAGCGATCTTACCATTCAGATCCTGAAGGTCAGGGATAAGATTGGTGTTAAAAACACCTTTTGTTATTATAGATGCATCAAGGTTTTGGATTGACTGTTCAGGTATTCTTGATGGAAGTATTTTTACTGCCGAAATGACTGCTTCTAATTTTGATACCAGTTTATTTTTGATTGTTACATTTGCAAGCAAAACATCCTCACCAATTGTGGTACCAGCTGTAACCAGATTTAACTCAGGATCGCTTTTCAATTGGTTCGGTTCATCAGATACAGCAGCCCATTGCTGTTTAATAATTAATTGATAATCTCCGTCAGTTTCAGTAACAGTATGTGATTTGTCAGCTGTCAATAATATATATTCACCTTTTTTATTAATTGCAGCACCAGACGTTACAGTAATAGCTGTATCGCTTCCACTTGCCAACAAGCCAGATATAACTCCGGCAGACAACAGTTGCCGGGTTTGAAAATTCCGGTACTGGATGTGGAAGTCCTGTTCTCTCTCAAAATCGGCAACCTGAAGTAATTGCCCGGTATGATATGCTTCTTTAATAATAGATGGTATATTATCAGCCATGGTTGTATATTTATTTTGTTCTTAATTTATTAGCTACGGATACTAATTCTTATGTAATCTTCGTGTTTATTCCTAATGCTCCCTGTCCGATCTTAAACTGATTGGCTTCACTGCTTTGAGTAGTATGGACTACACCCGATGTTAATCCATAGGTGTTGTAAACTTTCATTTTTTCAACAAACCTTTTCAATTCATTATTAAATGCTACTGCTCCATCTAAATTGTTTCCAATTTCGTTTAAGGTGCTGATCGTACTCCTAAGACTTCTTTCGGCTTCAGCAGTCATAAAATTATATCCGGTTATAGAAGTCTGAATGGATGCATTCATCGAAAAATCAGGATCTGCTTCCAGCATTTTTGACCATTCCATTTTATATGAAGTATCTTTCATTAAAACAAAACCAACTGCAGGGATCTTCGATTGTGTACCAGCTGTACCAATTGCTCCATTTAAGAAATTCAATTTATATTCCAGCATGCCATTTGCGCCCAAATCTGCGGTAGTTGGGAAATTCCAATTTAAATTATAATATCCCTGACTATCTATACTGGCTTTTAATGACTGCACCTGAATACTATCGGCCATTTTATCAAGGCTGGAATTTAACGAAGACATTAATTGCTGAACAGGTCTCTTGATGCTATCCAGTTTATCCTGAGCTTCCTGTTTTCCGTCATCACCACCAAATATTTTTTTGATAGCATCCCAGACTTCCTGCAAAATGCCTAAAAGACCTCCGACTGCACCGGCTATTCCGGCGGCCAGGACTCCTGTCAAAACCGCTCCGAGTTCGAGCAATGATTCCAGTCCCGCTTCTATTAACCCTTCTGCTAAAGCTGCTGCAAGTTCTTCTGCCAACTTTTCCGCTACTTCTTCAGCAGCCCTACAAAGCATCCTGGCAGCCAGCTTCGCTCCGCCTCTTTTAGCCATTTCTAAAGCAATGACCTTATACACCGTAGGATTCCCGAGTAATTGTTCCACTATTGTTCCCATATTAAGACCAAGTGTGTCGATTATCGCGATAGGCAATCCCGAAAGTGATTTAGGTATTTCAATATCTAAAGTCATTTTAATACTGTCACTCAAAATGGTTGTGCTGCCGATTGAAAATTTATAGTTTATTTCCAAAGGGGTATTCATCGTGCCATTACCATTATCTTTTGGGCTTTTTCCTTTTTCTAATGCTGGAGAGAAAGAAGATTTGAATTCGCCAAACATTGAATTTGCGATACTTTCACATCCTCCCTTACCGGACATGCTATTTAATTTCTTCACCATATCGGTGATGGCATTTAATTCTTTAATTTGTATTCCATCAATTTTGGTAATCGAAAATCCCCCTGCCCGTGAGCCCTGCTTTTTGGTCCATTCCCAATCAAATCCAAAATGGGGGTTGGAATAGCTGTACGAGCCTTTAAATACCCCATTCCCATATTTTGCTTTAAACGAGCCAATATCGGTACCGAAGAGTTTAAGTTTATTTATAACTATTTCAAAATTAGCGCCACCAACTGTGCTAATTGCAAGTGTCGGAGATTCCAGGGATATGAAATAGGCCGTTATAGTTGAACTTTCGGTTATTTTGTTATTTTCATAAGTGCCTCCATAAGAACCATTAACGTTTACGCCGGCTGATTCTACATTTAAATCAATTACAAAGACATATTTTTCAAACAGCAGCAGGTTCGCATGGATATGGTAGCCGGGCTTAAATACTGTTATTGCATTTGGAACATTTGTTATCGTAGTGAGGCCCTCTTCCTGACCTGAATTAATTTGCAGCGGGTTTGTATAGGCGAAAGTATAGTCTTTGTTGTCTTTTTGAGATGCGGGTTTACTCAGATAATACATCGTACCGGAAATAAAACCTATTTGCTTGGTGATGTCATCTATCCAATCCCAAGGTTTCTTTATTACCTCTTTTACAAAATTGTTTAAAGTTAATGCGGGTGTGGCGTTTAACGACACCAATACCAGTCGGGCTTCACTGTCCTGAAACACTACATTTCCCTGTAGCTGGAGTTTTATTCCGTTAAAATTAAAATCAATAAAACCACCTATAGCCAAATCCAGTTTTGCTTTTACTTCAGGCTGCTTGTCTGTTGCTTTTTTTGCAAATGTTTTATTAATGGATAAGTACAATTCGCCAAAATTAATACCGGTCATTCCTAAAGGCTCCCTGATGCTGTTATTGGAAGAACCGGCTGTAAGATCGAGCGTTGCAGTTAATACGTCATTATTGATTAATAAATCACCGCCAAACACAAATTCTTTCTTAAATGCGGTAAAGGTCAGGCTGCCATTTAATTCGTATTGATTGTTATTGGTAGTATATTTAAACAATATACCCTGCCTTCCGTTGAGCCCTCCCAAGGTTAAAAAATCGAGGATGGTAGCGGTTGGCAATTGCGCATAAAAATAGGCAGAACTTATTGTTTCAGGAGTTTTCTGAGTTTCCTGGGTTTCCTGGGTTTTGCCGCTTTGTGTTTTAAATCCGTAGAGTATTAATGAGTTTACTTGCTCATTACTGTACCCTATGGTGATCAATGACTGAAATAATGTTATTTTATTAAAATCAATCATTACCCAAAAACAGATACCGGTAACGCTATCGCCCGAAAAAGCTTCAGAAAATTGAGCAGGAAAGTCGGTGTCGATATCATTTCCAACCTGTATTCCCATTTTTGTTACCTGGCTTCCATTTACCATTACCTGTTTTTCGCCTAATGGAAAAGTAGAAGGCATGTATTTAGTAACATCAGAATCGACAGGTTCTTCTGATTTTTTCTGAAGGCTTGCAAGTTGTTTTAAAGCATCGAGGTAGGTAACTTCAGGAGCAGTTGTATCTGGTTTTCCGTCTTTTCCAGGAATGGTTTTTTGTGTATTGGTTTTGGCGATCCTAAATATACCGGCACTTTTTACATCAATTGTCAGGTTTGTAGTAGTAATACCAAATATTGCCTCAATGATATTGCCTACATCAATTTTTCCGGAAAAATCAAAATATACAATTGAGGCGTTATTTGATAAAAAATAAGCGGCCCTTAATGTGGCTCCTGTAAGTGCTTTTGAAAGATTTGTTCCCTCTTTGACAGAGAGTCGGCAACCAATAAATATGACCTGATCTTTGAAATTTGATTCAGTACTTGTTGAAGCGGCACTTAAATATTGATAATAGAAAAAAGCTTTATCAATACTGATGTCACTTATTATTGGAATAGGAATGGCTATCTTTTCCATTTCCCCGTTAAATTCTATCAGGCGGTATTCTCCGTTTGGACTTAATGTTTTTTGCTTGTCAGTTTTGGATATTGCACCGCTGAATTTTGCAATAAAAAGCTCACTGGAACCTTCAGGGATAATAACATTTAAGTCATTAAACCGTTCCTTAGTTGTTTTAACTAGGTCAAATTTGCAGCTTTCCACCTCAATAGACAAGGCAGTACTATTAAATGACGCTTGAAAGGTTACTGGGATGTCATCGACTATAATAGTAGTACCAACCCCAATATTTTGCGTGTCTGCACTCATAAAAATGGTTAAATAAAGAAAGATAGCAAATGAGCTATTTTAAGAAAAGGATTTCCAAAAACTGTTTTTAGTTATTCCAATACAGATCATTTATAATCTGAGACCGTAAAATTCCGGTTAGCTAACGTTTTTGCTTTTAGAAATCCTTATTGAATATTACTTAGGATCTTTAGGTGCAGGTGGTATTACTGCTTTAGTTCCTTGTATGGACCCTGGGATGTCTTTTCCGTTTACATATTTACCGGTAGCAAATTGTATAGAAATATTTTTAATTGCAAATGTGGTTTTTGCACCATCTTTAATATTTGGCAGGATAGAAGCCGGCGGACTAAGTTCCAAATAAAAGTTATCGGGAAAAGTTGAAGCGGAATCAGCCGTGTCATATGACGCTGCAACGTGCGCCATCATAGGTACATAGTCTGTAGTTAAAGTTTGCGCAACTTCTGCTTCATTAAAGATTGTTAATGTGTAAGCATTTTGTGCTATCACGGGCTTACTTGTTGGAATTGCAACAGACACATCATATGTCTCATCCATAATAATAATGTCGGTTTGAATTTTACCGTTAATTGCCATTTTTCTTAATTTAGTTTATTAATAAATCCTTTTAATTATATAATTACCTATAGTAAGTACATATATCAAATTGAATAATGTTCCATTTTCGTTTAGTGTAACATATATCCAGCCTAAGCTATTTTATTCAATTTAAAATATACTAAAACAACTCCGGTTATTAATTTCTGGGTATGAAATTAAAAACCTGTTTGATAAAATACTTCGTCAACATATCTGAAGCACTGCCGGGAAAGCCGGGAATAAGACTGAATAAGTAAAATTGACATTTGATATACCCTAATTGTTTTGGGTAAATGTACTTTTATTAATCAGATTGAAAACAGGTATAAATACGTGTTTTTTGCGAATGGGAATTTTCTTTTAAATCGTGTTTAAGGGACGTATCATCCACGATAATTCAGAGATGTAACTTTACATACCTCATTTGATCTCTAGCGGTAAAACAACACTGGAAAGGTTCTGGGAGTTGGACATGCACTCAGCAACAGTTGTGGTTTCGAACTGAGTATTTAATTAGGCGAGACTTCCCAGCCAGTATGAAACGAAGATTATAAAAAAAGGTTACAGAAAAGTATATAAAACAAAAAGACGATCATTTCTGATCGTCTTTCTTTTGTTGCTCCCCCTCTTGGGCTCGAACCAAGGACCCTCTGATTAACAGTCAGATGCTCTAACCAACTGAGCTAAGGAGGAAGGCTTGTTTGCCTTGTAAAGCGGTGCAAATATAGGGAGTTTTTTGTTTCTTGCAAACTTTTTTGAAGAAATTTTAAAACTTTTTTATTTGCCTACAATTGCTTTATAAATATCGTTTCCATTTGCGAATAATACCAATGCTATAAGTAAAAAGAAACCAACCATTTGCGCTCTCTCTAAGAATTTATCGCTCGGTTTTTTACCACTAATCATTTCGTATAATAAAAACATCACGTGTCCACCATCTAAAGCAGGAATTGGCAATAAATTCATTACTCCGAGCATAATTGAAAGCAATCCGGTGATGCTCCAGAATGATTGCCAGCTCCACTGATCAGGGAAAACATTGAATATAGCAAAGAATCCGCCCACTTCCTTATAGGCTTCCGTTTTTGGGTTAAAGATGGTTTTAAGTTGCCCCCAGTAATCAACAACAACATCTTTTCCTCTAGAG
>Ga0247742_10001794_pt1 | contig 14484 bp, 10 predicted proteins | sample UWRJL208509C2_FD_180944 | JGI IMG/M metagenome (GOLD analysis project Ga0247742, IMG submission 180944) | Plant litter microbial communities from Arlington Agricultural Research Station in Wisconsin, United States - UWRJ-L208-509C-2 | ecosystem: Environmental > Terrestrial > Plant litter >...
GCCGAAGGGACCCTAAAGGCACAACCATCAACATTGATATGATGTTGATGACTCATCATAGTGTTATTACCAGGGTGACCAAGATATCGAAGTAACAGTGTTAGGTCGCAACGAGGAGTTGACTTCCGAGTTCTCGGTGGTCGCGCAATTTACATACACCGTAAGTCATATTTAATCCAATTTATGTAATCGAGAGCACTTGAACTTTTTTTAAAAACCAAAAATACCAAAAAGTGCCCAACGCCAATAATATATTCCAATTGTTCTTCTAACGACGATCGAGCTTCGGATGGTGATAAGATGTGCTTCAGCAACTATTTTCGAGAATTTACGCCAAATATATAGGGAAAATGGGACCAATTTCGTCTAACTACCTCAGCCGGGGAACGACCGAATTGAAATGGGATCATAAATCGACCCACATAAATTAAATTTTTAGAAACCCGTATTTAACAAATAGCTTAAGTTCGGCTACAACTTGCAGAGGGGTGTAAAACTGAATTTCGATGCCATATTTAGATAATCAAAGCCTTTAGACCCGAGGACCGGGCTGGAAAACTAGGCTCAGCCATGTGGTCCAGAGAAGGTTATGAACGCGTCAGTCTGAACCAGTCCTGAGCGCTGAGCGCTGAGCACTTGAGCAGCTTGAATGTGGATGAAGAATTTATCAATATATATATGTATATCTGGATGTTTTAGAGGCTTTTATTCAACCCTCATGTTGCAGCAGGACCATATCTGGTAGAGAGCTCGGGCGGGGAGTTTGACCGACTCAGGAGCCGTAAAATCCTCCGAGATCTCTTCTTCAAAATCATCGTGACGCTTGCCTTGATGAATAGGTCCAGACGTAGAAATTGACAATATTCAAGTTCCCACTGCAGAGTCCCAGTCATTTTACCTATTCTCAGCGTATCGTTTGAGGTGCGAGTGTTTTAAGAGGATCATTTAATGAGGACACCGATTATAAGTGAAACAGGATCAAAGGATTATTGCTGCATGGTTTTCGATGTAGAGAGATCGAACGTCGGGACGAGGAGTAGCATCACCGATAGCAAGCGAACATGTTTCTCTCCATCCAGTGGTCGCTGAGGCCCGGAAAATGTGGGAGAAGTCGTGTTAGGGTTGACAAAGTTAGAAGCACTTTTCATTGGTGTTCCCGGGATTTTGGAAGGGGTGAATGATCATTCGTTACTAAAGCTTGTGCTCGACGTCCCCTCGAAGGGGGTATCTTGGTCTTTCTGCCTGAAGACCGAGCGGTGCATTTGGAGTCGATTCTACCTGTTTTTGAGAGGATTGGGTCGATCACCGTGGGCAGATAGCCGCATATCTCCAACTCCCTCAGTGCGAAATTATGGCTTCCGAGTGGAAATCATGCATGTCTCCGAGAAATTGGGAGCATTGTGCATATCGAATGATGTGCTGAATTTTCCTCCGGAGCGCTGGAAAACATTCAATTTGTCAGCCTCGGGCTGGATACCTACCAAGGACACATAATACTTAACCTCTTTCGGGCGAGAAACCTCTGTAAATATTTGATATTTTCCACCCAGGTCCCGACACCTCAGTACACATGTCAGAATACATAAATTGATCTGTTATTCCTCGAAAATTCTCAGAGCGGTACGCATATTTTGCTCCGATTCAGGCCACAAGCGTTCCACCAAGACTTGTATTGACGGGCCGGAACTGTCACCCGACAAGGTTTCACCTCGTAAATAGTGACACTATACCAAACCGCCAATGTCTACTCCTATTTCATATAATCTTAGACTGGCTACAATTTATGCCTAGGATGGTTTGAGGTCAAGAAAGAGCGGCTAGCCAGTCACCACACAACCAGAACACACCAGCACGTCGCATACCCTCGAACTAGGACGAAATGATGATTCGCTCTCAACAACACATCCATCTGCGCGACGTCGAGCAGAGACTACAATATATGGGGAGGTATTGGAGCTGGCCGTTGTAGGAACACAAGAGCCGATGTGAAATTGGGGATACAAGAGGTGGTAGACGTACCGGTGTCACCGCTTATGCTGAACGTAGGAGTGGCTTGGATGTACTTCTTTTCATATTCCACGAATTGTGGAGGAGGATGATAGAGGTGATTGGACATTGGTCATCAAGGGTGAATAACATGTACGGCAGATATAATAAGGCCTTAAAACTACTAAGTTCCATCAGTAAATTGCTCTTCACTAACGTGACGCTCGTTCTGCTGTGCCCTCATGATCGAGTGAGGACTCACGTGACAGTGACATTAGGGTTTCCATAATATTCTCCAAATATCAAAACAGTCTTGATTCTCCAACCAGCCGGGCCATGAAGACTGATTTTATCACCGGCGTTGCACAGAGGGAAGCGTGTGGTGACTGGACGTCCCTCTCCCCTCTACTCCCCCATCCCGAATACGAGAATCAATGCGAAGATGATAGGTTAGACCGCTTCGAAGGGACTACTCCATACGGCCCCCCGAGAATAAGTACAGAATACAGTGCGTTTACAATATGGTCTCCTTTTTAAGGTGATACCTTTCTATAGCTAAGTTGCTTTCATACAGCCACAAATTCAGAGGAACCGGCTTTATGGACCATCCCACGAGGTTCACCTCCCAGTATGCCCATAGACATTTCATAACTGTTGTATCGGCGCCCATTTTTCCTTCAGGAGAAGCTACTCTCTATGCACCACTGGAAGATCTATTTCAAGGCGAGAACTCCCGAAGACCTAAAACGATCGCAATGACGTCGGGTAACATACAACCCAGAGAGGACACTCATATGAAGACAATTTGTGGTAGCAAGGAGCTCTGGGATTTCTTGTTGCCGATAGCAGATTCAGGTACGTTCCATAAAGTTTTTTCTTACGGTAGTTTCAACGAAAATAATAACGATAGGGGACAAAAACATCTTTGGGATGATGAAGGTATTATAGATCGCCTCAACTGCTCCTTTCCATCTCGCTGAATCAGCTCATAGATATGCTCCGGATGTCAAAATATAGTCCTTCAACCGACACGATGTAGTTTTCAAGGATGTCAAGCATTTTTTTGTGAAAAGTGTCGGTGTCACTCATACCCGTCGGGTCTAACGTGTCCATACCACCAGGATCAAACTCTCAAGCTAGTTCCAGAGGCAACTACATTCCGCGCCATAAGATCGACGGCCATTGCGGTGCTGATGAAACCAGCTTGTTTGCCAACATACATTAAGTACAACGATTCCATCGAGGAGCACATGGCCACACTTTTCGAGAAGAATCAGGTACGATCGAAGGTAAGAAAGATCATGGGAAACACCTTCATAGGCTTACAGCTTCAACATTATACAGCTCCTTTCGACGACGGTCTCTCATCTTCTCCCAGACGATGATGAATGGAACCGGCAAGTTAGATGGATAGAGCTCAATCCACGTCCGCTGTCCTTTATTGTATTGGATTGGAAAATGCATGACACCTCAGAGTTCTCCGAGGTGCGTTGTCTTCGTTGTGTCCATTCATAACACGAACTGTATCCTTATTTCTTTCAGACACTCAATGCTGCCTTAAATATTCCTATAATCAGGACGAAAAGCCTAGAAACAGTCCTCATTCTTCTGAGCCCTTGGAGACTTTTTGATCACGAAGATATCGCAGACATGTTAGAGGCCGTCGTCAACAGGTGATTCATTCCAAACCAAGTGGTCATTGGGTAGCTCTAACATGGGACATTGAAGTGGCGCTCTTAAATGGGTCATCGCAACCCGTTCAGAAAAACCGTCAGATGTGGTGGAGTTTATGTCCTTAGTTGCCACCACGTTTCAACATGGAAAGCATCTCTCTGCAACTGTGGCAATTTTAACAAGTACGTTTCGCCATGACGCCGAACTCATACAATTAGAGGCAGGAAATCACACATATGCGACGCGATTGGAATTTTGGAAACTAGACAAGGTCAAACAGGGTTTGAAATGTAAAGATAATCGATGCTACACACAGGGAGATCTGGGATCAGACTCTCCCCATGACGTTTGTGTTCATTGCTCCTGCGTCTTGCAACCTAAAACAGAACAGAGGTGGACTATTGTAGACGGGGGGAGTTGGGGGGATACCTGGGTCTGCACATCTCCTATACTGGAGTTAGTGTAGGTACATAACACACATATTGAATCCATTTTCGACTGTGTGACCCGTGACCTGGAACCAATTTCGGTCTAACCACCCAAACATGTGGCGCATGACGGTAAGATACAATTTTCAGAATCATCTGGCCAGTTGAGAATATGATCCTACCGAAAAGATGAAATAATGTGTATTTATAAATAGCGCGGCCAAACCACACCCATGTTCATCTCAAAGTGACTGAGGTTAAACCTCAGCGAGAAGTACTGTAAAAAACACCGCCTACAACAGGGAAGACATCCATTAACCTCGACACTTGAATTCCACATTGTAGTTACCGTCTGAGGCATGGCGGACAATGATTTCTCTGACCACTCACCCTGGACTACAGATCATGCATAGATTGCCTTTAATTCCCGAATTCCGGGTCCAATATAAGGTATTTCCACTTTTTAGGTGAAAATGGACATGAATATGTTATGCTAACAGAAGTGGCCAAACCTTTGCTTTGGCCGAACTTGGGACATGTGCCCTGTTCACCCCGAAGGCGGCCGACGTCCAAATTTCGACCAGTCTGTACGCGTCCTCTGATTGAACTGAACGAAATGGTACAGTATTACGGATTATGTTTTTGTTTAGTTTCCCCATGAAAATGGTAATTGTTGTTACTTAGCGCTCGATCGTCATGACGCATCTTGTTGGTAGGATCATTGTGATGAAATTTCAATTGAATGCGCAATATTGACATATATGAATTACTTCCAACGGATTAATCTTTCGTCTCTGGATATGCAATTTCTGGTAGCACAGTTGGCCATGGTTTCTGGATCAGAAAATCACTCACGCGCCGATCCTCTTTCTACCCGGACTGTTGCACCTATGCTTGATTGATGCTGGACTAGCATGTTTCTTTGGCTTCAGTGTGGCTCAGATGCTTCTATATTGAACCTTCAATATTTCTTCAAATCCAATAGATATACATTGGCACTATATGACAGGGCATGGTCAGGCACTATATGACAGGGCATGGTCAGGCACCAAGGGACGGGGGAACTTCTAGCTTGTCAAGGGAGGTGGCACGGAAGTCGTCCATCCTCTTCTGGGAGCTCTGCGGATGCCCAATAGACACTGGGAATACGAGACTACCGAGCACCAGTATGCTAAAATAAGGTCATCCGTTTATTCAAAATGCGACGCCATTAAACCAGCTATAATTGGAACTCGGCATGGAGCCAAATAGGTAAGTATATGCAAAGAGGATTATAACAAACTCAAAGTCATCTGTCGCAACGAACCCAATTTATGCAATACTACTCATATAGTCCAAATTTATCTCTATAGAGTTTGTCCTCAGTTTAATAAACCTCCTGTGTATGGAAACAACTCATAGTGGCAGTGCCAACTCTTTTGAGGCGAATGCGCCAGCACAGCCACATTCTCTAGAACTCTACACGCAACCCATATCTCGATTCTCAAGGCTCGTCTGAAATATATATTCGAAATAACATATTATTTAAATAAATGAAGACCTCCGAGGGAGTACTTCCTCATTTTGGAAGCTGGCCAGACACGAGCAGCCCAACGCTTCCACAGGTGCCCAGTTTGATGCACGAACTCGGAATGACTCAGAAACGGACCTCGCAGCAGTCGAGGGAGCTTTTGATCCATTTAAGATTGATTATCCATTCCAGCGTTAATTAGCACAATAAGGACGCATCAAGGAACGTTCACGGACCGATGAGCGCTCTCCTTCTCTTTCTGAACTCCCCACTACTTGCGATCGAATATCTAACGACGCACAGCTTTGAAGTGCAAACCACCGATGTTACCAGGAAATTAGCGCATAGCGCATGTTCCGTAATGTAGCCCCTAGGGGGAGATGTACATCATCATATCGTGTACCAGTAACTGTTCTACCATAAAGTCGATTGTGATCATATCCGAAGCTCAGCGGCGTACAAATATTTTCCATAAACCATTCGAAGGCCTCAGATGAGTGCGAATACACCAGAAGCTGGCACAGTGATGGACAAAAGTACAGTAGTTAGCATAGAATTAGTATGGATAATCACAGTAAGTAGTGTAGCCTCGTTTACACGCATTTATCCATCTTCTTTCCTTTGAAGAGCATGTCCCCTCCATCCAGTATTCGCTTTTATCTCCTCCATTGTCATGCCATCCTCCATCCTTTGAGCCTTCTACCTATTTATTCACATATCCATACATCCATCATCCATCCATCCATCCATTCTTCTTGGTATTTCTTCCTCCTTCATGTCGCGTGAACTACCGCATGTAGCCGCCTGTATCCATTTTTTTCTAGCGGATTTGGTACGTTTTCATAGAATATTAGATCGATAATGACTCTTCAATTGTTCAATAATTTTCTGTAGTTCTCGGGGAAAGCGTGCGACCCCCCGAATCTTTGTTTGCTATATTTCTCTGCTTTATTCAGTCACCAATATCGTGTGGGGCAGGCCGTTTGGGACGGGGAGGTTTCCCTGTTGGTTGGTACGCAATGACTGCAGCCAGTGCCTTATGATGTATACTTACACTTAAATTAGAGACCCACGGAATCCTAAATGGCACAATGCAACCCTTCAAGAGATGTTCAGCGACCTACGTTTAGCGCACGTACGCCGATTCTCGGCCCGAATATTCTGATGTGCATAAAAATTCGAAATTGTCTTCAAATCCAAATCCTCCCCATTTCTTTCCAAAAAAGCGAAGTTTGAGCATTATTTAACAGGGCAGAAATGGATCGAGAATTATTGGAGTACTTATTGTGGCTCACGAGTCACGATGCATCTTACATTCACACGAGTTGCACTGGGAGCTGGGTGACATATCGCGAGGTCCAACCAAACCCTAACCAAGGGGTTACCGAATGGCAGATTCGGTTAGGTTAGGTTAGGTTTGCCTAATTTCTAAATTAGGTAGGTCTAACCTGACCTAACCGCTCGGGCAGAGCCTGGAACTGGAATTTAGTACATCTAAGAACAGCAGCCCAGAAGCTCTTTGACGGAATAGTCAACGAGTAAATACTGTCGCATTTTGGGTTGCTTTAGTGAATTCAGATGATCAAAAAATTCAACTGCAAATCGGTCTAAGTAGTTGGAAAAAATTATATCTGCTCGCAAGAGCTTGGTCAGACCTGGCCGGCCCGACCCAAAACTCAACGATCGGCCTCATGGAATTCCACCAAATCAAGTCTCATTTTTCTAAGTTTTCTTCAACAGAGATAGTTTACGTTGGCTCAGCGAGTTCTAAAAATCAAATCGGCGCTTACGCAGAGAAAATGCCCTTTGTCAATGATTTCAAAGTATATAAGTCATAGTCACATCCCTGTTTGCATGTGCGAGAGAAAGTGGATACGTCTTTCGGAACCTAGGGGTGTACTTATCCCCATTCTAACTTTTTGCACAATCTTTCGTAGGTAGAACCTGGACTTAAGTCCAGGCATAGCTAATACCAGGAGAGTAAATAATGTAGATATAAAAGCAGTGTATTAACTAATTTCATTCTTCCAAAGCTAAGTTTGTGAGCAATCAGGTATTCGCCTCCCCCTTTCTAGTTTGTTCTCACGGTAATTTATGATTGAGGGCAACATTTGTTGCAAAGGAACGACCATCTTCTCCCTTGGGTAAACTCGATTTCTGTCCACGATACTAGTTTATTACCAAGTAAAAGTGGGATTTCCGGATAATGAACACAGCTAGAGTTCATATATGGCGCAACGACGTCCACATCCAAGCCATTGGTCTCTCCAGTGCAGAATATCGTGATACCCAAATAACTCCGGTCACAGTGCCTCTGGTGAGTCTTTGCGTATAGGGTACTCAACCTTTTTTAAATCATGAAAATTGACATCTGGAACCTGATAATAGAAACGAGAAGAGAGAGATGAAGGCACATCTGATTCATTAGTACGAATATCTTTGCTACCTGATAAGATGGTCACACTGATGGGCTGACATTAGTCTGATTTGGGATCCATACCAAGTGACCCCCCTCAGTCTAGCGAGATTGGAGCAGAGGATCAAGAGAATACCCCGAACTTTTACGTGTGTCCCTTCTTTATGATTCATTAGCCTAATACGATGGCCAATCTCCAATGGCTAGCATGGGCCATATGTCGAAGAGGGGGGACTCCAGGTCCAAAACGCACTAATTTCAGAGAAAATAAACAGTGTGGATTCCCTGGATCATGTAATATCTTTACTTTTACCAAGAAACTGAAGAATATGCTAACCATCTCCCCAACCCTAGTATAGTGCTTACTCGTTGTCCACTGGTGCCAACATAGAGAACATATCTGTACGTGAATTTTTAATTGAATTGCGCCTCCATAGTGTGAAACAAGGACTTCCCATTAGAACAACGCAGAATGTCCGCCTACCCATGAATACGGCCCAGTGACGTCTAAAATCAAGAGAAGTAGAATAAGTTCTGCGGACTCATTGGGAATTGTACGCATGCTCCTGACGTGTATCTGAAACCATGGTGACCAACCAACTAGGATGAATCATATACAGACTCAATGTCAGGCTCGAACGGAGTCACAGAAGAGGATTCTTTGGGAATAGTGAGTATTTTTTCACTTGTGTATGCGGAAAAATGAGGTAGCTTTTTCAAGGGAAATTCATATCCATGTTCCTCTTCCGAAGCCCGTTCCATCGGATCAAGACAGAGAACTTCGAATGATGTGGAATTTCAAGATAGAGATTCCCTGGGTGTTGTAAATACGAGCGCTCTCTGTATACGAATCGCACGCTGATAGATATAGTCTGCCTCGTATTCAGATGGATTTCAACAGCATAGCACATCAATCTCAAGGCAGGTGTGTGTCTGATTCTTATTTCTATTCGAGCATTTCAATAACTACACGTTTTTAAGGACTCCTCTAAATCATCAAATATAAACATGGCAAGCATATAACTCATGTATTCTGTGATAATATCGCTCAGTAATTTCATACAGAACTCAGACCGGACCTCATCATCTACTAAGTCAGAGTGGCTGAATGTGGTGAGCGCAGCGACCTATCTTCGTATTAATAGTCACTCAGGTCAGATGAAGGGCAACAGCCGGACGCATACATTTTCTAAGTCGTCTGTGTCATCGTTTAGACCCTCCTTGATCGCAGATGATATTCTTGAGGATGGACTTGAAGACAATTCTGATGGACCCGAAGATGTTTTTCGTCCTGATGGTGTTGTCTGGAAAGGTACGAGTTATGAGATGTAAGAACGTGTATAAACTAATCCTGAGTATCTTTTTGAAAGACGAGATTCTAGCGGATCCCAGCCACTGGGGCACTGCATGGACTGGTCTTCGACATATGTCATACTCCACAACGCTGGCAACTGACTTGCATGTTTTGGATTTCTACCTCGTCAGTGAGTGGATGGAGCGTAAAGGACGGTCTCTTCAAGAGCCTCTTCGACTTGTCTATGTGGATATGAAAACTGTCGCAGATATCGTCTCTGGAGGTGGACCCATTTCAAGTTATGAACGGATCTACACAGTCTCCGCTCTTTCAAATGCGCTTGTGTTTTTGATTGTGGAAAAATATCCCGATTTTGAATACCCGTTCATAATGGCGCTAAACATTCCTGATAATACGGCTCTTGTCTTGACCATCAACGAAGAGCAACATCGGAGGCCCATTCAAGAAAGTCAATGGTTCTATCGACTATGGAGTGGTATGGCGAGGCTTCGACATCCGGAATCTGAGAACAGAATGTCCCCAGTGATAACATATGCTCACTGGATAACAGTACGTTCCCCTCCAACTAACCCCACTCAATTTGGCTCAACCATAGCAGAAAACAGACGATTTTGGCTGGAAATGCGTCTCTATTTTCCACGCCATTCTTGATCATGCATGGGATTTCTCGCGAAATGGAAGTTTCGAAATGGTCGCTCCACTATTTCCCTGCAGTGCATTGATGCGAAACAAGGTGTTTTTTTTGGTTCTGGAAAGGTGCAAAGAATATAGTGAGCACTGGCAGCAACACCATATTCAACACCAAATTTGGAAACCGTTGGACGACTCAATCGCTCAAGATGTACAAATTGGTTTACTCAACTTTGCTTGGGTGACTCACGCCGCCATTCGACATACAAGAATTCTACAGTCCTGCAAGTCTTGTGAATCACACTCTCTCACCGACGCACCATACACCATGGTTGCAGAAATTGTCGATGCCATGGACCACGGCGATTCTGACAGCCTCTCTTCGTTAGATGAGGGTCCGATCAAAAATCTACCTATGAACGCACGCCAGGAGCAAGGTGGAGCACCCATCACTATTGTACCAGAACCAGATGTCCCCGACTCAGAAATCCAAGATTTTGATCCAAACTTCGACGACTACTCATCAGCGCCGCTACAGGAGGAGCCTCAGGACGAACCAATCGGAACATATACGTTCACATGCAGCGGAGTACCAGTAGTACACGCAGCATGGTCACAGTGGAGAGACCATGGATGGAGGCTCCCGCACTGCCTGTTTTATCGAACCATCCCAAGTTTAGGCGCAACGAAAGATCTAGACGCTGCCCTCGAATTCTCAGTCCCCGACGTACAGAATTCAGGTTCATGGCCCTACACATCATCTCATGGAAATCATATACAAGTGTCTGCCTCACAACTTCTGGATGAGGCTGGACGAAGTGATGGAAGCATAGAATCTAAACGCGTAATTGTCACTGGATGTGAAAGATCTGGGGGGGAAAATGCCAAAAGACTCCTACTTAATATGGAAAAGGATCGAATTAAATCGGACCTACTGGATGTTGGAGTATCCGTCGACATTGACAGCTTAATCTGGGTTACCTCCGCGATCAACTTCCGGGTTCAATCATTGAACATCTACCTCTCTCCTCCATTGGACACAAAGGTCGCCTTCTCAGTCAACAACTTTGTCTACGTTAATGTCATGGAGGCCCCCATGAACGAGGATCAATTACATTTCCCTCCTCATCGATCCCAGAAAAACCTATCGTTGAGCCGCATACCCCACATCCCCCTTGGATTCTGCGGACATGGAGAGCGACGAATCAATTTCTATGTCTTCTTCCCTAGAATGATTCATCGGCGAAAAGGTTCCTCTCGATATGCGACCTTTATTCCCCAGGTCGTCAAGGACCTATGGTACGACAAAGTCATCATCTCTGCATGTAACAGCGTATTTGGGGCGATCCCTGGATACTCCGAGTATCTTCCTGCGTCCCTGCAACACATCAGGCATCTTTCAGATTACAAGGCAAAATCTTTCCTCGTCAACAGCTCAGCAAAGGTGGTCACCGAGATGCAAGCCCTCATCCAACAAGATGCTGACCTTCTGGCGTGTTTCGGATCGTTTTTTATCGTTGCAGACGGTCGTGGCATGAAAATTGCCACGAAGCAATGCATTCCTCCAGATTCGCGAGAGAACCAGCCGCCAACATTCGATCTCATCAAGGCACAGTTCCCAGATCTAGACTGGGAACGTATGTTGGATCGTACTTTCGGGGAGCTTTTTCTCGATGTAGGAATCTCATATCATGCGCAGTCCAGTGTTCCTCTCACCGGTCTATGGAGACTGCCGCACTTGAAGGCGTCCTTTAATCATTTAGGCTCCAAAGCACCAACCGTACACCATTTTGGTACTCTGGCACACTACGGAGGATTGAAGTCCGAGATGAAGGCTAGCTGCAAGGTAGAAACACACGTCGTGAGCCGGCTTAGCTACTGCCTCGCTTTCGAGACAGTTAGAGCTCCTGGCACCGACGAATACCTTTGTTCCGACAAGGAAATTATTGAACGCTCAGCACGTTTCAAGAGCGCTTGTTCGAAGTGGATGAATCTCTTTTCCTCAGGCGAGAGTCGCCCATACGGCGTACGAGATGAGATTCGAGGACTTGGCCCCTCAATCCTTCGATTCTTACCCAAGGCAGTAGAAAAGGTAACACTCATTTCATCCAATTTCCAACCCAAAACCTAATAAAGTCCCTTCAGGCGCAAGAATTTCTTGCTTCAGACCCAATTCTTTGGATAAAGTCATCAACCTTCTTTACTCTGGCACGTCGGAGGTTCCTCGAGTACTTGAAGATTTTAGAGGAGTGCTACAATTCTCGGCTGCCCAACTACCGACTAATGTGTATCCTGTTCGGGCATCTCATGCGACATGTCATGGTTACCCCAAGTCAACGAGAACCTGAATTGCGCCACGCACTCCGGGAGCTACGATTTGAGGAAGTTATGATGTCGTTTGGGATATTCTTCGTTGACATGTCGCCGAAGACGTTGGCCTCAGATTACATCCGGAGAGAGGACCCACACAGCTTGGTGACGGTGTACAAAACTCCTTTCCATACTCCAGTCAAATCGAAGTCGAGGGTACAGGACTCTACACTCATCCCCCGTGTTGCGAGCGAGGAATATCCTTGGGGCACAAATCTCGGAATTTCCAGGCTGAATGAGCTCCTCTCAGAAAATAGTGATCAATTCCTCAGGGATCCTATTCTCTTGACGGAGGCTGACATGAGCCATCCCGATTCAGCTCAGATATTCCGGTCCTTCTCTTCGGACATCTGGCTTCTAGCCAACGAATATCTCAGTGGAACACGAAACGATCAGTATCCAACGCTGAGCACGGCAATGGAAAGTTGGACAACGCAAGGAATTCGAACGAGATGCCATGAGATCATTCTTCTTCCAACATTTGACCACCTCAAAGTCACTGGAAAACTTCCACAGAGACAATTCAAAGGAAAGCGTCCTTTCTTCTTCCCTCCAGAGGACGCATTGGGATCTCACCCTTGCCAGGGCTTCACAGTCACTGACAGCACCTACCTCTCTCTATACCATCGATCGCTCAAAGCTGGGTCGAATGACTCTCAGGTCCGTCTTAATAGAGACCTCGATTCTATCCTGGAAGCACTGCAGTGTATCCCCGCCTGCCTCAAAGAGCGGGGGAGACATGTCGTATGGAGAGGCAGCGATGGACGTCTACAGTTTGAAACCAACTCCAATTACTATCCCGTAGCCGGAGTCAGCGCTGAGCGAGCGCCGGCGACCAGGAGGGCACAGATCGGTGCTGCTGCACTGAAAAAGAAGCTCTACGGTAGAAAGTAAGGAAATCAATGTTCAAAGCCTTTTTTTTTTTACTTATCGCAATTCAGCAACACTCGGCCCGTCAGAAAAGACCAGAGAAGAACACGCGTGCGCAAACGTGATTTCAAGAAGGTGAAGGCTACAGTTTCCGGGAAAAAGTCTGCGCAACGAAACCCCAGGAGAAAAATAATCACAACTCCCCAATCCTCTGAGAAATCTTCAGATTCAGACATAGTAGGGGACTCCGATGAAGACGTTGATATGAGTTCCCTACATGAGATTGATTCTAATTAATCACATAATGTTCAACCGCGGAAACCAAGGTCAAGAACAATCCATTCAGTTGTTTTTATATAACGACCTCTTCCCATTTCCTGATTTTTGATCTGTGTTGTAAATATATCGCGCAGTGGATTTCCAGTAGACAGAATGATAATTATGTGTTCTACTACAGAGAAGCTTATATACCTACAATACGAGTAGCTAGAATATTTGTGAGCTATCTACGGCTGGATAAGTAAGCATATTAGTAATACAAAAGGTTCTGGTAACTACGAGATATGTATAGTAAGTGCTGGATAACATTCCAACAATCTGATATATATTCGAAGGGTCGGATGTGTATTCCGTTCTGTTTAGTCATTCTGGTGATTATATGGTTCATGCTATTGATTTTAGTTTGAGGGTACACAGTATCGTGATTCACAAATTTCCACCACCAAAATTCTTGGATAGGATTTGTCAAACCAAAAATTGAGGCCTTGGATTAGATTCAGCCTTCTTGTAGAAATGTCTCGGTTGATAATAACTATCAACATAGCGGGATGTGGCTGGCGAATACGTAAAAAGTTGAAAGGAACCTATAGGAGAAAAATTAGGACATAAGAGAACGCCGCTGGACGCCCGTACTACGATTATTTGCAAGACACACGAGTCTCTTTTGGATTCTATTTCGCATTTAGTCGATATGAACCGTCGATGGTTCAATAATAGTTGTGACATACTCTTTGTTACAAAAATTTCAGATCCTTGCTATATAAGAAGCTATGGCCTCGAGATACCAAAATGTACTGCAACCCAGTAGAATAGAATTTGAGAGTTGACCGAGTGCGTACGGCGCGGCGGGTATCACAGCTGTGATTACTATGTGGTGAGCCTGAGAAATCGTGCGGGAGACGTGCGTGACCTGAACGGGCGATTACCAAAGGCGACCACCGCTGTTGGGATAATGGTCGGCGACATCCCGGCCCGCTCAGTAAGCGCCCACGGAAACTTCTGTATA
>Ga0247742_10001795_pt1 | contig 14478 bp, 18 predicted proteins | sample UWRJL208509C2_FD_180944 | JGI IMG/M metagenome (GOLD analysis project Ga0247742, IMG submission 180944) | Plant litter microbial communities from Arlington Agricultural Research Station in Wisconsin, United States - UWRJ-L208-509C-2 | ecosystem: Environmental > Terrestrial > Plant litter >...
ACAGCCAGCGTATGAGCGTGACGCCTCGAGGTGCTATTCTGTCAACACAGGCTTTATTCAGATCAAGTGGTGTGAAGGAGGACGTTGCGTTTCGCCCAGTCTCGTAGTACTTTAACTACTTACCTCAAGTTCAAGGCCGGGCCGAGAGGCGAATGAGCACGTACGCGCACCAATGGTGTTGTCCCAAGTTCACATCGGAAGATGTCTACGATTCTGAACGATGGATGGATTGGCCAGCCTACGCACATCGTCAATCACCTACTCGCAGCTGCCCGGCCGAAAACGCCGACCGGTCCTGCGAACAAACATAGCACCTGGCCTTGATCAATTCGACGACGCGATTCAAACCCGCCAACTTGAACAGTAGCAACGTTGGTCCTCAAGGCTGCATCGGGTTTATGGCCAAAGAACACTTTTCACAATCCAGTCTGATTTATCCGCGGCCGATGTCAAACCCAGCAATACATAGTCGAAGTAGCGTCGCTAGTCCACCTGCGACATCAAGTCTGTGCACCAGCATCCTTGACCTCCTTTTCCGCCCCAGTCGGATCCCCTCTGCAACACCTTTCCCCCGCCTCAGTACCAAATCACATTGTCCGTTCCTTTCATAACACATTCAAAGTCGTCGCCAACACCTCTCAGGTCCTGTTTCACTAAATCCTGCATGCCCGCAGGACTCGTTCGAACGTCACGCGTAAAATTCGTCAACACCTGCTCACGATAGCAGCGCAGGTTCACCTTCTGTAGCGACTCTCCTCGGGCTCTGCACCCTTCAACATTCAGCAAGAACGTTTTCTATGCCTTTTAACCTACTCCTTCCTCAAATAATGCAATAGCTCCCTTTCTCTCATGAAACCTCCTCGTCAAGTCCGATTCCAGCTTCCTTTGCGCCATCGTAAGCCTCGCTGACATTCGATCTCTTCCTAATAAGCTCATTACTATCAGTCACAGATTTCAAGAAGTTAACCGAACTCAAGTTCCTTCCCACAATGATCCCTGTATCACTCTTGCAGCTTCAAGTCGCGTTAAGTTTTTTTGGCTCGTTAAGAAACGGGCCATTGAGAGAGGTCCTTCGCTTTGGTGCGTCTCACGAGTATCATCGTCCCTCAGTCTGCTCACACATTCTACCCCCCAGGTCACCGTATGTTTGCCTGAATCACAGAAAATCAAAGCATCTGGTTAGTCGAACAAAATTAGAGGGTAAGTCTTTCTATATCTATATTCTTTCAATGTTCAGTCTAACGAGTTTGTGAAGAATTGTACCTAATTCTCGAGAGAACGAAACTCAGAGTCATCGAGTTAGCGCGGCCCAAGATACTTCCTGTCTTTCTCTCATCCACAGCTCCCAAACCTAATGTTTCTTTTTCTTCCCTAGTGTAGGTCCCAAACATTATAAAAACACCACGACGTCGATCTACTTTGCCCAGATCTCGTGCCTCAACACTGTCCACATCTCCACTCCCAAGTCGGAACCGACAAGTGCGCTCGACGAAGATCGACAGAGGGCGAGAATCGACATAAGAGGCGACTTAGAACACGAAGATGTTAGAAATAGGGTACTGGTGTGCATGCGATACCTGCCCATTCCCTGCTCGTCCTTTTCATTGACCTGTCTCTCTGGCAACGAGGACAAGTGCCGCGCTACTGAAGATCAAGCGTATTGTATTCTCTTCAACGACACCGCTGACGGTCCTACATCCAGATTACCGTGACCTCACGCCCACTTTTGAGTCAGGCCGTTCACGATGGAGGATGCGCATGTTACTGGAGAGGATACGGTCAAATGAAGTGATCAGAGACTTTTTTTGGATACGATAGTCACTTAATGGTATGTTTTCGGTACTGAACTGTTATCGTCTCTTGGAGGCTCGAGGTAGAGGCGATGACTGACGGAGACTCTGGTGGATGCTCCGACAGTAGGTATTTCTTTATCTGTGCTGTTGGGTTCATGTGTGCTTTAGCTTATACTGGCGTTCGACTTGACAGGATTCCAGCTTAACCATCGAAATTTTCAACTCCACCTTGCGGCCACCAGGCGCTCGGAAGGCAAAGCTTTTGTCGAGGTTACGGTGAATCCTCATCCACACCTAGGACGACACCATTTAACGATAGTACAGTTCAAGCATAGCTCTAATAGTATCCATACCATTAGTCTAAACGCTGAAACCTTTGTAGCAATCCATGATTTGGAGCTCGCTGACCTCTGCCAACCAGTTTTTTTGATGACTTGTATCCGCCAATTCGTCGACAACTATGCCCTCGTTTATTAGTCGCTCTAGGTTAGTAGCAGGGTTCTCGTGGTTAGTTTGGCGTGCAGCGCTCAACAATGCATCTCCATCGCCGTGGACCAGGTATGGAAATCACTGCCAGTTTTTCCTGTTTCTTGGCTGGAGAGACGGGTCCGTTACTCTTGAAACTACTATGGCGTCTATTGGTTCCATGTTTCCTACTTGCGGCCTTTATTTTCGTTTATCCTTTATTGAGCTAGCCGATTCGTATTCTTGTCAGTGAGTGACCGCTTATAACTCGAATCTCTGCTTTCCCTCGTTTTTGAACACGTTGTGGGCTCTGAGTCTTACGCCTGACTCTATGTTTGCTCGAACCAGACAAACTGTTCATGCGGTTCACAGTTTTGCATGTATCAGGCCTTGCTTTAACAACCGAAAACGGTTTCAATCACGCATGCTCGGCTGATAACCACCTAAGTTAACGCAGTTTTGGCGGCTGCTACTGTCCTTATATGCTCAGCCTGAATGTAGGACTCCAGCGGGATCTATATTCGACTCTTTTGAAAAATTCTCTTGTCATTTAGTACACAATATGTAATAGCTTATTTGTTTGGATGAGCTGCGACATGAAAGGATCTGGGACTGTAATATATTCTGGCATGAGTGGATAACCTATCTGGAATGTAGCAGCGATAACTTGGGGACTGATATTATTTACTTGAGTACTTAAAATTGGTAAGTTAAATGGCGCATGTGCAGGACACACATGTCAATACGGCCGTCCAACCAGCATGATAGCGTTGTTTGGGGTGTTCTAACATGCATGGATGTGGGGACGATACTTTACGAGTACCGATGCAGAACATCAAAGAGTCAGTAAGCAACTTTTCTCAAGAGGAGATGAGAGGTAGGAGATCCAAGGAAAGGCCAGTATATATGTCCTGAGGCATGGGATGAGATTCCCATGTTCCAAAAGGCCCAAAATTTTGCAGTCCAGCGAGTTATAGTCGACGTGCCATATGACAGAGGGGTACCAGGGAATCTCATACACTGCTCACGGATTTCATTCGGCGATATTGTGGGACAGACCAGAGTTGACTGGAAGACGTTCAGGTGTAATGGTCCCTAAGCAATGTTGTCAACATTTCTCCAGAACGAGGCGTGAGGTTGCTGGGACTCGGCCAGCCGGAGGTTCCCGATGGCACAATAACATGTGGGAATAAATTCCGGTCCGTTTCTTCAAGTCCTCATGTAGCTGAACCCATTCGCAGAACCCTTACTTTCTAACTTGTTCGCGGCCGATGTCAGACTCGGCAATACCACCTTAATTTCGACTGAGCATCGCGGCCTCTCCTCAGCCTGCTCTCCTCTCTTCAATGCCTTCGACATCATGGAACCCTCCAGTTCTGCCCAGTTGGATTCCGCCCTCCTCTGAAAAGCGGTACTTCCCATTCCGTTCCCTTGCTTCTATCCAGATTCTCATCTGCCCGTCCCTTCATTGATCCAGCACTCCAACTTTCGTAGCTCGTTTGAACGTCAATCCCGCCAACATGTGGTGCTGGTGCATCCTCCGCGAGGCTGCAGCTCTCAATGTTCAAACTCAACTCTTTCGAAGCCTTGGCGCCTGCCAAGTTCCTCAGAGCGTGCAATATCTATGGCCCTCTCGCGAAACCTTCCCGTCAAGTGGGCTTTCAGCTTCCTCTACGCCGGACATCGTAAGTCTTGCCCTTGGATCGCTTCCCTAATAGCCTCCTCACTACTTGCATCCGCAGATATCAAGAGGCGACCAGAACTCAAGGTCCTTCCTCCAGTGATCTCTCGTTCTCCTCAAGTCACATTGGTCTTCATGAACGTTGGTCATTGAGATAGATCTCGTTGGTAGGTCTCATGATTCTCATCTCCCCTCAATTTTCTCACTAGCGTATAGGGCTATCTTGCCTACATTCCTTCGGACACCCTTACGCCTTCAAGTTACGGAAACCTCGTCCTATATCCAGCGCAGGCGAACTTCGGAGAGCTGCATCTTCACAAAGCACTGGTTCGCTGGTCGAACTTGACGGGTACGCCCTGCTATACTTATATGCTTCCAAAACCCAGTCTAACGAGTTTGCGAAGACCGTCCCCTTTACACCCAAGTTTCCGAGGGGAAGAACCGTCAAAGTCATCGAGTTATCTCGGCCGAGGGTAGGTACTGTCCTTTCATTCCCTCGGTTCAACAATCTAATGTCTCTTCTGCTTCATGTTATTAGGTGCGAAACGGTATAACCACGATTACGTCGATACCTTTCACCTCGCTCTCGAATTCGAGCATCATCACCATATCTCCATCACCTAGCTGGAAACGATGTCGGAATGCCACGCGACGAAGATCGGTGGATGGCGAGACTCGCAAGAGGGGGCGACGACGTTACGGATTGGCACTCTGGTACAGGTATGTATACGATAGCTTCTTCCCTGCTTCGTTCTTTACTGACACTTCTCTCGCAATCAGAACAAGAGCTGCGCCATTGAAGGTTAAACTCCGCATGTTCTCCTCAACGACAGTCGTATCAAGATCACCATGAGCTCAAACCCACTTTCGCGTCAGGCCATTCACAATGGAGGGAATATTCATCGCCGGACAGGAGACGGTCAGAATGTGGTCAATAGTGTGTCCATTGGGATACGATTACTCAGTGGTATGTTTTTGATACCATATCGTCGCTGCCTTTGGATGGTCGAGTCAGAGGTACCGACTCATGGAGACTCTGCGTTGCGTGGTCCGCCATTATTTCCTTTTGTATTCATGCTTTTAGGAGCATATATGCTTTCGCTTATACTGATGTTCGAATCGACAGGTTAGGAGCGTCGGTATTGTAGATCCAGTTTACCCATCACAAAAGATGTTTCAAAAGCTTCAACGCATGTCGTGATCACTGGACGCTCGAAAGAGAAGGAATTTTCTGAGAGGACGGAATTTAACGACGGTAAGTAGTCATCCACACCTGGAACGACAGCAGAATTTAACGACGAGAATACAGGTCCCTTCTTGTACACTGTTTGTTCAAGTATGAGTCTCCGGAGCTCAAGGTGAAATATGACAACTAAGTGTTGATCCTGCTCAGTGATCTCGTCGCCAGTGTATAATGCGAAGACGCGGCGACACTATGGATTTTTACCCCTGACAGTAAGCTGCTTCCTTCCTGCATCCGTAAGATACACGGCGACGTGCTACACAGTATATTCTTCACGACACCAGCAGATTTACCTAAGTGCTCGACACATCAAATCATCTACCATTGTATCAGTGTCTCTCAGATACGCCTGTCCTGACACACATTCTCGTGTGTGTTGGCGGCAATCAATGACGTTGAAGGCTTTGGCGATTCGTCAAAACATAAGAACTCGTGCGATGAGGAGGTGAAGCATCTGGGAGCTTTCTTGAACGAGTGAAGGGGTATTTTATATTCCTGTCTTAGCAAAAGTAGGATTCACGTAACATGTTTGACCTGATAGTGGACCCGTTTTCATATTACCCTCGCACCCCCAAAAGCGGGATCTTCCCAACTGATTTTGCTTGAGCAGCGACGCTTGTGGAGCGCTGGCGACGGCGAAGTCACTTAGGTGTGCTATATTCAACGAGTGCTCGTTTTGGTGTGTGCGGTGAGGGCGCGACGATTACAAATACTATATCCAGATGACGAACTTTCGTATGCATGTGTTTGCTCGGAAATGTTTTAGCGCCCGGCCTTACTCATTGTTCTTGGAACTGAAACAGATGTTCCACGATCCATATAAATTGTCTCAACCTCAATTTAATTTGCCCATACTCTTTGATCTTTGATCTCGCCTCACAGTCGCTTGGGGCTGCAGGACATTAACCTGAAGCCTTAAGAAGAACAGCCGTAAGTGCTGCCACCTTTCTACCCAGCATATGCTAATGCCTATAGCCGGAATATCGCAAAATACCTTCTACCGTTCATTTTTGTCACCGGCCACATTCACACTACCTTCTCTGGCTCATACGAAGGTTGTGGGTGCAATCCATAATCACGACTTCGTCCCATGTACAAGCCTCTGAGAGGCCTTTGATTTAATAGGGGAGGTCAGAGTAGTCGATTCTGGCCGTTTTGATGTCGTTTTTGGAGCCGGTTTTAGGTCGGTTCTCGTGGTAAGAAACGTGCGAAGAATCGGATGGAAGTCGATTTGGCTCTGACCACCCCGTTTTGGAAAAATCTAATCTTTCCGTATTTTGGCCTTGTATCGCGCTATGAGGGCTACCCTACCATCATATTATGTTCATAGACAGCCATATATACCATTTTATTACAGAATCTGTCTGGGGATCCCATTGAAATGGTACTTGAATTTTTTCAGGCTTTTAGCAGCGCCCCATTGGCACCAAGACAGTATTTAGAGAATTTCGGTGCCACTTTTGGTGCGTTCTGGACCGGAAGAGCTTTGGTATATAATTTTAGAAAGACTGTGCTCATATTCGCATTAAACCGGTATTGTTTTGTTATAACTAACTTAATTACGGGCAACAGTATGGGGGAGGGGATAATCAGGTTCAGAATCGTGTCCGATTCTGTGTGCAAACCGACTCCCGAGCTGGTTTCAACGTTTCGTCGATTCACGGTTTTCTCACGATTTTTTTTCTATCCGGTTCTCATCTAAACCGACTTTTGAAACGGGGGTCAGAATCGGCCAAAACCGACTACTCTGACCTCCCCTAATGTATGAATCATCACAACTCGCTCTATTGGTCCTGACTCTAAGTGCTCATTATAACTTAGGCTTACTTATTCTACAACATTCGGTGATGGGCAGAAGTTCCGTTCCCCATCAAGGTCAACGTCTGCCTTGATATTTTTGGTGGCTATTTCTCCTGCGATTTCTGGCTCCTAACAACAAGTGTACACACTCTCGCAGAAAATTACGACTGTATGCAGATGGGGAAATTTTGTGTGTTCTTATTCAAGCCTTTAATTTTCTCGTGAGCGATTCATATGGTCTTCAATAGATTTTTTGTCTCCGTTCTATGTCTGAGCTGATCTCTCTGATAACCAGGTCTTTTATGTTCCAATCTCACCTTACACCCCCGACACCCCCTCTATACGACATTCCCTGCCGTCTGCGGTCGCCTGCTCGAATCTGTCACCGCGCCGTTCGAGAACGGAGCATAAGCGCCTATCTCGGTCCGCTGAATTCGTGCTCGAGGGCGTCGCGTTCTCACTCGTGAGATTTACGCCGATTGGTACACAAACACTCATCAATTTTGCAGACAGCAAATGGTCTACTAACTCTGAAAAGTGGATCGCCAGAGCGAAGTGAGGCGAGTGACTTGTACAGTATATCTTACTCGCAAGATATATGTAACACAGGATTCTTCAAGGCCAACAAAGCCAGGAGACTATTCGATCGGTATAGCATGGAACGCGTTGATGGGAAAGCCATTGAAGGTATACAACCAAAGAAAACAAGCACTAGGATAAATTATTAACGCGCATTTACCCCTCGACGTCGGATGGCTCTGTGTAGCGCTGATTCGGAGAATAAATAATGTTCGATATTGAATACGTATAAGCGCAAGGACTGCATGGGTGGGATACGGGGTGCGTACCTTGTAATAGAGAACTGCATCTCGAGCGGGATGAATGATATGATCATTCCACCCGTCCAAAGGAAATTCTGCATGAAAGTTTCATAGACCGGGCCAGCTCCATTTTCCATCTTCTTCCGTATGGAAAATATACAGGAGAGCGTATTCAGACATGTAGGCGAGAGGAAGCACATGGGCGATGTAGAGAACAACCAACAGGTTCTTGGAATGCTTTTTCTCTCTAACTCGGACGAATTGACGTCGAAAGGCAATCAGTATAGTTTCCACAGTGATTGAAGTGCTGTACGAGGGATGAACTTAAGCCAGATAAAAATAGCAATATCGAATGTTGTATGGAAAATCTGCTGAAGGGATATAATGTTGAAAAATCTACTATGATAGATTGTTTAGACGAATATATTCTTCGACGTGCAATGGTTCCGCATAGCGCTGAGAAAACAGGGTTCGGTTGGATGGTTTTAGAAAACATCACGTAGATGGCATATTAGGTGTACGTACCTTGTAATAATCTAGAACTGCATCTCTAGCAGGTTGAATGATATGATCATTCCACCCATCTAAAGTCCACCTTGCATGAAAGTTGCGTTGCCGCTTCCAGACTGTGCTGCTATCTTCTGAAAGAAAGATATGTCCAAATATGATGTCGTATTTGCACGCAAGAGGAAGCACATGTGTAATGCAGAGCAGAGCAGAGAGGCCCATGGAATGAATCTCCTTTTCCAAATTGTCGGCCTTGTGAAATTCGTCGGCACTTGGACAGAGCCTACGCAGGTACATAAAAAAAACTTTTGAGGCGACTGTTGCATAATGCTGCCCTGTCAATTCAAGTTTCTGTCCTTCGGGATGCAGGGTGACAATCCTCATCATGATGTCGCGGATTCGCTGTTCTATGTCCGATATAAATTTGAAAGGAAAAGTGAAAGCAGGATTTGATGCCTCAACCTGGAGAACGTGAGGATGATGCGCTTCGTATACTAGCAAAATCAACCATTCGTCTTTGTCGAACTTTCCGAAAGCTTTAAAGCAGACAGCTGGGAGGTCACAGATGAGATGAGAGAATTGCTCCTCAAGGTTCTAGCATTTCAGTAAGTCCTTCGCCACACTGTTGATAATCACAGGCTTAGGCTTACTTGGCTATGTAATATCTCGATGATTTTTGACGCCAATGACCAGAACTCGCGAGTAAGCTTACACATTTCATAGACATCGTAGAGAGCCTGAAACGATAGTCGGGTTAGTTCCTCTTGAAGTCGAGGGGTACAGAAGGGGCCAGCACGAGCGCAGCCGACGGAAAGCCAGCAATAGTGATTACAAGCTAGCATAGAGCATATTGCAGGTCAGCACTTGAAGAACAAACTTCTGAGATGGTGGGAATGACATACTGTCAAAGCTAAGGTCCGACTGATGTATATGGCGCAGTCCGAAAGCCATACAATCACCCAGTACGTGCTCTCGGCAGAGGTAGAACTGATGAGATCGAGAGGGATCAAGTAGGAAGTCGGACAGTGAAGCGTGCAAAATCGATATCCATCCATTTGCATGACATTCAATGATGGATGCAAGCTGGCCCAGACAGGCCTGTGTCCCGCCAGGCTGCCAGAAGAACAGAGTATCCATTTGAGCCGTTGATTGGATGAGCACGGTATATTTCGTAGTGTGCACCACTGGGGGGACAATGATCAAGGCTCCAAGTATAAGCTTCACCTTCTCAATGTCGCGGACATTAGAGAGAACATATTTATAAAGCGAGTTTAACTCTGCATATGGCAGATCCTCCTGACCACTAGGGGGTTGAAGGCGGCAAATGACATCTAGACGGCGCGTTGGAAGCTCATGAGGGTCCCCGCCGATGTACTTCACCGTTGTTGATGCGAAGATAAATTGGCCCGAGGATTTTCGGGTGAGCTCGCGAAGGACGTCAGCAGAAGGCCAGGCAGATGGGATGTAGAAGGCGAGGGGATGTTCACCCCTGATCTTGGCAAACGAATCATTCAGAAATCGATAGATGTCTTCCTCAGGCGAGTATTTGTCGGATAAAGCAAGTCGAGAGAGATGAGGTTGCAGAGAGAATGAGTTAAAAGCAAACTGGAGGTGGACTTCCGCACGGCTGGCAATAAGGATGCAAATACGAAGTGGAGAGTAATGGAATGCAGCCGCCAGTGATTTCACGAGCCCACATTGTATACCGGTTCCATGACACTCATCTAGGCCGTCGATAATGATAACAAACGGGGAGCCTTTGAAGTTGAATCCAGCAGAATGAAGGAGTTTGAGAGGTTCGATAACGAGCACGAAGAGCTGGGTGTCGATGGATTTTTGAAAGATCATAGGGTCCGATTCGAGGGCGTTTTCAACGATTGGGCGTAACAGTGGAATTGCATAGGTAATTTGATAGGCGATGGTAGCGATAAATCGATCAATTGTGCTGCGCTCTGCCACTGTTTTCCAGAAGAAGAAAGTTGCTAGAAGAAATCCATCCTTTTCACAAATCTCTGCAAGTGAATGTGCGATAGCCGACTTTCCGGCTCCTGCGGCACCGTAGAGCCATAGAATTAAGGCACCGAGGTAGATTTCCCCTTTGATCCAGCTGATCAACCTGTTTATGACGGCGACACGAGTGTGAGGATGGCATTTGGGCGCGTCGAGTCGCTGACGCTCAAGAGAATTGTAGGTGGCGCCCATTGCGGAGTTCTCGCCAAGAATGTGAAGTCCTTTATTTTTGGGTTCTCATAAGCCTAATAATCAAGAGTGGTGGAATTACGTACCTGTATTGCCTTGAACGTGGACATGTGCATTGATTGTACTATCAATGAGGTTGATGTGTTCGGCATTGTTGAAGAGCGATACTAATATCCGCAGTCAGTATGCTGAACATAGATGCTGAGTTCTACCGCACAGATGGGACCACTGCAGTGGATTTGATTCTGCCTAGCTGACATGTCTCCACTGGCGTGGCTGCCCCCAATCATCCTGACTGTGGACGCCTTTGGCGGGACGTGATATGGTATAATTTGTAGTCGGGTTCAAAGTTTATCTGCTAGTATCGATATAATAAGCAGGTCAGTAGTAGACAGTGGGCAGGGAAGAAAGAGATTTGACGGTTCTTGCTGGACGTGAAGAGAGGATAACGCACGGCAGTCGCGTAGGCAGTGCTGCAGCCTGCAGGCCGGCACACATGCGAGGTGACCACGTGCGCGGACCTTGTCTTTTCCGAGTCCCCTTCAACTTGTAAGTCCAAATTTCACCACATCCACAAATGGCTGCTAGCGCTGAACATTCCATGGCCCTCTAGTATCAACGCACTTTACTTCAATAATTTGCAGCTACTGGACGGCACTGACTTGTCCAATGCAAGTGTCACTGGTGCCAGATAAAATTGCAGTGTTAGCCCTGCACTCGCGATTGGCTCAAAGCCTCTCGTTAAACGGTATAAGGTCCATAAATTTAATCTCGCCCTTGACTTCGAGATTGAAATTGTCTACATCAACGCCTCAATTCAGAATTAAAGTCGGACTCGTCACTCGGTGAAGGCAGGCGGGGGCAATATTCGAAAGAGGCGCCAACTAAGAATCTTATGGATTGGCGCATGGGTACAGGTGCGTATGAGACTTTTACCCAGCCTATCCATTCACTGACGTACCTTTTTCTCGGACCAGGACGAGCACTGCGTCATTGAAGATCAAAGACGGTCTAGTCTTCCATACAGACACCGCTGACGGTCTTGTGTCAAGATTACCATGCCCTCATCGCAGCTTTTGCATCAGGCAGGTCACAATGGCGAATAGGTAAGTCTCCAGGGAGGAGATGATCAACAGACGGTGGTTCAGGAGAGTTTTCAGTTGGAACATGATCACTCGACGGTATGTTTGGATGCTGTCCCGTCACTGTCTTGTAGGATTGAGTCAGTGCAATAACTGACGGAGAATTGTCCCCGTTGGCTGATCCAACGGTATCTACTTTATCTATACTTTTGGACGCATACATCCTTTTATATTGTATTGACGTTCGAGTCGACAGGTTGGGGGCACTGTCTTCGTATATCCAACTTAACCCTCACGAATGAACATTCAACCTTTCAAAAATTCAACTTCACCTCGTAATCGCTGGACGCTCGGAAGGGGAAGGCAAGGAATTTATTGAGAGGTTGGCATGTGAAGGTGGTAGGTCGCTATCCGCACCTAGAATGACATCAGTTGACGATGATACAGTTCGCTTTTCATACACTGTTCATCGGACAACGACCTTTCGGAGCCCAAGGTTTATATGGTAATACTCAATGACAATCGTATTCGGAGATCTCACGTATGTTCGATGTGAGCCATTGACATGAAGCTTAAGACTCTCCTGTGCTAGTTGATTCATTCTTTCGTATTTTCCGGTGAGTATCTAGTATATTCAAGGCTTTGGTGACACATTACGATCCAGGAACTCATGGTCAGACGGCGACGCATCTGGGAGCTTCTTGAAGAAGTGAAGTGTTAAGTATCTCGAATTTGGCTACTTGGATCCATTGACTGTACTTAGATACACTTTGGCTCAGTAAGGCTAAGGGCCATAACAATTCTGATCTAATATTGAACTCGGTTTGGTGTTGCCCTGTCACATTCAAATGCGGCAACTTCCCAGCATATTTGCTCGAGGGGTGCAGCGCATGGTGAGGTATTGCTATATTTATGAACGACACCGGCTAGGCCGCTAAAGACCTAAGCTTTTGAGCGAATGAACGGCTAAAGATGCAGGGACGAATGTGGGCATTTATGAGGCTTGAAGGTGACAACGAATTGACCAGATCCCACGCAAATTGAGAACGGAATGTAAATTAGATGTTCGACGCACCAATACTCCTCGATGGACGGAAATTATATCGTGGTGAAACTCAGTAGACTCAGCTGGACGACATATAAATACGATGGTCCAAGCAGCACGATAGCGTCGTCTGGGGTGCCATAATATTAACAAGCGTGGATCAGGGGACGAGACTTTACGAGTACCCATGCGAGACCTCAACGAAGCAGTAAGTAACCTTTCTCAAGAGGAGATAGGAGGCAGGAGATCCAAAGCAAGGCCCAAGGCATGAGATGAGATTCCCGGGTCCCAAAAATGCCCCAAATTTCACAGTCCATCCAGCGAGCCATGGTCGACGTGCCATATGGTAGAGGGTGCATACTCTGCCCTGTCTGCTCACGTTTTCGTTCAGAATCTTGAAGATATTGGCGGACAGACCAGAATTGACTGGAAGACGTTCAGGTGTAATGCTCGCTAAGCAATCTCGTTGACATTCTCCAGCACGAGGCGTGAGGTTGCTGGGACTCGGCCAGCCGGAGGTTCCCGATGGCACGATAACGTGTAGGAATCAATTCCGGCCCGTTTCCTTCAAGTCGTCACCGCACCAAGTCAACAACCGACTTGACTGGCTGGTCACCACAGAATCCATTCGCAGAATCCTTACTTCCTGACTTGTTTACGGCCGATGTCAGACTCGGGATAACTGATCCTAATAGCTTTCCACTGGGCATCGCCCCTCCTCAGCCTGCTCGCCTCTCTTCAATACCCTCGACGTCATGGAACCCACCATTTCTGCCCAGTTGGATTCCGTCCGCTTCTGCAACCTGCTACCTCCCATTCCGTTCCCGTACTTTTATCCCGATTCTCATCTGCCCGTCCTTTTGTCGACCAGCCCTCTAACTTTCCTCGCTCGTTCGAATATCAAATCAGCCAACACTTGGTCAACGTAGTGGTGCTGGTACATCCTCCGCGAGGCCTCTTCTCTGCAGTCCTCAATGTTCGAGCTCAACTCTTTCGAAGCCTCGCCGCCTACAAAGTTCCTCGAAGCGTGCAATATCTTTTCTTCCTCTTGCGAAGCCTTCCGAGAGAGTGATATTTCAGCTTCCTCTGCTCCAGACATCGTAAGTCTTGCCCTTGGATCGCTTCTCTAATAGTCTCCTCACCACTTGAAACCGCAAATTTCAAGAGTCGACCAGACCTCAAGGTCCTTCCTCCAGCGATCTCTCCTTCTCCTCAAGTCGCATTGGTCTTCATAAACGTTGGTCATTGAGATCGATCTCGTTGGTAGGTCTCATTATTCTCACCGTTCCTTCCGTCTTCTCACTAGCGTATAGGTCTATCTTGCCTGCATTCCTTCGAACACCCTTACGCCCCCGAGTTTCGGAAACTTCGTCTCATATCCAGCGCAGGTGAATTTCGGAAAGCTGCCTCTCCGCAAAGCACTGGTTGGCCGGTCGAGCTTAAAGGGGACGCCGTGCTATGCTTATATGCTTCCAAAACCCAGTCTAATGAGTTTGTGAAGACACGCCCCCTTTACATCCAAGTTTCCGAGGGAAAGAACCGTCGAAGTCATCGAGATATTTCGGCCGAGGGTACGACCTGTCCTTTCATTACCTCGGTTCAACAATCTAATGCCTCTTCTGCTTCATGGTATTAGTAGGTGCAAAACGATATAACCACGATTACGTTGATAACTTTCAGCTCGCTCTCGACTTTGAGCGTCGTCACTCTCCATATCTCCATCACCAAGATGGAAACGATGTCGGAACGCCATGCAACGAAGATCCGTGGATGGAGAGACTCGAAAGAGGGGGCGACGATATTACTGATTGGCACTCTGGCACGGGTATGTATTACGATAGC
>Ga0247742_10001797_pt1 | contig 14471 bp, 22 predicted proteins | sample UWRJL208509C2_FD_180944 | JGI IMG/M metagenome (GOLD analysis project Ga0247742, IMG submission 180944) | Plant litter microbial communities from Arlington Agricultural Research Station in Wisconsin, United States - UWRJ-L208-509C-2 | ecosystem: Environmental > Terrestrial > Plant litter >...
TTGGGAGTGATGATAGGAATGTACTGGACACGGTGTGTATCACTATGTTGATACACGAGATAGGTGTCATCATCTTCATCCTCGATGTTGTTTTCAAGGAAGGTGATTACACTATTCTCATTGTTGTGTAGACAGAATTCATTTGTCTCAGTGTTGAGAATAATGAATTGGTCAGTCACGGTCACATGTCCCAGTACCATCGAAGAGTGACACGATGAGGTGTGTCAAGCCTAAGATAGTAACTACGCCCAGCATGGCGAGAGAAGCAATAGTCTGTCCGTCCATGTTAGTTTCCTTCTTTGGCGTATCAAGGATAGGAGCCCACTCCGAATCAGGGAATGGGGGAGCCCAATGTGTTGTCTCAATCTTCGACCTCGGCATCGAGGTATTCCTTTTGTGTTGGCTTGGGCAAGGTTTTCTTTGTACTCTTTTCCTCTGTCTTAGGGCGGAACCCTTCGAAGAAGACAATGTGGTATAGGAGAACAAAGGAAAGGAGCCCGAGAAAACCAAGAATGATATCAGGGGTTTTCATCGTAGCCTCGTGATGATAGGAGAAGATGAGCAGTTTAAGGACATGCTCAGGTCCATTCTCCCTCACACCATAGTAGACAGCTATGATGCCTTCAGCCGGGAGTGAAGCTGTATTAGGCTACGAGGGGCTGAGTGAAGACCTCAACCTCGGCCTCTGCCACCTTCTTAGCGGCAGCCATCTTGGCCAGACGTTCCTGAATACCACCGAGCTTCGCTTTCACAGCGTCCTTCTGGGTGGTGTTGGTCACGACAGCCTGCTGCGGAGCCCATTCTTCCTTGAAGAAGTGAACGTACGCTTCCTTGAAGCCATCGAGCATCTCGGTCACTGCTTCTTCCTGCTTGACCAGACGTTCGATGTAGTCCGTCTGACGAGCCACGTAGGGGTCACCAGCGCCAAGCTCCCACTGACCCTGATAGGTCTGGTTGATGAAAGCCTGCAGGTTCTGGCTGGCCTTGGCGATCTGCGTGGTGATGTTGTCGATGGGCGTGCCATCCTGACGCTTCATGGTACCATCAGCAAGCTGACGATAGTACTGCTGAGCACCCATGCCGACGAGCATGCGGAAGAAGTTATTGGTTACCGACGGGGCTTCATGCCCATTGGTGGCATCGAAGTACTGGTCGAGGTTCAGAGCGAGGGGCTCGAAGGTAGCGATGATGGCGAGAGCGAGCTTGTTGGAGTTGTTCTTCTTGGACATGATGATTGCTTTCTGCTTGCAGACTATGCTGCTGATGATTGATAGCTACTGACGTAGCAATGATGATAGGAAGATTAAATGATAGGCACGTTACTTGGTGATGAGCGATTCAAGCTTGAGTGCGTTCATGGAATGACGACGACTGCTGATACGATCACCATCCTTGTGGGTGATCTCAGCCTGTTCGAGGTTCCACTTCCAAACGTTGATGAGTGTGGTTGTGTTAGCCATCGACATGCTCTCCAATGATAGCCGGGAAGGACACAGACTTGTGGGTCTGGTTGTTGATGCGCTTGTATGCATGCTGACGATCACTGCCGAGCATGGACACAGAGAACTGAGTGCCACCGGGCGTGACACCATGGAATTCAGTGTAATTGAGCGTATCACGCTCGTCGAAGGGAATGCTTTCGATATCAGACGAGAGTGTCTTATTCATGACTGGCTCCATAAGGAGATGATAGGAACTGTGGGTGAAAGGCACGACCAGTGCTGGCAGTCTTTCACTGCCGTGATGTCATTTCAACCTCCTCTTTCATCATATTCATGTATCTTATCCAAAGAAACGTAGGAGCACGAGGCGCACGCAGCGGAGGGGCGAGCGAAGCGAGAACGAAGTGATACCCGAAGCGAGTACGACTGTGCTACGGAGTGACTCATTCTCGCAATTTCTCATTTGTTTAATTCCATCAATATCTCCACTTTTTCTCCATCACGTTCACGACATTCTTTAATGAAATTAGCCTGATGGACAGAGAAGTAGGACCCGATGAAGATACCGTTGCTGATGACATTGTAGATGAACATGATGGTTATGCCTGTACCTTGGTGCCGTTGGGAAGGACTTTGAGGATAGCGATGATAGGAGTAGGACCTTCCTTTTCGAGTACCTGCATTGCAGCTAGCATCTTGGTGCCAGCCTGCACATAGTGAACGTGGAAGGGTGTATGTACATTGAAGTATTGGAGTTCCATATCAGCACCAGATGATTGATGAGGTTGGGAGGGAATAGAGCTTCACGATGTTGGGCTCTATTGGTTCAGCGATAGTAATGCGTGATGATAGGATATATACTACCATTGACGTTCACCACCCATTATGTAGCAGTCCATGACCCGAAGCTCACGCCATTCAAGCCATGCAAGCACATGTTCGAAACCAATATCAACGTTCATGCTCAGTTCCTCCGAATGATGATGCGGTATTCCTTGAAGATTTCTCCACCAGCTCTGAGACTTTCATTCTTATATGCGAATTGCTCTAGTTGAGCAGCTTCATATGAGATGTCTTTAGAGAGTAGAGATGGCACCCAACCGAAGGTGTCACTCCCTTCCTTTGTTGGTATTGACCAGAGTTCTACCCTGACCTTGAGACCAGATTCAAGAGTGTGTGTCATATTATGCTACCCAGCCCCAGTTGTATTTACAGGTGCAGTACCACAACAGTACATGACTGTCGTATTCATAGTCACCAGTTGGTTCACATAGCCACAAGTACATAGTACACCCAAGCTCCAATGACTGATGATAGGATGAAGAAGCACTTGAACTCAATAGGTACACGCTTGAGACGATGTATCATTACTCTCTCCTAATGATGAATATCTGTTCATGTTCTATAGTTGTCCCCTTTTAATAGGAGGGGCTAGAAAACTAAGGTTCGATGAACATACCTCACCATTGGCCGTTATAACCTGTGCTCGGAGCATACAAACTCCTTTGATCTTAGGGCACAGGTCGCCGGGGAGCGCCATCTTTGTTGTCGGCATAGGTAGTAAGGGTTTCTATGGCTCCTTGCCGTTAGACGTTAAGAACCATAGGGTAATAGAGAGTGGAGCTAATGCGAGCGTAGCGAGGGACCGGAGCCACACGCAAGGAATGACGAAGGAATGACTGAGTATGGCGAGGACCCACCATTAGCGGAGCGAACGCCCTATGGTTTAGTCTAACTCTGAGGCAAGGAGTGATAGGAACACTTGCGTAGGAGTGATAGCAAAGGTGGTGCTCTTGAGCTGTGGCCTAAGAGCGAGGGAGATTGTATGCGTAGGACTGGATGCAACGTCCACGGTGTGGTCTGTTCATTGAGCCGTGCTCCCAGTCATCAGTGCATTTTCTTATATGCGCAGCTTCTACCCCTTCATCATGAGGTATTAACCAGTATTCAGTTAATAGTATACCCTTCATCATAGTCAGCTATATGAATAGTTGTTCATGTTCATGTATGTCTGTGTCTATATCTGTGTGTTATCAAGGAGATAAGGACCAAGGCGATGAAGCCAAGGATTTAACACCAAGGAATACATTCCTAAGATAAATCACTCAGCCAGAGGCCCCTCCCCTCCGGGGTATAAGGGGGACCGGGGTACCCTTCTGTATAGGTGAATGACGCCTAGGAATTTACTAAGAGAAATTCAGGTAAATACCAAAGAATATACGATTATGCTTGACAAGGTCACTCTCTTAGTATATCTTAGTAAATGTTCCTTAGTTATACCAAGGTATTACCAAGGCCCCTTAGATGAATACTTACTAAGTAACCTACTAAGGATCACCAAGAAGAGAGAATAGGTATTCTTGGTACGATAGTGGCTTAGATGAATAACTAAGTTATAACAAAGTAAGAATAACAACTCTTTATAATAACTTTAACTCTTATAACTTAGTTATCACTTAGTGGTGAAACAAAAGCTGTAAGAGTATTTTTATATCTGTTATTGGTGTCAATCCGAAGGATTAGCTGGATGCCCGTGTCAAAGTATACCAACTCAATGGGCAACCCTCTCCTGAGGGAACTCTTTTACGAGACGTCCCTGTCGGATAAGTCTCAGGTGCTGTACACGCTCAAGCGTGAAGATCATGAAGGCTTCCCATCCCTTTATCAACTCTATATGGCTAGTGTCCTTACCGATCCCATGGAGTATCACTTTGCAACCACCTATTTGGATGGGTGGTCACATTGGGAACGACTCCAAGAATCGACGTGGTTCAAGCCTCACCTAGAGAAATGGCGTAGAGAAGCCGATGTACGGCGTTCTGCCCAAGCCCTTAAGAACATACTCACAGTTAGTAAATCCTCGTCCAGAGAGGCCCTAGCGGCTTCTAGGTACCTTCTAGAGAAGGGATGGGTCCCCAAGCCCACTAACCAGAAGGGTAGGCCCTCCAAAGAGGAAGTTAATGCAGAATTGATGCGTCAGGCAGAAGAGGATAAGAGCCTCCAATCTGATGCAGAGCGTCTCGGCGTAAGGGTGCAATAGTGTCATCCCCTTATAATCACGACAGGGAGTTAGGCATATTGCGAGCAGAGATGGATTTCGTCAAACAGGACGTAGCAGAAATTAAAGACGACGTTAAGATGATCCTACAGAAGATGAATCAGCAGGAGGGTGGTAAGAAAGCCCTATACACTCTGATGACAGTCTCAGCCACCCTAGGTGGTCTCATTGCTACTGTAGCTAACCTCCTCATTCGCTTTCTCACTTAGGAAATATCATGGGTGTTTATAATGCAGATGGTTATCTGGTCTACACCCCAGTCAGTGGGTTGGTTCGAACCGGTATCTACAATCCTAACGGTACCTTCAATTGTGTAGACCGTACTAATGCAGTAGGGTTTGTTGGTCTTTATCATCCTTGTGGTGCATATAATGTGGCTGTCTCTTCTTCGTCGAGCTATTATGCACCTAACGGTGCGATCAATGTTACACCTCTAGGGAATGGTACTTTTGGACAAAAGTCTGGTAACATAGTTATACCCCCTTGGGTTCCTCGTGGGGATAGTGCTCGTACTCCTGTTATAGGGGCTCAGTACACTACCCAGCAATATTGGAACAGAGGGTATCAACCTAACAACACAGCTTTTAAGACTTCGGCTGGCGGTGTGTTTACACGTACGACTACAAAGACTTATTTGAATAGTACAGCAGTAGTTTCTACGGCGGCAATAAATACTGAGGCGTTTGATTTCTCTCCTGCTGCTGTTGTCCTCGGTCTGTCGATGGAAGGGCCTAGTACTAACCTGTGCCTTCGTTCTGGGGACTTAAGTGTATTACCTTGGGAATCAATTGGGGTAACTCCAACCGCAGGTTCTAAACTCGCTCCGGATGGCACGATGTCCGGTACTTTACTGAATGCTGCTACTTCCGCAAACACTCATCGTCAGCAAATTACTGTGACTGCCAGTACCGTCTACACTTGGTCGTTCTGGGTCGCTCGTGGTACTGCTACTGATCTAAAATGGTCCGCGTATAATATAACAGCAGCCGCTAATATTGTTGCTGAAACTTCGTATTATGCTCAGACCAGTGTCAATTGGACGCGAGTACAGTTCACGTTCACTACGCCTGTCGGTTGTACAAGTGTCTATATATACACCCAGCGCAATGGTAGTGCAGGAACATACTATGCTTGGGGAGGCCAGCTTGAGGCTGTAGCCTTCGCAACATCGTATATTCCTACTGCAGCAGCAGCAACCGTAAACAGAGCGCAGGATTTCCTGGCCTTTGGCCCTACTGGTGGCTTACCTTTTAACGGCTACGACCAGACGCAGGGCGCTTTCATCTGGGAGGGCGACAGCGCGCACATCAATGGCGTGTCGCCTTTCGAGTGCCTGTTATCAATTAGTGACGGCACTGCGAACAACCTGCTTCAATTGGCGTTAAACAGCAATGGCACCATTAGCTTTGTGGTGATTGTTGCTGGCGTTATGCAAGCGTCTATTACTTCTGCGGCAATGACGTTGGGCGTTCGTTTCCGGGTGCTTGTGTTGTGGCGACTAAACCAGTTTGAAATGTGGATTAACGGCGTCAAGATCGGTGCCACTGATGTTTCTGGCACGGTTCCGGTCGTGACTTTGATGCGGCTCGGCGCGCAGCACAATGGCGGAGCCCCGATGTTCGGCCATATATCACAGTGGTGGTATTTCGACGTTCCTCCATGGGGACGAGCTGCAACCCTCAGTACCGTAGGTGGGGTGTGATTTCTCTTATATTAACTCTAGACCAGTGAGTTCGAATGACCCCTAAACAGCAACTAGAACAGGAAATCAGGCAGCAAGCAGAGCTTTCACTAGAAGCCTTCATCAACCTGATCCACCCTCAGCGTCTGTTGGGGAATATTCACAAAGAACTCATCGCTTGGTGGACCCGAGAAGGAGCCTCAGACCACAGTTTGACCCTTCTCCCCCGAGATCACATGAAAAGTGCTCTGATTGCCTACCGAGTTGCGTGGGAAATCACTAAAGATCCCACTATTCGTGTTCTCTACATCAGTTCTACGTCTAATCTGGCTGAAAAACAGCTAGGTTTCATCAAAGAAATCCTCGACAGTCCCCGCTACCGAAAATATTGGCCTGAAATGGTCAACAAAGAGGAAAGCAAGAGGGCAAAGTGGACCAGTTCTGAGATTAGTGTGGACCACCCACTCAGAAAGCTTGAGGCAGTACGTGATCCCACCATTTTCACAGCCGGACTTACTACAGGCATCACTGGTTTGCACTGTGATATTGCTGTCTTGGACGATGTCGTGGTTTACGAGAACGCTTACACCGAAGAAGGTCGCACTAAGGTAGAAAATCAGTACTCTCTACTGTCTTCTATCGAAGGAGCCCTAGCCAAGGAGTGGGCAGTAGGTACTCGCTACCATCCTAAGGACCTCTACTCATTGATGTTGGCCATGACCAACGAAATCTACAATGATGAGGGGGAAATCCTAGGCACTACTCCGATCTACGAAGTTTTCGAACGTCAAGTGGAAGATCGCGGAGATGGTACTGGTGAATTCCTTTGGCCCGTGCAAATCCGCTACGATGGTAAGCAGTTTGGCTTTAATTCCAAGATTCTTGCGACCAAACGCAACAAGTACAAGAATAAGACCCAGTTCCGCGCTCAGTACTACAATGATCCTAACGAATACGGCGAGTCCGGCATTCTCAAGGACTATTTCCAGTACTATGACAAGAAGTTCCTGAAAAGGGAGGGAGGTAACTGGTGGTATAAGCGAGATAAGCTAAATGTCTTCGCTGCTATCGATTTCGCCTACAAGTTGGGCAAGAAGACCGACTATTCCTGTATTGCAGTGGTTGGTGTAGACAATCAGAACAACTACTACGTTCTAGAGCTAGATCGCTTTAAAGATGAAGAGATCAGCGGATATTTCAAACATATCATGGAACTATACGGCAAATGGGGTTTCAGGAAGCTAAGAGCTGAAACTACTGCAGCTCAGTCGGTTATCGTGAACGATCTCCGCATTAACTACATTAAGAAGAACGGATTGGCTCTAACTATTGAAGACTACCGTCCTAATCGCTACGAAGGGGCTAAAGAGGAACGTATCTACGCAACTCTCCAACCTAAGTACGCTAATAGGCAAATGTGGCATTATGAGTCTGGAAACTGCCAAATTCTTGAAGAAGAGTTGATTGCAAGCAACCCAGCCCACGATGACTGCATGGATGCACTAACTCAGGTCATTGGTATCTGTGTAGCCCCATCCAGTATGTCTCAGTCGAGAGCGAGTCTTCATACAGAGCAGAAACAGTTTGGCTTTGGTGCCACACGATTTGGTGGGATAAGGTAAGCAAGCATGGCCGGTAAGACAATCGACATCACCCAGATCATCACCCCTGATCGACTTGGCACTGTTATCTCCGAACAGTGGATGGAATGGAATAGTCTTCGTAATACGAAGCTAACTGCATGGGATGAAGTTCGTCAGTACGTGTATGCGACTGATACTACTCAAACCAGCAACTCTACTCTACCTTGGAAGAACAAGACCACTATCCCGAAGATTTGTCAGGTTCGGGACAATCTCTACGCCAATTACATGGCTACGATGTTTCCGAAGGACAAATGGTTCGAATGGGAAGGTACTGACAAGGTAAGCGACTCTAAGGACAAAAAGGAAGCGATTGAGGCATATATGATGTATGCCGTTACACAGCCTCGCTTCTTCGAAGAAATGTCCAAATCCGTCCTAGACTACATCGATTACGGCAATGCTATCGGTACAGTTGAGTGGGTGGACGAAACCATTGAATTAGCGGATAGAACTCAGGTTGGCTACATTGGCCCCGCTTATAAGCGCATTAGCCCCCTAGATATCGTTTTCAATCCCATCGCCGCTAACTTCGAGAACACCCCCAAGATTACCCGTTCATTCGTGTCTCTTGGTGAAGTTAAGAAGATTATCGACAATAACAGCGATCCTGAGAACAGGAAAGAAGCAGAAGAGCTTTGGAAGTATCTTAGGGACGTTCGATACCATGCAGGCAACTACACTGGTGAAGTGACGTCCAAAGAGATGTACTACCAGATGGATGGCTTCTCTTCCTTCCGTATCTACCTACAGAGCAACTTCGCAGAAGTTCTCACCTTTATGGGGGACATCTATGACATAGAAAGTGATACGTTCTACGAGAACTATATCATTCAGGTTGTAGATCGTCACAAGATCATCTGCAAGAAGCCGAACCCTAGTTACCTTGGTCAGGCTCCCATCTACCACACAGGCTGGCGTAAGCGTCAGGATAACCTCTGGGCAATGGGTCCTCTCGATAACCTCATCGGTATGCAGTACCGTGTAGACCACATCGAGAACCTTAAGGCTGACGTGTTCGATCTCATCGCTTTCCCTGCCTTCCTTATTCAGGGTTACGTGGAAGACTTCGAATGGGGACCTATGGCACGTATCATTACTGATACAGATGCTAAGGTAGAACTCATTCAGCCTCCCTTCCAAGTCCTCCAAGCTAACATTGAAATCCAGTCTCTTATGGACCAGATGGAAGCTATGGCTGGTGCTCCCAAAGAAGCTATGGGTATCCGTAGTCCGGGTGAGAAGACTAAGTACGAGGTACAGCGTCTAGAGAATGCTGCTGCTCGTATCTTCCAGTCCAAGATCAACCAGTATGAAGCTCAGTTCGTAGAGAAGATTTTGAACGCTATGCTCGAATGTGCTAGGCGTATGATGAGCGGTCAGACCACAGTCCGTTCCTTCGACGACCAGTACAAGATGACTGTGTTCACTGATCTCACTGTGTCTGATGTTACTGGTACTGGAACAATCAAGCCTAAGGCAAGTCGTCACTTCGCCGAGAAGGCTGAGAAAGTCCAGAACCTACAGCAGTTTTTCCAGTCCCCTGTTGCCATGGACCCTGCAGTTAATGTGCATATGTCCGGTAAGGCTATCGCAGAGATGATGGAAGACCTACTGGAACTCCAAGAATATGAATTGGTTGTACCCTACGTTCGTATTAGCGAACAGGCGGAAGGCCAGTCCCTTACACAGTCTGCTATGGAAGGTGTAGATGAAACTGCCATGACCCCGGCAGGCATTATGCCAGACGATACAGACGAGTCATTCATACCAGAAGGACAGTAACTATGGGTTTACCTATGGATTGGACTAACGGTATGAGTCCTGAGGATAAGGAGAGTTTTCTCTCCACCCTCAGTAATTCTACGATAGTAACATCTCGTATCAAAGTTATTCTCTTTAAGAAACGAGAAGAACTCTATCGTATGCAAGTCCGAGAAGCTGAATTTACTGATGCCTCTTGGGCCTATAAGCAGGCTTACTACAACGGTAGAATTTCAGCAATCGAGGAAGTCCTCAAATTGTTTGGGGCACTCGAAACAAAGGACTAAATAGCAATGACCACTGCTAATGATTTCTTCGGCACGGATGACCAGTCTAATGTCGAACCCCAGATTCCTGACAACGTTCTTGAAACGTTGGTGGGCGAAGGCAAGAAGTTCAAGACGGTAGACGACCTCGCAAGGGGTAAATATGAAAGTGATCGCTTCATTGAACGTGTACTGAATGAAAAGAAGGCCCTCGAACAGGAACTCACTCAGCGAAAGAGACTAGAGGAAGTAGTGGAAGCACTCAGCCTCAAGACGCCTCCTAGTAACGCGCCAGACAACGTGCAGCGTGAACCGGACATTAAGAATGTCTCTACCCTCACTACCGACGACCTAGAACAGTTCTACACCAACAAGCGTAAACAGGAAGCTATGGAAGCTAATCTGGGCCTTGTTCGTAAGGAACTTGAAAAGAGGTTCGGTTCGACTTGGCGTGAAGTCGCTAAGCAGAAGGGCTCCGAACTTGGTCTAACTGAACAGCAGTTCGTAGACTATGCTCGTACAGCCCCACAGATGGTCCTCAGCGCCTTTCCGGCTACTCAGGCTCCCAGTGCACCCGCCCCCGGCATTCCGGCGTCAGCGGTCAATTCTGGGGCATTTAGCGGTAATCCTTCTCCGGTTGGAGAGATTACTTGGAAGACGAGTGAAGCTTACAGGAAGGCAGACCCCAAGGGTTATGCTTCCAAGGCTTATCAGGACAAGCTGCTTAAAGCTGCTGGCAACCCAGATTTCTATAACAAATAACACTAGGAGTTATCCCACATGAGCGGCATTTCCACTCAGACCACCGAGCACCTTATCCGTGCAGAACTGTGGTCCAATCAGCTTAAGGAAATCTTTGAAGCTGATCTGCAGGCTATTAAGTACGTCGACTGGCTCTCGGACTTCCCGGATGGTGATCTCATTCACATCCCGTCCCTCGGTCAGGCTCAGGTTCAGGACTTCGAAGAAGGTCAGGCCGTTAAGTACACCGGTATCGCTACTGGTGACTTCACGTTCTCCATCACGGAGTACAAGAGCTGGGGTACGTATATCACTGACAAGATGAAACAGGACAGCTATTACAGCGCTCCGCTCATCGCCTCTTTCGTTCCCAAGGCTCAGCGTGCTCTTAACGTTGTCATGGAGACGGACGTTCTTTCCATCGGTCCTCTGGGTCAGGTGCAGAACGACGAGAACGTTATTAACACCATTCCGCATCGCTTCATTGCGTCCGGTACCGGTGACACCATCGTTCCTGAGGACTTCGCTCGTGCCCGTCTGGCGCTGCGTAAGGCTCAGGTGCCTCTGACTAACCTCGTAGCTATCGTTGACCCCTCGGTTGAGTTCGCTCTGTCGACCATGACCAATCTGGTTAATATTAGCTTTAATCCGCAGTGGGAAGGTATTGTTCGTACTGGTATGACTACCGGTATGCGCTTTATCATGAACGTGTACGGCTTCGATGTCTACACTTCGGACTTCCTCCCCAGCGGCTTTACTGAGACTCTTGATAGTGGCTCGGTTATTCCGTCTTACGTTGCTAACCAGTTCTTCTCGGTCGCCGGTGGCGACAGCTCTCCCTTCATTGGTGCCGTTCGTCAGGCTCCCCGTGTCGAGTCGGAGCGTAACAAGGACCTGCAGCGCGATGAGTACGTGATGACTTCTCGTTACGGTTTTGGTTTCTACCGTCCTGAGAACTTCGTCACCATCTTCTCGAACCCCACTGTCTCCTTCACCTAATAAAAAGGAACCATTACAATGGCTACTTGGAATAATAACGACGGTCTTATCGTCTACTACGGCAGTGATGAAGCTGCCCTCGCAGTTGGAGGTGAGTACAAGACTTTTGGTCTTGAACGCATCGAAGAGTTCGAGCTTAATCTCGTCAACCTTACGGAAGTTGAAGCGGTCGTTGGCCGAATTATCTTCCCGAAGGGTAAGGTCCTCTCGAAGGTTGTTGTCATTACTGATGCTGTTGCTGCTACTGGCGTGGCTATTGATATTGGCGTGATCTCTCGTGAGGCTTCACCCTCTGTCAACTCTCCGCAGGGTATCCTCGCAGCCTTCCCGACTGCTTCGATGTCCAGCCTTGGTGAGACGACTGAGTTCTGGGAAGACACTTCCATCCCCCTTGCTTCGGCTGCTTTCGGTGGTGCCCTCATCGGTACTGTCGTTTCCCCCGACGCTGACGTTCCGGTGAATATCACTGCGAGCCGTACCACTGCAACCGCGTTTACGACCGGTTACATCAAGGTCCAGCTCCACTGGTATAAGTCCAACGTTCGATAAGGAGTAAACTCTATGCCCCTCGATAAATCTCACAAGATGGACTACGCGGGGCTAGAGATCGTTGCAAGTGAGTTCACGGGTACTCTTAACGGTCCTGTGAATATCATTGGCCTTCCAGTCGCCCTTACGGGCACTGCTGGTGGCACTGCTAACGACGTACTAGTGACTGTACCGGCAGCTACTGCTGCTTCTACGGATCCCAGTGCGGCTTCTCTGGCTTCGACTAATGCGGCTATTAACGTGATTAAGGACGACATTCAGGACCTCTTTGCTAAGGTTAACGCCCTGCTTGTTGCCCTTGCCTAATTAACCACCTAGGAGCACTCAACGTGATTGAGCTTACGCTAGAACAACTCAGGAAGATTGCTCCCAAGGGGAGGGCTGATCTATTGCAGACGCTTGCAGTAGAGGGTCCTCCCCTCTTTCTTCTCTACGAGATAAACACTAAAGCACGACTGACACATTTCCTAGCTCAGATCGCTCACGAGAGCGGTGGCTTTAAATACGTCAGAGAGATTTGGGGACCTACCCCAGCACAGACTAAATACGAAGGACGTACTGACCTTGGCAACACCGCCAAGGGTGATGGTAAAAGGTTTATGGGCCGTGGCTACATTCAGCTTACTGGTCGTGCCAACTACCGCCTATACGGACAGAAACTTGGTCTAGCACTAGAGAACACTCCCAGCCTTGCAGAGAACCCGAAGGTAGCACTACAGCTTGCCTTGGAGTACTGGAAGACTAAAGGTCTCAACCAATACGCTGATCGTAACGACATTGAAACAATCACTAAGAAAATCAATGGTGGTTATAACGGTCTAGCAGATAGAAAAGCCTACCTCAAGAAAGCACAGGATGCGATCCCCGAGTTCGTCAAAGGCGAAGCGGCTGTGGTCAAGAAAGTCGAAGCTCTGGGGTACGACAGTGTTACACAGTTCCAGAGAGACCAAGGACTCAAGCCAGATGGTATTGCAGGCCCGGCTACTTCTGATGCTGCTGATGCCCTACAAGAAACCAAGACCGCCTCTGGTGAGGCTCCTAAGGTCACTACAAGTGATCTGCTGAAAGACAAAGATATCATTCAGACAGCTATTGCTGTGAGTGGTCCAGCCCTAATTGGGGGTATCTCAGGCTCCTTGATCCTACAGATCGTAATAGCAATAGTTATTCTGGGTGTCTTCGGGTACCTTGCTTATAAGAAACTAAAGGAACAGTAAGAACATGGCCCTTCATAAAGACTTGACTGGCGCTGATCTACACGAACCAAAGGGGGCGTCTACAGCTACCCTTAATTCTGCTTATATCTCGGATGGAGCCGGGTCGGGTTCTTGGGAGAAGGTGACTATTGACTCTCTGGATGGTACTTCTGTCTGGGCTAATACCTTCTCAATGTTCGTTAAAGTGAATGATATTTCCACAGCAGAGAACATCTTTATCCCTATACCCTTTAACTGTACCATTATTAATATCAATGGTGTCCTTGGTGGTAACATCACTCTAGCTAATACCACTATCAACTATATGAAGAATGGTTCCGCCTCTCTTGGTATTATGACTGTTCCTTTCGCTGCTTCTACAGAAGGCAATACTCTTCTTTTGTCCCCTACTATTAATAACACGTTCACTGTTGGACAGTATTTGAAGATTGTAGTGGGTGGTGAGTCTACTACTGCGGCTGGATACGGAATCACCCTCAACTTTATTAGGACCCCATAAATGGCAAAGATTGTACTGTCTGATCTCGTTAATCTAAACAACCCTGTTTCTGCCGTAAACACTATTAACGCTAATAGTGCTGCGATTGAAGCAGCCTTTGAAAACACTCTGTCTAGGGATGGTACACAGCCTAATACAATGCTGGCCGATCTGGATATGAACAGCCATCGTATTCTAAACATTGTGGCTGCCACTACTGGTGGTGAACCTGTTAATCTGGATCAGGTAAATGCTGTCGTAGCTAACGCTATTGACTTCTCTATGCGAGGCACTAATGGCTGGACACCCGTCCTGTCTGTAACGATTGATGGTGAACGTCGAGTTCTCCGAGTTACTGATTGGGTAGGCGGTACTGGTACTAAGCCTGAGACTGGTCTGTATGTCTCGGAGAGTGGCCTGACGAACAACATCGTTATCGCTGTTGATATCCGTGGTGAAGCAGGTGGTGGTATCGACGATGCCGTACCTATTGCCGGTGGTACGATGACTGGCCCCCTTATTCTCTCGGGTGACCCAGTTGTTGACCTTGGTGCAGCTACCGCTCAGTATGTTGACGAACGTATCTATACGATCCGTTCTAAGACGTACTCAGTACTAGACTATGGTGCAGAC
>Ga0247742_10001798_pt1 | contig 14460 bp, 14 predicted proteins | sample UWRJL208509C2_FD_180944 | JGI IMG/M metagenome (GOLD analysis project Ga0247742, IMG submission 180944) | Plant litter microbial communities from Arlington Agricultural Research Station in Wisconsin, United States - UWRJ-L208-509C-2 | ecosystem: Environmental > Terrestrial > Plant litter >...
TCAGCAAGGACCTGCATGAAGACGGCGAACACCTGAAAGTCCCGCACATGGGCTGGAACGAAGTGAAGCAGACGGTGGAACACCCGCTGTGGCACAACATTCCGGACCTGGCGCGCTTCTATTTCGTGCACAGCTACTACATTGCCGCCGCCAACCCGCGGCAGGTGGTGGGCAGCGGTCATTATGGCGTCGACTTCGGTGCGGCCCTGGCCGACGGCTCGCGTTTCGCGGTGCAGTTCCACCCGGAGAAAAGCCATACCCATGGCCTGCAATTGCTGCAGAACTTCGCCGCGTGGGACGGTCGTTGGTAAATGGCCGCCAAGAAGGGTAAACCGCCGATCCTGACCCTCACTCCCGAGCAGGAGAGCGAGGCTAATCACAAGATCAAGCGCTTCATGGAAGATCGCTTCGAACTGGACCTGGGTTCCTTCGAAGCGGCGGAAATCCTGGAGCTGTTTACCCGCGAAATTGCTCCGCACTATTACAACAGGGCGATTTTCGATGTGCAGGCGCACCTTAAAGAGAGGTTCGAAAGCATCGAAAGCGACTTGTGGGCGCTCGAAAAGAGCAGCTGAAAGCGACAAGCTTCAAGCTGCAAGAATTAGTACGCGTGCCTGCTTGCAGCTTATAGCTTGCAGCTTGCAGCTCTTTTGACGAAGGAAAAAGCATGCTCATTATTCCCGCTATCGATCTTAAAGACGGTGCCTGTGTGCGTCTGCGCCAGGGCCGCATGGAAGATTCCACGGTGTTCTCCGATGACCCGGTGAGCATGGCCGCCAAGTGGGTGGAGGGCGGTTGCCGTCGTCTGCATCTGGTCGACTTGAACGGTGCGTTCGAAGGCCAGCCGGTCAACGGTGAAGTGGTCACCGCCATCGCCAAGCGCTACCCGAACCTGCCGATCCAGATCGGCGGCGGTATCCGTTCCCTGGAAACCATCGAGCACTACGTGAAAGCCGGCGTGAGCTACGTGATCATCGGCACCAAAGCGGTGAAGGATCCGGCGTTTGTCGCTGAAGCCTGCCGCGCATTTCCGGGCAAAGTGATCGTAGGCCTCGACGCTAAAGACGGTTTCGTCGCCACCGACGGCTGGGCTGAAATCAGCACCGTGCAGGTTATCGACTTGGCCAAGCAGTTCGAAGCCGACGGCGTGTCCGCGATCGTTTATACCGATATCGCCAAAGACGGGATGATGCAGGGCTGCAACGTACCGTTCACCGCCGCCCTGGCCGCCGCAACCAAAATCCCGGTGATTGCCTCCGGCGGCATTCACAACCTCGGTGACATCAAGTCGCTGCTCGACGCCAAGGCGCCGGGCATCATCGGCGCCATCACCGGCCGCGCGATTTATGAGGGCACGCTGGATGTGGCAGAAGCCCAAGCCTTTTGTGATGGCTACGCGGCCAGCTCCAAGTCGTAAGCTGCACATCAGCTCCAAGCTATAAGCTGCAAGTTAAAAGCGACCCTGATCCGCTCTTACTTGCCGCTTGAAGCTTGAAGCTTCTTAATCGGAGATTAAGTCTTATGGCCTTAGCCAAGCGCATCATCCCTTGCCTGGACGTGGACAACGGCCGGGTGGTCAAGGGTGTGAAATTCGAGAACATCCGCGACGCCGGCGACCCGGTGGAAATCGCCCGTCGCTATGACGAGCAGGGTGCCGATGAGATTACCTTTCTCGACATCACCGCCAGCGTCGACGGCCGCGACACCACGCTGCATACCGTCGAGCGCATGGCCAGCCAGGTGTTCATCCCGCTGACCGTGGGCGGTGGCGTGCGGACCGTGCAAGACATCCGCAACCTGCTTAATGCCGGCGCGGACAAGGTGTCGATCAACACGGCGGCGGTGTTCAACCCCGAGTTCGTCGGCGAAGCGGCGCAGCATTTCGGCTCGCAGTGCATCGTCGTCGCCATTGACGCCAAGAAGGTCTCCGGTCCGGGTGAAACCCCGCGCTGGGAAATCTTCACCCACGGCGGCCGCAAGCCGACCGGTCTCGACGCGGTGGAGTGGGCGAAGAAGATGGAAGTCCTGGGCGCCGGGGAAATCCTCCTGACCAGCATGGACCAGGACGGCATGAAAAACGGCTTCGACCTTGGCGTGACCCGCGCCATCAGCGATGCCCTGGGCATTCCGGTGATCGCTTCCGGCGGCGTGGGCAACTTGCAGCACCTGGCCGATGGCATCGTCGAAGGCCACGCCAGTGCCGTTCTGGCGGCGAGTATCTTCCACTTTGGCGAGTACACGGTGCAGGAAGCCAAGGCCTACATGGCTCATCGCGGGATCGTGATGCGCTGACGGTCGCAATGGTTACTGGCTGACTATCCGGGCAGGGTGAATTAAATCCACCCTGACCGCAGAGGCCTGTCCTGCTCGGTCATAAGCGATGGTGCACAGCTTTCCGGATTTCTCGCCTGGCGCCAGGATGAAGTCCTGACGGCCTTTGATTTTATAGCCCTCCGGCGCATCACAGTCCGTCGATTCGACGGCGCCGTACTTCATCGCGTAGCTGCGTAGAGGCTCCTCTGTGCTGTCCAGCTCCACCGTTATAAAAGGCGTCAGTTCCAGCTTGGCTTTCGGCGTCGGCTGGTGGTCCAGAATCTCGACCGGCAACGACAGGGCATTTTTCAATAGTCCCCGGTTTGCGCTTTGCTCCTCCGTTTCAACCCCGAGAATGCACAGAAAGTAATAGCCGGGCTCCTGGCCGATTTCTTCGTCGATAAAGGCGTTGGTGGCATTCATTGCCTGGTGGTAGTGGTGGGGGCTCTCGCAATCCCTGGCCTTGCGAACGGTTTTGTTTCGATAAAACGGGGTGTTGATCGAAAAGCGATAGTTCCAGGTCGCCGGCGTCTGGGAGCCATCCGCTGCGCGGGCATTTCGCTGGTATCGCTTCGGCGTGCCTTCATCCGCGGTCACCGTGAACCCGGGAAAAAGTTGACAGGAAGACCCCGGATCGCTGGCAATGCGGCCCTCGTTGAAGCAGCCCGTGATGAAGTCGGTCGGGTTGCCAAACACGCTCTCGGCACTGGCATTGGGTGGTGGCTCTTCGGGGCTGCAAACGGCGTGATCCCCGCACGGCACGATGTCTTTATCCAAACCGCCTGAACCGATGACACCGATGATTTCGTTGGTGTGCCGGTCGATGACCGGGCTTCCCGAACTGCCGCCTCGAATGTCCCGACACGTGTTCATAAAAGTGTTGCGCCATACCCAGCGTCCTTCTATCACGTCCTTTGCCGGCTGCAGCGTGCAAGCCGCCAGTCGCAGGGTCTCGACGTCAAAACCGGCCGGAGCGCCTACGATCAAGATGTCCGAGCCATAGGTCGGGGTAGTCGCCGCAAGTTTCAGTGGTTGAATGCCATCGCCAATTAGCTGTTGCAGGCTGACATCCAGTTCCACGATGGCCAAGTCGACCCCTTGCATGCTTCGCCAGCTAACGGTCTTCAGCGGATACGTTTTGGCCGTGGTGTCGGTGAAATAATTGAACGACATGCTGCCGGTGATCGGGCGTCCAATCACCACATTGCCATTGCCCAGTTCAATGCAATGCCCAGCCGTGAGCACGTAGGCCGGGGATTGGGCGGAGCCGCCCGGTGCGCGGGTATCGAGCAACGAGGCGGTACAGTTGAAGGGGGTCTTGATGCGGCCGATCCCGCTCCAGTGCGGCCGCGAGCCGTCGGCGTTTTCCAGGACCCTGGACGGCGCGAGGTTTTCCAGGGCTTCGCCATAATCGATTGTTTGCGCATAGCCCTGCAGGCTTGCCAGGCAAACAGCGCCTAACAACAGTGAAAGTCTTACATTCATTCGGTCACCTTTTGGCTGATTGATTGCCGGATTCGGCACAGCCACTTAATCAGGCGAGCGAAGCGCAACAGCGGTAACTATGTATCGCAGGAGAAATTTTCGGAGCGTGTTTGGCGGTCAGGTCTGTGTCGATCACGGCTGACAAAACAGTACAGGCCAGTGGACAGCATGGCGGGCTCAAGGCACTCTTGGGCACGCCATGGATTCCGGTAGCCCGACATGTTTAAACGCCTGCTTCTTGCCCTCGCCAGCTGCTCTGTGCTGCTCCTAAATGGGGCATTCGCCGAGGAAAATCCCGACGCCGATCTGGTGTTACTGACGGAGAATTTCCCGCCGTACAACATGGCGAAAAACGGCAAGAATTTCGCCCAGGGCGAGAACATCAACGGCATCGCCGTCGATATCGTTCGCGAAATCTTCAAACGCGCCAATGTCACTTACAGCCTGACGCTGCGCTTCCCCTGGGAGCGTATCTACAAACTCGCCCTCGAGAAGCCCGGTTACGGCGTATTCGTGATGGCGCGCCTGCCGGACCGGGAAAAACTCTTCAAGTGGGTCGGTCCGATCGGTCCGGATGACTGGATCATGCTGGCCAAGGCTGACAGCAAACTCACCCTGGAAAACCTGGATGATGCGCGCCAGTACAAGATCGGCGCCTACAAGGGCGATGCCATTGCCGAAACCCTCGCCAAGCAAGGGTTGAAGCCGATTGTGGTACTGCGCGATCAGGACAACGCGAAGAAGCTGGTGAACGGTCAGATCGACCTCTGGGCCACGGGCGATCCTGCTGGCCGTTACCTGGCGCGCCAGGAAGGCGTGACCGGACTCAAGACCGTGCTGCGCTTCAATAGCGCCGAGTTGTACCTGGCGCTGAACAAGGATGTGCCGGATGAGACCGTGGCCAAGCTGCAAGCGGCGCTGGACAAGTTGCGCGAGGAAGGCGGGGTGGACGAGATCATGGCGAAGTATCTCTGAGCACACCCCTTAATGGGGGAGCTTTTGTGGCGAGGGGGCTTGCCCCCGTTGGACCGGGCTGGCGCTCGAGTGCGGAGCGTTCCCAGCGTTTCTGATAGAACACCGCATATTAGGGTTTTACGACTGCTTCGCAGCCGAACGGGGCGATGCGGCGTCCCGACAAGCCCCCTCGCCACAAGAGTTCGCTCGCATGAAAAGGTGGATGCGCTTCACCGATACACCCCATCCTTGCCATGCGCCGCCGTCGCCCGATTGCTGCGCACGCTGATCATCAGCTTGATGTCGATCCAGTCGATCCCCTGAGCCTTGAGCTTCGGCAGTTCGCGTTCCAGCACCGCCAGGGTCTGCGGGTACGGATGACCGATCATCACCGCTGAGCCCTGTTTGCGCGCCAGGCTGATCGCGGTCTGCAGTTGGGTGAAAATCGCCGCTTCGGTGCGCTCATCATCGAGGAACACATCCCGCGAGACACTGGCCAGGCCGATCTTCTGCGCCTCGGCGGCACCGACGGTTTGCGCGCTGGTACGGCTGTCGACGAAGAATTTGTGGCGCCGTTGCAACTCCGCCATCAACCAGGCCATGGCGGCCGGTTGAGCGGTCATGCGACTACCCATGTGGTTGTTGATGCCAGCGGTGTAAGGCACGGCCTTGAACGCCGCGTTCAGGCGTTTTTCAAGCTCTTCGATGGGCAATTCAGGGTGCCAGGCGAACGGCCCGGTGGCCGGGTCCATGGGCATGTGCAGAATGACGATCTTGCCGGCGCGATGGGCTTCGCGGGCGAATTCGGCGGCGTGGGGCGTGTCGGGCATGATTGCCGTGGTCACCGGTCCTGGCAGGCTCAGCACGCGGCGATCCCGGGGCAGGTTCTGCCCCAGGTCATCGATGATCAGGCTCAGGTAGGCTTTGTGAGGGTGGGACTCTGTCTGGCCGGGTGCCGCGTGAGCAACCCCTGCCAGACAGCACAGCAGACCGAGAACGAACCGCAGACCCATCTCAGCGGCCGGAGGTGATGCTCAGGCCTTTGAGCAGGCTCAGCGCCTGGGCCAACTGGTAGTCGTCATCCTGCGGCATCGCCTTGGGTTTGGCGCCCGAACCCGTCGGCTTGTCGGCGCCGCCGTTGCCATTACCCAGGTGACCTTGCAGGTCGGCTTCCTTGAAGTATTCGCCGTCGGCCTCGTTGGTGATCTTGGCCTTGCGCACTTCGATGTCTGGAACGATGCCCTGGGCCTGGATCGAGCGACCATTCGGCGTGAAGTACAGCGCGGTGGTGATCTTCAGCGCGCGGTCGTTGTTCAGCGGCAACACGGTCTGCACCGAGCCTTTGCCGAAACTGGTGGTGCCCATCAGCACGGCGCGTTTCTGATCCTGCAAGGCGCCGGCGACGATTTCCGAGGCCGAGGCGCTGCCGCCGTTGATCAGCACCACCATCGGCACCGCTTCGCTTTCGTCCTTGCCGGTGGCGGAGAAGCGCAGTTCGGAGTTGGCGATACGACCCTTGGTGTAGACGATCAGGCCCTTGGTGATGAAGTGGTCGACCACTTCCACCGCCGCTTGCAGCACGCCGCCCGGGTTGTTACGCAAGTCGAGGATGATGCCGTTGAGCTTCTTGCCGTTGTCCTTGCGCAGCTTGGCCAAGGCCTTGGAAACTTCTTCGCCGGTCTTGACCTGGAACTGGGTGATACGGATGTAGCCGTAGCCCGACTCCAGCAATTGCGCCTTGACGCTCTTCACTTGAATCACGGCGCGGGCCAGGGTCACATCGAACGGCGTGCCGCCGTCGCGGACCAGGGTCAGGGTGATTTTCTGGCCAATCTTGCCGCGCATCTTGTCCACGGCTTCGGTCATGCTTTGGCCGCGAGTCGGCGCGCCGTTGATCTTGACGATGAAGTCGCCGGCCTGGATGCCTGCCTTGGAGGCCGGGGTGTCGTCGATCGGCGACACAACTTTGATAAAGCCATCTTCGGCGCCGACTTCGATGCCCAAGCCGCCAAATTCGCCGCTGGTGCTTTCCTGCAATTCGGCGAAATCTTCCGGGCCGAGGTAGGCGGAGTGCGGGTCGAGGTTGCTGAGCATGCCTTTGATGGCATTTTCCAGCAGGGTCTTGTCGTCAATCGGGTCGACATACGCTGCCTTGATCCGGTCCATGACCTCGGCAAAGGTGCGCAGCTCTTCCAGCGGCAATGGCGCCTTGGTGGTCGCGGCAGTGCCTGCCGGGGCGACGGCGGGGGCCGGTTGAGCGGCAAACGCCAGAGGCGCGCCGATCACCAGGGCGATCGTCAGGGCCAGCGAGGTAAGACGAGACAAATGCAGCATGTCGAACGAACTCCTAATGTAGATGCCTCAACGCCTATCCTTGCGCGTGGCACCATTGCGCCGGATCACTCGGGTGACCCTGCTGACGAATTGCGAAATACAACGCTGGAGTGTCCTGGCCGCCACTGTTACCGACAGTGGAGATGGACTCCCCGGCTTTTACCACGTCACCGGCCGACTTGAGCAATGTCTGGTTGTGACCGTAAAGACTCAAAAAACCGTTGCCATGGTCAAGAATCACCAGCAGGCCGGCGCCGCGCAACCAGTCGGCAAACACCACGCGGCCACCGTGTACGGCGTGCACCGCACTGCCAGCCGAGGCGCTGATCATCACGCCGTCCCACTTGGTGCGGGCGTCGTCGCCACGGGTTTCACCAAAGCGTGCCAGCAGTCGACCATCAACCGGCCATGGAAGTTTTCCGCGAGTTGCAGCAAAGGCGCCGCCGAAGGTTTCGCCGGCGCTGGAAACCAGGGCCCCAGGTGTCGGACGGACAGGTTTGCGTGGGGCATCACTGGCGTTCGCGTCTGCTTCTGCCTGGGCCTCACGTAAACGCTTTTTTTCCGCTTCCTGCTGGGCGATCAGCGCTTTTTGCCGCGCTTCTTCCGCCTCTCGGGCCTGGCGAGCCAGGGTTTCTTCGATGGTTTTAAGGACTTTAGACAGGTCTGCCTGATCCTGCTCGCGGGCTTGCAGCTTCTGGTCGCGGGCCTTCACATCGTCGTTGAGCTTGGCTAGCACCTGCTGGCGCTGCTGGCGAACCTTCTCGAGTTCGCCGCGCTGGCTGTCGAGGCTGCTTTTCTGCACCAGCAACTGGGCTTGCTGCTGGGCGATTTCCTGCTCGACGTTGGCCAGTTGGCGCAGGGTTTCGTTGAAATTCTTCAACTGCTCCAGGCGCGCCTGGCTCAGGTAATCGTAATAGGTGAGGGTGCGGGCGAATTTCTCGGGATTCTGCTGGTTGAGCAGCAGCTTCAGGTATTCCTGGCGACCGTTCTGATAGGCGGCCCGGGCCTGGCTGGCGATCAGTCGCTGTTGTTCAGTGCGCGCGCTTTGGAGTTTTTTTTTCTCTGCATCGAGCCGTTGCAGCTCGGATTCGCTTTTCTTCAGCTCTTTTTGCAGGGCTTCGACCTGCTTTTCGAGGTTGCCCATCTCGGTTTCGGTGCCGCGCAGTTCTTTTTGCACGCCGGATTTTTCTTCTTGCAGCTTGCCCAGCAGTTTTTTCAGCTCGGCAATGTCCTGGCGCGTGGCGTCCAACTGTTGTTGGGTTTGCGCACGCTCATCGGCAAACGCCGGTTGGAGCAGGCAAATCAGGGCAAGGGCAATCAGGGCGCGAAGCATAGAGGCGGGCGACACCAGGGAATAAGGACGGCCTAGTATGCCCGCCATACGTTGCAAAAAAAACGCCCAATTGGGGCTGTGTGATAACTGGCCCCAAAAACACCCACATTGGTTTGTGGGTGTTAGAGCGTCCGGTTACACCAGGATGGAAGTGCCGGTCATTTCTGTCGGCTTTTCCAGGCCCATCAGCATCAGCATGGTCGGCGCCACGTCGGCAAGGACGCCGCCGTCACGTACCTTGAAGTCGCGCTTGCCGACATAAATGAACGGCACCGGCTCGGTGGTGTGGGCGGTGTGCGCCTGGTGGGTTTCTTCGTCGGACATTTTTTCGCAGTTGCCGTGGTCGGCAGTGATCAGACCTTCGCCGCCGACTTTTTCCAGGGCCTCGACAATGCGGCCGACGCACAGGTCCAGGCACTCGACCGCTTTGACGGCGGCTTCGAGGTTGCCGCTGTGGCCGACCATGTCGCCGTTGGCGTAGTTGACGATGATCACGTCGAAACGCTGGTTTTCGATGGCGTCGACGATCCGGTCGGTGACTTCCGGCGCGCTCATTTCCGGCTGCAAGTCATAGGTGGCGACTTTCGGCGACGGGATCAGGATGCGTTCTTCACCCGGGAAGGGTTCTTCGCGACCGCCGGAAAAGAAGAAGGTCACGTGGGCGTATTTTTCGGTTTCGGCGATGCGCAGTTGGGTCTTGCCCTTTTGCGCCAGGTAATCGCCCAGCACGTTGTCCAGGCTGCCGGCGGCGAACGCCGACGGGGCCGGGATGCTGGCGGCGTATTGGGTCAGCATCACGTAGCCGGCGAGTTTCGGCTGGCGTGCGCGGGCGAAATCCTTGAAGTCGTCTTCGACGAACACCCGGGTCAGTTCGCGGGCGCGGTCGGCGCGGAAGTTCATGAAGATCACCGCGTCGCCATCTTCAACCTTGACCGGCTCGCCGATGGTGGTGGCTTTGACGAATTCGTCGCTCTCGCCGCGTTCATAGGCCGCTTGCAGGCCTTCCTGGGCGGTGGCGGCGTTGAATTGGCCGTTGCCGTCGACGATCAGGTTGTAGGCCTGTTCCACTCGGTCCCAACGGTTGTCGCGGTCCATGGCGAAGTAGCGGCCGATCAGGGAAGCGATCCGGCCTTTGCCCAAGGTCTGGAAGGTGGTGTCGAGCAGTTCGATGAAGGACTCGGCGCTTTTCGGCGGCGTGTCGCGGCCGTCGAGGAAGGCGTGCAGGTAGATGTGCTCGGCGCCACGCTTGAAGGCCAGTTCGGCCATGGCGACCAGGTGATCCTGGTGGCTGTGCACGCCGCCATCGGACAGCAGGCCCATGAAGTGCACGGCTTTGCCGGCGGCGACGGCTTTGTCGACGGCAGCGCAGATGGCCGGGTTCTCGAAGAACTCGCCGTCGCGGATCGACTTGGTCACGCGCGTGAAGTCCTGATACACCACGCGGCCGGCGCCCAGGTTCATGTGGCCGACTTCGGAGTTGCCCATCTGGCCATCCGGCAGACCGACGTCCATGCCGCTGCCGGAGATCAGGCCGTTCGGCACGGTGGCGGCCAAGCGATCGAGTACGGGCTTCTTGGCCGAGTACACGGCGTTGGCGTCGTGGCTCTCACTGTGACCGAAGCCGTCGAGAATCATCAGGACCAAAGGTTTAGGCGTGGTAGTCATGGAGTCCGCTCGTGGCTGAGTTAAAAAGAGGGGCGATGGAAAAGGGAGTAGGAGTTTAATGCGAAGTTCACACCGCGTCACCGCCGGACGGGGTTTGGCCCACCCTGACCGGTGTGTATACTGGCCGACATTTTAACGCCCTGGAACCTCCTTCGATGGTTGCTCACCTGATTGAATTTGCCACTAACCACTATCTGCTCGTCGGTATCTTCGTGGTACTGCTGGCGCTGCTGATTGCTTACCAGATGCAGGGCGGCGGTCGCAGCCTGAGCACCGGTGAACTGACCGGGCTGGTCAACAAGGACCAAGGCGTGGTCGTCGACATCCGTCCGGCCAAGGATTTCCTGGCGGGCCACATCGTCGGCGCGATCAACATTCCGCAAGACAAGCTCATGGCGCGCGTCGCCGAGCTGGAAAAACACAAGGCCAAGACCATCATCCTGGTCGACGCCCTGGGCCAGACCGCCGGCACCCATGCCCGCGAACTGATGAAAGCCGGCTTCACCGCCGCCAAGCTGTCCGGCGGCGTGTCCAGCTGGAAAGGCGACAACCTGCCGTTGGTGAAGTGAGATGAAGCCCGTCGTCGTCTATTCCAGCGATTACTGCCCTTATTGCTCGCGAGCCAAGCACCTGCTGGCGAACAAAGGCGTAGCCTTCGAAGAGATCAAGGTCGATGGCAAGCCGCAGGTGCGCGCCGAAATGGCCCAGAAAGCACGGCGCACGTCGGTGCCGCAAATCTGGATCGGCGACACCCATGTGGGCGGTTGTGATGATTTGTTCGCGCTTGAGCGGTCCGGCAAGCTCGATGCGATGCTCAAAGCCTAAATTCAAAAACCTACAAGACCTTAATGTAAGAAGGATCTGCGATGACTGACCAACAGAACACAGCTGCCAGCGAAGACGAAAGCGCACCGCAATTCTCCTTGCAGCGCATTTATGTGCGTGACTTGTCCTTCGAAGCCCCGAAAAGCCCGGCGATCTTCCGCCAGCAGTGGGAACCGAGCGTCGGTCTGGACCTCAATACCCGCCAGAAAGCCCTGGAAGGTGACTTCCACGAAGTCGTGCTGACCCTGTCGGTGACCGTGAAGAACGGCGACGAAGTCGCTTTCATCGCTGAAGTGCAACAGGCCGGGATCTTCCTGATCAAGAACCTGGACGAAGCGTCGATGAGCCACACCCTCGGCGCGTTCTGCCCGAACATTCTGTTCCCTTACGCCCGTGAGACCCTGGACAGCCTGGTGACCCGTGGTTCGTTCCCGGCGCTGATGCTGGCCCCGGTGAACTTCGACGCCCTGTACGCGCAAGAGCTGCAACGCATGCAAGCGGCGGGCGAGACGCCGACCGTTCAGTAAGCGTTCGAAGCAAACCCCATGTGGGAGCGAGCCTGCTCGCGAAAGCGGTGTATCAGCCGACATGAGTGTTGACTGATAGGCACCCTTCGCGAGCAGGCTCGCTCCCACAGTTGTTCTGGGGTGTTACTTGAAGCCCAGTTGCCGCCAACCTTCGTAGACAGCCACCGCCACGGTGTTCGACAGGTTCAGGCTGCGGCAGCCTTCGCGCATCGGCAGGCGCAAGCGTTGCTCGCCGGGCAGGGCGTCCAGCACCTCGGCCGGCAAGCCACGGCTTTCCGGGCCGAACAGAAACGCATCGCCCTCGGCGAAGCTGGCATCGTGGAACGGCCGCGAACCCTTGGTAGTGAACGCGAACAGCCGTGGCTGGCCGAGGCTTTCCAGGCAGCTGGCGAGGTCGGCGTGGCGTTGCAGAGTGGCATATTCGTGGTAGTCGAGACCGGCGCGGCGCAAGCGCTTGTCGTCCATCTCGAAACCCAGCGGTTCGATCAAATGCAGGTGGCAGCCACTGTTGGCGCACAGCCTGATAACGTTGCCGGTATTCGGCGGAATTTCTGGTTGAAAAAGGATGACGTGAAACATGCACGGCTCCGAAGATAAAGATGACCGGCATTCTACGCCGCCCGTGGACCCCCGTTCGAAACTATTCCTGCGGGTGATGTTTTCCCTGGCGATTGTCGGCGTGATGGTGGGGCTGATGATCGGTCGCCTGACCACCCCGGACCCCAGCGTGCTGCAACAGGTCGAGGTCATCGATGGTGGCCTGGTGGTGTGGTTCAACAACGAACCCAAGACCCACGGCGAGATGATCGACGGCACGGTGGCGCTGTTGTTCGAGGCCGAGGGCAAGACACAGAAAGGCCAACTGAAGCTCAACGACAAAGACGTGAACTGGCGGCTGCGTTTGAGTGACAAGGGGTTGTTGCTGACGCTGGTGGCGGCCCGGCCCTTGAAAGGGGAGTGGGCCGGTAGCGAGGTCGATGACCGCTGGCGATTGGAGATCCATCTCCAGGAGCAATAAAAGAGGGAATCCCCGGCCTGCCTGTACCAAGGTCCCCAAAACGGCAAGGTTCGCGCAGGGCGCGCGGACCCGGTGTAAAGAAGGAACCCCTGACCTGCCTGTATCAAGGGCCCCAAAACGGGATGGGCTCGTGGTGCGAGCCCGGTGTAAAAGAGGGGAATCCCCGGCCTGCCTGTACCAAGGTCCCCGAAACTGGGTGGTGATTCAGCGCTGTTGCCTGAACCACTGAAAGGACTATTGCAGGGCGCGTGCCAACTGTTAATAACCTGAAACATAAAACGCTTTAGAAACGCTGAAAGCCCCGGAATACGAGGCTTTCGTGTTTTTGCCGGGATGTTATTTTCGCGGAGGGGAGCGCAGATTCAGATCAGTTGCCGTGCGCGATTGCGGGTCACGGTGCATTGCGTCGGTGCATTAACTGGCTTGCTTACCCTGATAACAAATGTGGGAGCGAGCCTGCTCGCGAATGCGGTCGTTCATTCAACACCGTGTTGACTGACACTCCGATATCGCGAGCAGGCTCGCTCCCACAGGGAGTTGCATGAGGCTCAGGGTTGTTTAGGCTTCTTCCCCGTCATCATCATCCCCACCATCGACCTTCATCCCCAGTTCCTTGATTTTGCGGGTCAAGGTGTTGCGGCCCCAGCCCAGCAGCACAGCGGCGTCGCGGCGGCGGCCGGCGGTGTGTTTGAGGGCGGTTTCGATCATGATCCGCTCGAAGCTCGGCACGGCACTGTCGAGCAGGCTCGATTGACCACGGGCCAGGGCCTGGTCGGCCCATTGGCGCAAAGCTTGTTCCCAGTTGGTCACCGGTGCCGAATCCTGCGGCAGGCTCAGCAGCTCCGGCGGCAGGTCGCTGATGTGCACTTCACGGCCAGAAGCCATGACGGTGATCCAGCGGCAGGTGTTTTCCAACTGCCGGACGTTACCGCCCCATGGCAGGTTCTTCAGGTATTCCTCGGTCTCGCTTTTCAGCAGCTTCGGTTCCACCGCCAGTTCTTGCGCGGCGCGGCTGAGGAAGTGCTTGGCCAGGGTCGGGATGTCTTCGCGACGGTCCGACAGCCGTGGGATATGGATGCGGATCACGTTGAGGCGGTGGAACAAATCCTCACGGAATTTACCGGCGTGGACCAGGGTTTCCAGGTTCTGGTGGGTCGCGGCGATGATGCGCACGTCGACTTTCACCGGCACATGGCCGCCAACACGGTAGAACTCGCCGTCCGCCAATACCCGCAGCAAACGGGTCTGGGTGTCCGCCGGCATGTCGCCGATTTCATCGAGGAACAGCGTGCCGCCGTCCGCCTGCTCGAAACGTCCGCGACGCAGGTTGGCCGCGCCGGTGAACGCGCCTTTCTCGTGGCCGAACAGCTCGGATTCCATCAAGTCTTTCGGAATGGCCGCCATGTTCAGCGCAATGAATGGCGATGCGGCGCGTGGGCTGTGACGGTGCAGGGCGTGGGCGACCAGTTCTTTACCGGTACCGGATTCACCGTTGATCAGCACGGTGATGTTGGAGTGGCTCAAGCGGCCGATGGCGCGAAACACTTCCTGCATCGCCGGCGCTTCGCCGATGATTTCCGGGGTGCGGGTCAGCGTCGGGGCGACTTCCAGGCCTTGCTGTTCCTGGGCGTGCTGATTGGCGCGCTTGACCAGCGACACGGCCTCATCGACGTCGAACGGTTTGGGCAGGTACTCGAAAGCGCCGCCCTGATAGGAGGCGACGGCGCTGTCGAGGTCCGAATGCGCGGTCATGATGATCACCGGCAGGCGCGGGTGCTGTTCGCGAATCCGTGCCAGCAGGTCCAGGCCACTTGCGCCGGGCATGCGGATGTCGGAGATGATCACGTCGGGCTGTTGCCGCGCCAGGCGACTCATCACGCCATCGGCGCTGTCGAAGCTTTGGGTGGTCATGCCTTCCTGTTGCAAGGCTTTTTCCAGGACCCAACGGATAGAACGGTCGTCATCGACGATCCACACGGTTTCACTACGGCTCATGTCGATGTGGC
>Ga0247742_10001799_pt1 | contig 14459 bp, 14 predicted proteins | sample UWRJL208509C2_FD_180944 | JGI IMG/M metagenome (GOLD analysis project Ga0247742, IMG submission 180944) | Plant litter microbial communities from Arlington Agricultural Research Station in Wisconsin, United States - UWRJ-L208-509C-2 | ecosystem: Environmental > Terrestrial > Plant litter >...
TATCGTGGTCCCTCTGCACAAGGACATAATACAACGACAAGCATTCCACCAGCCTCGCAGGTTCCGAGCTCTCCTGGAACTTCTTCATCTCCAGGGTATCACCTGCGAAGAGGTCCGGGGGTTCAGGTCGGAACAAAATGGGTCCAAAGGTCCTCAGAAACAAGGGGCCAAGAAAGATATTATCCTGTTTGCCGGAGGTCGTGGAGAACCCCTGTAACAGGGCCTCCTTAACCAGCCCTACGGCAGCAACGCGCATCTGGGGAAATTCTGAGTGGCCGGTGAGTTCGACTAGGTGCTGAAGTCGAAGCCCGGGTTCTTCGGACGCGAGGAGGAGGGACAGAATACGGAAGGTTTGGAATCGTGTCGCCGGGTTCGGATGAGCGCTGGCGATGGATGAAAGAAGCGAGGTCAAGGGGATTGTAATGTCGGGTGAAAGGAAGCTTTTATCGGTAGAGGTGGCTTGCCACGAGTGAAGGGACCGGGTGAGCACTGCTAGCGATTCGTCAAGGAAGGTATTACTTTGTATGGAGGACATGAGTGGCGGGATAAGAAATTGGAGTAATTTTTCGGGTTCCACCTTAGATGAGGGTCGGTACGCGGACGCGATCAAATGGTTTGCAGATACTGTCCCACTGAGAGCATACAAGTCGACATTGAGGGAGTCATATGCATCCTAAGGAACTGCGTAAGAGGAAATTTTTGATTCTATATGATGGATCGCGTTACCAGCAGATCAGATACAGCGATATCGGCTTCATGACAATTAGGTTCCACCTGCAGCCTGAATGCTAGTCTTGGAAAATATTCCTTGAACGTTCGTTGGGCGATGGCGCTTTGAATTTCTGGGCCATAAGAAAGCACTGCTTGGTCAAGAAGAGCCTTCACTAAGAGCTGTATAAATTTTAGCGATGCAAAAAAGCTTTCAAAGGAATGCAATTACTCTCCATGCACCGTCATCTCCAGCCAATGTTGCACACCAAGAGTGAATACTTCGGGCAAGCAGTGCGGTGCTTGAGAGAATTGTTCGTGCTTCTTGGCAGGATGCCCTCGAACCAGATATTTGCAAAATGTGCTCCAGCTCTTTGAATAATGGCCGAATAGTTTCCGAGGCCGACTTTCTACGGAGCTTGGTCCTTGGGATAGCTACACTGCAATATCTGAATGAATGGAATCTGGTGAACACGGAATGAAACTCACCAGATGCGTATAGTTCTAGCATGATCTTCAGTTGACCGACGTTAGAGGTCGTTCGATGAGGCTTTGGGGATCCGATTTTCGATTCGTCCTCGTCCTCGCCGTCAGAGTCTTCTTCAAAAGCGCGTTCCAGCTTCTCAGCTGCTTCTTGGACAGCCATAATGACTTCCTTTGCAGACCCACATTCTCCGATGAGATTTATTAGGTCTCTAGCAGCTGGGTCATCACATGAGATGAGCAATGGGAGCATGTTCAAGGGATCCTATGGGGCCACTGAGTCTAGAACTTTAGCGCGTATGTGTTTTGAATGCGAACCAGGTATGATGTCCCACCATCCTGAAGGATGAGATGGTGGATATCAGATATATTTTTACGTGGCTCTTGATCATGTACTGCTGATGTTAAAAGTGCCACGAGAGCTGAAGTGATTTCCTGTTCGCCTTTGTGAATCTTAAATAAGATCCAAGGATCTCGGTCAACGAACCTCAGAATCACAGTCCTTGGGAAGGTCCAATTGTTCCAATAAGACACTTGGAGCAGCCATAGTGTTCTCGTGTAAGTGGCCTCATGCCTCTCAAACCTGAACGCACCTTGAGCGTGAGAAGCGGATATAACGGCCCGGTTGGGCTACAAACGGCCTTATGGTTTCCGTCGCCCGTTCACCTATAGTATCATGCTCAACCAATATTCCTAAAGTCTACGTTTAACGCTCTGAGACACAGTAAGCGATTGAATTTTCATGGGTTGTTTAGCACTAATAATGACATTAGGCCTGGCTCACCGTTCAAACCTTCACGAATCACGACATTGAAACGCAGACACGCACGACTGATACTCAACACCAGATATGTCCTCAAGCGGATCTAACTCACGGGCTCTAATTGCACTCCCACGTCCTCAACCACCAACTGCTCCATACTTGCCCAGGTCCCGTTCGACTCTATCTACTGTATCACTGGAAACTGCCCAAGAGGAGTTATGGCAGCCCATCTTGCATGCTTCCAACCAAGTTGTTCTGTACAACCCCCTTTCCCATGCTATTTCGATTGCGTCTGCACCTACGACGACTACTCCAGCCGTTGTCGTGTCGAGAACCCAACGGAGAGCTGCTATCGCGTCCATGGATGGTGTCGTTAGTGACCCATGTCCTTACTGCAAACAACCCCTTCCAGATGGATTTCATGCACCAATGTCAGATGGAATCCGGGGGGACGATGACGATGAGGGACGCTGGGAAGATATCACCGACGAAGAAGGCCAATACGAGTCACTCAGCACAGACCCGGCGTACCATTCACGTGCATCAGATTACTTCAGGCTCCTAGCAATTGCGAATGAAACCTCGTCTGCTACGTCTGGTTCGAGAAGGTCTAGCTTGAGCTCGGGTGCACGAGGTGATGAGGACAGATGGAATAGAAGAAATGACTCACGAGAGCGACATACTCATGAAACTCGGAGTACGACAGGTGCATTCCCTGCAGAGAAGATGGCTGAAGGCTACTTCAAAACGTTCTTCCAAGAAGAGTACAAGCTTGGTATGGGTGCAAATGGGAGTGTTTTTCTCTGCCAGGTACGCAACACTCGGATGGTTTACATCTGTTAGCTGATGCAGGAGTCCAGCATGTTCTAGACGGAAATGCACTTGGGCACTTTGCTGTCAAGAAGATCGCGGTCGGAGAGTCGCACTCGTACCTGCTCAAGATTTTACGAGAAGTGAGGCTACTGGAGAGATTGCATCACCCAAACATCATTACTTACCAGTACGTTGATATCTTGCTCGACAGCCAAGATTAATATCTAACGTGATTCTAGTCATGCTTGGCTTGAAACATACCAATTCTCTTCGTTCGGTCCTAGGGTACCCACTCTGCAGTGCGTGCAAATCCCTATCTAGACGCCTAGTACTCATATACTCCAGTGTTCTGATGCAATGGGCGGAAGGTGGAAGTTTGGACGACTTCATTGACGTTCGACTGGGTCGCAAACCAGCACATATTCACATGGACCCTTTGATGCCGACCACATCCTTAGCTGGAGCTTTTGACGATTCGATACCGCCCTCTCCAGCCTCCGCCCAGGCAGAACTTCCGGTGGACGAATCAAGTCGAACCACTCCGACGCAAACGTATGCAACGCCGTCGTCCGTTGCCAAAGACAAGCAGACTCGGTTTACCGAGCTTGGGACTGAGTCGTTGAATAGGCCGTCCCTAAAGCAGACGGAGTCAGAAGATCAACATTCGCGTTCGGCACGAATACGTGCATTCCGCGCATATCAGCGAGCACCGGCAGAGGAGAAGGAGAGAATGCGGAGGGATCTAGAAGGTATGGCAGACGGGCCTGTTACGAGTGTCAGAGGCGTAGCTGCTGGGCCAAGTACTTCAACATCAGAGCGGAGAGCAGAATGGACACCTGTGCATCTTCTGAGTGCGGAGGAGGTGAAGAGTCTCTTCCACGACGTTGTGGAAGGCTTGGGCTTCCTGGTGAGGATCTTTGTTATGGCTTCTCGACTTCTGGAATATTAACAATCAACACCTACTGATACAGCATAGCAAATCGATATTACACCTCGACTTGAAACCTGGAAATGTCCTGTTAACATGGGACGAGGGTCGCCTCATGTGAGTTCACAGCATACGAATCGAATCATCAACTCACATGTACACTTTAGCCCTCGTGCAATGCTTTCAGACTTCGGCACTTCACGCGACATGATTAACTCTTCGCGGACAGAGCGATCAGGAAACACGGGAACGTGAGTTACGCTGATTATTTCATTACTTGCTGCTGACAGCATCGACATTTGATCAGCCTAGAGTATACTGCGCCTGAGTCGCTACCTTCTCCGCTCACAGGCTTACTGCAGCAAGTCGATTCCAAAGCGGATATGTGGAGTTTGGGGATGATACTGCACAAAGTACTCTTCTTCAAGCTTCCTTACCGATACGCAGCCGAGGGCGATGCGAATGGTGAGCCGATAAGTCGGGATGAGGAAGGTGAAAAGATGGAGAGGTTAGAGAAAGAGGTCCTGGGTTACCCTGGGTACGTATATTATCTTCAAAACATTCTCTAGCTCATGTCCTCTCTTTCCTCCCGTCATAGCTTTAAATCCACTCCGAATCTGGTAGCCGGTTTCGAAGCCAGACGACTCCCTCGAGCTTTTCTAGTCTTGCTCGAAAATTTGTTGCATAAGTCACCCAACGTTCGACCTAGCTGTGAGAGGGTAGCTGCCGCCATTAGAGAGGGCAAGGTACAGTGCTCATGTAGTATTTCATGTCCCCACTTGATGTTGACCTCCATTTTCCCAGCTTGATCCCCTCGACGGAAGTACGACTTCCAGCCTGCCGCTTGCAGCCCACACCGGTGCTACCGCCTCTCCCAGTAATGTCAGTGAGATACCGGCCGAAGGGTCCTCCCTAATCCCAGAGAAAACACGCATGCTTGCGCTACCCTCCCCATCTGAGATTCTTGGTCCAGAGGAAGGTGGCTGGCAGAGCTGGTTTAGCTGGCGCGCATGGGTAAAAACAGGGAAAACCTTCATCAAGGGAAGTAAAGGAGGTTCGAGGAGGCCAGGGAGGGTATTGGGTTTGAAGCTTGTCCGAAGCTCCTTGCTTGTCGCAAAGGTCCTGACGATTCCTCGCCTGTGCACGGATCCAACGACAAGCCCCCGTCCAGTTGTTGCTGGGTTTTTGCTAGCTCTTGCGGTAGCAGACACAGTTGTTGATCATCGTGATTTTGTTATGCCCAGGTCAAGGAGGGGGTCCTTCAAGGCAGGCCAAGGTACGAGAGGGTTAAGCAGGAGCGATGATTTCCGAAATACCCAAATAGGTGGATTGGGCTCTGGAATTTGGCTAAGCCTAGGCCTGGCTGCGCTGCATTTCGGCGTGCTGGGATTGAATGCTTTAGGTGGCAGGTCCTATGGTACTCACGATGGTGTGCTCGGAGAGATTTGGAGTAAGGCATGTTGCGTGGATCGGCATTGAATTGATGAAGGATTCTGTGCCATCGCATAATTTACGTGAGGCTGAAGGTGTCTATCAATTTGGTGAACTGCACTGCTGCTCATGAAGTTGGATCAGTGCTTACTTCCTCTATATCGAGTTAAGGAACTCAAATTCAGCCAACCGTGTTTATAGCTTGTATTGATGTCTCAAGATCTCAAAAACTAAGCAGCTGTATTGCGATATGGAAGCATGCTTCGCAAATCAATCAATTGATCATCATGTTCAACGTCGAGATTACCCACCCGCGTACACGCTTGCGGCATTCTCCCTTATTGTGTGACCCGCAGTACTACCTTACCATAGTAGTTAAACTTCACTTCTAACTAGGATTTTGCAGCCGCCACCTGCCAAGCGTCTCAGCAACGGCGGTTTATGCTGCCTAGAACCCGCCGATTGACGATGAAGTAATATAAATCTATGTATCACATTCTCCCCCAAAAGATTATGGAGGCAACAGCTTGGTCAACCCCAATGTTTGACTGGTGATTGGCGCTTGATGGGCGCCTAAATCAACGCTTGGTTTGAGCAGCCATGTCACAGCTTAGAGTTCGCGTGACGTGACGTGACGTGTTCCGAAACCCCATCCCATTTTCCGAACTCCATCTCCATGTCCGGACTTTCAGTGGGCACCTCACTACATACACTTTCTCGGGCCTCGGAATGGATTACAGAGATCTATGTCACTGAGCTGACCCACATCAGGCTCTTGCTAAATGGCTCGTCCGAGTCATGAATCATGATGACCACTTTTCTCCGATGCTTCTAAGTTCTAGGCTAGGACTATGAATGCTCCTATGAGGAATGGCGGTCGGGGTTCAATGTGGAAGATATTACTCAGTACTGCAGAACTCAACATTGCTTGTAGTATAACCGGCGGGGAGTTCATACGGCGGTGGTCGGAAACCCGATCACAGGCGCATACACACTGTCCATTGTTTCACATACAGGTCGACCGCTAGAGAATCCGGTATGTACTCTGCTATTTTACGGAATTTTTCAATCCTTCTAGAGCTCAGAAAGTGTTTCATAGGCAGTGGCATGTGCATATTATTTCAAGATATTGTAAATATTGGCCATAGGATATCATTATTCCATAATCGTCACGTTCTCGATTTCCAACCTCACGCCGCTTGGAAGCCGTTTCTTGTCTCGTCGCTCTTCTTAATGATGTAACTGTCAAGCTCAGCGTCAGCATGCCAGGCCTAGGTCGAAGACTAATCAAACATACCAAGAATGAATAATTCCTGGAATCCATCCGAGGACGCATAGTAGGACGTTGATCCAGAATTCTGTGGGACGGTGAGTCCAAGCATACAGAGATTGAAATTGTATTCACCAGTTCCTAGTCCTCGTTTCATGTACACAGGGATCGGAGGAAGGAAGCTGCAAGCAAGGTCAGTCCATCGCCTATCCGTCTGAGGAGTATGCGCTCACATCGCTAGCACATATAGGAGTGCATTGCGGTTGTGAGAGAAGTCCTTCGCCATTTGAGTTACTTTTGCCATTCTAGCTGAGAGGTGGGCTGGGATATGTTGGTCGTAACGCAAGCAGTATGGGTTGGGCCCCGGTGGTGTAGAAGTAAGGTGTAACTGCCCTACCCTTTCCGAAGCTTATAAAGTCCAAATCGCATGCCGGCGACGTCATTCTGTTGGTAGAACCTTGCCTTGTCTTGGCCAGCACTCGGTCTGCTCTCGGTCTTCTCGTTGTACCCGATGATTCAGAATGTCCGAGGACGTTAGCCGAACGGGCTGAAAGACAAACTGGGATCAGTGGAGATACCTGGATACACCGGCAGATTTCCCACCTCGTTTACCTGCTGCAGCGATATAGACCCACTCTTCGTTGATCAACGCACGTTTAATAAATGCACAGGGCTTGAAACGTACCCACACTTAGGTCTGTATGTCTCACTTCTTGCGTAAACCATGGCGGACTCTTATGATGGATCAAATTGAAAGCATCCAACTTCGGCCACTGGAAACTGGCAACGATATCCCTCTAGAGGGTGCGGCAATAATCCAACGGGAACGTTGTCTGTGATCTCAACGATGACCATGGAGACTAGAAGAGAGGGCCTTTGTATGCGTTCGTCGTTCTATTCATTTGAGCGGATTGCATTGACTAAGGCCGTTCTTCATTATAGCAGGAGCTAGGCATAACCGTCTCCAGAAAATGCGTTAAAATCTTGCTTTTGCTGTTGCGTGAGGTGGACCTTCCCCCCGCAATGGTATTAGAATCTCAGAGATGTCTGCAAGGTCAAAGCAGCTCGTGCGGCTTTGAACATCCTGAATGACAAGAGGATGGCGGAAGGAGTAAGCAGTGACTAGGTATATGATTCCAGGATATTGGATACTAAGATATCATGAATTCCGTAAATTCGTCATGTTTTCGATTCCCAACTTCGTGTTACTTGGACGCTGTTCACATTGCCCCTTCACTCTTAGAGATGATATACCTGTATTAATGTGAGCATGTCGACGAAGATCAAAGCTTTCCTAACCCTACCAGGCATGGATGACTCCTGGAATCCACCCAAGGAAGCATAGCAAGATGTTTATCCAGAAATCTGTGGCGTACGAAACTTACAGTAAGTCTATACACATAGAGGTATATGAAGGTACTCACCAGCTGCAAGTCCTCGTTTCATGAATACAGATACTGGGGGAAGAATGCTACAATCAAGGTGAGTCTGAGCATCTTTTCCGCAATTGCATCGCACTTACATTGCTAGCAGATATAGGAAGACGTTCCAATTCGATGAGACTTTTTTCGTCATTTGAGTAGAGAGGAGGGGGGTTGTATATGATGGTTTTTGTCCTATAAGTTGGATGCTGGTGGTATAAAAGTAAGGTGTGATTACACTACATTGAAGTCCCGTTCTGAAACCTAAGCCGCGCCATTGACGTCATTCTATTGTCTATTTTGGTCAGACTTTTTATAGGTCAAGAATCTGCTCCCAACATCCAAATTATATTTATTGTGCATCTCATGAAAGCGGTCCGTCCTCATATTACCAATGACCACGTGCGGCAATGACTGGCAATCATTTAAAGCTCTTTAAAGATTGCAGAACTCGAACAGTCCCCACTAGTCAAACAGCATACTACTAGGTGTGTTGTGGCCAACCTTTCGTGAAAAACGCGTCCAATTCTGTCTTGGGATGGAAGTTGCTGAACGACAATTCCATCCAACTTCAGCCCAGGTGAAGAACGCGTCTCACAACGCCTTGCAGTCGGAGAACACAGCAGTAAGCCAGCCAATTGAGGGCCATCAAGGGCAAGTGCAGTTTTTAAACAGTTCATACGCCGAGCTTTGCCATCAAGTACACAAAAGGCGCCTGGAATGTTTGGTACCGTCATCGTTCTCCTTCCATCGCAATACAAGGGGGCCAAGCCATCCAAGCTCTGCGACCTTCTCAAAAACAAAACCGGGACCTATGTGCATGGCATTCTGCTTCATGGGCTTGGCATAGCAGGTGCCTGTGTGATTAGGTTCCGAGTCATTTAAACGTCTGTGGCTCCAGGATAAAAAGGAGATTTTATTTGTATCCGCCCAAACTTGAACTATTTAAGATATGCAAGAACATATTTCAGTTTTATTCAAATTACCATAAGTACCCTGACTCGCCATGTTCGATTCACCCTTTTTTATGGCTATTTTAACTCTCCATCAGTCCTAGGGTCACGAGACATGGGCGCTTATTTGGTGTATTTTTACTTTAAGTTCATCTGACCATGTGCAGTTCATGTGCTTAATTTGATGCGATCCTTGAAGCTTCCAATCGGGTTTAACTTACGGTTTGTACCCCTGCAGGATACGCCTTCGAGAAATATTTCGGAATCTTCCGGTGTAAGTGGGATTGTCGACATCAGGTCCGAGATCGTAGTACCGCCAACTTTGAAGGTGAGGAATGGTCCGAGCGTTATTCAATGTGTTGCGTAAGAAACCAAAGGCACTGCTGTCAGAGCTGCCTCGACTTTGTGCCACCAACACCTATTTTCCTCAATACACTGTGCTTCCGCTACTCTCAGACGCTCTTACTCGAATACCGATTTGGAGGAGTCCATGAAAAGTCAAAAAAACACTGGAAAAGGGGCTTCCATAGACACATCAACCCCGACGAGCGCAAGTAAAGGCAGAGCTATAAGAGAAGGGGAACTTCCTGATGGTGGTGACCTCCGTGTAAGCAAATGGTTCACCGAGGCTTTGTATGACCTGTTCTCACCGCGCTTTCATTGCCTAGGAGGACCTCAAGAAAGCTTTAGCCTCAAAGGATATCTCGTTCTCAGGATCATCCCATCATGCTTCTACATGCGATACTGCACCAATTCCTTGCCTTGCCGTTGATGGACTGGGATATGTAGGCCTTCCTTTGAACAAACGGCAGGCAGAGGATTTGATCTTCTTTGCCGTCCGCGCCAACCACTGTCACTTGGAGATACAGGCAAGCAAAGTTACGTTACATAGCGGGGGATGGAAAAAGTGGCTTGCAAACGTGGTCGTCCCTCAAATTTGCAAAACATTGGGTGTGAATGCACTCGGCACAGCTACTCCTCGCATGGAGCTTCAGAAAGTGGTCATTTCGACCACTGGCTCATGGTGCCTTCATTATCTATTAACTTTGCCTTTGAACTCATCCCATTCTCTCGGTGCATCAGTTTCTTACTATACCAAGCGTAAGTTCTTTCATAAACGTTAGAGATGTTCGTATCACTTATTCATGCCATAGTTCCTCATCGCCGGCTGGAATCTTCGCGACCGCAATGATTATACTTCCATCTGTTTGTAGCGGCAGTCAAATTGTGTTGTCACATTCCTCAACCACGAAGGCTATAGCCTCCCCACCTGAACCTATGACGTCGACGACGATTCTTGCGGTCAAGCAGTTTCTCGGAAGCATCTCCCGGAAATGGGATGCTGGCCGTTACAAGACGGCGCCAGAAGGGGGTTTCGTTGTTTACCCTCTGCAGCATAAATACGACACATCAGGGCTCCTGAACGGGGGGAATGTTCTCAAGGATGCGAACGAGCGTCGCGTGGCACTTCTTGAAGAGGCAGCTGGATTGCAAGGGTTCGTTGTTGTGTTAGCAAACCTGGAACACTATGTAACAGGGACGACTGATACTCATACGGACCCATATGAAGGATACTCATATGTCAATCCCTATCCTCACAAACACATACGTGACAGCTCTGGTAGCTATCGGGACAGGTCACGATTTGGTTCTCATTGCAAACACGACTCGGACATCGACTCTGGTGACGAGCTTGACACTCTGCAGTGCACGGCGCTCGGATTCCAGATATGGATGAGGTGCTTGAGAGGGCGACTAGACTCTCAGACATTGTCGACCTAGAAGGAAAGCCAATGGTCGGAAAGGGCACTGAAGTTCTTTTGAAGAACCAGGAAGCTTTGGTCCTAGATGAAGATTTTGGAATTTTAAAACCGGATAACCACGATGTTGGGGGACTCGTAAGTCCATGTCTTTCAAGCATATTTCTCTAGTAATTGAATATTACCATCTCAGTGTGACAGATCTGTCGAACATTGTAAGCTACCTTGCTTTCAAGTTCATCGGTGTCGATATCTGACAGAATGGTCTTCAGGGTGGTACCGTTTGGCTCTCATTCTCATTCCACAGAAAGATTGTGACAATATCTTCTTCGATTGGCAAGGCATTCAATATGCGTTGGATAAATTAAAGGATTACAAGGCCCTGAAACCTACAGATGACAACAGGAAATGGGTGGATCGTCTTCTCGAAAGGCTTTCTATTTCCGAAAAACTATCTACTTTAAGTCCAACTCAACTACAGGCACTACTGAACATTGCAATGCGCTGGAAGGACTCTGCACTCTGGAATAAGGTCGTCTGCATGTCCTTATGCAATTTGGGTGCAATAGGAGGTGTAGGTGGCTTGGTGGATGCATGGCTTACATTTGGCTTTGAGGATGTTTGGGTTAGGTTCGCTCCATTTCCCTCTTGTCTGAGGTAGAGAAAGCTCAATCGCTTTCTTTCTGAACTGCCGTAGCTTTGAGAAAATCCTGGAAAACACACAGGAATTCAAAGAGAAGCTGGATGCTATCTACACCCTGCCAAGATCTGCCCCAACGAACGAAAAGAGTCAAGTTGATGTATGGGTGGAGAAGGAGCTTCCCAAGCTTCTATCCTCATACACACCAAGTAGCTCAAATGATCTTCCGACAATTATGTACATCATCGACGTCGTTGGTCTGGAAGTCTTCAGGAGCATGTAAGTGCAATCTACTATCGGGTGATACAATCTGACTATGCTTGTAGTGTTGTACCAAGAGCATTTTTGGAGACTCCTATCTACGACCTTTGGATGGAATTCCTGAAAGCGTTGGATGAGGGTCGGGAGAAGATTGCGAGTCAGGATGCCAAATTACGCACCTCGCCCCAGTTCTTACATCCTACGACCGAATCTGTTCAGCAATCGCAAATACTTGTTAACGAGCTTATCAAAGACGTGCTCAAGTTCGCAACAACTCAGTGGATGCAGGGCCCCGTCGGGTATGCAGCATATGCCTCCATTCCAGAGGCCACTCCACCGAAGAAAGCCGATATAACTTGCGTGATTAGCATTGTAAACCACTGCATTCACTACGGATTATCATCTCTATGTTGAGACCTTTTCAAGGACATGACCAAAGCTCAACAGAAGCCCCGGCCATTCATCCTGAACTACCAACCACTGGTTAAACCTCTATGCGATTTCCTCCGACAGAAGAACGTCGACATCGCATCAACACCTTTCATCAAATTCTTCAAGACGATCATCGCCACTTACATATGTCTCGTTCTTGGCAGAGAAGATCAACCGCACAACGTCAATTTGCGAAGGGTTGGATGTGCATCTGCGGCTTGTCCGGACTGCAAGGACCTCGACACCTTTATGCTCGATGCTTCAAGACCCACGCACACCTTCCGCATGGTTCAGAAGCGTCGCATACACCTGGAGGACAGAGCTCGAGCTGCTTTTGACCTCTGCACAGTCGAGACGATTCGTTCCGGAATGCCACACGGTGCAAAAGTCACGAAGCACTCAGACATTATGTCGAGCGCTACCTGGGAAGTCAGACAGAGAAACGCGAAAACCTTTTTGGCCTCATTTGGGACGGAGGATGTCCTGCGAAGGATTATGGGGGATCATTTTCGACAGGTCCAAGACGCACTTGCAGGGACTACGCCCTTGCTTGTTTCGACCGCTGTGCAAAAGATGCCAACCGCTCAAGCCAGATCAGGTAACCTGGTGTCTCCCGATACCATTGCTACAACAAGAGGTACCAAGCGCAAGGAACGAGACTTCTGAGGTGACAAGATTTCCCTTACAACTTGTTCAGCCTGACAGCTCTTCGATTCCATATGCGGCATGCTCGTATCCTTTCTTGTCGTTTCCGCAATTCCTGACCTCATCGTTCAATTTTATCTTGCCTTCGGTTGCCACCAATATCTAGCTTCTTGATATATCATAAAGCAATTATTGACCTGCTATTGTAACATACTTTCTGCAATCTATAGCTAGCTTCAGTTGAATAATGAGTCGAGTCATGATGATCAAGACTCTTCACAGTCGATCTTTATGACAACCTTTCCAACAGCCCTTGACGTTAGGACTCTGTCGTATGCATCGAGAACGTCCTCCAGCTCGAAGGTGGAGTCTAACACAGGCTTGACGGTACCTATAAAACACCTTTCATATCTGTGGCAGAAGAAATATACGAGAGTGCAGTCTTACCAGCTTCAACCATTTGTCTAATGTCTTCCAAGTATCCCGGGTTGTTGTCCACACTCAGAAACCTGATAATAGTATCAACCCGATCAACACATAACACAATCGAAGTAAGAATTTTAGAAAGGGACGTACTTCCATTGTCGATTCACTCCACCTAAGATGCCTGGGAGCAGGGCATTCGCAAACGTCCTGGCGATATTCAAAGTGGAGCCATGGAAGGGGCCGCTGGACACAAATATTCCTCGTTCGTCCAGGTAGTCCTTACTGTGTATGTAGAGAGATGGGTCGGCAAGTCCTACCGCGTCGTAGACCAGCTTGAATTTAGAAGCAGGAGGATTCTTCATGATTTGTTTGTGTAGAGGGCCTTGAGTGTAATCAATGAACTGCGTTAGCAGGAGTGTTAGTTCTCAAATTATATGGAATTGAACGTTGAAATTGAATATTGAACTCACTTCTTCAGCGCCAAGGCTTCGTACTAAGGCCTCGTTCTTCCCCGAAGCCGTCGCCCAAACTGTCGCACCCTTTGCTTTGGCAATCTGGATGGCGAATATGCCTACAGCGGAGCTGCCACCGTTGATGAACACCATATCTCCAGGACCGATTTTGCTGTACTCCACGACCGGGATGTACGCACTCAAAGAAGCGATTGTGATGCCCGAAGCGAGGATTGGGCTGATATTGGATGGTCGTTTCGCGACAGCGATGGCAGGGACGCGGATATACTCTGCGAGTGAGCCTTGGCGAGTCCTCTTTTGAACATCTATTCCATTTGCCAGTAAGTAAAGTAAAGATAGTTCGAAGGACGAAACTACTGACCTATGAGTACCATGCCGTAGACTTCATCTCCAACGACATAGTCAATGGAGTTCTGGTCCACGATTACGCCGGAAAAGTCCCACTCAACGATATAGGGACGTGGCATAACGAAGCTAGGAGCAAGTTGCATCATCCTAGATGATCTATTTGTTTCGAGGTCAGAATATCTTAGATTCCATGGTGCAGAAAGGCGGGTACTCACCCAGGGTTTAGAGCAGCAGCTTGGACTTTCACCAACAAATCTCCGCTCTCGAGTTTTGTTGAGACTGGGTGGTCGGTGATGAATTTCATGACCTGTCGAGGAAGGCCTCGGCCAGTGCAAATCCAGGCTTTCTGTGTGTTGGGGATTGTGGACATGGTCAAGGGAGATAGTTACGCATCTCTTCAGGACCACCGTTCTTTAATATACCTGCGTTGACTCGGCTCATCAACTGTTGTCGGTTAGGTGCAAACCGACAGAACACGGGCACAGCCACACTGGCGGCGACTGATCGTCGATCGTCACCCCATTGAAGCATACGAGGTGATGCAGCGGCCTGCAACGGCCTCCAGAGTTCTGGACACGATGTCAATCCTGCATGGCACAAACCCTAACCCAGTAGGAAGCTTCAAGGATTGCATCGAAATGAGGCACATGGCCAGATGAACTTGAGGTAAAAATACACCAAATAAGCGCCCGCGTCTTGTGATC
>Ga0247742_10001801_pt1 | contig 14452 bp, 11 predicted proteins | sample UWRJL208509C2_FD_180944 | JGI IMG/M metagenome (GOLD analysis project Ga0247742, IMG submission 180944) | Plant litter microbial communities from Arlington Agricultural Research Station in Wisconsin, United States - UWRJ-L208-509C-2 | ecosystem: Environmental > Terrestrial > Plant litter >...
ACTGAAAGCATGTGTACATATTCTCCCCAGCTATTCCGCATTTTTGGGTCAGGGGTTGGTTAAACATTATAATGCAAGGGCATGGGCTCAGCTTGAGGGCCAAGCCGGCTTAAGCCGGCTCCTGAGCCGAAGCCGCAGCTCAAGTTGAATTTGGGAAGCCACTTCCTTATTTGGTATCAGCTCGGTCCGGCTCGGCTCTGAGCCGGTATCGGCTACGGCTCTGAGCCGGCTCCAAGCCAGAGCCGCGGCAACACTACCTCTATCGCAAGGCCATTTGTCTTTGAATGATCACCTAGCATCGCCTGACTATCTGCTGCCTCCCGGACGTCTGTCTGAACATTCACCACCCCCGGAACATCCGTCTGAACATTCGCTATCGCCTTGGCACCTGTTGTCGCTTGAGCATCCATTGGGGCTGTCGACGGTTTATCTGCCACGGCTGGTGCATTCGTCGTTGTCTGGACATCTGACATCACCTGGACGCCTGCAATTGTGTGAGGGTCCATCAGGCCCATTGACTGTTCATCCACTGCCTGTGCATTCGTCTTCGTCTGCGCATCCGTTGTTGACCGTACGTCCTCCATCTTGTGTGCCTCCTGAGGTAAACTGACGGCGTTCTCGATCTCGCTCTGGTCCGTGCCGGCGTGGTCTAACGTTTGTGATGGTCGGTCAACGTCCATTTCATCGGCCTTGGGTAGATTTGTAGTATCTTCACTCTCGGTGGTGACTGTAGAGGTAGGCAAGGAAGTAGGGAGAGACACCGTCAACTTGATGTTAGAGGTTGCAGCCGGGCGCTCAATCGATGTACTCGATTTGTCCAAAATGGCGTCATTCAAGGCCGGCGGTGGATTGGAATTGACCTGCGGTTGGGCAAATGGCGATGAACTACAATTGTGAAGCAGCAATAAGTATACAAGTCTGAAGTAAGGGAAACGACGACATACCTCAGCTGAGCAGCCTCAGCAGGCGTAACAGAGGCCGAAGGTAAGACCGAGGTAGACGAATCAGCCGGGGTACATTCTTTGGGCGTGAGGGTTGGTCTGAGATAGATCCTCATTAATCAACTAATTTGTTAGCTGAACAGGATGGACGAGGTTACACACCTGGTAGGTCCATTCTTTTTTTCTGCTACCTTTCCTGAACTCCCCCCAGATAGATACTGCGTAATTCCTCCAGCGGCTACGATAGGTGTGTCGGCTATGATAGATTCCAAGAGTTTTCGGTTGCGTTTGATGTTGGCAGCCTTCTGACGCTCGTACGAGGACAGAGAGCCTGCATCCGGAAAGCCAGTTGAAGGCTGAGAATCGTCGTCCTTTGAGTCGTCGTTGGCCTGGTCAGCAGTGTTGGAGTCGTTTGACTGAGAGTCGGGTGTGGGTGTTCCACCTTCAAGGGCGCGGCTTGCACAGACGTGTTCTGCTGAAAGTGGGGTTAGGGTTACCGATATGGAACTCGTTCAGCATCACTCACGATAGACCTTGTGAAGGAACTCATCCCACTTCGACAATATCTCTTCCTTCCATTTCGACGGTCCATAGAACTCATCGAATCTTGTCGCTTCTTGATTGGCCATCTCTCCCACATGATGCCTGGTGATCTAAGTCAATCTTTCAATCATATCCAGAATTCATCACTCACTCAAACGTCGTGATTTTACCTCCACGAAGAGGGTTTGGGCCTCCGACCAGAATACTACCAGACCAACCGGTCTCTTCATGAATAGCATTCAAATACGCGACGACCGTTCTCGGGATCTTGTCGATTCCGCTGGTGGGAAACAGGTGAGTCAAGGATTCGTGAATATCGACAACCAGATACGATTACTCACCGTTGGTACTTTTCCAGCAGCGACGTGTTGTCTTCAGCCTCCGGGCTCTTTGATTTCTTTTCCTTGAGGTCCTTGACGTATGCTTCAACCTCGGCCTTGACTTGCGGCGTCTCCTTCTTGAACTCGGCTTGTATGACTTCGTTGTGGACCTGGATCCTCGTTTTCAACTTTTTCTCCTTCCTGGAAGCACTATTGGCGACAGCGGAGCCACTTTCAGCATCCAGTGGTATCTCGGACTCCTTCTTGGTCTTGAGGTATGAAAACCACGCCTCATCGACTAGTGCCTTGAGTTTTGACTGGTAGTAAAGTGTCGAGTATGCCTGCCATAGTGCGGGTGCCTTTGAGGTCTTCTTGACTGGAATCACCGCCTCCTTCGACGATGACTGGGTTGGCCGAGTGTGGTTATGATACCACTGATCAAGGCGCTGGGAACAGGAGGTGAGCGAGTCATGTTTTGCGAGGATTTTCAACGCACTTACCAGTTCCTGCTTCTTGATATGTTCTCGCATAGCCTGCGCTTTCTTCTCGGCCTCAGACTTCTCGGCCTCAGACTTCTCGGCCTCAGACCTCTCGGCCACTGACCCCTCGGCCTCTGACCTCTCGGCCTCTGACCTCTCGGCCTCTGACTTATCGGCCTCTGGAGGTTCTTCCAGAGGGAAGGCCTTCCACCAATCCTCGTGGAGTTGGGTGTAAAACTCCTTCGTAGAGCCCCGCTCCTGTGCCTGGAGAAATGCAGGAATGCGAGGGGTGAGCCACTCTTTTTCGCTCTGCGTCGTCCAAGGTTTGCGGCCCATGTTGTATGGATAGGGATGGCTTTGTGGAACAAACCCAGATGCATGTTTCCAACGTGTCAGGGGTATTCGGTTTGGTGGGATGTTTTGTTGTGCAAACACCCGCCACAGTATTTATTTGACTATTCGCCTCAATTTGACGTGGCCAGAACCCATGCATCCCCTGTCACCCCCCGGTCCACCAACGAACGTTGGCCAGACCCAGGTTTTCTACGAAATTCACCAATACTGTCCGTTTGGTGGAATAGGTAACGCGTTTTCTAACTTCATGTCATTATTTGACCTCACAATTGCCCAGAACATGCCGTCCATGCGGCTCACTCGAACGACATCCAGCCAACCCAAGGAAATGAAACACGCCGCTTGACTCCTCCCCCTCTTCCGCCGCGAAGCACTCGACCTGACTACGACCACAGCCAGTCACTTACAGTCGATTTGGTCAGCAATACCTCTAGCACCATGAGCACCGACAACGACAAAGATGCGGACGTTAGCAGTACTATTGCAGAAGCTGACTACGACGCTGACGACTCTGGCTCTGACTCGGATTGCTATTGGAACAATGTTGAGCAATTCGACGACGAGGCTCTCAATTCGTTGTTGTTGACGTTCAACGACATCAGTCTTGGTCCCCCATACGACGAGCAGGCTCCTCCCTACAACGAGCAGGCTCCCCCATACGTCGAGCAGGCCGTTCCCATAATTCCTTCTTCAACGCCTGTCAACCAGGTCGCCGGTCCATCCCGTTTGCCCTTTGTTCCGCTTCCGGACTCCACAAAGTGGTATGTAGTCACTAGAGGCTCGGAAACTGGTGTCTACGATGATTGGTGCGTGAATTTCATGTTTCACTTCTGCCTTAACTCACGTTCCATTTGCCCAGGCTCTACGTAGCCCATATCACGCAGAAGAAAGGTTCTATTCAGAAAGGATACAACTCGAGGGAAGAGGCAATACTTAGATACGAGAATGCGGTTTCCCTAGGAATAGTTAAAATCATATGATAATATGGTAAACTTTTGAATGTAGCTATTTTGTTTTGGTGTAGACACACTCTATATGCTTGAAATCTGAATGAGATACTCGAAATTTACCTTTTTTTTACTTGGTGAACTTGCGGAATCTCGTTCGAAGCACCTAGGCATACTGGACTCAGGAATCCCAGAGTTTTGACCATTGCTGAAGCTCGCTCTGTATGATGCACTTAGATACGCTCGAAACCCACAAGTTTGCGTTTGGATGACAGATTTATCTTTGCCATAGCATACAACATATTTACTCGTGTAAAAATATCGATAGAACGCGAAATCCGTCTTATACATACATTCAGGACTAACAATGTGAAAGATCTACGAGCAACGTGGTAAGTACGGCTCTCAATTCAAATATAATCGAGCTTTCTTTCCATGCCAGAGTGCAGGGAGCCCACTTACAAGCTAATATTTATCGCCGTTCAAGTTGAGTAGATATTGTTGCACTCAGTCGTTGTCGACCTAGATTCGCTCGCCATGGGCAATCAAACAACTCGTCGATTTGAGAATAAATAATGGATGGCCTTACCATTGTAAGTTGACAGCCCAGCAGATGCACCAGACCCCAACATGAACGATGCAGCAGGTGCTTGACCGTCGAGGAACTTGATTCCACCTCAGGCTCCATTTGTTCTAGTACGAAGGATCGCACATCCTATTAGTGCAATTAATTGTGCTCGAGCTGCTAGTATTATAGGCTGTAGAGTTCTTGCTGGTACACGGAGTCATTGGGCACTTAGATTCGGGGAAGTAGGACTGGTTCTATAGATTAGTATGCGAGTCCGTGACTTGGACAAGATGAGTTAAATCTTACCGATCGCAAGGATGCCAGCTACGATGTACTCAATATACTATATTAATTTTATTTAATTATGAATTTGAATACACTCGCCAAATTCCTGCTTTATCGCTGTCCGCATGATGGAACAATAGTCGATTACAAGCACCAGGCAGTGGTCAGTTCGTTCGCAATTGCCTATTTGGGTCAGTCGTGCACGGACTCATAATCGGCACTCATCAGCCGCATCACTCGTTCTTTCATTCATTCTCAATCTCATTCCATCCACAATGGCCATTCACCCTCTTTCGCACACTATTGCCAGCTCACCTCTTTCGCACACCTTTACCAGCTTACTACTGTCTCGATTTGCGAATGTCTTCTGCAAAGCGTAGCGCCTCCGACCCGATTGGAAGTCAGTCTTCAAAGAAGCCTCGAAGATTGAAGTCGTTACGAGTTTCCAGCAAGCCCAACAACGCGCACACTGTCAGTGCAATGACGATCACTGCTCATACTTCTGGACACATTGGACGACGTCTACAGAGAGTGAAGGTTTCCGACCAGACGGAAAGTGGGGAGAGTGGTGATGCTGGGTTGAGTGGCAATGGAGACCAGGCTACGTCGTCGGCTTCCAGCTCAGATGAACCCAGCGAGCTGCCCACACCTGCGCACGTGGATCCTGTGTCGCAGGAAGGCACTGCTGTGGCCTCTTCCAAGCCTAAGCGGAAGAAGCGTGTTAATACCACGTCGGTGAGTTTACTAGCCTGATCCACACTCGCCATTTCTCATCTGGACCCACTAGTCGAGGCTGCAAGACTGGCTCCAGTTTCGTGACAGCTCTCTTGATGAGCTTCTCCGCCACTATGGACTTGGAGATTACCTCGGGAAAGACGTTTGCGCCACATGCACCATGGAAGACGGTCGCTATCGATGTCTCGACTGCTTCGGTCATTGTCAGCTACATTGCGCTGGCTGCCTGGTCAAGAATCACCGCGGCCTCCCTTTGCATCGAATTGAGGTAGGTTTGATGTTGCTAATGGGAATCAGTGGACTGACAAGGCGCATTAGCAGTGGAATGGCGCCTTCTTCGAGAAGGCGAAACTCAAAGACATGGGATTGCGTGTACAACTCGGACACGGAGGCATGAAGTGTCCATGCCCTCTTCCTGGACCTGCCGACTTCGTTGTTTTCGACGCCCACGGTGTTCATGATGTCAACGTCGACTATTGCGATTGTGTTGGTGCTGTCGCAAAGCGGATACAAATCATGCGTGTTGGTTGGTTCCCTGCATCCTCGGACTGCCCAAAGACCACCTTCACGTTTGAAATGTTGGATTTATTCCACAAGTTGACGCTTCAAGGAAAGCTGACGCTCTACGATTTCTACAATTCAATTCTCCATGTGACGGATAACTTACAGTTGGAGAAAGTTGTTGTAGGTGCCTTATCTCGTTCATACTGGGATTTTATTGACCTTTCTTTCAGTATCGTTACCCAGAATTCCACCATACCTTTCGTATATGGAGACATCTCCAAAGCTTGAAGCACGCCGGCCGTGGCCACGATCCTGTGGGTGTGGCTGCAACTGTCGAAGGTTCCCTTGTTCTCGAGTGTCCAGCTTGTCCACACCCAGGCAAAAACCTTCCCAAAAATTGGGAGGATACACCACCGCTCCTGCAGTATGTTTTGACTTAAAGATTTGTGCGATGAACTGACCTTTGATTGGACAGGTTCTTATACACCATGTTTCTTGCGATAGACGCAAACTTTAAGCTCAAGAGCAAAGATCGAGGAATCAAAGATCTTCAGCTTGATCCCGGCTGGGGCTGCTTCGTTGAAACATCACGATATGAGGAGCATGTTGCCGTACATGTTGATCAACCTGAGGCAAGTCAGAAATAGTAGTGCGTCTCCCGTCGTAGACTTATATGGCCGTCCTATAGATAAACTCCTGTTCCTCCGACCATGACGCTATCGCCCGCGCAAATACTGCTGTTCCAGGATATCTCGTAAATGGCACCGCGGTGGGCATCTGTTCTAGGCACTCGATGATCAGGAGCAATGGCGCTGTCGACCTTGAGAAAGGAGAAAAGTAAGCACTCTACTCGAATCTTGTACTTCCTATACTCATACATCGTTCCAAGGTTTTGTAGCATGGATTATATGGTTCTCTATGCCCTTCTTGGCATAACCCTTTCTCGCATAGTTATCTCGTATGATATCGGCTGCCAATGGTCGAAGAATTTCTCAAAACGACTCAACGATTATCCTGAAGAACTACGGCTCTCTCCTGATACAAAAGTTGAAATCGGCATTCCTAATTGGCATGTCAATGGCCATGGTTCCTTTTGCCGAAATAACTACTCTTTGAACTACAAGAAGGGCGTAGGAAAGACATGCGGAGAGGACGTTGAAATCACTTGGTCACATACCAATGCGTTGGCACCATCGACCCGTGAGATGGGACCTGGTGCACGCCGGGAGACTCTTAACGACCACTGGAATGGGTGGAATTTTCGCAAGCTTGTTGGTCTTCATATGTTGCGTATCTGTTTTGCCACGTCAAGTAAGGCTAACATACACATTGTGTAGGTCACCTTTGCCTCAAGCGTTTCAAAGATGCAGCGGTGATGCGAAAGAAGCAACGCGAAGCATTTACGTCTTTCTCGGCCACGTTTCCTCCAACTACAGTACAGAAGTGGACAAAGATGGTCGCGGACTGGGAGAAAGACACGACAAAGCCAAATCCTTACGATGAGTCAAATAACGGTACGTCTACTTGCAGTATGTGTGGGTCATTGACTAATCTGTTATATAGTCACTACTCTCCATGATGTCCGTTTGGAATTGGCGAAAGAAGATGCGAGAGAGGCCGAGAGTGGTATTGAAGCACCTCATAAACTAAGCATGACGACTTTTCTTGTCAAAGGGTTAGAACTCGAAGAACAGCAGTGAGTATTCTTTGTGTTCGTTTGGAGTTGCGTTGCTCAAACGTGATCTATGTTTTCGTAGACGCCTTCTCCGTCATGACGTGGCGCAACGAAAGTCTGCGAAAACAAGTAAACAGCATGCTGATCTGCAAGAGAAGCGGAATACCTTGTCTCGCCGTATCCAGCAGTGGCGAGATGTTCAATTAGCATACACGCCAGGCGTTGCAGCCATGATCATCAATGCTAGCGTAACTACAAGTACAGGGGACTCGGATATCACTCCACCATCCACTCTTCCCGAGAACATGCCACTCTATCTTCCTTCCGCGCTTTCCGTTAACATTCGAGCTTCGATGAACCAAGTTGCTGAGAAAGAGCGCCGACTTCGCTTGGCTCAAGCTGATGAATCACTCGAAGATGTACGCCGTGGGAGAAGGATGATTACAGGCCTCGTTCAATTCAAGAAGTTCAACATATCGGGTGCTGGCAATCGACCAAATACACGAATGCGAACACTGTATAACCGACTCCAGCTCCGGATTCAACGTGCTGCTGAGCGTTACCGAGTCGCTCGGGAAGCACTTCTCGTTCTTGATCCTGACGGAACATGGCAGGACAAGTTCCAAAAGCTTAATACCAACGATATTCGGGGACCTGGGTGGCAGGAGGATGATCCAATTCGTCGAACCAATAACCGATACGAGATGTCGTGGATTTGGCTTGTTGCGAGAGATGGTGGTCATTTGGGTCAGGAGGATGAGTTTGATGAGACGATGAGAGCAGAGTGGGCAAAGATGAAGGCACGTCAGGACCGCTGGGAGGAGGAGTATCAACTTGTTCAGGAAGAGATGCGACGTACCGTTGCCTATCTGGAATGGAAGGCTGATTGGTGGAAAGGTCAGGCTTATAGGCGTGTGGGGTTAGACTTAGATCTTTCCCAGGGGGTATCAGCTTATGCACTGAGACAGGCTAGTCTTATGACAGCTCTCGCAACTAGCTCAGTGAGCAAGTGGTCTCCAGCACTGCAGCGTGAAGGAGTATCAATTGTATGGGCAAGTAAGTTTGCTCCAGTGGTATCGGGTGATGAGTCTGCAACTCCAAATGTAATGGCATCAGGTTTGTCTGCTGAGAGTGAAGATCAGAATGACATTGATGATCATGAAGAGTTGGATGGAGGTGAGGGTGGTGATGAGGATCCTGAGGAGGATGATGAAGCCAGTGCTCGGTTTGATAGATATGATCTTGAAGATTAGATTAAATATTATCCAGATTATTCAGTGAATTAGATACTGGTAATGAAAAATGAAATCCCCATCCTCTAATGAAGTACTAGTATCCACTCCCCAATGAAATATCTACCCAATGAAATACACATCCCCTAATGAAAGAAGAGCATCCATGCCCCAATGAAATACCATTGCCTAATGAAAGAAGAGCATCCACGCCCCAATGAAATATCCATCCCGCAATGAAATATCCATCCCGCAATGAAATATCCATCCCACAATGAAATATCCATCCTGCAATGAAATATCCATCCCACAATGAAATATCCATCCCGCAATGAAAGAAGAGCATCCACGCCCCATTGAAATATCCATCCCACAATGAAAGAAGAGCATCCACCCCCCAATGAAATATCTACCCAATGAAATATCCATCCCGCAATGAAAGAAGAGCACCCACGCCCCAATGAAATACCATCACCTAATGAAAGAAGAGCATCCACGGCCCAATGAAATACCATCACCTAATGAAAGAAGAGCATCCACGCCCCAATGAAATACCATCACCTAATGAAAGAAGAGCATCCACGCCCCAATGAAAATCCATCCCACAATGAAAGAAGAGCATCTAACCCCCAATGAAATATCCATCCTGCAATGAAATAATAATATCCACCCTCCAATGAAATACACATCCCCTAATGAAAGAAGAGCATCCACGCCCCAATGAAAATCCATCCCACAATGAAAGAAGAGCATCCAACCCCCAATGAAATATCCATCCTGCAATGAAATAATAATATCCACCCTCCAATGAAATACACATCCCCTAATGAAAGAAGAGCATCCACCCCCCAATGAAATACCCATCCTCCAATGAAAGAAGAGCATCCACCCCCCAATGAAATACCCATCGCCTAATGAAAGAAGAGCATCCACACCCCAATGAAATATCCATCCTACAATGAAATAGATATCCCATTATGAAATGAAATGAAATAGAAAGGCTTTCATTGATATCCAGAGGGATATCAATGAACAGGCCTTTCATATTATCTATAGGTATAATGATTTGGTATTCCTTGATAGGTCCAGTTTTTAATGATTAAAGTGGTAGCTACCACTCGATATATACGAATTCGGAGGGGTTAGAGTTATTGTTGGAGACCATGTTAAGATGAGTGTGGTAGTTCGAGGGTATGATTGGAATGTTATGAATTCAGAGGTTTGGCGTCGCGTTTAAGTAGTCGATGGATGTGTGTCGCAGCTTGTGCTTCTTTTTGTATGCTGATAACATTTCATTGGCACCTTTGATGTATGACTCGGGTTCCCATGAGTCATCTCCGGATGAGTAGTTTTTCCATTTGATCAGATAGTGATATCCGCGACCGACTTTGTGATGATTTAAAATGGCTTCGACTTTGTATTGTTCTTCGCCATCGATAAGGTCAGGAGGTGGGTTGGAAAAGCTTGGCCCGTGGACGTCGGTCTGTCTGAAGGGTGATAAGAGGGTGGCATGGAACACGTTGTGAATTTTCCAACGTTTCGGAATGTCCAGCTGATAGGTCAGGGGTCCTAAGACTTCTTTGATCTTGAAGGGTCCTTCTCGTTTTGGTGCGAATTTCTTCGGGTAAGTTGTTTTCAAATTACGAGTGTCCAGCCAAACTTTATCTCCCTTCTTGAATGGTTTAGCGTCTCGCTTAAATCGTTCAAGCATCCGGGTCCGGGCTAACTCGTGAGCAGCTAAGGCCTCCTGGCGGGCACGTTTTAGGGCGTCCAGTCGAGCCTTGACAGTTGGAAATTTAGTGGAGTTGAATGTCAGGGGAATGGCTCGAGGTGTGATTCCATACATGAGTTCGAATGGGGTGTGCGTGCGATCGGCATGCCGGCGATTGTTATGGGTGAATTCGAGGGTAGGAAGAGTCGATGCCCAAGTGTCTGGATGTAGAGAGCAATAAATGGATACGTAGGCTTCGATCTCCTGGTTGACTCGTTCTGTGGCTCCGTCTGATTGGGGATGATAGGCCGTGGATAAGGATGATTTGATTTCCAGGAGTTTAAGGAGTTCTCGAAATGCTTTTGCCGCGAACTGTGGTCCTCGATCAGAAATAAATTTATCAGGGAGTCCGAACCTCGAATAGAGTCGATCCAGCAGCATATCGGCGGTTTTTGCTGCGGTCTGGGTCTTGTTTGTTGGGAATAAAATTACCCCCTTCGTAAGGCCATGATCTACCACGATCATGACTGAATCATAGCCTTCGGAAATGGGTAAATCTGTGATGAGATCCATGGAGCAGTTGGTGAACGGTCGGTCGGATTCTGGGCCAGGGATTGGCATTAGAGCGGGTTTTGTCGGGCTTCGGTTGATTTTGAATTGTTGGCATGTGGCGCAACCTTTCACGTAGTTTTTGACAAAAGTCCTCATGCCTGGCCACCAATAGAATCTGGCCATGTCGATGTAAGTCGCTAACTCTCCAGGATGTCCAGCAGTGATCGGGTAGTGAAACTGTTCTGTGATTTGTTGTCGGAGGTTGTCGTCTTTAGGGATGTACTGACGTCCTTGGTAAAACAGCATCGGTTTTCCGTTTAATTCCTCGGTGGTCCAGTCGGCGAGATCGTTCGTCAGTTCTGATGGTCCATCTTCCAGTAGCAGTTTCAAGGCTTCCGCGGCGTTAGTGTCCAAGACTTTAGAATCAGCGATTTGCTGCTGAAGCTCTGTGTCGATGAGGTTAACGAACAGACTATCTGGTAGCATCGTCACATCTTCGTTGTCATTGTCTCCTTCAGGTATGTGATCCGGTCGGCGAGAGAGAGCGTCAGATTGGTACATTTTCGATCCAGGGACATGAACCAGTTCGAGGTCGAATTCGGAAATGAACAGATGCCAGCGAGCTTGTCGACGGTTGAGCTTCTGGGGGGATCTCCAGTATGTCAAGTTCTTGTGATCAGACAGCGCTATAGTCGGGTGTGGTGATCCGTGGATGTAGTGGCGCCATTTGGTGAGAGCGCGGATTAGTGCCAGAAGTTCGCGATCATAAATTTCGTAATTTCGTTCGGCCGGGGAGAAGGTTTTCGAAATGAAAGCGCATGGATGGCGATCTCCGTTTCCGTCCATTTGGGTAAGTAGAGCTCCAGTCGCGTGTTTCGAGGCGTCTGATTCGATTTGGAAAGGTCTCGTTGGATCGGGAATCATGAGGACGGGTTCTTCGGTGAATCGTTTCTTTAGGGATTGGAAAGCTTGTCGTTGCGGTTCTTCCCAGATGAACGGAACACCCTTCTGTAGTAGGATGTATAGGTCATGAGCGAGTTCAGCAAATCGAGCAATGAATTTCCGATAGAAGTTCCCAAAGCCTAGAAAAGCCCTTAGTTCCTTTGCGTTGGTGGGTTCTGGCCAGTCGGCGATGCCTTGGACTTTAGCTCGGTCCATCGAGACCTTGTTGTGTTCGATGATCATTCCAAGGAAAGGGACCTTGGTTTGGGCGAAAACACATTTCTCTGCCTTGAAGAACAGATCGTTCTTGGCGATGATGTCAAAAAGTTCAAGCGTCGCTTCGTGTAGTTTTTCCAGGGTGTCGGCGTAGATCATGATGTCGTCCATGTACACGATACAGTAGCCTTTCTTCTTCATGTCGCCAAGAATGTCATCCATCATCGCTTGGAAGGTAGCTGGGGAGTTGCACATGCCAAAGAACATGACGGTTGGTTCGAATAGTCCCCGATTTGTGATAAATGCCGCTTTCCATTCGTCTCCCTTCCTAATTCGAATGTTGTTGTATCCCAAGCGAATGTCGAATTTAGAGAAATATTTAGCACCTCGAAGTTGATCCATAAGTTCCGGAATGTTAGGGAGTGGGTACGCATTTTTGACTGTTTTCTCGTTCAAATATCGATAGTCCTGGCAAGGTCGGAAGCTTCCGTCTTTCTTACTGACAAAAAAGAAGGGTGATGCCATGGGAGATTGGGATGAAACGATGTAGCCTTTCTCCAGATTTTCGTCGATGAATTTGTCCAGTTCTTTCTGTTCAATGGGTGAAAGATTATACTTTTTGAAAACCTTCGGTTCGAAGTCTGCTTTCATCTCGATCTTATGGTCCCAAGATCGAGGTTCAGGGAATCGTTCCGAAGATTTCTTGTCGAAAAGATGGAGATAAGCGTGGTACTCTTTTGGGACCAGTTCTTCTAAGGGTATGACGGTCTTCTTTTCCTGTTGGGCAATGGAAGTTGCCGTGGTTGCCTTTGCGTTTATCGAGATTTCAGAAGGAGAGATGGGATCGGAGATGTAGGAAATCAGGAGGGACTTGTCTTCCTCTTCTTCTTCCATTGGTTCGTCTGAGAGAGTCTGTTCAATAATTTCGGGCAAGGATGCGGATCTTCCTCAAAATTTGAACTTCATGGGTGGTCTCTTCCATTCCAGGGATCCCTGTTTCCAGTTGATAGTCGGGTTTTCTTGTTCAAGCCAAGGAAAACCAAAGATCAACTGTTGTTTTCCCAATCCAGAGATGAGGAAACGAGTTTTCCGTGTCCGAGTGCCAAAGTTTACGTCGAGTTCCGTAAAGTGAGTGATGGTACCTTTCTTGTTCTGGGTTCCATCCACGTTAAACACGATCAAGGGATCTTCAAGTTTCTCCAGTGGTAGTCAATGTTTTCGAGCGAAATTCTGGTCCATAAAGGTTCCTCCGGCTCCTGAGTCGATAAGAGCTTTGGTTTCAACGATTTTTCCATCACACGAGATTCGAATAGGAAGGTGCATAGTTTTATTCGAGATCTCGGCTAGTGTTACAGAGTAGATGGAAAGAATGGGAGATGCTGACGTTGACGCAGATCTCCGTTTTAAAAACCCTCTTCTTCGGCTATCGTGATGACTTTGGAGGCTTCTTCGTCTGGAAGGCTGTCGACGATGGATCGGATGTATGAATGAGCTTCTCGAGCCGTTTTAAACTGAGGTTTCGAGGAAGATTGGTTGTTCGAAGATCGATTGTTGTTGTTGTTCGAAGATCGATTGTTGTTGTTGTTCGAGGATCGGTTGCTGTTCTGCGAGAATCTCCTCTTTCTGGGTTGATCGCAGTCGCGAGATCGGTGTCCTGGTTTCTCGCAATTGAAACATTTTCCTTCCTTCATGAGTTTCTGATGTTCGGGGGACATCACGTCGATATCCATGGCGTTCGGGTCCTTCGTACGAGAGGAGTTCTGGTAGGTCCGATTCTGTCCATTATTCTGATTGAACCTCGGATTTCGTCCCAAGGTTGTCATGAGTCGTCGCCAATTGTTATCAAAAAGAATGGCCTTGTTGCACCATCCTTCGATCGTTTCGGGGATTCGTTCCATGGACATGATTCGTTCAACCAGTTTCGGTTTAAGGGATTTCTGGTAGAGGTCGATGAGAACTCGATGATTAGGATTGTTTGTCGAGGAAATTCCTGCTTTTCCAACTAGGAGTCGGAAAGTCGTAGTATGCTCTTCAGCAGTCTTATTTCCTTGTCGAAGTTGTCCTAGGTCGTTCATGGCTTCGTTGACTTGGTCAACATCTCTGAACGCGTTTTTGAAGAGCTGTAAAAACTCTTCATATGTGGGAAAATCGATTTCGTCTCCGTCCATTGTTGATTTAATGAATTGTTCCTTCCACATGGCGGGTTCTCCGGAATCCAATAAAGAGAGCATGAACGCAATCTTTTTATCGTCGTCATCGTAGACGTTTTGGTTGATCTTTAAGTAGACGGCGCAATCCTGGATGAATCGGTTGAGATTCGAGCGATTCCCGTTAAAAGGCTTCGGCAAATTAATGCGCAGTTCCTTGGCTTCTCGGGGTCGGGGTTCGGTGTATGCAATGGTTGGGTTGTCCATGGGTTCGTCCTGTGGTTGGTGCGTTTGGGTTCCT
>Ga0247742_10001802_pt1 | contig 14452 bp, 16 predicted proteins | sample UWRJL208509C2_FD_180944 | JGI IMG/M metagenome (GOLD analysis project Ga0247742, IMG submission 180944) | Plant litter microbial communities from Arlington Agricultural Research Station in Wisconsin, United States - UWRJ-L208-509C-2 | ecosystem: Environmental > Terrestrial > Plant litter >...
CGCCCAAAGAGGGCGGATTACGACGAAACGGGCCGACAAGGCCACTGAAGAACCATTGTCGCTGCTCGTATTCGAGCTAGCTATCGAGGATCGGCGGGAAAATTGGCGCTATTTCCGCACCCTGTTAGAAGCAGAGAAGCCTGCTCTCGCAACAGTTTGATGCTAGAACTCGGGACCACGATTCCTTGAGGCCACAATGCCGTATTTCAGAGTTACGTCTCACGCCCTCCTTATCGAAGCCAGAAATTCGACCGAGGCCGCGATGCTAGCCTACCGACGATTTGAAGATCGCACTCCGACCAGCTTTGAGGTAGTCGGACCTGATGTGGAGGTCGCACAGGTCTCTCTCGACGTCGATCAGCAGGAAGAGGCAATCACCATCGATTTTGGGGGCCAGCACAAAACACCTGTCGGCAAGGAAGCCTGATGTCCTCGGCAGACTATCAGGGGCATCGAGGTATCTCCCGTGCAATGACGCTGCTCTTTGCCGTCTCAGGCGGTGCGGCAGTCGGAAACCTGTATTGGGCTCAGCCTTTGCTGGCCGACATCGCGCTGACATTTCGGGTGCCCGTCGGGTCTGCCGGGGTGCTGATTACGATGACCCAGATTGGTTATGCCGTCGGTATTTTGCTGTTGGTGCCTTTAGGAGACACGCTGAAGCGTCGAAGGCTTATCCCCGCGATAATGGTGTGTTCGTCCGTCGCGCTGTTAGCCTGCGCCTTCGCTCCCTCGTTTGCCGCAATGCTCGCGGCACTCTGTTGCGTTGGACTGACGACCGTGGCGGGTCAGATTTTGACCCCGTTGGCTGGCGACCTCGCAAAACCGGAGGAGCGGGGACGGGTTGTCGGAACGGTCGTCTCCGGGCTGATATCCGGCATCCTGCTATCCAGAACCGTGAGCGGCTTCCTCGCCGACGCATTTGGCTGGCGGTCGGTCTACTTGGTGGCAGGAGCCGCAATCATTGTCCTGGCAGCGATTTTGTCTCGTGTTCTTCCTGGAGAGGTGCCGCGTCCAAAGGTCGCTTACATCTCGCTTATCCGTTCCGTCTTCACCGTTGTCGCCCGGCATCGCGCCGCCCAAGCCACGCTTGCAATCGGCGCGACAATGTTCGCCGTATTCTCGATGTTTTGGACGGGCCTGACGTTTCTTCTGAGTTCTCCGCCATTCGCTTATTCAGTGAGCCAGATCGGATTGGTAGGCCTCGTGGGTCTGGCAGGCGCCATGGCGGCTCAGCGGGCAGGGTGGCTCCATGATCGGGGCTGGTCTGTGCCTGCCACAGGGGCCACTCTCGGGCTTGGCTTGGTGTCCGTGATCATTGCTGGGTTCGGTTCAGCTTCGATCTACCTCGTCCTGATAGCAGTCCTAATCCTCGACGTCGCAGTTCAGGCCACGAATCTGCTCAGTCAAACCAGGTTGCTTTCACTTGATCCGACCGCCCGCAGCAGGCTGAATACGGCCTTTGTGGCCAGCAATTTTGTGGGAGGAGCGATTGGGTCGGCTCTGACAGGTATCCTGTGGGAACATGGTGGCTGGATATTGGTGATGTCTGGCGCTGGCGTTCTGGTCTTGGTCGCGCTCTCGATTTGGCTGACACAACGGAAATATCTGGTGGTCTCGAAGTGATTGGCTGAATTTCCACTGTTGATAGCCGCTTCGGTGTCGCATGCCTGTCACGATGGTAGGCTCGATCCGTCCCCAAGCGGAGCGATTCTCATGATTTTCACGGTTTCAATGACATCAGGCGTCGACCACGATCGTGTCGAAGGGGGCATAGAGGCGGTGCAGTCGCGGATGAGCGAGATGCTTCTGCTGACCGAGGATCAAGTCGCAGCGCTGTTATCCGCCGCTTCAGACGGCGGACATGCTGAGTATCAGCAGGAGCATGTTCGGGCTTGGATCAACACCGTACATTGATTGCCGGTGTCGTCCAGATCCGTGAACGTCGTTCAGGTCGCGTCGGCGATCTTATAGGCGCTATCGAGGTAGCTGCGGTCGATCCAGGTGTCGTAGTCTACCGAGCCCTTTAGCAGCTTGGCTTCGCTCATGAATTTCTCTTCGCTCTTCAGAGCGGCGATGGCAGCATCGGTGATCCGGGGATCTTGGTAAAAGTGCCCGTCACTGTAAGTCTTGCGAACCGACTTCTCTGACGACTTCGTCTCCTCCGCAAAAATCTTGATCGTTTCGTCAGGATTCGCGTCCGCCCAACGGGCCAACTCGATATCGACCTTCAGCAATCTGGTGAGGATGTCCGGATACGTCTTCGCGAATGTGCCGTTGACCGAGATGATGTAAGGCGCCGCCCATTCCGGGTGATCATTCGCGTCCAACAGAACACGAGCTTGGCCTGCTTCGACCAGCTTTGCCGCCACATCTTCCGTTTCAACGATCGCGTCTACGTCTCCACGCACCAGAGCTGGTCCCGACGCATCGAAGGCCAGGTTGAGCGGATCGACGTCGGCGGTGCTCAATCCGACGGACTTGAGGGCTTTGCTAAAGATGGAATGCCGGACGGTGCCGAAGAGGAAGGCAACCTTCTTCCCTTTAAGATCGGCCACCGACTTGAAAGGCGCATCGGCACGAACGATGATTGCCGATCCATCGGCCTTGGTGAAGCTCGACAAGCCAACGGCTTTCACGTCAGCGCCAGACGCGGCCACGCGAAGCGCGGGATTGTTGCCGGTATAGGTCACCTCGACGGCGCCCGTCGCAAGCGCCGTTGTCGCCTCTGAGCCCCCGTTCGTAAATAGGACCTGCTCGATCTTGATCCCGTCCTTTTCGAATTCCTTCTCAAACGCTTTGTTGTGGCGGGCGAGAATGAACTTCAGATGGCCCGGAGCCGTGCTGCCAATGCGTATGATCGTTGGCTTGTCGGCAGCGAATGCGGACTGGCTCATTGCCGTCATTCCGATCGGTACAGCCATCATGCCCTGGAGAAGGGTGCGGCGAAGGATGAGTGGTGTCATAGCGTTTGTCCCCATGGAAGTGATCAAAATGTCGATTGATTGGAGTGGCCCTTCCAGGCGGTCGCCCAGTGCTCGAACCAGACCAGCAGGTAGTTCACGATCAGACCGATCGCCGTCATGGTCAGAATGCCTGCATACATGTCAGCGGTCTCCATCATCAGCTGCGACTGCTGGATGAGAAATCCGAGCCCGGATTTGGCGGCGAGCATCTCCGCGCCGATGACGGCGAAGATCGAGGATTTCACGGCCAGCTTCATGCCCGAGACGATGTAAGGAATGCTGGCCGGAAAGATAACCTTGCGGAAAAGGTCCAGATCAGAAGTGCCCATAGAGCGAGCGGCCTTGACGAGCAGAGGGTCGACGGACTTCACACCGGCAATCGTATTTACCAGCAGGAAGAAGATCGACGAGTAGAAGGTGATCGCGATCTTCGAGGATTCGCCGATGCCAAGCAGGAGGATGAACACCGGCAGCAGTGCGAACTGCGAGGTGTTGCGAAGGGTCTGCACCAAAAGGTCGGACACTTTCTCGAAGGTCGAGTATCGACCCATGAGGAAGCCAAGGGGAATTGCGACGATCACCGCAAGCGCAAATCCGGAAGCTGCCCGTTCGAGGCTGATGCCGATGTTGCTGACGAGCGTTCCATCAAGCAGCATCGCATACCAGGCGACACAGACTTCGCTGAGTGGCGGAAAGAAGATGCGGTTGAGCCATCCAAGCCGAGGGGCGATTTCCCATAGGCCGAAGAAGGCCACGAGCAAAGGCAAGCCGTAGACAAACGCGGGCACCTGCCGTGGCTCGCCCACTGTTTTCTGATCAGCACTACGGGCGGTGCGTTTTGTGGAAGTGAGGACGGATTTACCGAAGCCGGTCTTGTCGCTGAGGAATGCCATGGCTTACTCCATCAATGGGCTGTGACAGGAGAGAAGGCTCCCTGCCGTTGCGCCTTGCTGACTTCATCGCGCAACGCTTCCCAAACCCGGGCACGATGAACGTTGAATTCCTGGCTGGCGCGGATATCGGCATCGCGTGGTCGCGGAAGATCGATGTCGATGATTTCCTTAACGCGGCCCGGGCGGGCCGTCATGACGACGATGCGGTCGGCGAGGAAAATGGCCTCGTCGATCGAGTGCGTGACGAACACGACCGTCGTGTTGATCTTTTCCCAAATCTTCAGCAGTTCGGCCTGGAGAATATCTCTCGTCTGGGCATCGAGCGCTGCAAAGGGCTCGTCCATCAGAAGCACCTGGGGCTCGGTGGCCAACGCGCGAGCGATCGCCACACGCTGCTGCATGCCGCCTGACAACTGGTTGGGGTAGCGATCTTCGAACCCGGTCAGGCCGAAAAGCGAGAGGAAGTATCGAGCGCGATCAGCACGCTCCCTCTTTGGGACGCCGCGAACCTCAAGCGCATATTCGATATTGGCCAGTGCCGTGCGCCAAGGAAACAGCGCATACTGCTGGAACACGTAGCCTGTCTTGGGGTCAGGCTTGACGATTGGGTTGCCGTCCAGCTTGACGACGCCGCCGGACGCCTGGGCCAGTCCGCCGATGATGTCGAGCAAGACGGACTTGCCGCTGCCGCTCGGGCCGACCAGCGTGATGAACTCACCCTTGCGGATACCCAGGTCTATGCCGTCGAGCACGGTCAGCCGATCCGACAGCTGGCCGTCGACCATGACATGCTGGCCAGCCTTCAATCGGAAGGTCTTGCTGACGTCGGTGACAGTGATGCGATCCATCTGATAATTCCTTGTTCGCGGTCCGCTTCAGACCTGGGCGACGCGCAAATAATGGGTGGTGTCGAGTTCGGAGCCGCCGGGTTTGCCGCGCCGCCAGCCCAAGGCCCTGGTGTAGACCCCGAACAGGCCGCGATCCTCGACTTCCGCCTCTGTAATTCCGGTCGGGCCGTCGGCTTGCTCTGCAACATAGAGAGCGTCGGTCGGACAGTAGATCTCGCAGAGGTAGCAGGTCTGACAGTCGTCCTGTCTGGCGATAACAGGCAGCCCGTCGGTGGTGTCGAACACGTTGGCGGGGCAGACCTTGACGCAGATATCGCACTCGACACACCGGCCTGCGGAAATGATCTCGATCATGATGCAAGATCCTTGCGGCTTTCGGTCTCGCCGCTGACGCGAATACTATCGACACCGGTCAGAATGATATTGCGAGTAAGGGCGTCGTTGCTGGCTTTGAAATCGGTGCGGCGGTGCATGCCCCGACTTTCCTGACGGGCGAGGGCGGCGGTAAGGGACCAGCGGCCTGAGGCCACGATCGAAGCGGCTTCACGGGAGCGCACCCGGTCCAGGCCCTCCGCCGAGAGGTGATCGCGCACGTCCCGCCAGACGGCCTCCACCCGGTCGCGACTTGCCAGCAGGCCAGTGCCATTGCGGTAATAGTTCTTGTCGAGCGGAATGACTTCGGCTCTCACGCTCTCGATGACATCCTTGGGGGTCAACCCGGTCTTCAAAGACGATGCCGGACGAAGGCCAGCTTCGCCCAATGGCCGGGATATTGCGCCGAACCGTCTGCTCTCCTGATGCTTGGCGTAATCCGCCGCGCCCTGTCCAGACCACCAGCCGCTGGCGATTGCCCAGGAGGAATTGACGGCACCGCCACCGGATACAGCGCCGGTCAGGTGTTCACGACTAGCAGCGTCACCGGCCACATACAGGCCAACGACGTCCGTTCCACAGTCGGATGTTGCGACACGGATGCCGCCGGTGCCTCGGACCGTGCCTTCAGCTTTGAACGTCACGCGGAAAAGATCGCTGAAGGGATCGACACCCATCCGATCGTAGGGCGTGAAGCAATTGGGCTGACCCTGACGCAGCCAACCCTGCAGGGCAGGGTCCGCCATATCGAGTTTGGCGAAGACCGGCGCCTCGATCATCGCATTGACGATCTCTTTCTCTCGCTCGCCAATGCCGTTCGACAGAGGAGCCCCGGTGCTGTCCAGGATCGGTGTCCCGTCCTCCCGGTAGAACGTTGCCCAGCGGAAGGGCAGGCCCTTGTTCAAGGATGATCCGTGCGGTGCCAGCGTGTATTTTCCGGTAAATTCCATTCCGGACAGGCTTGCCCCGGCCTCGGCTGCCATCAGGTAACCGTCGCCCGTCAGCGTCGAGCCACCGAGAATTCGCTCCCCGAAAGCGCATCCGCCTGTGGCCAGCACGACCGCCTTGGCATCGACGCGCCAATCCCGGTTTCTTTGCCGGTCTAGTCCGGCAGCGCCCGTAATGGCGTCACCGTCGGAATAAAGCTCCAGCGCCGGGTGATGGTCCAGGACGGTGACGCCCGCCCGCAAGACACGCCGCCGCATGAAGGCCATGTAGTCCGGACCACGCAGGTTGGCGATATAGAGTTTTCCATCTTCGTCGTGTGGGAAGGGATAACCCCATTCGGCCAATTTCAGCAGGTTCTCGTAGGTGCGGTCGACACTGCGCAGCATCCAGCGCTTGTCCCCAAGGCCACTGGTCCGTTGCCATCGCTGGTCGACGTTCTGTTGGCGGTTCTCCCCCGGAGCGACACACCATGTACCTGTGTTCGAGGGGGCCGTTGCACCGCTAGTGCCCAGATAGCCTTTATCGGCCAGTACGACTCGCGCACCAGCCTCGGCAGCTGCTAAAGCCGCCCATGCACCGGCCGGACCGCCGCCAAGGATCAGGACGTCGGTCTGCAGGGCGAGGGGGTCGCTCGAATTGTTGAGTTTTGGCACTTGGACAATCTCAGTCTGATTTGAAGGATTTCACCGACCGCTGATGGATCAAGCCGCCTTCGATCCGGAGTTTTCAAACGCAGACGGTTCGTTGCCCGGAGTCCATTTGATATTGCAGCCGATGGATTGCGTTTGCTCCGCCCTCGGAACTCCGCCATCGAGCAACGCATCGGCCGCAGCTCTGAGGTCGGCACCGGTGACTTCCTTGCCATTCTTCGGGCGGGCGTCATCGAATTGTCCGTGATAAGCGAGCTGCCGTTTCGCGTCGAAGAGGAAAAAGTCAGGGGTGCAGGCAGCGCCATAAGCCTGCGCAACGCTCTGAGAGGCATCTTTCAGATAGGGAAACGGATAGCCAACCAACCTTACTTCATCTCCGATCCGAGAAAGGGTTTCCTCTGGATGCGCTTCAGCGTCGTTGCTGTTGATGGCGACAATCTGAAGCCCTTTCGGCAGATATTCGCGCCCGAAGGCAGCGAGCTGCTCACGCAGCAGAAGAACGAAAGGACAGCGGTTGGAAATGAAAGCGACGAGCAGTGCTGACGTCCCATCGAAGTCCGACAAGCGATGCAGATTTCCGTCGGCATCGGGCAGGATGAACTCGGCGGCCTGGGTGCCAAGCTCAATGACGTTTGATGGGGTCTGTGGCATGTCGTCCTCCATTAACGCGGCTTCAAACCCATGCCACGCGACTGGACGATAAAGTTCTACAAATTCTATCGACAATAAAGGATAATTATTCTCCGAGGTTGGCTCGCAGTAAAATTCTATTGCGACAAGCGCCGATCCGGGCATCTCGTGTTCGTGATCGGACCGAACGAGACGTCGGTTGTGACACGGCGGCGTGGATGCATATCACACCGACTGCCCGAGGACGGGTTGTTGTTTTGGGAGTGCTTAAAGAGGATGTCCTTACCGAGATCGGCACTTGAGATTGCCCCCTGAGCGCTCTGGAAGACCCCGACCCGGCTAACGATGAGGATCCTCGGGTTCCGGAACCGTCGAATGACTGGCCCGGCGCCGAAACCAATTGATCGGATCTCAGAGTTTGCAACTGGCATGATCAGTGTCTGCAACCAGGTCGTCTAGCTTTGAGAGGCACCAGACCTGGGACGCCATTATCGGACTATCAGGGTGGCGCCTCGCGGATTGCCGATCGGATCGGCTCGGCCATGCCGTCTCAGGTCGTCCTCTCCTCGCTGTCTTCGAATGACAGGCTGAACGAGTCATGGATTTTGCCCAATGTGCCGTCCTTGCGAAACCGGATCCCCGAAATCGAAAAGCTGACGTTTGTGCCGCTGGAATAGAGATAGACATTCGTCACGGACAGTCGCTGCAGCTTGCCCCGATATGCGGACGTCACGATGTCGCCGGGTACGACACCAAGGATCGATTGCGCAAGTCTTGACCGTTCTGCTTCGAGCTCTCTCTCCCAACGCTCTAATTCGGTCTCAACCTGCTGAAACGCCTCGCGTGCCGCCTGGAACGGACGTTCCTGTCCAAACCATAGGCGCTCCACAATGGAAAGCGTTTCCGCTGGCACTTCCCTTTGCATCGCGTATGCAGCGCCACTGACCATTTCAAACACGCCCTCGGCTGCCTGCAATGCGCGCAGGCGCTCCGCGTAGGGCTTGATGGATGTCTCTGCGATGACCGGCGGAAGGGCCTTGACCTCCACCGGCAGGAAATCGATCGGCATGATGGCCCGTGACGTGATCTTGTTGGTGGTATGCCGCTCGGGCGGCTCGTCGTCGCGCCAGGATTTTCGCAGCCACTCAACCCAGATCTCCCGGGCCGAAACGCAAAGCCAACTCTCCAGGACCATATGCGATTCCGGTGAATACAACTGATGCGTCGACCAGGCATGGTCGACCGACATGAGAGGCATGACCACATGCTGCAAGCTCTGATCGCGCACGAGGTTTGAGAGTCCGGCGATCCTCTTCTGAAGCTCTCCAGTCAAGCGCAGCAAGATCGCAGGTCCGTCCGCTGTGTAGGACTTGCGCCTGCCTTCCGTTTCGAACACCAGCAATTGTTCGCGAGCAAGCGGCAGCAGACGTTCCACGAGCCGACCGAGGCTTTTCCGCGCCGGCGGCCCCCAGCCTGCTGCAACACGACCATCCTCTACCCAGCTCTGCGCTTTGCCCTGAATGACCAGGAGGATCTGAGCGGCAAGATTGCTGTCGAGGTGCAGAAGCGGCCTGCCGGGGTTCGTTTCAGCACTCCCCACGTCAACGCCACGAGCTTTCAACTCGACGAGTGCCGCTTCGAAGAATTGCCGTTGCAGCTTCGACAGGAATTCCGCAGCGTAAACTCGAACGAGTTCCTTTCGCTTGACGTCTATCTCTTCACGAAAGGCCGCAAGCGCCGGCCGGCGGGGTTTTTGGCCCCCCTCCACACGTGCCCAGTATCCGCGCGGCGGCTTTGGCACCTGCAGTTTGGCGCAAAGCTTGCCGACGGCAACGTCGGAAATTCCCAGATCCTGAGCGATCTCGCTCGTCGGCTTTTCCCAGACGAGGGCGAATAATTCTTCCCTGGACATTTCCTTGCGTGGCATGGCCCGACATTATTCCGTGACGCGATGGTTCATCAAGACCGAACGACACAGGATCCCCAGAGGTTAGATGCTCGCCCTGTCAGCTTGCGACATCGTAATTGACAATGTGGGGGATGCTTACTGCTGGGCGTCGCCGTTCTGGCCGGGCTGTCGGCAGAGCGGCAGCCTTCGCAGTCTCGCCCCTTCGGGCGTCCATCCCTGACGCAAAGGCAAGAGACGAAAATAAATGTCGGTGCTGCTTGCGACCTGGTGGCTGCAAGGGAGGCTTCGCCGCACCCATTTCCCAAAACTTCCTCGACAAAATTGCGCCCTTGCTTCCACCGGTCTTCGCGGCTGCCTGACCGTGTTCAGGGAATGTGGAGGAAGGAGATGAAAGTGGAAAGACAAGAGATTGAGCGCCTGCGCGAAACCTTATCCTGTGCCGTGGCCGTTGAGGATGCAGGCTTCGAGCTGGACGAAAAGACAAGTACGCGTCGTGCCATGAAATACCGCCGCGGTGGCGAGATCATCATCGTCATCCATGGCGGCAAGGGATGGTTTGATCCCCTGTCCGAGCGCAAGGGCGATGTGTTCGACCTGATCCGGTGGCTCGTATCGGGCAGCTTTGCGCGTTGCCTGGAGGTGGCAGCGGAGCTTGCTGGGAGGCCTGTGATAGAGCCGCGTTGGCATGCACCATCGCGACCGTCAGATCCGAAAACGCTCATTGCACGCTGGCTGGCCAGACCATCCTTGCGGCCTGGCTTGCCCGCCTTCGACTATCTTGCCAGGGAACGGGCTATTCCGACCGCCATTGTTCGACGAGCTGCAAGGGACGGCGTCCTTTGCCAGGGCCCATCTGGAAGCGCCTGGTTCGCGCACCAGGATGATGGAGGGCGTGTGTGCGGCTGGGAGGAACGAGGACCACACTGGCGAGGCTTTTCGTCCGGTGGCGGCAAGGGTCTTTTTCAGTTGGGCGCCCGATCATCAGTCCGTATCTGTGTCACCGAAGCTGCCATCGATGCCCTCAGTCTCGCCGCTCTTGAAGGAACTCGTGCCAACACGCTGTATGTCAGCACAGCGGGCGGCTGGGCGCCGGCAACCGAGAAAGCCGTCCAGCACCACGCTCGCCACGCCGAGATCCTGGTGGCCGCGACCGACAATGACTCCCAGGGCGAGGCCTATGCCGACCGAGTGCGCCATGTCGCCCACCGCGAAGGCTGCGACTTCCAGCGACTGCGCCCACGTCTTGAGGACTGGAACCACGCGTTACAGGAACGGTCGAAAGGAACTGACGCTTCAAGCCTGTGCCGCAGCGACTGACGACGGTGGCCAAGAATGAAGTTGTCGTGAGGGATAGAATGCGGCGTCTACTCTTGCGCCGCTGGCGTCCGCTCCACACGCTCTTCCGGCGCGTTTTCGTTGACAACGTCCAGCTGCGCATCGTCCGATCGACTAATGTCAGACTTGGCCTTACGTCGCTTGGCCATTTTCGCCCTCATCAGCTGGTCATAGCGTCCGCGCATTGTGTCAGCATCGACCATGCCCTCAATCCAGAGGTCGAGAAGCGCCATGAACTCCAGATCGGCATCGATGGCAAAACCCCGGGCCTTCATGCGGGCAATCGTGCGCTCCACAATATCTTTTCGGGAAACTCATAACCTGACCCTCTTGCAGTTCCGTCGACCAGACAGGATACGCCGCTTATCACCCGTTTTGACAGCATCCTGCTGGCCATGCCATGCGTTCGATGGTGTTCGGGTCACACAAAGGGCGCTCCCCGCAAGGGTCGAACGCCCTTTGTCAATTCAGATGTCATCGATCTCGTAGATCGCGGCATTGTCCTGGGCCTCGCGCAGACCCTTGTACGACGCGTGCCGCCGCTTGCCGTCATCCGTCCAGGCGCGATACTCGATCTCGGCGATCAGTGTCGGTTGAGCAAAGACAATGGCCTTCCCCGTCGGGAGCCCAACGATCGGCGGCCGCTTGGTCTTTAGCATGTCGAGCGTCTTGCGCAGATGGACGGCGTCGCTTTCCTTGAACCCCGTTCCAACCGATCCGACAAAGACAAAGTCATGACCCTTGCGGGCAGCCAGCAGCAGATTGCCGACCCCACCGCGGGCCGAGCCGGAAGGCTCGTAGCCAACGACTATGAAGCTGTCGCTCTGGACGCATTTGATCTTCAGCCAGTCTCCCGTGCAACCCGATCGATAGGGCCGGTCGCGATGCTTGGCGATGATGCCCTCGAGGCCGTGCTCGCGGGCGCTTTGCAGCAAAGCTTCGCCATCGGCATCGACGTCCTCGGAAAGTCGGATGGCGCCCTCGGCACTACTGACCAGACCGCTCAGCAAATGCCGGCGGGCCGATTGCTCCATGCCCGTCAGGTCGTGGCCATCGAAATAGAGCAGATCGAAGGCATAGAGAATGGCCTCCTCCGATTGGCGCTTGCCGCCCCGGCCACCGAGCGATCGCTGCAGGGCCCCGAAATCCGACCGCCCAGCACCGTCCAGGACAACCGCCTCGCCATCCAGGATCGCAGTTGCCACACCGAGTGACCTGGCAGCATCGGCGATTGCCGGAAACCGCTCGGTCCAGTCATGGCCGCCACGGGTCAGGATGCGGACCCGCGTCGGCTCGATGTGGATGGCCAGACGATACCCGTCCCATTTGATCTCAAAAGCCCAGTCCGGTCCGGCAGGAGGCTTGGATTTCAGGAGTGCCAGGCAGGGCTCGACACGGTCCGGCATCGCATCGAATGGCAGGCTCGGTTGCGCCGGGTCGCGCCGTCGGCGCGGCCTCGAGCGGGCTGAAGTGTCGCTGTCCTGCAGGAGCGGCTTTGAGGTCTGACGCGGTGGCTTGCTCATGCCAGGCATCACAGCAGCATTGTCTTAAAATGACGTGACAGCGGGAGCGCGCCACAGATTTAAGCTGCCGATTTGCGTGGCGGTCTAAAATGGCTTGAAAGAACCCCAGGCACCCTTATCAATAGCCTTGATCGATTTCGACTGTACAAGGTGAGACCACTGCCAAGTGTCCATGGCGGACCGTTGGGATCGATCACCAGCCAATCCGAATGCCATGCGGTAGCGTGGCGGGGCGCGCTTGCCACGTCATCAAGCAAGCCCCTGGGCGCTCGAAACTGTCGAGAAGGGACCTGTCTCAGTTGGGCTTCGTCGCCGGATCCCAATGTTCGTCGGCTTTTCCGTCGACGAAACGCCAGCTGTCGAACCACGTCGTGGTGTAGAATTTGTTTGGATCCCTAGGATCCTTCACCTCTCTCGGAAAGCTTACGGTAACGATATCGCCTTCGGCAACGACCGCAACGATCTTGGTGGTCATCTTCTCCTGAATCGGCGACGGCTGCTGCTTGCGGACCTTGGTGAAATAATCGACCACACCCTGGAGGCCCGATACAGCATTGGGATTGTGCTGCAAATACCGCTCGGTCAAGTATTTGTCCGCCAACTCCCAATGATTGGCCTCCAGCAGAACCTTGAAGATATTGTAGGCCGCCTGCTTGTTCCTGTTGAGGAGCGGGTCCTTGCTCGTAAAGAGCGCGTCCGGATTGTCGACACCGACGACAGCCTCTTGCGCAGATACTGCCTGAGCCAGGCATAGGGTGATGGCGGCGTTGATGAGGGTGCGCTTCATTGAAAACTCCGGGTCGTTGATATGGTCGCCGCACCATAAGACCGGCTGGAGCCGTCGCAAGTAGGCACTTTGCCCGCTTATAGGATGCAAAGAGTAACTGCCGACTCCGTCCATCCCGCGCGCAGCCGCACCGCAATGCCGACGTTTCTATCGGGATCGACGACGGCAGCATGATTGTCAAATGCGCCTCGCGGACAGACGCGACAAGCGTAGCAACGGTGCTCATGGCGTCAAAGCAAGACCATTATTGGCGGGAGCTTCGATCATCTGGCTAGGTTACGACCGGCAGCTACGGCGATCTCCCGGCTATCCCAGTTGATACAAGCAATGGGAACGGCGGACATCTTGCGTCCATAGGGGATGAGCGCGGCAGCGTTCTTGGGACGGCGACAATGACTTGATCCGCCGCTCCTCATGTCGGATCCTGATCGGCGACGCAGGTGCATTTCACGGAGAGCAGTCATTCGGCCGACGCAGCACCTCGGTGTTGTTGCGGTCTGACATGGGCACGCCCCGGTCAAAGGCCGTGTTCCACGCCGCGTTGCGGCAGGATCATCGCGTCATCGCAAGGCGGGCCCGCTTCTGTCGCAACCGCTGGAGCGGTCGGCGCCATTCGCAAGCCTTCCTCGCTCTTTTGGCAATGCCCTGACCTTGGGCCGGGTCGTTTGCGCCCATGTCCTTGAGCCCGCACCCGAGGGGCCGAGCCGGACAAACGACCCGCACCCCCGGGCTTTGCTCAATCATCGCTTCGAAAGGATCCCGTCATGGCCTCGCTCAACCGCTCCACCCAGAAAGCCCGTCCTCAAAATGCCCAGCGCGCCACTACCCTCGAAATGGTCAGGCACGCCTGCCCGGACAGCGCCCAGGCGCTGCGCATCTCCGAAAGTTTTGGGCTTGCCGTCGTCGACAGCGACGGTATCCGCGAACTGCATCGCCACCAACTGATCGACAGCGCCGAGGCGCTGAAGGAGGGTCTTGCCGAAAAGGCCATGCAGATCCACATGCAGCGTATCGTCGGCTCCTTCGTCGGTTCCGCCCATGGCGCCGGGCAATTCTACTCGCGCGCCGTCACCGAAGCCCGCGATCTCACAACAAAGCTTTCCAATGACTTCCGGGACGAGGACCTCGACGGCCCAGTTGGTTTCGATAGCAAAGCCCAGCGCAAGCGGGAATTTGCCGCCGACATGGGCCTGCAGGCCCACGTCCTCAGGATGGCGGCCGAAGGCGCTGTCTGCGCCTACAGGGATATCACTGGCGAGACCTGGGAGCCCTATGTCCGACAGGTCGAGCAACCTTCCAACTCCGTCGATCAAAAGGCCGCCACTGCCCAGATGGCAGCGTTCGATTAGAGCTACCGCGGGGCTTTGCCCCGCTTTCCTCACCGATGTGAGACTGATTGCCGTCGCCCGCGGCTCGCGATAAACAAGAGCGATGAAAATACTCGCCATTTCCGGCAGTGCCCGCACGCTCTCGACAAACACCGCGCTTCTGCGTGGCTTACAGGCCGTCGCTCCTCATGGTATTGAAATCGAAGTGTTCGACGGGATCGGCGAACTGCCGATATTCTCGGTGGATCGCGAAGGGTCCGAACTCC
>Ga0247742_10001803_pt1 | contig 14451 bp, 21 predicted proteins | sample UWRJL208509C2_FD_180944 | JGI IMG/M metagenome (GOLD analysis project Ga0247742, IMG submission 180944) | Plant litter microbial communities from Arlington Agricultural Research Station in Wisconsin, United States - UWRJ-L208-509C-2 | ecosystem: Environmental > Terrestrial > Plant litter >...
ACCGTCGAGGCATGAGCACTGCACTTGTCGTCCGCGGCGGCTGGGACGGGCATCGGCCCGTCGAACAGGTCGACGCGATGCTGCCGTTCCTCGAGGGTCTCGGCCTCGAGGTGGTCGTCTCCGACACCCCGGAGAGCTACGCCGACCCCGAGCTGATGGCCCGGGTCGACCTGATCGTGCAGTACATCAGCATGGGCACCGCGTCTGACGCCGCCATCGCGGGGCTGCGATCGGCGGTCGCCGCGGGCGCCGGCTTCGCGGGCTGGCACGGCGGCATCGTCGACTCGTTCCGTGACAGCCCCGACTACCTTCAGCTCACCGGCGGGCAGTTCACCTCGCACCCGGGCGGCATCATCGACTTCGAGGTGCGGGTCACCGCGTCACATCCGATCGTCGCCGGCGTCGACACCTTCGCCGTGACCACCGAGCAGTACTGGCCGCTCACCGACGCGCACAACGAGGTGCTCGCCGAGACGACGATCGCCGCCTCTTCGGAATGGGACGCGGTCACGGTCCCCGTCGTGTGGACCCGCCGCTGGGGAACCGGCCGCGTGTTCGTCTGCACGCTTGGTCACGACCCGGCGGAGCTTGCTGACCCGATCCTGCGGGGGATCATCGAGCGCGGCATCGACTGGGCTCGGCGCTAGGGCTTTTTCCAGAGGTACTGCACGTCGACCGTGCGGTCGGTGAACCCGAACGATCGGTAGAGCTTGAGGGCAGGCTCGTTGTCGCCCTCCACATAGAGGTGCGCGATCGGGATGCCCCGGCTCGCCAGTCGCGCGAAGCCCGCGGCCACGAGCTCGCGACCGAGACCCTCGCCCTGCCGGTCGGGGGAGACGCCGACGACGTAGAACTCGCCCTCGCCGCTCTCGATCTTGAGCCAGCAGTACCCGATCAGCTCGCCTCCGTCCCACAGCAGCAGGAAGTCGTCGGCGTCGAACCAGCGCTGGGCGAGCAGCACGTCGAGGTCGGCGCGGGTGACCCCGCCCTGCTCGGGGTGGTGCGCGAACGCGCGGGCGTTGAGGTCGAGCCAGGCGTCGGCGTCGGCGGGGGTGAAGGGGCGGAGTTCGGGGGGTCTCGACTTCGCTCGATCACCGGTTACAGCAGCCTCGAGGTGCAGGAGCCGCCGGACCGGGACGAGACCGTGGCTTGCGGCCAGGGCGCGGGAGCCGGGGTGATCCCCGTGGGCCCAGAACAGCATCTCGGCCCCGCTCGTGAGCCGCTGCAGCATGCGGGTTCCGTGGCCTTGGCGGCGGGCATCCGGATCCACGACGAATTCCGCTTCACGGGCTCCGACTACTGCCGCGGCAGGTCCCAGCCAGAGCAGCTCGCGCTCGCCGTTCGCGAGTTCGACAAGGGCGCCGTCGGAGAAGGGGGGAGACCCGTCGGCCGCGCGAGCGCGCGCGATGACGCCCCGGAGGTCAGCGGGCGGCGGGTCAGCGGGCGGGTCAGCCGACGGCGGGGGTGAGTCGCTCATTGTCGTCGTCGTAGACGTTGAAGCGGTAGCCGACGTTGCGCACCGTTCCGATGAGCGATTCGAGGTCGCCGAGCTTGGCGCGTAGGCGTCGCACGTGCACGTCGACCGTGCGGGTGCCGCCGAAGTAGTCGTAGCCCCAGACCTCGCTGAGCAGCTGCTCGCGGGTGAACACGCGCGACGGGTGCGTGGCCAGGAAGCGCAGCAGCTCGAACTCCTTGAAGGTGAGGTCGAGCGGTCGACCGTGCACCTTCGCCGAGTACGACGCCTCGTCGATGACGACGCCTGACGCCTGGATCTTCGAGCTGGACGAGTCCTGCGCCTTGCGCCCCAGGGCCAGCCGGATGCGGGCGTCGGCCTCGGCCGGGCCGGCGGAAACCAGGATGACGTCGTCGACGCCCCAGTCCGCGGAGACGGCGGTGAGCCCGCCCTCGGTGAGGATCAGGATGAGCGGAACTGTCACACCCGTGGTGTTGAGGATCTTGCACAGCGACTTCGCGCTGGCGAGATCCTGCCGGGCATCGACGAAGATCAGGTCGCAGGATGGCGCGGAAATGAGGGACGCGGGCGAGGCAGGAATCTGCTTCGTCGTGTGGCTCAAGAGCCCCAATGCGGGGAGCACCTCAGTGTCGACCGCAGAGGTCAGGATCAACAGCTGCGCCAACGTGCCTCCCAAGGTGCGTTTTCACAGTCTAATGGCGGCTTAAGATCACAGTATGACGTGGCAATTTTTCTCGGTGCTCCCCATTTGGGTGCTCTCGTTGGCCGGTGCCATCGTCTTCGCCGTGCTGCTTCCGCGTGACGAGTACTTCACCTGGGTCGGCATCACCCTCGCGGCAGCGGTCATCCTGACCTTCATGGTGCAGCTGGGCATCCGGCGCAAGGAGGGTTTCGTCACCCGCGTGATGGCCAGTGTCGGCGTTTCGGTAATCATCCTTGCCGGGGCCACCGGCATCGTGGCGCTGCTCGGTTAGGATCGAAGTATGCTTCTCGCCCTTGAGCTCTTCTTCGTCGGCCTTCTGGTGCTCGCGTCGCTGTCGATCGGGTTCGTCTCGGTCGTCGTGCTCTTCAACCTCTACCGCGGCCAGCGCTAAAGCCGGGGTGGCACTGTGATCGAACTCGATCCCACCATCCCCGCAGAGCTCGCCCCCCTCTCGTGGCTGATCGGCCTGTGGGAGGGCTCCGGCGTCGTCGACTACAAGATCGGCGAGGAGTCGCGCTCCCTCGAATTCGGGCAGCGCATCAGCTTCAGCCACGACGGCCTGCCGTACCTCAACTACAGCTCGTACACCTGGCTGCTCGATGACGACCACACCCCGCACGTCACCGAGCTCGGCTACTGGAAGCTGACCCGCCCCGCTCTCGAAGGCGATCCGGGCCCGGGGATGCTGCCGGGCGTCGGTCACCGCCCGTTCACGACCGCCCAGTCGGTGGAGACGCTGCGCACCTCGGATGGGGCGTTCGAGATCGAGGTCTCGATCGTGCACCCCGGCGGCGTCAACGAGTTCTACCTCGGTCGCGCCAAGGGCCCGCGCATCGACCTGTCGACGGATGCCGTCATGAGAACCGCATCCGCTAAGGAGTACGCCGCCGCCACCCGGCTGTACGGTCTCGTCGACAACCACCTGCTCTGGGCGTGGGACATCGCCGCCCTCGGCCAAGACCTCCGCACCCACGCCTCGGGACGGCTCGCTCGTGTCGAGTGACCGGGCTGCCCGGCCTGGCGCCGTCGGCTCCCCGCCGCAGCACTACGGCAACCCGCTCGCCGAGCAGCGCGCGCTCGCCAACGGCGATGCGATCGTCGACCTCTCCGACCGCGCCGTCATCACCGTCACCGGCCCCGACCGGCTGACTTGGCTCGACTCGCTCACCTCGCAGTCGCTGAAGGGCCTGCAGCCGGGGGAGTCTGCCGAGACCCTGCTGCTCGACCCCACCGGTCGTCTCGAATACGCCATTCGAATGGTCGATGACGGCGACACCGCCTGGCTGCTGGTCGACGAGGCTGAGGGCCCGCCGTTGGCCGCGTGGCTCGACCGCATGCGCTTCATGCTCCGCGTCGAGGTCGCCGACCGCACCGCCGACTTCGCGACCGTCGGCACGCTCGGCACGCCCGACCTCCCCGCCGTGGCCACCTGGGTCGACCCGTGGCAGGAGGGCCCCGGGCACACCTACGCCGAGTCGCGGCCCGATGCGCCGTGGTCGTACCGCGAGCTGGTCGTGCCCCGATCCGCGGATCTCGACGCGTACCCGGTCGCCGGAACCCTCGCCCTCGAGGCGCTCCGCATCGCCGCGTGGCGCCCGCGCCTGGCTACCGAGGCTGACGAGAAGTCCATCCCGCACGAGCTCGACTGGCTGCGCAGTGCGGTGCACCTGAACAAGGGCTGCTACCGCGGGCAGGAGACGGTCGCCAAAGTGCACAACCTCGGTCACCCGCCGCGTCGCCTCGTGATGCTGCACCTCGACGGGTCTGACGGGGTTGTTCCGGCGCCCGGATCATCCGTTCTGCTGGGCGAAGGAGTGGTCGGGCGGGTGACGTCCAGCGCCCTGCACTTCGAGCTGGGGCCGGTCGCGCTCGCGGTGATCAAGCGCAACGTCGACCCCGCCGCCGCCCTCGACGTGGTCGCGGCCGACGGCGACAGCGCCGAGCTGCACATCGCCGCCGCGCAGGAGATCATCGTGCCCACGGACGCGGGCGCCGAGGCGAACGTGCCGCGCCTGCCCCGGCTGGGTGCCGTCACCCGTTGATCGCGACATGAGTTCTGACGCCCTGCGCAAGTTCGAGCGCCAGGTGCGTCGGAGGCTGGATGCCCGCATGGCGGCCCGCCGGGTGTGGGAGTCGCTGCCCGCCATCCTGCAGATCACGACGGCCGTCGCGGCGGCCTACTCGATCGCGCACTTCGGCATCGGGCACGCCTTCCCGGTGCTCGCCGTCACGGTGACGATCAACTCGCTCGGCTTCAGTCGGGATGCCCGCCCGAGACGTGTCGCGGAGACCGTGATCGGCATCCTCGTGGGGGTCGCGGTGAGCGACGGACTGTCGCTCGTCATCGGCAAGGGGCTCTGGCAGCTGGTCGTGGTGCTGCTCGTCGTGTTCGTGCTGGGCCGCGCGGTGTCGTCGAACCCGTCGTTCGCGGTGGCGGCAGCGGTGCCGTCGGCGCTCGTCCTGATCCTCCCGGTGCCCGACGGCGGCCCATTCGGTCGCACCCTGGACGCCGCACTCGGCGGCGCGATCGCACTGCTGGCCACCGCTCTGATTCCGCGTTCCCCGGGCCGAGAGGTCGCCCGCGACCGGCGGCACCTGTTCTCGGTGCTCGATGAGGCGCTCGGTTCCGTGATCGATGCCCTCAACGACGCCGACTCCGGCGCGGGCGAGCTGGCGCTCTCCCGGCTGCGCAGCACCCAGCCGCTCGTCGACCGCTGGACCGCCAGCCTCGACAGTGCGCTCGCCATCTCCCGCATCTCACCGTTCCTGCGTTCGCGGCTGCCCGTGCTGCAACGGGATGTGCGTGTGCTCGAGGCCGCGGACCTCTCCACTCGCCACCTCCGCACTTTCGCCCGCCGCGTCGAGTTCCTGGTGCGCGACGGGCAGCGCCGCCCCGAGCTCGCCGAGGTCGTCACCCAGCTGCGCACCGGAACCCAGCTGCTCGGCTCGGAACTCGACGACCCGCAGCTCGCCGGCGCCGCCCGCTCCCTGCTCTTCGACCTCGCGCGGCGGCTCGACCCCGCCGAGATCATGCCCGGCGCGAGCCTCACCGACGCCGCGGCCGTGCTGATGCTGCGTCCGCTCGCTGTCGACCTCCTCGTCGGTACCGGCATGCCGATCGACGAAGCCCGGGCGTTGCTGCCGACGCTGTAGCGGGATCTCGTCTTCGATCACCGCTCCGCAGTTGAGCACCGCTCGGAGCCTGTTCCGAACCGACCCCCTCCTCTTGCAGACTCTCGAGCGTCAGCACGTTTGTCGGTCGCGAGAACTTATGTGCTGACGGTCGAGAACGTTTTAGCTCGGGCTGCTTGGGTGAGCTGGTATTGCGCGAGACGCGAGAGTGAGGACACGAGAAGGCGCCCGAACGACGCACACAGGCGAGGTGAGCCCGCCTAAACCCAGGCGAACCCGCGAGGCGCGACCGCGTCCCACGCCACGGTGAGCTCCCCGAGCCGCCACCGGCGGGCCGACCCGAGCACCGGCCATCCCTCGTCCCGAAGCGACGTGCACACCGCGACCCAGCGCTGCGACGGCCCGTAGACCCCGAGCGGCGAGTGCACCGCCCACAGCCGGTCGAGCGCGACCAGGAACGTGTGGATGCTCTCGCCCGGCACATTGCGGTGGATGAGCACCTTCGGGAGGCGTTCGGCGACGATTGACGGCCGCTCCAGCGATCCGAGGTGAAGCGAGAGGGTGAACGACGTGGGGCCGTCGGCAGAGACATCCACCCAGCTCGCCACCCGTCCGATCTCGTTGCAGGTTCCCTCGACGAGAACGCCGCCGGGCTGCAGCCGCCCGACCATGCGCTGCCACGCGGAAAGCACGTCGCTCTCGTCGTACTGCCGCAGCACGTTCAGCGCCCGGATGACCGTGGGGCGTTCGCCCGGCACCTCAAATCCGCCGAGCCGAAAGCTCACGCCGGGCCGCGCGGACTGGGCAGCGAGCGCCACCCGCGAGGGTTCGATCTCGATGCCGACCACCTCGACGTCGGGCCGCACGCGTGCGAGGCGCTGGTGCAGCTCGAGGGTGGTGGTGGCGGAGGCTCCGTAGCCGAGGTCAACGACGAGCGGGACCGCCGCCCGCCGCAGCGCGGGCAGCTGGGCGACCCAGCGATCGACGCGGCGGAGGCGGTTGGTGCCGGTGGTTCCGCGGGTGACTTGACCGATGGGCATGGCGCTCAGGTGTTGGTCGTGTTCGGGTCGGTGGGGTCGTTCCAGCTGCGCACTTTGGCCCACGGCAGCCCGATCCACATGGGCACCTTCTTGCGGAAGCCGATCACGAAGAAGCCGACGACACCGAGGGCGAGCGCCGCATATCCGCTGAGCATGAGCCACGTGATCCCGAACACCTGGCCGGTCGGCCCGGCGAGCAGTCCGAGCGCGAACAGCAGGCCGACGAGCCCGCCGCCCCGGATGATCGCCTCCCCGCCCAACACCGCGCCGGCGATGATCGGCACTCCGATGCCACCCGCGATCAGGCCGAGCGCGATCGCGTTCTGCCAGGGCTCGTAGTCGGAGCCGAGGGTCGCGCCGTAGATGAAGCCCGCGACGGGCAGCACGATGAGCACCGCGATCAGAATCCCGGTCACGGTTCGGATGGTGCGTTCACTCATCCGGTACGGGTTCGCGCGTGGGGTTGCCATGCGTCAATTGTGTCTCGACACGGGGCACGCCGCCGTGCTTGGATCGGCGTCGAACCGAAGGAGCTCGCATGTCTGACACTTTCACCGTGGTCCGCACGGTCGCGGCCTCGCCCGAACTCATCTGGCGCGCATGGACCACCCCCGAGCACTTCGCCGTCTGGTTCGGCACCGACGCGGTCGAGATTCCGCTGTCCACCCTGGACATGGATGTCCGTCCCGGCGGCACCCTCGCGCTCGTCATGAAGCTGCCCGACGGCAACACGATCGAATGGCTCGGCGAATACACCGAAGTGGTGCCACCGAGCCGGCTCGCGTTCACGCTCTCCGATGACCCCGGCCAGTACGCAGGTGTGCCGATCGTCGCCGAGTTCACCGCAGTCGAGGGCGGCACCCGGCTGTCGATCACCCAGGACCGGGGCGACTTCGACGACGCCCAGGTGGCGGCAACGATCGCGGGATACGACAGCTTCATCGACTCCCTCGAAGTGCTGCTGCAGGACCTTCGTCCGTAGTCGCCGTCGCTAGGCTTGGCGCATGACTCACACGCTCGTCCTCCTCCGTCACGGCCAGTCCGACTGGAACCAGAAGAACCTTTTCACCGGATGGGTGGATGTCAGGCTCAGCGAGCAGGGCGAGGCCGAAGCGAAGCGGGCCGGCGAGCTCATCGCAGAGTCAGGCCTCAAACCAGACATCCTGTACACCTCGCTTCTGACGCGCGCGATCCAGACCGCCGACATCGCCCTCCTCGCCGCCGACCGCGCCTGGCTGCCGGTGAAGCGCACCTGGCGCCTCAACGAACGCCACTACGGAGCGCTGCAGGGCCTCGACAAGGCCGAGACGCTCGAGAAGTTCGGACCGGGGAAGTTCATGGAGTGGCGCCGCAGCTTCGACGTGCCGCCGCCCGTGCTCGACGACGACGCCGAGTACTCGCAGGTGCACGACGAGCGGTATGCGCACATCGACGGCGAGATTCCGCGCACGGAGTCGCTGGCGCTGGTGATCGACCGGATGCTCCCGTACTGGTTCTCGGACATCACCGCAGACCTCGCCGACGGCAAGACCGTGCTGGTCACCGCGCACGGCAACTCACTGCGCGCGCTGGTCAAGCACCTCGACGGGATCTCGGATGACGCGATTGCCGAGCTCAACATCCCCACGGGCATCCCGCTCGTCTACGAGCTCGACGACAACTTCATGCCGATCGGCCCCTCGAAGTACCTCGACCCGGAAGCCGCGGCCGCCGGTGCTGCGGCAGTGGCGGCGCAGGGCGAGAAGAAGTAGCCCAGCGGTGCTCATGCCGGAGATCCCGGTCGCGGTGGGCCGCACCGCGCTCGCGGCGTTGGGTGATCTCGGCGTCTCGCGACTCGAGCAATTGGCCGAGTTCTCTGCGAAGGACCTTCTGGCCGTTCATGGCATCGGCCCGAAGGCCGTCAGGATCCTCGCAGAGGAGATGGCCGAGCACGGGCTGGCCCTGCGGGATCGAGCGGAGGGCTCTCGATAGGGTGGCAACATGATGCCTACTCTCTTCTTGACCGTCGGTCTCATCGGAGGTAGCCGACGTGGCTGAGGCAGAGAGGTTCGCCGCCGCAATCAGCGCAGCGTTCGGTGAGCACTGGAGGATCGCCCCCCGCGCGAACGGATTCACCGCCGGCATTGACCTTTCGACCGGCGACGCCAAGCCCGACATCGTGACGATCACGGTGACGGTAGATGGCTCATCCTTCTCGTACAGCTCCCGGCACGACGGCACTCGCCAGTCTTCGAAGGTCGTAACCCGCCGGGAGCGCGAGCTGGTGCAGATCGGGAAGCGCCTCGGCTTCACGGTCGACCGTGAGAAGTCGGAGCCGTCGTCTCCGCCCAAGACCCCGCGTCAGATCGTGATCATCGTCGGCGTGGTTGCTCTTGTACTGGGTGTCGGGGTGGTGCTGTTCATCGCGGGGCTGTCCGCGGGGGTGCGGGGATTGTTGTGACCCCGCTAGGGCGTCCACATCGACAAGACCACCTGGTAGAAGATCCAGAACGCGATGAGGCTGCCTCCGAGCCGGAACAGCTCGGAGAGCAGCGACCGCTTTCGTGATCGGGAACCGCGGGACCGGGGCTTGCGGGTTCCTCCCGTTGAAACCCGGGTTCGTGGCGCTGCCCGTACTTTCGTCGTGGTGGATGCTGATCGGGACTGGGCCGCGACTCGAGCCTTCACCGGGATGGCGGCGCCCACGTGAGTCCCGACGGCCGCCTCGAGAGCCTCGAACTCCTGAGTGATGTGCTCACCAGGAGCCCAGGGCCGTGGACGCTCGTGCCACGTGGCTGGCCGAATCGCAGCTGCCGCGATGGTGGCGATTTGCTCTGCGCTGAACTCGCGGCGACGCTGCAGGGTCTGGAACAAGTACCGAAGGCTGGTCACGACGATTTCTGGATCGTATTGGCCGCCGGCGGGAGTGGCCTTGACTGTGATCCGTCCGGGATCGACGAAGACGATGATGCCCGTTACCGGAACCACCATTCCTGAGACCTTGGACAAGTAGGTCGCCGCCCGCTGCGCTTCCTTGACCGCGTTCCCCACATAGTGCTGTTTGTGCCCGCCGACATACATCCCGTATCCAGCGACCCAGACGTCCCTCTCCGGGCTGTATTTGGTATTGATAGTGAAGACTCCCGGCGGCCCGATAACGACGTGATCGATGTCGGAGGTTCCTCGCCCGACGGGAATCGAGTGCAGCACTGTCCAATCTCGGTCCAATGTCGTTAGGACCTCGGCGACACGACGCTCACCGAGGACGCCGCGGAACCATCCTTGGGCCTCGTCGTCGATCATGACTTCCGATCCGTCCGGGCTTACTCGAATGGTGCCGAGGTCCCACTGCCGGAGGAGTTCCTCGATTAGGGAATGCCCGGGTACTCGTCCGCGAAGATCGCTCATCATGCGAGTGTGTCGTGCTCTACAGAGTTCCTCTAACCCGACTTTGGGGGGCTTCAATAGAGCTCAATGTTCGTCAATTCACTTCGGGCCTAGCTGGCGAGTTTCCAGATCTCGCGGTGGTAGGCCGCGTTCTCCTGAAGAAGCAGATGTGATTTCTTGAAGGTGAGTTCTCCGACACCAACCCCGAGTCGGTCCTCGAGACCCATGTCTCTCCTGATGAACAGTCCGCCATTGTCTAATTGAGTGTGGTGATTAGGGCACAGGCAGAGCAAGTTGGTCAGCAAGTCCGCGCCCAGGTGTGGCTTTCCGAGGGGCCGCACGTGCGCGCCTTCGGCATAGCGTCGTCCTTCGAACCCCTCGATCGAAATGCCGCACGCCTGGCATGTGAAGTCGTAGATTGCCTTCACCTCCCGAGCCACCGCCGAATCACGGATGCGTCGCGTCACGACCGTACTCACGAATGCCGGATCGCGTTCACCCGGCGCAGCAGCAATGTACTCGTCTTGTTCCGGGATTCGGTCGAGTCGAAACTGGATGATCGTGAACCCGTCGACACCGATCGCAGGTTTGAAATCGGTCACGAGGAAGAGGCCGGCGTAGCGATAGCCAGCGGCAGGCGCGTACGGCGACGCGCTGTGGCGGCCTCGCACCACCCTCACCGGGAGCGTCTGGACCATGCTCGTGATGAGACCTGCGTTGCCGGGAGCCTCGACGGTTTGGTGGGCAATCTGGCGGGAGGAGTTCGGGTCCTTGCCGCCGTGGCCGGTGTACAGGATGTAGTCGCCGTGGTCTTCGTCATCGCTGTATCCCCCCGAAACGACGAGAGAGTCCGCCCCCTCGGCTTTGGTCCCTGAGATTCCAGCTTGAGGCGGGCGATGGACCCCCGCAAAGTGCAGCTCACGTCGATCGATGAATTGCTGCCCGACATGCACACCAGGGGGAGTCCCAAAATAGCGCGGCATCGGTCCAGTCCAGTTCTAGAGTGTGGCTCAGCTAACCGTGGGCCGGATGTCATGTCAATATGCTGCTTCGGCGCTGACCACGCTTTGTCGGGATGGTAGGCATGAACATGGCACGCGACGACGTCTCCACCAACACCCTGACAGTCGACGAATGGATGCACGCCCTTGCCCAACCGACCGGCGCTCCCGGCGGCGGCGCGGCTGCAGGGGTGATGCTCTCGATCGCCGGTGGGTTGATGGCGATGGTCGCGGGTTACAGCGAAGCCGAAACTGCAGAACTCGAGGCCCGCGTCTCGCAGCTGAACTCTGACGCGCTTCGGCTTGCCGAGGACGATGCGCGAGCTTCGAGAGACTTCGGCGCCGCGTTCCGCGAGGAGGGAGCCGAGCGGGAGGAAGCGATCCTCGCGGCATCCCTGAAGGCGGCCGAGAGCTCAGCTGATCTCGGGCACCGGGCGCTTAGCGCGATCCCCGACTTGGAGTGGCTGGCGGCAAATGGCAAGCCAGCTCTGATCGCGGATGTCGCGGTGGCGGTCGCTGCATTGCGCGCTACCGTGTCAGGCGCGAGAGCCAACCTGAGTTTCGATCTCCGGGCATTGCACGGGGCCGGCGATGAGGTCCGCCGCGAGCATCCCGACCTGTGGTCCGCGATCGATGACCTAGCGACTGCGCGCTCGCGGCTCGACGCTCTAGCGAACCAGGTCGAAGCCCGGCTATCGATCTCACCGCAGTCATGACGAATGCCCGCCCGCCGCGTTACACAGCGGACGGGCATCCGTTCCTCTAATCGCCCTTCACGTTCACGATCTGCCGCAGGGTGTGGCGCACCCGCACCAGGTCGGCGGCATCGGCCATCACCTGGTCGATCGGCTTGTAGGCCGCCGGGATCTCGTCGATGAAGGCGTCGGTGTCGCGGTACTCGATGCCCACCATCGCGGCCCGGAGGTCGTCGGCGGTGAACGTCTTGCGGGCGCGCGACCGGGAGTACTCCCGACCGGCGCCGTGCGGTGACGACTGCAGCGCCACCGGGTTGCCGAGCCCCTCGACGACGTATGACGCGGTGCCCATCGAGCCCGGGATAAGCCCGAGCTCACCCTCGCGCGCCGAAATCGCTCCCTTGCGCGAGAGCCAGACATCCTTGTTGTAGTGCCGCTCCTTCTGGGTGAAGTTGTGGTGGCAGTTGATGCGGTCGAGCTCGTGCACGGGGGTACCCATCCACTCGCTCACCTGCCGCACGACGCGGTCCATCATCTCCTCCCGGTTCAGCAGCGCGAACTGCTGTGCCCAGATGAGCTCGTTGATGTACCGGCCGAACTCGGGCGTGCCCTCCACCAGGTAGGCGAGGTCGGGGTCGGGAAGCGTGATCCACCACTTCTCCATCAGCGCGCGGGCCACCTTGATGTGGTGCTGCGCGATCTTGTTGCCGACGCCACGGGATCCGGAGTGCAGGAACAGCCACACCGCATCCGTCTCATCCAGGCTCACCTCGATGAAGTGGTTGCCGGAACCGAGGGTTCCGAGCTGCAGCTTCCAGTTGCCCGCGTAGCTGGCCGGGTCGAAACCGCGCTCCGCAGCAAGCTGCTCGAGAGCGGCGATGCGCGGCTCGGCGGTTGCGACGATCTTGCGGTTGTAGGCGCCGGCCGAGGTCGGGATGGCGCGCTCGATCTGCTCGCGGAGCTCCTTGAGGTCAGCCGGCAGCTGGTCCCGAGTGAACTGGGTCTTCACGGCGATCATCCCGCAGCCGATGTCGACCCCGACCGCTGCGGGCATCACTGCCTTCAGGGTCGGGATGACTGAGCCGACGGTCGCGCCGAGGCCCAGGTGGGCATCCGGCATCAGCGCCACGTGCGGGTACACGAACGGCATGGCTGCCGTCGTGCGCGCCTGTGCCTCGGCGTTCTCGTCGAGGATGCTTGCCCAGCTCATGAGCCGGGCGGTGATTGTCTTCATGGTCCTTTCGATTCTGTTGGGGTTGAGATTTCAGGGGGCGCCCGAGATCCTGAAGACCCTGCAGAGTCGATGAGAAGGATGTCCCGGGCCTCAGGGCCGCGGAACGAGAAGTTTTGTGGCCTAGCTGAGGTGCTGGAGGGCGCGCTTGATGGGCGCTTCGAACAGCTGGTTGCTGTTCAGCGCCTGCGCTTCGCGATAGTCCTTGCGGAACGCGCGATCACCTCCAGGTCAACGGGACGTGCCATGAGCGGCACGGATTTGCGAGCCTACACGCACGAAGCCGCCGCGCGACAGTGTCGGACGGCGGCTTCAGTGCGTTCGGGGTTCTAGCTAGCAGCCTCTTCGGCGGCCTCGCCGTTCTCGACGATGTCGCCCTTCTTGAAGAGGATGCCCTGGGCGGTCTTACGCCAGACGGGAGTCTTACGCATCAGGAACTCGAGTTCCATGCTGAAGTGCTTGTACTCCTCCGCGAGGGAATCTTCGAGGATGGCCCTGGCTTCGTCATCCTGCTCCACCGCAATGCGCTGGGCGTACCATCCGATCGCCTCCGCCTCTTCGGCCAGGCTCGCGCACATGCGCGCGATGGTGCGGGTTTCCTGCGGCAACTCGTCGGGCGGCTCGTGGTAGGTGTCGGTGCCCATCACTTGTCCTCGTCGGCTTTCGCGTCGGCTGACTTGATGGAGGGGGTTCCGGTATCGCCGACCATCGCGCCGGTGTCTTGGTCGACCCCGACCCCGTACTCGCCGGTCTCGTCGTTGATGCCGTCTGCCGGTTTTCCGTCAGTCATCGGTTCTCTCCCTCTTCGACAGTGCGCACGGAGCGCAGTTGGTCTTGCTCGTACAGCGCCGCCGCGTCCAGCTCGGGAGCCGGCTCGGTGCTGCTGGTTTCGACGTCAGGCCCTTCGAGCGAAATGAATTCGCCCTCGGTTTCGATGTTGCTGTCTTTGTCGCTCATCGTCCCATCTCCTCCGGTGGGATGTCTCTACCTTTGTCATTCACATTCTCGTCGGGACTGCTCGCCGGCACACCGTCCTCGCCGACAGCGCCCATGACTCCACCGTCCTGCGGCGGATGCGCGCCGCCCGCGGGCAGTGCATCCGTGCCGCCGACGGCGACCCCGCCGGGCATGCTGCCGGATGTCGCATCGCCATCGAAGGCCCCATCCTCGGGTACCCCTGCGGTTCCGTCGTTCTTCAGGTCGTCACTGGTGTCAGACATGCGTGCTCCTTCGTCTTTGTTCTATTTCACGGCATGTGCGGGCTGGGCGGGAGGGGGTTGACGCGGGCGGCGGCGGTCGTAGGTCTGGGTACTCCCTCTCCGGAAGGACCAGCTGAGCGCGGTCGGTCTTGAGTGCGGGCTCCCCGAACTGGCCGAACGCCGCGCCTGTGGTCAGGCATGTATGGTCCTGTAGCGCGCGATCCCCGACGTAGCCGAACGCGTCGCCCATCGTCAGGCATCCATGGGTCTCTGGCGCAGCCTGATCAAATCGGTGAAAAAGGAGGACTGTGGAAAATTCGGGGACCCACTTCCGCATAAAATCAGCAAATTGCTTCGAACATATGTTCGAATGTGTGGTATTCTGGTGTCATGCTCGATACCGCGCATCCTTCCCCCGAGGTGATCGTTCTGCCTCCCGTGGATGGGTTGTGCGAGTTGTCCGACTCCGAACTGGTCGAGCTCCAGCGGTCCACGGGTGCGGTGCGCCAGCACGTGGATGCTCGGCTTGCGACCATCGCGGGTGAACTCAGTCGGCGTTCCGATCGTACCCTCGGGCATGACGGTCTCGCCGCGCGCATGGGTGCCGCCT
>Ga0247742_10001804_pt1 | contig 14443 bp, 11 predicted proteins | sample UWRJL208509C2_FD_180944 | JGI IMG/M metagenome (GOLD analysis project Ga0247742, IMG submission 180944) | Plant litter microbial communities from Arlington Agricultural Research Station in Wisconsin, United States - UWRJ-L208-509C-2 | ecosystem: Environmental > Terrestrial > Plant litter >...
ATTATGGGGAGCTATAGGTGTAATAACGAGGCTTTGTACATCTGGTGTGAGAATTGGACCTCCACAGCTCATGGAGTATCCTGTTGATCCGGTAGGTGTAGCGATAATCAATCCGTCTGCCCAATAAGAATTTAAAAATTCTCCATCCAGATAAGTGTCTATCGTAATCATTGAAGTAGTATCCTTGCGACTTACGGATATTTCATTCATTGCAAAATTAATATTTTCAATATCAGGATTTTCCGGATAAGATTTTAGGCTTAAAAGTGTTCGGGGTGAAATTGTATACTCCTTATTGATTACAAATTGCAAAAAAACTTCAATATTCTCCTTTTGGACCATTGCCAGAAAACCTAATCTGCCTGCGTTAATGCCAAGTATAGGTACTCCGGTATTACGGACTAAAGTCGCAGCCCTGAGTATTGTGCCATCGCCACCGATGCTAATCAGCATGTCAAAACTGTTGTCTAGCTCTTTATACGATTCAAATGTATTATAGGATTTTTGTACGATTCCCTTTTCATAAAGCATTTTCAAAAATTCTGACTCAATAACCATCTCAACATTATTCTTGTTGAAGAAACTAAATATATCCCTTATTATTGGCTCTGTACTGTTTTGATAGTATTGTCCGTAGATGGCTACTTTCATTCGCGGGTGTTATTGAGTTTGTTTAGTTAACGGAATTAAATGTTCAGGTATTTGTCAAGATAATCAGAACGCTCTTTAAGGTTATTCAAATAATTATCTTCATTGTGTTCTGATATGATTTCATACTCATATCTTCTAAAAGTCTGGATAATATCATTAATACTTCCTAATGCTATTTTAACAGTCACCTGTATCGTATCAATCGTTGTACCCGATATAAATGTACCCAGAATTTTACCATTGTTGCTTTCCACAATCTGTACGATCTGACCCATAGAGTAATCGTTAATACCTTTTTCTACAATGATTATTCCACCCGGATCTTTAAGGAATGGGGTGTCGTTGAAAAATTTAATGATATCGGAATTTTCATAATAGCCTACATAAATACTATTCTCGTCCAGGACAGGAATAACATTCGTATGATTTCTTGCGAAAACTTCCATGACGTCAAACCAACTCGTATTAGTTCTTGCAAAAAAAATCTCTACGGCATAACGGTAATTGCTCAGGTTTTTATCGGTATCAAAAGTCTCGGCGTCTTCAGCAGAAATACTACCTATATATATGCCTTCTTCTGTAACAGGAAAATGCGTGAAATTCAGCTCGGCAAAAAAATCCTGCACTGTTGCAATGCTCTCTTTACTGTCTATAGGTCTGAAATCCTTGTTGATGTAATCTGTAATTTCTGTCATAGCATTTCTGGATAATGGATGCAAAATAATCAAAATTTAGCACAATACGCCTTGTTTAACTTTGTATTTTTGTAATGTATTAGCTTCAAACCAATTCACAAAAAGTATTCCAATGACAAAATTAAGCGTAAACATTAATAAAATTGCTACTCTAAGAAATGCCCGCGGCGGAAATGTTCCTGATCTGTTGAAGGTTGCCAAAGATATACAGCAGTTTGGCGGACAGGGAATCACCATTCATCCACGGCCTGATGAGCGCCATATTCGCTATCAGGATGCCCGTGACCTGAAATCTGTGGTTTATACGGAATATAATATCGAAGGTAATCCTGAAAAAGGATTTATAGATCTGGTACTGGAAGTTAAACCGGATCAGGTGACTTTAGTACCCGATGCAGTAGATGCAATAACTTCAAATGCTGGCTGGGATACAGTGAAATATAAAGAGTATCTGAAAGAAATAGTACAGGAGTTTCAAAGAAATAATATAAGGGTTTCTATTTTTGTTGATCCCATTTCCCAAATGATAGAGGCTGCAAAAGAAACAGGAACGGATAGGATCGAATTGTATACAGAAGCTTTCGCTCATCAATATAGTCTGGGGAATAAAGATAGTATTAGGCCTTATGTAGAGGTTGCCGTTATTGCGAATAAGTTAGATCTTGGGATCAATGCAGGCCATGATCTAAGTCTTGATAATATTCAATTTTTTAAACAGAATATACCGGGGTTACTGGAGGTCTCTATTGGTCACGCATTAATATCTGAATCAATCTATCTGGGTCTGGATAATGTCGTGAATATGTATCTGAATAAATTAAAATAGGTTGTCCGTAACGGTTAATAATACAGGCAGCTAAACTCAATATATAATAAATTGTAATTATGCTTTACTCTAAAATAGAAGGAGAAGGGATGCCTTTACTGATTCTTCATGGATTTCTGGGGATGTCAGACAACTGGAAAACACTCGCCGGGCAATATGCAGCCGAAGGTTTTCAGGTTCATGCAATCGATATGCGCAATCATGGGCGTAGCCTGCATTCTGAAGATTCTACTTATAAAGCTATGGTACAGGATCTGATAGACTACTGCGAGGGTAATAATCTGGAAAAAGTAAATGTGCTTGGGCACTCAATGGGAGGAAAAGCAGCTATGTTTTTTGCAACCGGTTATCCTGAAAAAACAGAGAAGCTAATTATAGCCGATATAACGCCCAAATATTATCACCCCCATCACCAGGATATTATGGCGGGTTTGAATGCTGTAGATTTCTCTGTAAAACCAAGCAGAAGTGAAGTGGAAGAAATACTGTCCGTAAATGTGCCTGATTTTGGGACACGCCAATTTTTAATGAAAAGCTTATACTGGGTAGAACCGGGACAACTTGGTTTTCGTTTTAACCTCGCGGTATTTAACCAAAATATAGATGTAATAGGTGAGGCGCTTCCTGAAACAGCTATTTTTGAGAAGCCAACACTATTCCTGAAAGGCGAAAATTCAAATTATATTAAAAGTGAGGATTTAGGATTGATCAAAAAACATTTTCCTAAAGCAGAAATTGTAACCATAAAAAATGCAGGTCATTGGCTCCATGCTGAAAACCCTAAAGATTTTTATCAGGAGACGATTTCTTTCCTGAAAAAATAATATTTACTAATCTTTAAAATAAAAAGTATGAATCTGATTATAAGGGTAATATTAACGGCCATTCTGGTAATGGTGCTTGCGAATTTTATGACAGGAGTTTATGTACGTGATTTTCCCACCTCTGTAATTGTAGCCGTTGTATTGGGGTTGCTCAATCTTTTTGTAAAACCTATATTGGTATTGTTTACACTGCCTGTCACAATCTTTACTTTAGGGTTATTTCTATTGGTTATAAATGCAGTTATTATTTTGTTATGTACTAAAATTGTTGACGGTTTTAAAGTAGACAGTTTTTGGATTGCTTTGTTGTTTAGTGTATTACTGTCTGTTTTTCAGTCAATTTTATTCGGAATGTCAAAAGAAAAATAAACTTTTATTCATACAGGTGCTATTTCTTAATATATTATAATACAAAATCTTAAAAACTTGGTTGGGTTGCAAAAATGTTATAATTTTGCAACCCAATTTTATGATGTAAACAAATGAATATTACAAGAAAAAATATCGACGATTTAAATGCAGTTATAACTGTTGAAATAAATAAAGCGGATTACGAGCCAAAAGTGGAGTCCATCCTAAAAGGATACCTTAAGACTGCAGCGCTTCCTGGATTTAGAAAAGGATCAGTGCCTATGAGCCTTATCAGAAAACAATATGGAAAGACTCATTTGCTGGAAGAAGTAAATAAGCTGGTACAGGAAAGCCTTAATAAATACCTGCAACAGGAAAGATTAGATATTCTTGGAAATCCACTTCCTGTGATTGTTGAAGATATTGACTGGGATGCTGAAGATTTTAAATTTGAATTCGAACTGGGCTTAACTCCTGCTTTTGATATCAATTTAGAAGAAATCAAAGATCTTACACAATATAAAATCGTTGCAGACGATAAAATGCTTGAAGACCAGGTAGCCAGGATTCGTAAACAATATGGTAAAATGATCCCAAAAGAAACTGTTGAAATCGATGATGATATAGCAGGGACTTTTAGCAACGTAGAAAAAGGAATTAATAATCCATCTCAGATTACACTTGATATCTTTAATGATAAAAGTACAGCAGATCTTTTTATTGGTAAAAAAGTAGGTGATGTTATTACCCTAAATACAAAAGGTTTATTCGCTGATGATCATCAGTTAATGGATTACCTAAAATTAGGACACGATGATGTACACGGTCTGGATATTAATGTAAACTTCACTATTGAAGCAATTACTGTAAGTGAGCCTGCCGAATTAAATCAGGAGTTGTTCGACAAATTGTTTGGTGCGGGTAACGTATCTTCAGTAGAAGAAATTAAAGAAAAAATTAAGGAAGATGCTGAAACACAATTTGAAGTGCAGGCTAACCAAAAATTCCTGAATGATGTAACCGAATCGTTATTAAAAAATACAAAGTTTGACCTGCCGGCAGTTTTCCTTAAAAAATGGATACAAACTATAGGGGAAACTCCTATGACGGAAGAACAGGCTGACGCTGAATTCGCAAAATCTGAAAATGGATTGCGTTACCAGCTAATTGAAGGAAAAGTAATGGCTCAGAATAACCTTCAGATTAATTTTGAAGAATTAAAGGCGTTTACTATCCAAATGATTAAAAAACAGATGGCACAGTTTGGGCAACTTAATCCAACGGATGCCGATGTAGACGGAATTGTTGCAAGAGTATTGTCCAATCAGGAAGAAGTAAAAAGAATTTCTGATCAGGTAATGAGCGAGAAAATGTTAAACCTGTACAAAGAAAAAACAAAATCTGAAGTAAAAGAGGTAACTTACGAGGAGTTTATCACAGCTTCCTACGGAGAATAAATTCGTAAAAAATGATTATATTTGAGCGTCAAAAAATAAACTTTTTTGGCGCTCTATTTGTTTGGTTTTTTATGGACTTCCAGTTTACAGGAAGCATATTTAAATGTAAACATTAAAACTTTTTAAACAAGAAAAACACTATGAATTACGGTAAAGAATTTAAAAAATTTGCAACGAAACACCAGGGTGTAAACGCAATGTATTACGACAAAATCGTAAGCACAATGACACCAACAAGCATGACCCCATATATCATCGAGGAAAGACAGCTGAATGTTTCGCAGCTTGACGTTTTTTCAAGATTAATGATGGACAGAATTATTTTCCTCGGTACAGGTATTGATGACCAGATTGCAAATATCGTTCAGGCACAATTATTATTCCTTGAAAGTGCTGATGCTGCAAAGGATATTCAAATCTATATCAACTCTCCCGGAGGTAGCGTTTATGCCGGACTCGGAATCTATGATACAATGCAATATATTAAGCCAGATGTAGCGACTATATGTACAGGTATGGCAGCATCCATGGGAGCTGTTCTGTTATGTGCCGGCGCAGCTGGAAAACGTTCTGCATTGCCACACTCAAGAGTAATGATTCACCAGCCATCGGGTGGTGCACAGGGTGTTGCTACAGATATGGAAATCAACCTGCGTGAAATGTTGAAACTGAAAGAGGAATTATATGCTATCATTTCAAACCACTCAGGACAGACTTTTGACAAAGTTCATAAAGATAGCGAGCGTGATTATTGGATGAAAGCTGATGAGGCTAAAGAATACGGAATGATTGATGAAGTTTTAAGAAGAAGCTAAATAAAAATTAGTGTACAGTATAAAGTGTTCGGTTATCAACTGAACACTTTACACTGATCACTGCTAACTATAAAAAATGGCAAAAGAAGTATTAGAGTGTTCCTTTTGTGGAAGGAAAAAACCAGAAACTAACTTGCTGATAGCGGGAATTAATGCCCATATCTGTGACCGTTGTATCGAACAGGCACACGGAATTGTTCTGGAAGAATTGAAATCTGCTGGAAACTCAAAGATTGTAGGCGACTTAATCCTGAAAAAACCAAAAGAAATCCGTGCCTTTTTGGATCAATATGTAATAGGGCAGGATCAAACCAAAAAGGTAATGTCAGTCGCAGTCTACAATCACTATAAACGTCTGATGCAACAACAGCTTGATGATGATGTTGAGATTGAAAAAAGTAATATCATTATGGTTGGACAGACAGGAACAGGTAAAACATTGGTTGCGAAAACCATCGCAAAAATGCTCGATGTTCCCCTTGCAATTGTTGATGCCACCGTTTTAACAGAGGCTGGTTATGTAGGTGAAGATGTTGAAAGTATATTGACACGTTTACTACAGGCTGCGGATTATGATGTTACAAAAGCGGAAAGAGGAATTGTATTTATTGATGAAATCGATAAAATAGCACGTAAAAGTGATAATCCATCTATAACCCGTGATGTTTCAGGTGAAGGTGTTCAACAGGCTTTGCTAAAATTACTCGAAGGTACCGTTGTAAATGTTCCGCCTAAAGGCGGTAGAAAACATCCAGACCAGAAATTTGTTGAAGTAAATACCCAAAACATATTGTTTATAGCAGGTGGTGCCTTTGATGGCATTGAACGTATTATTTCCAAACGTCTAAATCGTCAGGCTGTTGGCTACAGTACTTCAAAAAATGTAGATAATATTGATAAGGATAATCTATTACAGTATATCATACCTAAAGACATCAAGGATTTTGGATTAATTCCAGAAATCATTGGGCGTTTGCCGGTACTTACGCATATGGATCCTTTGGATAGGGAAACATTAAGGGCTATTCTTACACAACCTAAAAATGCGCTGATCAAACAATACCAAAAATTGTTTCTGATGGATGATGTGGAATTCACAATCACCGATGAGGCTCTTGATTTTATTGTTGATAAAGCATTGGAGTATAAACTAGGTGCACGTGGTCTACGCTCGTTATGTGAAGCTATTCTGACAGATGCAATGTATGATCTTCCTAGTTCCGATGATAAAATTCTCGAGATAGACAGTGATTATGCAAAAGAAACACTGAATAAGAATTTATTGAAGCGACTTGAAATAGCTTCATAAGATAAGAACTTAAAAGAAAAAAGGTCGGCTGAATTATCAGCCGACCTTTTTTTATTCAGGTATTTTTATAATTCTTTTAATTGTTCCAAATAGTGCCTCTCATTAGACAACCTTGGAATCTTATGTTGCCCGCCAAGTTTATCCTGTTTTTTAAGCCAATCATAAAATAGATTGCTTCTCGCAATATTTACCACCGGTTTGTTTAAAGTCATATTGTTATAACGCTTAGCTTCGTAATCAGAATTCAATGACTGTAATGTCTCATCAAGTACTTTGTTAAAAAGTGCAATGTCCACAGGATTTTTCCTGAATTCAATAATCCATTCATGCGCGCCTTTTTCTTTACCCTGCATAAAAACAGGAGCTACCGTGTAATCAATGACTTCAGTATTTGTTATTTCACAGGCTTTTGCTATCGCATTGTCCGAATTTTCAATGATTAACTCTTCTCCAAAAACATTGATATGATGTTTAGTTCTTCCTGTAACACGAATCCTATAAGGATTTAGCGAGGTAAAGCGTACAGTATCTCCTATTTGATAACGCCATAATCCAGAATTGGTAGTAATAACTATTGCATAGTTTTTATTAAGCTCCACTTCAGATAGCCGTAATATTTTTGGTTGCTGGCTTTCGTAAGTATCCATAGCAATAAACTCATAGAATATTCCGTAATCAAGCATTAATAGTAAATCATTGGAGTTATTTAAATCCTGAATGGCAAAAAAACCTTCAGAAGCATTATAGATTTCATAATATTGGAAATCCGATTTTTGTATGATCTTTTTATATTGCTCTCTATAAGGGTCAAAACTCACCCCTCCATGGAAGTAAACTTCAGCATTTGGCCAGACCTCCATTAGATTTTCCTTACCGGTTTCTTCAAGTACTTTATTCAGTAAAACCATCATCCATGATGGAACCCCGGCAAAACTGGTGACATTTTCAAAACGGGTCTCATTGACGATAGCGCCAAGTTTGGTCTCCCAATCATTCATTAATGAAACTTTATTACTGGGAGTACTACTGAATTCTGCCCACATAGGCATATTCTCAATCAATATAGCAGATAAGTCTCCGAAAAAAGTATTGTTGTCAGCATACAATTGCTTACTGCCACCAAGTCTGAGGCTTTTACCGGTAAATAACTGGGAATCCTCATTGTTGTTTAAATACAGGCATAATAAATCCTTAGTCGCCTTGTAATGGCAATTTTCAAGCGCCTCATTACTTACAGGGATAAACTTACTCTTGGCATTAGTCGTTCCACTTGATTTGGCAAACCACTTGATAGGGGTACTCCAGAAAATATTCTGCTCTCCTTTACGCGTCTGTTCTATTAGCGGCTCAAGGTCTTCATAAGTAGATATAGGAATCCTTTCACAAAAGGTTTGATAGGATTTGATAGAATCAAAATCATATTTTTTTCCAATAAAGGTAGATTCTGAGCTGCGAATCAGATTAAAAAGCAACTCTTCCTGTACTTCATTCGGGTACTTGAGGAATAATTCAATCTGGTGAACCCTCTTTTTTAATATCCATGAAGCAACAGAATTAATTATTGGTAAAGGCATAATGTGATTTGTAGATTTATAATTAAGATTTGTAATTCAAAAATTGCTTACAAAATCATAACTTTACGACGTTATCAAAAATAAGAAAAATTTCTTCAAATCCTAACCCTTGAAGCTCTAATCTAAAATATGCAATACGAAGGCGTTCTTACTAAAATGCAAACTGAATTCGGAAATCCGATACAATACTATCTCGTTTTTGAGAATAGCTTTTTAAATCTAAATCAATTACTGGGTAAAGAATTAGAAATCAGTTTTATGGGGCATCAATGCCTGAACTGTAATAAAAATAAAAAGATCTTTCGGCAGGGGTTTTGCTACGATTGCTTCTATTCAAGTGCCTCTGTAGGGGACTGGATTATGAAACCCGAACTCAGCACGGCTCACCTTGGCATAGCTGATAGGGATTTAGATTATGAGACAAAAGTGCAATTACAGCCGCATGTGGTGTATCTGGCATTATCAAGTGAGATAAAAGTTGGCGTAACCAGGAAAACTCAGGTGCCTACCAGATGGATTGACCAGGGTGCAGAAAAGGCCGTTGCAATAGTCGAAGTGCCCAATCGTTATCTTGCAGGAATAACCGAAGTAGCACTCAAAACCTTCTTCGCAGATAAAACCAACTGGCGGAAAATGCTTACCAATGATATAGTAGATCTTGACCTGCTGGAAGAAAAACTTAAAATAAAAGAAAGACTCCCCGCAGAAGTACAGGAATACTTCAATCTGGATAGCGAAGATATATACGAAATGAAATATCCCGTTCTTGAATATCCAAAAAAGATAAACAGCCTGAGCCTGGACAAAAGTTCCGGCTACAAAGGAAAACTAATGGGAATAAAAGGACAATACCTGATGTTTCAGGATGGAACAGTCTTCAATATCCGAAGCTTTGAAGGTTATATCGTAAACATCAACGTATAAACACCCCGCCTTTCAGGCACCCCTCCAAAGGAGGGGAGGTATTGTCGATATGTTTGTCGATGTAGCTTATCCACAATAAAACAGAAATAGTCCCAAGCTATTCTAATTCTATTCCTTTTTCTTCTTACTAAACAACCCCTTAAGTGCATCAGCTGCCTTAGTCTTAATGTCTTCCTTAGTTGTAGTAGTTGTTTTTGTAGTATCCTTTTTAGTACCATTGATTAAATTCCCTAAAGCAGAAGTCCCTTGCTTTACAAGTTTATCTTTCTGTTGCTTTACGAGCTGTGTGGCTAAATTGCTTACAGCCTGCTTCATATCTGTAGAGATCTTAGGGTTTGTGAAATTCCCGGTTAATATCGCATTAATTGGAATATTTTCCAATTTAGCCGATTCGGCAGGTGTCAGTTTAGCAATAAGGTTATTGGCTTCTGTACCTAGGTACTTCGCAGGTACATCAAATTTCACATTGTAATTCATAGTCTGGTCAAATCCATGTTGCCCTCCAATATTTACTTTGATATCCTGGTATTTAATGTCAAACGGTTTCACGTTTACTTTTCCATCCTTGAAGGTAAGATTAGCTTTAAGGTCATTCAGGTTCAGTTTTTTAAGATCAATAAATTTTATATTATTGCCTAGCGTAGTAAGCAAGTCGGAATTGCTGGAATTAACTGTTGTAGAAAGTAGCTGGCCAAACAAATCTCCGGTCAGCGTTTTTAAGTTAGGGGTCATTTCTTTCTCATCCAGATTACCGGATAACTTAATGTCCGAATTTAACCTTCCATTAATAACTCCTGCAATAGGAGCAATGCTTTTCATCATTTCAAGCATTGTAAAGGTTTGCTGTATATCTACCTGTTTCAGACCTAGGTTCATATTAAAAACGGGAACTTTTCCTTTTGTAGAAACATCTCCATTAGCTACTATTTGCCCTCCGAAAACTGAAGTCTTAATATTTTCCATCGTTACCTTTTGGTCCTTGATAATAATTTTACCTGAAACATCCTTAAGTGTGAGGTTGTCATATAATACCGTATTCATTTTTGCAGTAAGCGTACAGTTTAAGAAGGCTGGTATTTTTATAGCTTCTTTAGCCGGGGCGGTGGTTTTGGTATTGGGTTCTTCAGTTGTCATAAAATCCGAAACAGCAAACTGGTTCGATTGTAGGTTGAAGTTCCCTTTAAGTTCCTGCTTTTTAAACATAAAACCATAAAAGTTGTCAAGTGTTCCGGTAACATTCAGATCCGTTTTTCCAGTACTGGCTGTAAATTCCTGCAGGTTCACATGGCTGGGATTAAACGCTACCATTGCTGTGCTGATATTTAATGCTTTCCCTTTTTCGTCTACATAACGAAATTGTGATAGGCTGATTGTTCCTGCATTTTTAATATTCTCGTATTGGCTGGTCTCAACAGATTTCATGTCAAAGTTGGATTTTACATCCGCTTTTAAGATTCCCATTAAAGGTTTGTCCAGTTTGATAGGATAGGCTTTCGATAAGTTTGCAAGATTTACGGTACCCTTTATGGAAGCATCCACTAATGGGTTTACTGTTATATTTCGGATATTAGCCTTAGCATCAAATACATCCTGGTCAATACGGAATGAAAGCTTGTCAAGATTCACATAAGTGTCATTCAGGACTCCCGTCTCATTAATGATTTTAGTATCAATAACAATATTCTGTACTGATTTAGGCAGATTCGGATACTGGAATGAAGCATTGTTTGATGCTATTGCAATATTAAATTTAGGAACACTGGCATCAGAATATAATCCTTTTGCAAAGCCGTTGATAGAAAAACTGCCCGTTGTTTTTACATTGTCAAGACTCCCTGAATAAGCCGAAGGGATTAATCCAAGGAAATTCTGAAAATCGGATGTAGGGGTTTTAAATGTCAGGTCATATTGCTGGCCGACATCTGTGAGCTGTATCGAACCGTTGAATTCCAATGGTAGTTTATTGATCAATGCCTTATTGTCCTTAAAGGTATAAATGCTTTTCTCAAGGTCAATTCCCAAAACCGCATCAAGCTGTAATGCCACATTATTCATGTAATTGATTTTGTCCATATCTAAAGACACCCTTGCAGTAGATTTAGTAACCAGATCTAATTTGGAAGCAGCAAAATCTCCGGTACCCGAATGATTCAGGCTGTCAATAACCATTTTTATCTTTGATCGTTCGTCATAATATTTAAATCGAAGATTTTGTATTTTATAAGAGCTGATTTTAAGAGACAACGGATTACTTTTACTATCGTCTTCTTTTTTCTTGTCATCCTTAATCGCAATGTCAAAATTACCAATTCCGTCTTTATTGAAAAGGATATTGATTACCCCATTCTCAGACGAAAACGATTCTATATTCATAGCCTCATCTTTTCCCTTAAAAAGCTCCTTAATCGACATCTGAAGGTTAACTTCTCCCATAGAAATTAAAGTGTCTCCTTCAAAGGGCGCCTTATTCAGTATTAATAGCTTGTTCACAGAAACATTTGCCTGAGGGAAACTCCTGAACAAACTAAGGTCAGCATCCGCAAAAGAAACTTTGGCATCTACCTTTTCATTAATTGCCTGCGCAATTTTTGCTTTGATCTGGTCCTTGAAAAAATACGGAATAGCAAAAAGTGCTACCACAATCAAAAGGATGAAAATACCAATAATCTTTAGGATCTTTTTTAACATAACGGAATCTGGTTTAATTTTTTTAATGCAGTAAGACTGCCCTCTTTACAAAAGTAGCATTTTATAACCGACATGTTTTTAATGTTTTCATAAATGTGACTGCCGCAATAATAGATTTGAATAACGAAAAACACAAAAATCAATATCGATTCCAAAATTCCTCAAACCAAATCCACAAACAATCCACAATCAAAATCCACTCCCGAAGCTTCGGGAGTGGCATTCCCCTCCTTTAGAGGGGTGCCCGAAGGGCCTGTCCCGAAATCGGGAGCGGGGTGGTTATTGCATATTAATCTCAAAAGGCATTACAGCCTGTATGCCCGTACGGGAATTCAGCTTTTTAACCTTCTGCAGCAATTCGTAATTCTCAATCCCAATTTCCTCTTTAATAATACTCTCCTTAGTCTTAGCAAAAGGAAGTCCTTTAAACATATCCTCAAAGGTTTTATCATATTCCGGAAAATTCTGCGTTTTATAACTCTTAACTTTACCTAATATCGCAGCTTCTTTAAGGGCATCATCCATACCCCCGATTTTATCAACCAGCCCGATTTTCACAGCCTGTGATCCTGCCCAGACTCTTCCCTGACCAATAGCATCCACTTGTTCAAAAGTCATTTTTCGTCCGGCAGCAACACGGCTTACAAAAAGACCGTAAATCCTTTCTACACTCTCCTGTGTTACATTTTTAAAATTAGCATCAATAGGCCTGAATGGACTGTATTCTGCCGAGTTTTTATGAGTACTTACAACTTCAGTGTTAATTCCTATTTTATGCGAAAGCTCATTGAAGTTTGGCAATATCCCAAACACTCCTATAGAACCTGTAATAGTGGTTTCTTCAGCAAATATTTCATTGGCATTACATGCAATATAATAACCGCCCGAAGCAGCAAGATTTCCCATCGAAACTACAACTGGCTTCACTTTTTTAGTAAGCTCGATTTCCCTCCAGATAAGGTCAGAAGTTAGTGCATTTCCTCCAGGACTGTCAATTCTAAGCACAATGGCTTTAATGTTATCGTCTTTTCTGGCTTCTTGTAAAGAACGACGCATCGACCCTTCTCCTATGTAATCAACATCGCCTTCTCCATTTTTAATTTCTCCCTGTGCATAAATAATAGCTATTTTGTCTGATGAGCCTGCATTTTTAGGGGAATTGGCAATCTTGGATGCGTAATCCAAAATTTCTATGGAATTATAATCTTCATCTTTGTCTACTTTTAAAGCTTTACGGATTCCGGCATGATATTCATCCTCATAGCCGATTTTGTCAATCAGTTTTTCCGCTTTTGCCATTTCCGGTGTCCTCGCTAATAATCCATCTGCAATAGCGTTTAGCTTTTCAATAGAAATATTCCTGCTCTTTGAAATGTCTTTTATAACAGAACTCCAGGCCGAATTTAACAGCGCACTAACCTGCTCCCTGTTAGCATCACTCATTTTATTCTCAAGAAATGGTTCTACTGCACTCTTGTACTTGCCATGACGGATAACTTCCATCTTAACACCTGTTTTTTCCTGTAAGTCCTTAAAGAACATTAGTTCGGATGAAAGTCCTTTGAATTCCATTTCACCGGAAGGGTTTAAATATATAGTGTCAGCAACTGAAGTTAGGTAATAACCTTTCTGTGTATAGATGTCACCATAGGAAACAACAAACTTGCCCGATTTTTTAAAGTCTTCAAGTTCATCTCTTAATGCTTTAGTTTGTGCCATTCCCAACATTGATGTAGTATTCAATAGCGAAATCCCTTTAATTTGCTCATCTGTTTTTGCTTCTCTGATGGCATTAATGACATCAGAAAGTCCTACTGCAGATTTCTCTGAAAATAATGTTACTAATGGATCAGTGAATTTACCGGCATAATCATTAGATATTTCTTCTAAATTTAATTCAATTACGGAATTATCACTTACAGAAACTTTTTCCGAATTACCACCAAAAATAGCCGCTATAAATAAGGTTCCAAAGAATAGGAGCATGAAAAAAACGAATAAACCAACCACGGTCGAAAATACATTTCCAAAAAACCTAAGGAATCCGTTCTCTTTCTTAACTATCATTTCTTTCATAAAATATTTTTTCTTTATTAGTACTGCGAAATAGCATTTTGTTACAAAAATAAGCGTTTTAAACACTATGGTTTATAAGGTTTATCTTCTAAGTTTTTTTATTACAGAGTGTTGGGGAGGGATAAATAAATTTATTAAAGTGGCTGTAAAGATACTTCTATTATGAAATTCTTTCACTTAATTTGTAAATATTATGTATATGCAAAATCAGGTCATCTTATCTATAGGGAGTAATCAGGGAAACAGACGGCAA
>Ga0247742_10001805_pt1 | contig 14439 bp, 13 predicted proteins | sample UWRJL208509C2_FD_180944 | JGI IMG/M metagenome (GOLD analysis project Ga0247742, IMG submission 180944) | Plant litter microbial communities from Arlington Agricultural Research Station in Wisconsin, United States - UWRJ-L208-509C-2 | ecosystem: Environmental > Terrestrial > Plant litter >...
AAGATTGACATAAATTGACAAACCTCTGACATGACCTGACCACGGAGAGTTACAGGATCCTGAATCGTGAATGAACACGGAAAAATCCTAAGGGACACCTACTTATTGCTTCACTCATCACGACACCCTGGGATGAATCACAGGTGGGTTGTCAATACATGGAATATATCTTGGAGATGTATGTGTGGAAGGAAGAACCCCGGGGTGGGGCATGAACTTCTATGAATTCAATGAACTGGATCTTATGACCGTGTTCATCAAGTCTTCTGCAGCAGGAAGTCCTGGCGGAGAAACGCAATATCGATTATAGCGTTGAATCGAGTAGCGCTATGCGACGTAGTGTGGCCGTAGATACCCAATCTGACGGTTCTCGATCATCCTTCAGCGGGTCATTCGACCTCAAAGGTAGTTATAATCTCGGGATAGAAAGGGGAAATGGAGGAAGATTTTGAAGACTCGTGGGAGAGTTTCCCCGCATCCCCACATGCCGGCAGCTGTGTCGAGATTCAATCTCAGCGAGCCACGTCTTCTCTTCCAGCACGACCACGGCACGTTTTGGGACTCCCGCCCCCGACGAATAGCTTCTTGCGAACATTGTAGTGCATCATTCAAGACCTGGGGCTTGGAGGGTTTTATGGAATCGCCTATGTGGTTGGCTGCCAGCTCGTACGCCGCTTAGTTGTGGACGTGACTGGTTTCGTCGACAATTCATCGACCATTCAATACCCAATACTAGCTATGTCTCGTTGGTCCCACCTCAACTGAAGAAACAATTCACTCTTTACTTGAAAGATCTCTTGGTGTTCGCCGTCAGCTGGAGAGAGCCTTATGGCCAAGTGCGCTTTCAATTCCAGCGCCGAGAACACAAGAACGTACTGGTGTACTGGGCACTCTGCCCTTACCCTACCTGGCAAATTTGTATAATCTCAAGAAATCTTGATGCTCCAGTTCGTCAATCTTGAGGGCGACTCATGCTTTATTATCGGACAATATCTTCTCGATAAAATAGTATAAAAACGAGGATATCGTCTTCAGCTTGTTCACAGCTCAACCATTGGCGTCTATCTGTTGATCAATCTCCATGTTCCCGAAACTTGCTCTTCTCTCCCTCATACTCGGCGTCCTCGTCAAAGGCCAGCTCGTTGGCAAGTACGAAACTGAAACTCACCCCAAACTCCCCTGGCAACGCTGCACCAAAAACGGTGGCTGCCAGACCGTTTCCGCAGGCAGCATCACACTTGACGCGAATTGGCGCTGGGTGCACAGCAAAGACGACTACAAGAACTGCTATACCGGTAATGCATGGGACACCACTCTCTGCTCGGACAACAAGCGCTGCGCGACGAACTGTGCGTTGGAAGGTGCCAACTACCAATCAACGTACGGGATCACTACCAGTGGGAACGCGCTCACCCTCAAGTTCATCCAGAAGAACAATAATGGGAAGAACGTAGGATCAAGGGTGTACTTGATGGCGAGCGACACCAAGTATGAGATGTTCAAGTTGCTGAACAAGGAGTTCACGTTCGATGTGGATGTTTCGAAGCTTCCTTGTGGTCTTAATGGTGCACTGTATTTTTCATCGATGGACGAGGATGGTGGGATGGCGCGGTTCTCCGCCAATAAGGCTGGAGCGAAGTATGGGACTGGGTATTGCGACTCTCAATGTGCGAGAGATATCAAGTTCATCAACGGGGAGGTACGTTTGTTGCATTCTTCTAGGTTTCCTGTTCTAATGAACGACTAGGGCAACGCTGAAGGCTGGACTGCCTCAGAGACTGATCCTAACGCTGGTGTCGGCAACCATGGCGCTTGCTGCCACGAAATGGACATTTGGGAGGCCAACTCCATCTCCACCGCGTATACTCCCCACCCCTGCGACTCCCACCAGGCATTCCGTTGCAGTGGCTCCGAATGTGGCGGCAAAGACAACCGTTACGGTAGTGGCTGTGACCCCGACGGATGCGACTTCAACTCGTTCCGTCTGGGTGACCAGTCGTTCTATGGCCCCGGCATGAAGGTGGACACCAAATCCAAATTCACTATCGTCACTCAATTCCTTACCGATACCGGCACCGATTCTGGCGTGCTCAAGGAAATCCGCCGTCTTTACGTGCAGAATGGGAGGGTTATCCAGAACTCAAAGGTCAACGTCCCTGGGATGTCCCCCAGCTACGACTCGATCACCGAACAGTTCTGCGATGACACCAAGATTGTGTTCGGAGATCGCGATAGCCACTCGGACCATGGCGGTCTTGCAAGCATTTCGCAGGGTATGAAGACGGGGATGGTGTTGGTGCTTAGTATTTGGGACGATCACACGGCCAACATGTTGTGGCTCGACTCAAACTACCCGACGGATGCGGACCCCAACAAGCCGGGTATCGCACGCGGCACATGCCCGACTAGTTCTGGCGTGCCGTCTGAAGTCGAGTCGTCTGCAGCGGACGCGCAGGTCATCTATTCCAATATCAAGTTCGGGGATATCGGGTCTACCTATTCTGGCTAGGAGCGGGCGGGATTCTTCATGTGTACTTATTGGAATATGTGCGCGTGTTAGCTACAGAATCTTGTTTTATTTGAACTCGAATATCAAAATCGTTGATCCGTATGCACCAAAGAACCTCGTCTTTTGGGCTGGCCATGGTCACGGAGTAGTTTAGCCTTCGGGGGGAACAACTCGGTCTTTTAAGAAGATACATATATTAGGGTTTGTATTCAGCAATTGTGCATATGACTGAATAGTATTCAAGAACCACATTAGGTCGGTGACGGACTTTGTGCGTTGCTTGATTGGGTGGACATGTAATGTGACATTCGCGTTGGAGAAGCCAGGGTACTGAATTGTACGAAGACTACCGTTTGGGTGCGGATAATTGGATCCCCTCGTACGCACGGTAAAGCAGGCAAAACAGAACTACAATTCCGTGGACGATGCGTTCTACCGTAATAATTTAGCCCTGATTTTAGCGAGGTGAACACAGGGAGGTTGTAGCAGCCCTCGTGAGTTGGGAGAACTTGGCGACGGGCGACTGGTGATTCAAACGCCCGAAGAAACGCTGTAACTTCGCAGATATCTTCTCTAAAGCTCAGGCTGGAATAGAACCTCTTTTGTTTCTGAACATGATGATCTAGAGGCTTGGCAGATACCTGGACGAGCTGGCTCGGTAGGGATACGACGTTGCTATCCTGAGGCATTAAATTCTCCAATCTGGACGCAGCATAAAAGAAAAAAACAACCTAAAAGACCCAGGGTTTTCGGAGGACATTCAAAAGGTTCCAGAGACCAAAAAGGTATTGTATTTGTTCCAACGAAGATTATACAGCGAAAACCGTAGATGGATCAGTAGATCATGCAGTGCCGATTCGGTCTATTTTTAAACCCAACTCATTCCTCGATCGATTGATAAAATTTCATGGGACTGCCAAAATTGACATCTCACATACTATTTTTGTGCAGACGTGAAGATCGTCGCTCACTCTCCCCTCAGAAACTCGATAATCCTAGACCGCATTGGATCACAAAGCGAATGTCGGTATTGGGACTCCTCAGAGGAATGTTGAGCCAAGCATAATGCAGGGCATTTTCTTGGAAGCAAGATTTCGTAGCCAAGGATGATGGACTCCATCCGGGCCCTTGGTCCTTGATGCCGCCGAAAACAGCCCAGCGCTCCTGCTACTACTCCCAGAGTCGTTGTTGCGCAATCTTCCAAAGGGTCGAGCATCGAATAATTTCTCCGGACTAGCTGTGTAGTATAAAATCGATGGAGTTTGTCAAGAGAAATGCCCATCGTCCAAAAATCCTTGGAAGATGTTCCCCAAACTCGCTCTCATCACTCTCGCTCTCTCTGCTGCTTCATCCGTATTTGGGCAGCAGGTCGGCTCGTACCAAACGGAAACCCACCCCAAGCTCACCTGGCAAAAATGTACGAAGAGTGGATGCACCAACGTGGCTGGCAGCATCGTGCTCGACTCTAACTGGCGCTGGATCCACAAAACGGGCGATTACAAGAATTGCTACACCGGCAACGCCTGGGATTCCACAATCTGCGCTGACAATAAGAAGTGCGCATCGGGCTGTGCGGTGGAGGGTGCGGATTATTCGGCGACATACGGTATCACAACGAGCGGGAATGCATTGACGCTCAAGTTCATCCAGAGCAACAATAACGGCAAGAACATTGGCTCCCGCGTCTATCTCCTCGCCAGCGACAGCAAGTACCAGATGTTCAAGCTGCTCAATCAGGAGTTTACCTTTGATGTGGATGTGAGCAAGTTGCCGTGTGGGTTGAATGGGGCGGTGTACTTTTCGGCGATGGATGAGGATGGTGGTATGAGCAAGTTTTCGACGAACAAAGCGGGCGCCAAGTATGGAACTGGGTATTGCGACTCTCAGTGCCCAAGAGATATCAAGTTCATTAACGGAGAGGTGAGTTTATCTTCTATTTTATGTAATTTTGGCTGATACTTGTTGACTAGGCCAACGCAGAGGGTTGGAATCCTGCCTCAAACGATCAGAACGCTGGACTCGGCAAATACGGTGCCTGCTGTAACGAGATGGATATCTGGGAGGCCAACAAGATTTCAACTGCTTACACTCCCCATCCTTGCGACGGCACCGCTCTTTCTAAATGCACCGAATCCGCATGTGGTGGATCCGATAACCGCTATGGCACCATATGCGACCCCGATGGCTGCGACTTCAACTCGTATCGCATGGGCGACAAATCATTCTACGGCCCAGGCATGACCGTCGACACCAACTCCAAGTTCACAATTGTCACCCAGTTTATCACCACCACTGGGACCGCCTCTGGTACCCTCAAGGAGATCCGTCGTCTTTACGTTCAGAACGGCAAGGTCATCCAGAACTCGGTTGTCAACGTTCCTGGGATGGACGCCCTCGACTCCATCACGGAAGAGTTTTGCAGCAGCGCAAAGACGGCGTTTGAAGATCGGGATTCATTCGGTGCACATGGAGGATTAGCGGGGATCGGAAAATCGATGAATGTGGGCATGGTACTCGTGCTTTCGGTCTGGGACGACCACACTGCCAATATGCTTTGGCTGGACTCGAACTACCCTACCGACGCAGATCCCGAAAAGCCTGGTATTGGTCGTGGCACCTGCTCCACCGACTCCGGAAAACCCGAGGATGTCGAGTCATCGGCGGCTGACTCTGTCGTTACTTACTCGAACATCAAGATTGGAGACATTGGATCAACCTATAAGGCTTAGATATCGAGAAATATGTATTATGATTTGACAATTTGATTTATTTTTGAATTTCTTATCCCCTAAAAAATATTAAACCTTGGCATAAATTGCCAATGCTTGGCGGTGGGTAGACGCTGGTGAGCGGTGCCTATACGCACAGCAACGCCTATTTTGAATCTTGGCGTATTCTTGCCCCATTGACCATCTACTTCACTCTCTGTACTGGCACTTATTTTGATTTTTATGAGGCTCTATGCCGTATCAGCTTGCAGGTCACAACAGCCTAGGTCCGTACGACCAGCTAGAATTGAGTTTTAAGCGAACGTGAGGTTTATTTTTAGCGCATCTGGTTTTGCATCTAGTTGTAGGGCCATGTGAACGGCTCGAATAGGAAATGCCCGCCGTGCCATACAAATCGGTAACACCCTGATCTAGATATGCGTGGGCTCATCCGTGTGGATCTCCGTGTCCGATGTCACATATTTTCCGTGTTTCTCTTCTCTCAGCGCTATTCCAACGGCATGGCTCAGCATTGAAAATATGCAGTAACGTCGGACAATTCTGCAATGCGAATCGTATAAAGGTAACCTCAATTCAACGGATGGGAATCAGGCCTCCTCGTCGTCGCACCAAAACATGTTCCCAAAGCTTGCCCTGCTTTCGCTCGCTCTCACCGCCCTGTCCGTTGCTGGACAGCAGGTTGGTTCATACCAGACCGAAACCCACCCCAAGCTTAGCTGGCAGAAGTGCACCAAGGGAGGCAGCTGCACCACCGTCTCTGGAAGCATCGTCCTCGACTCCAACTGGCGATGGGTGCACAAGACAGGCGACTACAAGAATTGCTACACTGGCAACACTTGGGATACCACCCTCTGCGCCGACAACAAGAAGTGTGCATCGGGTTGCGCCCTCGAGGGTGCCGACTACTCCGCCACATACGGTATCAGCACCAGCGGCAATGGGCTTACCATGAAGTTCATCCAGAGCAATAACAACGGCAAGAACATCGGTTCCCGTGTCTACTTGATGGCCAGCGACACCAAGTACCAGATGTTCAAGCTTCTCAATCAGGAGTTCACCTTCGACGTCGACGTCTCCAAATTACCCTGCGGTCTCAACGGTGCCGTCTACTTCTCCGCCATGGACGAGGATGGTGGTATGGCCCGCTTCTCTACCAACAAGGCTGGTGCCAAATATGGGACTGGTTACTGCGATTCGCAGTGCCCTCGAGATATCAAGTTCATCAACGGAGAGGTGAGCTAACTGTTCTTGCTATTGGGAATTCCGCCAAAGTATACCCCATAGGCCAACGCAGAGGGGTGGACGCCCGCCGACAACGACCAGAATGCTGGTCAGGGTAACTATGGTACCTGCTGTAACGAGATGGATATATGGGAAGCCAACAAGATCTCCACCGCCTACACTCCCCACCCCTGCGACGGCACTCAAGCCTCCCGCTGCTCGGGATCCGCCTGCGGTGGCCAGAGTAACCGCTATGGCTCCATCTGCGACCCCGATGGCTGCGACTTCAACTCCTTCCGCATGGGTGACCAATCCTACTACGGCCCAGGCCTAACAGTCGACAGCAACTCTAAATTCACCATCGTCACCCAGTTCATCACCGACACCGGCACCGCTTCTGGCACTCTCAAGGAGATTCGCAGACTGTATGTCCAGAACGGCAAAGTCATTCAAAATTCCAAAGTCAACGTGCCCGGGATGGACGCTGTGGACTCAATCACGTCAGATTACTGCAGCCAGGCGAAGGTGGCGTTTGGGGATACGGATTCGTTTGGTCAGCACGGTGGGTTGGCGGGCATTGGCAAGTCGATGAATGCGGGCATGGTGCTCGTCCTTTCGATTTGGGATGATCATACCGCTAACATGCTCTGGCTCGACTCCAACTACCCCACTGACAAGGACCCATCGACGCCAGGTGTGGCTCGTGGTACTTGCAGCACCGACTCTGGAAAGCCCGACGATGTCGAGTCATCCGCAGCCAGTGCAACGGTCACTTACTCGAATATCAAGTTTGGAGACATTGGGTCGACCTACAAGGCCTCTTAGGACACGGATACTAGGCGTTGATAGTATGGATGTATGTTGCAATGCGAATGGGATTTATCTGTTCAAAGCCAAACAACGGATCACTAACATAAACATTGCTTACACCGGTACACCCATGTTGTTGCGGGTCGATCTCTCAGGCCGTTCATCACGCACCGCACTGTCTATCATTACACGGATGTCTTATGGCCGAACGTACCTTGATTGTCGATGTCCAAAGTCCAGGGTTCGTGTCCATTCATTGCGCAACTGTCCTCGCTCCAACCTGGTTCACTCTGCGAACCGTTCTCCTGCCCGACTTGGATCGCTCTTTTTGGGTTTGTTGTCGGCGGGGTATGTGTGTAGCTGATCTCGATTTCCGAAGCAAGTGAATTGCGCCTGGAAAGAAGCCCTGGCGGCGGAAAAATCTCTCGGCTGATCGCATGTGAGCTCTGTTTTAGGGCGTTACTTCCGTTTTTAAATTCATATCTATATTTAGGTCGGGGACAGCAAGGACTTGCAATGTACAGTGTGGAACCTGCGGGTTAGCTGACTACAGTGTAGGGAATAGCCGCTGAACGTGTGTAGTCCCCTATGGCTGAACTTGGCATCGTCATCTTATATGCTACTTTACAGTTCAAGGCACAAGTAAATATCTTCCTCTGGGGTTGTTATACGGTTGAGCGTGTCGAGCACCACCGAAGCCGCCTTTTCGTCGGTGTCTCCTGCGAGAGAAGCATGTTCATGTTCGCAATCATCACCAGATTCGAATCTCTGTAGTAAGTCTACAAGGTCGCCTTCTTTCCTGCACTGACCGAATCTGATATTTTGGCGATCTAGAATCACCTGAGCTGTCCTGGACAGCCAAGAAAAATCGACGCTTGGATCCCCGTCCTTGTTTCCAATCCGAAATGCTTCCATAGGTAGAGCCGGGTGTGGGGATCGAGCTACGTCCAATTACACAAAACAATATCGGGCTATTTCTCCGCTGTGAAGGTATAAAGTGAAGTACAGGACCGAGTAATTCATCGCCAGCTTGTTCTAACCATCTCAACCAATTTCCTCCACAATGTTTAACAAGCTTGCACTCCTCTCGCTCGCTCTCTCCGCTCTGTCCGTCCATGGACAAGCGGTCGGATCCTACCAAACCGAAACCCATCCCAAAATGAGCTGGCAGAAGTGCACCAAGGGAGGCAGCTGCACCACCGTCTCTGGAAGCATCGTCATCGACTCCAACTGGCGATGGGTGCACAAGACAGGCGACTACAAGAACTGCTACACCGGCAATACTTGGGATACAACCCTCTGCGCCGACAACAAGAAGTGTGCATCGGGTTGCGCCCTCGAGGGTGCCGACTACTCCGCCACATACGGTATTACCACCAGCGGTAACGCCCTCACCCTCAAATTCGTCCAGACCAATAACAACGGCAAGAACATCGGTTCCCGTGTCTACTTGATGGCCAGCGACACCAAGTACCAGATGTTCAAACTCCTCAACCAAGAATTTACGTTCGACGTCGACGTTTCGAAGCTTCCGTGCGGTCTTAATGGTGCCCTCTACTTCTCGGCCATGGACGAGGACGGTGGCATGTCAAAGTACTCGACCAACAAGGCTGGCGCCAAGTATGGTACCGGTTATTGCGATTCACAATGCCCTAGAGACATTAAGTTCATTAACGGCGAGGTGAGTCATGCTTACAACGTGACCGAATTTGTCAATTATTGATATGGCGCTCCCATAGGCGAATGCTGAAGGATGGACACCCGCCGACAACGACGCGAACGCCGGACTTGGCAAGTACGGCGCATGCTGTAACGAGATGGATATCTGGGAAGCCAACTCGATCTCCACCGCCTACACACCCCATCCTTGCGACGGAACTGCTCTAGCCCGATGCACTGATTCCTCCTGCGGTGGCAAAGATAATCGTTATGGCTCCATCTGCGACCCCGACGGCTGCGATTTCAACTCGTACCGCATGGGGGATAGGTCGTTCTACGGCCCAGGCATGACCGTCAACACCAATACCAAGTTCACCGTCGTCACCCAATTCATCACCGACACTGGTACCGCCTCCGGTACCCTCAAGGAGATCCGCCGGCTATACGTCCAAGGCGGCAAGGTCATCCAGAACTCCAAGGTCAACGTTCCTGGAATGGATTCCCAGGACTCTATCGATTCCAATTTCTGCAGCAGCGCTAAGGTAGCGTTCGGCGACAAGGACTCGTTTGGTGACCATGGAGGATTGGCGGGTATTGGCAAGTCGATGGCCGTCGGCATGGTGCTCGTGCTGTCGGTCTGGGACGATCACACCGCGAACATGCTCTGGCTCGATTCCAGCTACCCCACCGACGCGGATCCCGAGAAGCCAGGTATCGCCCGTGGTACCTGCAGTACCGACTCCGGTGTTCCCTCCGATGTCGAGGACAAAGACGCCAGTTCCCAAGTCATCTACTCGAACATCAAGTTCGGCGACATTGGATCCACGTACAAGGCTTAAAACTGAGGTTTGCTAGTGGTAGAATGGTCTCCCCACTTCACGACTCACTTACGCATGGAAAGACTGTTCTCGTATCTTACAACATCCTGTATGACCACTGCGAAATTAAGACACTCTCAATCATAAACATGCTAACTAGATTAGTCTGGCTTTGACTTTGGATGCAACGAACGTGACAAGACCTCAGTAACATTCATGTTCTTTATATTTATAATAAACCATCGTGAAGTACATAAACCTGGTAAACTGGACTCGAATGTCACACCAGGCCTTCGTATAAGACTCTCTCTAAGTCCACGCTAAGCTTCATAACGTCGCGATCAAGTACAGGTATACACTGAGTGCTAAAAATGGCCGCAATGCCCGTTGTTGGGTCTATGAAATGGAAGGTACCCGCCCATCCTGACCCTTGAAGCGAGGCAGGCAAATCAGAAGAGATGGTAGTAAGTGGAGAGAGATACGTACAGAAACCTGAACCTTGCTTTCGACCAGTCGGCCAATCCTTTGTATTTATGGCTTGAGCGGTGGACCATTGATAACCGCCGGTAGGGTGCGAAGGGAAAATGGAAATAAACAACTCCATTGACGTCTGGGCTCGTCCTTCGAGTGCAGGTTCGAAAAGGCCGAACACTGTCTCCTGCTTCAGGATGGGGTTTGAAGCTGTGCCCGCTGTTGGGAGGATGGTACGATTTCAATAAACGAAGTAGGGGGTAAAGTGCGATACCCACCGTGTATCTGCAGGATATGACGAAGGAGTTTCAGGTAGTCCCTCTGTGACGAGTACAAACCGACACCACCGAAATGTCGTTTGACTGAGCAACAATGTCAAGCTTTGCAGAACGAGTGAACTATGACAAAGGTTCCGCACCTTTCGCTGGGTCGTGTTCGAAGAGTCTAAACCTATTAGCCCAGAGCTCCAATTTGTCGTCCTGGCGGTAGGTGAGGTGGACAAGTTTTTCCTGTAATTCAGATGTCAGGTAGAAGGAGGTCTTCATTCCCAAAGGTCCGAATATATTGGCCTTTCTGCTTATGGTATTGATTATCTCATTCCCGATGGGAAGGTTGGATTCACTTACAGGTATTCCTCTAAAGGCAGACCGGTTACCTTTTCGACGACGAAACCTAGCACGTCAGAGCTCCATCCGTATACCCCTGTTTCGTGAAAATATTAAGGTCACTATCTTCGTGAGCAGAAACTACTTGCAATCTGTGCCTGGCTCGAATTGAAGGGGGATGCCTGGTAGGTCACCCTGTAGGATTGTGAGGTGACAGTTATGTTTGAACCGACCAAAAAGGTTACCTTTATCAAAGAGAAGAACTCTCCGATAGGATCGTTCTTGTCGTGGGGTGCGCTGTACGCAATCAACTGTCTGTCCATTGGCACATTCTTCGTATAGAATAGCCCGCTGGTGAAGTTAAGAAGGTGTTTGACGCGAACGGCTTGAGTCGCAGGCTTGAAAGTCGAGTTTGCAGAGAAAGGATCGTCCAAGATGATACAGTTTTCGAACTCTTGGAGGTAGCGTGAGACCGGCGTCTCGAGCTCCAGTTTGCCGCGTTCAATGAGTTGAAGTGCTGCGAGCTGCAGGATCGTTGAGCGGATCGTTATTGCAAGAATAATATAGTTCGTCGAGCTCACATGTGTGATCAGCTTTGACTCGCTACATATCCAGAAAGTGCTGTCTTCATCGACCTCCCCGCTAGAAGGGTCGTTTAGAATGTTATATCCACCACCTTTGGAATAGATATCCTTTTCGGCAGTTGTCGCCCCAAAGAGGAAACTGGGTATCTTGGGATCGTTCGCAGCCTTGGACTAGAACGGCATGAATCGTTTTCTATAAGCTGTGCGTATTCATGGCAATATGAAGACAGACTCACTGCGAAGGCATCGAGAGCTTGTTTTCCAGAATTGGAGAGAGCCACCATGTTGATTTCGCAAGAGATGGGGGATAGCTACTTGATTTGTCGGGCTCTTTATAAGACTTCCGACTTGCGATCGGACTGTGGGATTGAATATGACAAACGTTTTGAATACGATTGTACACGTGTACATATCTACAGTAATCAGTAAAGAACGTGTAAGGAGGGACAAGACAGGGGTGACGACTACACCAGATCAACCTATGGGGAATCAAGACCGATGGTACTCTCGGCCTCTCTCCACAGCCTCTTCCTTATCAGAGAATCAGGGGTCGCGTCATCGCTTCCAGAGCTCGGAAACTCCATAATTGTATCCACGTAAGCTAGCGCCCATGCGCCGTTTCCCACTTTGGTGCCTCCTACTATGTGAGGCTTGGGGGATGACTCTGGCACGACCTCCCATCGACTTGTAGTTGGCTGCGTATCCGCTCGATCTGAAAATAAAAATGGGCAGAGTCAACAAAAAAAAAAAGGAGAGAATAAGTTGAATGCAAAACGGCTCACAGCATATCGTGTTCGTGTGAGGTTCGTAGATACCAACAGCCGGCGTGCCGTCCACGAACCCCACCTTGCGCTTCTTTGACTGTGCAGCACTTTCTTGCCCAGCAGGGTTCCAAGCTTTACTCCTTTGGCTCGGTGGTAAGATGGCCCCTCCCATGGCCAACCCGTCAACTCCCTCGATCAATTTCAAGGCCTCCTTTCTCTGCTTTGCCCACACCTCCGACGCTTCGTTAACACGATTCGCCATCATCCATATCCAGTTCTCTTCAGCCACCCCGTCACGAGAGAGCAGACTCTTCCGTACGGCGTTCAATGGACCATCGCTGAAAGGGCCCCATCCGCTACCGCCAAATATTGTGGTCGGTCCTCCTGCGCGGTAGATTCCACCGCCTCCACCTCGATCGGGTTTACTGCCTCCAGCTGCGGCCGCGTTCAGGGCCGTGAGGTCGTTGTTCTGATTGTTGGCATTAGGGTCTGGGAGTTCCCCGACGAGATCTCCAGCTTTCAGACCACGGGCTGTGATCTCTTCTAGAGACTTGTCTTCGTAGTAGTCATCTGTAACCCATCTACCGTCTGAATTCAAGGTGTTAGTTGTGTGGACAAAGAGATGGGACAGGCATACCTATCAACATTTTGCTGCCATGCAACTTGAATGCGCTACGGGCAGTCACCAGTGTCACACTGCGAGTGCGAAGATGAGACCCCAGTTTCCCTTCAGCGATGAGGTAGTCCTTCTCAGTCTGAGTTGCATTGAGTTTAAAGGCAAGCAGGTTTCTGCGGAAGTAGTAGAGAGAATCACGGAATCCCGATGTGCGAGCAGCGTCGATTGCCAGCATGTATTTACGCTCAGGATGTCGGTTTGGGAGCACAAATGTGGAGGACTTGAAACGACGGTCTGCCAAGAGGCAACTTCAGTATGACCATAGCGAAAACGCATCGACTAACTCACCTCCTAGTAGATTCCCAAACTTGTCGATCTTCTCGTCTCCTTTGGGATCATCGTCGGTCACGAATGCGTCCCCTTCGATGATATAAACTTTGCCCTGGATTGTCCGGAAGGGTTTTCCTCCACCAATGGGTACTGTCTTTGCACCATCCAAGTCGCCATCTATTGGTGTGCCTTCCAAAACTTCACCATCCAGATCACCATACACTTCACCGTCTTCGCCATCCGCGTCGCTGTCGTCGTCATTCTTTTTAGGAAGTTTTATGAGCAAAGAACCTCCTCGACCTCGACCTCTTCCACGGCCTCTTCCTCGGCCCCTACCACGAGCGCGAGGTGTGCCCGTACCGCTTGTACTCGCACCTCGGCCACTTCCGCGCGGTCTTCCTCGCGGACGACGCGTAACGGTCTCGACTGCATCGACTGGCGCCTCATCCTCTTCATCTGCAGCCTGTGCCTCTTCCTCACTTGCTCCAGGGCTACCTTGGTCGACGTCCATCGCTTGGTCATCTTCGTTCTCTAGTTCAGGCCCGCCTGTCATCTGGTCCTCGTCTGGAAGGAGCACGGCATCTGAGGTAGGTGTCTCTGTAGCATTTGATGTGGTCGCCGGACCTCTTGGCTTGATCACAATTTTGGGCATCCTATGAGTTGACAGGTGCGCTGGTTATCAATGAGTTAAGTCTATAGAATGGTTGGATGACAACATGGATGTGTTGTTCGAAGAATAGGTACACAAGCGCAATCATTCGGGCCGCCAGGTCTCAGCAACAGGGGAGGTTTTCTATTGCCCCGGTTCTGACTATCTCGGCTAATGCATCGCCAATCCAATCTTCTCCTTCGCGCCATACACTATCTACACCCCATGACCGAACAAGATGTACTGCATCGGAAATCCTTCGTTTCACCTGCCTTTTTTCCCACTCGTCGTCGTCGTCAACATCAATATAGCCGTTTTCCATTTTCAACAGGTGATATCCAATAAGTTCGGAGAGGTCTGATTGCAGCTCGTACATTGTACCATTGAATCGAGTATATCGAAGCATCATCCTAATGAGAGATGCATAGACGGCGGGTGGAGTGGGCGCAAGTATCGCCGAACAGCGGGAGGAGGTTATGTGGTTTGGCGTTACCTCTTCCAACTCGGACTCGTAGAGAGTCGAAAACGATTGAGGATATATAACGATGTTTTGCATAAGAGCGCTTGACATATCGCGAGTTATCCGATGATGACGACCTCGAGTATCGAATTCTCCGTGTATATTTGTCTTGGACCTTGGAGTTGCGTGCGGCAGGCCGAGGTCTATCAGGGCG
>Ga0247742_10001806_pt1 | contig 14438 bp, 10 predicted proteins | sample UWRJL208509C2_FD_180944 | JGI IMG/M metagenome (GOLD analysis project Ga0247742, IMG submission 180944) | Plant litter microbial communities from Arlington Agricultural Research Station in Wisconsin, United States - UWRJ-L208-509C-2 | ecosystem: Environmental > Terrestrial > Plant litter >...
GACGCCTTCATCCTCGCCACCGCCCGCCGCGAAGCCCCGGCCCCGCAACCGAGCCTGTGGCAACGCTGGCTGCAAGCCTGCCAACGGCCACGCTGGCAAATGGCATTCGCCACCGTCGCAGGCTTGGCGCTGATGATCGGCGTGGTCATGCGCGAGCCTGTGCCGCAACCCCAAATCGCCACCGCGACCTTCTCCGCGCTCCATGAGGAAGCCGCGCGCCCCGCGCCACCCGCAATGTCTGCACCGGCCCCCGTGGCCCGATCGGCCATCGCACCCCAGGCAGAGAACGCGCAAGTCATGGGCTCGATGGCAGATGAATCAACCGCCAAGCTCAGCAAGCGCGCGCCGGTGGCGTTGCCGGGGTTGGAGGAGGGATTGCAGGAGATTGTGAACCTGCGTGCGGCTGGGCAAAGCAAGGCGGCGGATGAGAAGCTGCTGGCGTTGCACAAGCGTTTTCCTGGGGAAGATTTGCCGGCGCTGTTGGAGGCGTTGCGGAAGCGTTGAATCGCTGTGTACAAAAAAGCCCTAGGTCGTTTGAGCTGGGGCTTTTTTTATCGTATGTTCCGGCGTCGTTTGAACTGGGCAGTCATGGGCCCGTATCTATTAGGTCTATTTGGTGGTTGACCGATTAGGCATACACGTGGGCATACACGGTGCTCCTTTCTGGCCACAGCTTTCGTGGTATTCCCGCAGGGTCAAGCAACACCAAGTCGCTAGTGGTGTGTTGCCATCCAGCTGGATAGTTATTTCTTTGTCCGACCTTCTGCCGACAGTGAGGCGAGGGCAAGGGTGATGAATCCTGCGTTCCCCTCCAGAGTGTCCAGCGTCCCTCGAATGTTCTGTGCGACTTCTGTCGATCCTCTTTGCTCAACCCAGTTCGACAGCTCCTCGATAGCAGCCCCTAACGCCAGCTGGTTTTCATTCATGCGCTTTAGCAATGATGCGAGCAGCGAGATATCTTCCATGAGCGTTCTCCAAGGCAGGGGCATTTGAAGCGATATCCACATACCCCATAAATGCTGGTGACGTGTACCAGATGATCCTCAAGGGGGGCACGAGAATCCTTGTCCATACACGGGGATCTAATTCACTTGTTCGATTTCGTTTTTGGCTCTTCGGCACGTAGGTCCGTCTCGCGAATGACTCGACCAGTGCTTCCATCGATTTTGAAGACCGTGCCGTTAACAAGCAGAAAGGTGTTTTTGGTATCTGCCAGAATCAGGTGGCCTGTGAGCTTCTGACCCTTGTCCGTCGTAACGCTATGGATAGTCTCCAATGCCGTAGGTACTGGTTGCCCTGCGTACTCACCGAATTTTTCCAAGCCCATATTCACGCCTTTCTTAACACCAGCTGCTGGGGCGAGAAAAACTACAAACATAGAAAAGCCGATCCAGGTCGAAAGGCCAATAATGACCTGTGCCTTCAGTCGTTTTGTGATGAGCCCGATGAAGATCGCAGCAACGCCAATAAACAATAGCGCAAGAAGGGCAGGTCCAAAGATGGGGATTCGACTTGCTGCGGTCAAAGCCCCGGTGAAAATATTCACGTAGCCGTAGAGCAGCAGGGTGGGGGTACTCAGTGTGAGTTCGTTTGTATCGATGCCGAATTGCTCGTAGTAAGCCAGTAGTACCGAATATCCAGTGACTACGAGAGCCGACTGTAAGAACACAGCACCGTAGACGACCAGCTTGAAGGCTAGGTCTGTATTTGTTTTTACCTCTTGGGGATCGGCTGGCACCTCACGAACGGGATGCAACGGAGGTATAGAAATGTTGATCGGTGTCGTCAACTCTACCTTGACTCTTTTTTCTCTATTCCAGAACACGGCACTTCCTTGTGAGCTATCGAGAAGGAAACATACTCAGTCAAGGCGTTTCTAGCTAGGGGGATCAAATGAAAAGCTGCCGGGGACCCTGGGAAGGTGACGCTGGTACGGGGCATGAAACCCGCGGGATCGAGTTAGTGGGAGGTGCCGGAAGTTACTGAAATTTCAATCGTTGAAATTGAAAGGATGTTGAAGAAAAAGGGCCATCGTTACAGCTTCGGTAAAGGTGGCTGTATCTGTTGCTGATAGTGAACACCCGCAGGGCGTCAACCATGGTGATGGGTGTCAACCACGTCAACCTGTCAACCAACTTAAAAAAACCAGCCGCTAACACGAACGCGCGGGTTCTATGCCCCGTGTCTATCGGAAATGCCCAGGGTCCCCAGCGGTTTTCCGATTCATAGGGCAAATGCACTGGTGAACAGCAGTTCACCCGGTTCACCTGTTCACTAAGCTGGGCTCCTTTCCGCTGACACGATCACGCGGGTTTCCTACCCCGTACCTTCAAAGAGTGCTCCAGGGTCCCCACTATCGAACCAAAGCTAAGAGCATGACCCACATCCCTTCGCTGGAGGAGCAATACTTATGGGGCTCAGGGGATACCCTAATAAAACCGTGTTACCAGTGTTACTCGTGTTACGCGGACTGGTAACTATTTGATTTTAAAGAATTTTTACGATGTTACACAGCTGTGGCTGGTGTGCCGATATGCGTGTTACACGGAAAATAGGTGTTACATCTATGAATGCCTTGGGAGGGGCTGCTTGTGATGATTTCGGTGTATGTCATCAAATCAAGGGCTTTCGCCTAGAGGGCCGCTACCGGCTAAAAGCGGGCATTGGATGACTGGGTTTCTAAAGCGATACATGAGGTCGACATCTAACTGCCAAAACTGGACTATTGTGTACATTCTCATGCCATCCATAGACACATCTACGCCGAATTCGTAAGCTTTGCTGAGGTCTTGTCGTCTAACCCCTCGCCTTTGTCGCCTATCGACAAAAGTTTTTTGGGCTCAGCGGTTGCATGTAGGCAAGGAACTGATGCGGTATTAGTAAGGGAAACTACAACTCATGACTGTGCAAGGACCGTCCGAGCAGATCCTATCATTGACGCCTGAGCAGGTTGAGGCCATTCGCAAACGCTGGCATCAAAGCTCTTCATTTATAGGGTATCCAGATGCCGAACGTGATACGGCTCAAGACAAGTGGTTCGACAATTTACTAGTACGACCAGATTGGTTTGATAACGCAACGTCCACAACGGTAACAGTCGCTGTGGCTCGAAAGGGCGCCGGGAAGTCCGCCGTTCGCCTTACGAGCATTGAGCGTCGAAAAGCGGATTCTCAAACATTAATTGTAGAGGCCTCAGCGGACGAGCTTGCATCGTTACACGCGGAACGTTTGGCGAAAGCAACCGAGCGTGGATACGGCGCAGTTGCCGATTGGATGCAGATTTACGCAGACATGATTTGCAGGCGGCTCGCACATGAAATGAGCGGACGTTTACTCACCAGCGATGACGATATTGCATTACGTGCTTGGGCTACCACTAAGGGCATAACCGAGCGAGACTTCGGAGAACGTATAGCAGACGTAATAAAAACACTTGTTCCGTGGGCAAAGAATATTGCCGCGGAAAACGCAGCGCAAGAAAAGAATAGTGTAGAGAGAATTGCCCGCGTTGCACAAGCAACTAACTTCGCTCTTTATGTGGACGATTTTGACAATTTGCAAGAGGTGGGCGGCGCAACAAGTATTCGATTGATTCGTGACGCTATAGAGGCGGCAGATCGAATCACTCACAATAACTTAAATGCCGAAGTTCATCTCTTTATGCGACAAGATCTGTGGCTAAACATAAATCCCGGCTGGCACTATGCTGATAAGGTGAGTGGTGTCGTTCATCTTAATTGGGACGTGAGCGATTTGAGGAAATGGACTGCAAACAGATTGCGTTTTGCAATTTCGGCAGTGCTCGGATGTGAACCTAAAAAAATTCGCGTGCCCTTCGATGATATGTGGCATGTATTTTTTACGCCAGAAGTCACGCTAAAGAATAAATCGAAAAGTGATTCATTTAGTTATTTTGTTCGCCGCTCGATGTATACGCCACGGAGCCTCAGGGCTATGATCAAGTTTGCACTCGACGGATCAGAAAGACTGCCGGTTACTGACTTAGAGATTCAAGATGCGGAGTGGATTTACTCCACCGATCAACTCGAATTCTTAAAAACTGAATTTGGTGGGCTTTGTGTCGGGCTGGATATTTGTCTGCAATCTTTTACTGGAAAACCTCTCGAGTGGATTGCGTCAGATTTATACAAACATCTCCGAGGCCTGATCGGGAATGGTCAAGTAAAGCTCCATAAAGGCGTCTCCTACGGTGAGCCCGATATCGCACTCGCGCGTTTTTTATATCGGATCGGATTTATGGAGGTTCGGTATCCAGAAGATGATCGATACGAAGTGCGTGATGTAATGCGTCATCCAGATCATTGGAAGAGTGTGAGAACGGACGACGCTGTACGATGGGCTGTTCGAAGCGCGTTCTTCAATGGCTTAAAGTCGCACCGCTCCTAACTTCTTAGAACAGTAAATATTTGCCGGGGTTATAAATACAGTTCGTAATGGACATGGGGTGGCGCAGTCGGTCGCTATCGCTAGAAGCAATCACCCTGTGACTGCTATCTCTGGGCCGATTGCTGCCTTTCGCGAAGGGCCGCTAAGGGTCGTTAACCGCCAGTCGTGAATTAGTGCTTTCGTCCCTCCAGCCGTGCGAGTGGCTGGTCATATCGAATGCAAATGACTGGTCCGCATCGGTGAGAATCACTGGGGAAGTGCAGGGTCATTTCCCAATCTGCACGCTGCACTTGCTCCTTAGCTCCCGCGGCCCCCATTTTCCGTCGCTATTGCGTAGCTCAACCGAAATAGGATTCCATCCACATATCAAGGATGGAGACCCTCATGTACCTAGCTGAACTGACCATAAAAAACTTCCGTAAGCTGCGTGACGCCAAGCTGAAATTTCAGCCAGGACTGAATGTTCTCGTCGGTCCCAACAACGTGGGCAAAAGCGCCGTTGTAGACGCGCTTCGGACTCTACTGGCCGGGCATGAGGAGCCGTATCCACGTCTCGATGTCGCTGACCGCCATAGACCTAAAGCAGGCGAACCAGCAGGCGACATCAGCTTCCACTTCATCTTCAAGGAGCTAAGTCACGACGACGAAGCCGACTTTATTGCGGCTCTGCAGCCCAGTGCTGACAACACGATGGAAGCTCACATCCACGTCAGGTACACCGATGCCGATCAGACCGGCCGCTTCCGGGTGAAACGATGGTGCGGGAATCATCAAGACATCCCGCTCACTTCGGACATGATGGAAAATCTGCGCGGCGTCTATCTACAACCTCTTCGTGACGCCGCACAAGGGCTGCGTCCAAGTCGTAATAGCCAATTGGCTCGCCTGCTTCACCTCCTGACCGATGATGAAGGGCGTGAGGAGATCAACACTGCGTTGAAAGAGCTAGATGAGCAGTTGCAGCAGAACAATGCGATCAAAAGTACCCATGCAGCGATCTCAACGCGGCACGGCTCCATGATGGGTGAGCAGCTGGCGCAGGTACTGGCTGTCGGGCTTAGCGCAACCGATTTCCAGCGCCTCTCTGCCCGCCTCTCCCTGACTGCTCAGTCCATGGAAATTGAGCAAAACGGCCTTGGCTTCAACAATCTGATTTTCATGGCTGTAGTGCTCAGCGAGCTGACTAAGAATCCTGAAGCCGCGTACCGAAGTTTGATCGTGGAGGAACCGGAGGCCCACCTCCACCCCCAACTGCAACGCGTTCTTCTGAGCTACCTGGCCGGCATTCCGACCAAAGAAGGTGAAAAGCCAGTGCAATTGTTCGTCACCAGCCACTCGCCGAACTTCGCCAGCAATTCGAAGCTTGAGTCCTTGGTATGCTTAATCGAAAACGAAGCCGGAGTGGAGACCTTCTTTCCACGTGATGTCCAATTCGCGAAAGGCAAGCGGGAAAAACTGGAGCGCTACCTGGACGTGACTCGAGCTGAGCTGTTCTTCGCCCGCCGCGTTATTTTCGTAGAGGGTGCAGCAGAACTCATGCTGGTCGACGCGCTCGCGAAAATCCTGGGATTCGACTTGAGGGAATATGGCGTCAGTCTCATCAGCGTCGAGGGGCTAAATTTCGACTCGTTCCTGCCGCTGTTTGGAGAGAAAGGGCTGCGCATCCCGGTCTCGGTCATCACCGATGCTGACCCCTTCGAAGAAGAAGTGGTACCTGAACTCGCTGAGGGTGACCGACCTGCCGAGGAGATTCAGGAGGAGCTGCTTGCGGAGGCAGCCTACCTCGAGGAAGCAGATGCAGAAAATGGGGATGAAGCCGAAAAGCTGGCGGACGAAGGTGACGAGCCGAAGAAAAAGAAGACGCTAAGAGCTGCATACCCTGCGCTCGGCGAAAATGTTCGGATATCGAGCAACACGCTGAAAATGAAGAAATCCGAAGATCAGTTTGTGAAGGTGTACCACGGAGTGAAGACCCTTGAATACGACTTGGCGTTACAGGAGGAAAATCGGGACGCCATGCTGAAAGCATTGGCCGAACTTCATCCTAGGATCTCTGTGGCGCTGCGGAAAATCGTAAGCGGCGCGCCGGACAACACTGCCAGAGCCAAGACGCTGTTCTGCGGGATGTTCGAACGTAAAGACACCAGTAGCAATGTGCAGAAGGGAGGCTTTGGCCAAGCGCTTGCTGAACAGATTGCTTTGACACCCGAATTCAAGGTCCCAGAATACCTCGCGCAAGCGATCCAGCACGTTTGCCAGAGAGCGGACAAGCCATGAAGCTATCCGATGAGCAGAAAGCTGTAATTGAAGCGCCCTTAGAACCGATGGCAGTCACTGCCTGCGCCGGCAGTGGTAAAACAGCCACCGCTATTCGGCGGTTGATCGCCATTCGGCAAAAGCTGGGTGATCACCGCGGCCGCGTCGTGCTGTTGTCTTTTTCCAATGTGGCCGTGAATACCTTCAACAAAGGCTACGCAGAGCTCGCTTCGGATCTGCCGGACGATGCTAATCGCAAGCGCGTAGAAGTTGACACGCTAGACGGTTTTTTCACGCAGCATGTTCTGCGCCCCCATGGCTACCGCACCATGGGAGCCACGCGAACCCCCTATCTTGTATCGGGTTCGGAGCCGTTCTTAAGTAGCTTCCAGTACTGGAAGAGCAAAACCGAACGCCCAATCCCGATCAAGGATGTGCAGGTGGGCGTAGAGAATCGAAAGTCGGTCTTCTTCGTCGACACCAAAGGAGGGGTGGAACAACTTGATCACGGAAAGGCCAAGGAGGTCATCGAAAAGCTGGGGCGCACTGGCGCATATACCCATGACCTCGGGCGCTATTGGGTAATTCGAACGCTGCTCCAGCAACCTGCCATTCTTAAGGCATTAGCCACCCGCTATCCGCATATTCTGGTCGACGAAGCGCAGGATCTGGGCACGATGCACAAAGTGACTTTGGAAATACTCATGAAGGCGGGCGTGCAGATTTCGCTGATCGGTGACGTTAACCAGGGCATCTTCGCCTTCGCTGGCGCTGATGGCATGTTTTTGAAAACCTACGCCGACCGTCCGGGAGTGAAAGACTACAAGCTCACTCGCAACTACCGCTCCCTCCCGCCCATCACCGATATAGCGAACCGCCTATGCGGTCGAACCGATGAGCCAAACAGGCAACCCGGGCAGGGTGGAGCATTTTTCGTAGGGTACAAAGACGCCGAGCATCTTAAGCTGATCAGCTCTTTCCAAGTTCGTCTTGGGGAGCTGGGTATACCGGCAGCAGAAGCAGTCATTCTCAGCAGGAACACGGATCGCGCCGCCAAACTTGCAGGTACAACAGCCGCCCCAGGACAGGGAATTGTGAGCATTTTTGCAGAGGCTGCATTGGCTCGCGATGAGAAGAACCGGTATCAGGAGGCTTTCCATCTGGTATGCAAGGCGGTTGTGGAGCTTATCGATGAAGCACCGCCTGGACTCAGCTCGGCGCTGCAGGGCTCGCCTCATGAGGTCTGGATGATGAAACTAAGGCGGTTGCTATGGGCGTTTACACGCAATGCAGAGATGGGGCTTCCGCCTTCTTCGCTCGAAGCCAAAGCAGAGTGGCATCCGAAGCTGGTCGCAAATCTGCGCGCCTTGCTTACCCAAATGGATCAACTATTCGGGCTGAAAACAGTCGCTACGTTCGGAAATAAGATGGCCAAGAAGCGCTTGGAGGACGTTGCGCTCAGCGGTGCCAAAGCTGATGACCAGGGAGTTCATGGCTTAAGAGTTGAAACTATTCACCAGGTAAAAGGCGAATCCATCGACGCAGTGCTCTACGTGGCGACGAAGGCCAACATCACGGCATTGTTGGCTGGCACGGGTGCGGAAGACGGCCGGATCGGCTACGTGGCACTCACAAGAGCCAAAAACCTCTTTTGGCTTGCCGTCCCCCACAGCTGCTTGGATGAAATGCGCGCAGTCTTGCTCCAAACTGGCTTCATCGAGGTGGCAACATATTAATATTGAGATAATCAGATAGCTGAACATGAACAATGAACGTAATCAGACACATGTGACGGAAATATTACGCTATGTCTTTCATCTACTTATAGTTAGGCAATCATAATGGACTCAGATTTAAGCCTTGTGAAATACTATAGAAGGCGCATCCTTACCTTAAAAAACAAAATTGACAATATAGATTCTGATTCATCGGATTTTCAACCCCTATTGGATTTTCAACTCTATTTGATTAAACAAATCACTAGGGACGAGGAGAGATTAAGGAGAAAAAAAGATGAACTTGTGGATTTGAAGCGCAGCTTAAGAGATAAGGCTTTAGGAAAGCGGGACTCAAGAGAGTTAAAGGAATTAATTGTCAGAAGAAAGGAAGCTGTAGCTGGCAACAAATACCTACTCTATCTTTGGCGATGTTTTGGGGACGGACTGGTCTTTAAGTTTATAAGCAAGTGGAACCTAAAACGTTTTCTATACGAAGCCGATTCGCCTGAAATAAAGCAGAAGTCGGGATATATTCATGGGAAAGATGGCATTGAACAAGAGCTGGCTCTCCTTACACATGCGATCAATAGTAACGTTCCGGCTGTCCTTTGCGATCTTACAAATGTAATACGACATGGCGACCTATGCCTCCTTGGAGCTTCCGACCCTGTAGTCATTGAAGTAAAAAGCAGCAAAAACAGAAACAAGAGAGTTGAACGACAGCTAGCTTCAATAAACAAGTTGCAAAAATATCTTGAGGAAGACGTTGGGGATGTTGGCGGAGTTGAAGGTATGCGACGTATTGAGATACATGGTGAAGAGCGACACCATGGAGAAGCTTTCAACAAAATACTTGATCTGTCGAAAGATCGTCCCTACGCAAAATTAAATCCCGAAAATGGCTTATTTTATATTGCATTGAATACTGAGTATGAAAAGGATTTCAACGACGTATTTCAAGGTGTTGAGAACCCTGTAGTATATATGCTCAATCAAGCGAAAACTGAGCAGCGCTGGGATAATTATTACCCCTTTGTTTTATCTATTGAAGATTCTGTTAATCTGTATAGATTCATCGCTGGCGAAGTTTATGTGGTGGTTTTAATTAACTGCAATGTACTTAAAGAAATGGCTTCTGATATTGGATATGATCTAGAATTTTCCAATTTTGAAGGCGAGGCGTTTATATTTAGCAAGTCGCTCGTCGGTTGTGATGAGCCGTTTAGGGCGATTGTTTCCGAGCACTTTTCAGGACGGCTTGGCTTCGAGTTCATGACTCTAGAGTGGTTCTTTGAAAATGAAAAGACGCTATTGTTGCAAATGGAAAAAGATATTGATGCAATGAAAAACCCATAACCAGCGTATGTTGTCGGACTGGTTGCACTGCTCTCCAAACCAGCTGCAAATGCGTGCGTTAAGCGCCTAAGCCGGATTCATTGCCTTTTCAGGAAAGTATTGCCACGCAACAGAAGGGTTTTCCCTGCTTTTTTATATCCCAGAGAGTGGTTGTTGTTGGTCGAAAGCGGTCCTAAGTCCACATCCGCCAAAGATCAGAAGCCGAAAAATCTGGAGGCTTTTTTCGTAATGGGAGGACCTAGCGAAGCGGAAGCTTCTTAGGCTTCCGCTTCTCAATTACCCGTCCTTTCTCTTGAGTTGAAGGTCAATGAAATCAAGCTCTGCTTTGATTGCATCAATCGTGAGCGTCTCGACTTTACTGGCTTTGTTCGCTCTTGCATTGAGCTTTTTCATATCCGTCATAACGAGAATGATCCCGTTCAAATGGAGTTTTCGAGCCTTTAGGTAATCAGGCGTCTGTGCGCTGTTCTGTGGTGGTTTATTCATGTTTAGACCGATGGTGGGCCCGGAGCAACCTGCCTTCGCTGGTTGCTTCGGGGAAGGTTTAGGCTAGGCCGCCAGTAGGTCAATCAGGCTGTGTTGGCGTGAGCGATCTGCGAGTTCGTGCCAGGTCCAGCTTCCAAAGCGCTCGCCCTGTTCAGGGATATCCAGCTTCATCAATGCAACCGGGTCTCGATTAATCAGGTCGCGTGCGGCCCACAACTTACCGCCTGTTTCCAGCAGCGCTTTCGCGGCCTCATTCCACTTTTCTTCTAATACCGTGTTTGCCAGATGTGCTGCTTCTTTTTCAATCTTGGCATGTTCTTTTTGTGCCTCCGTGATGTGCTGATCAATCGTCACCAGCTCCTGCTCCAGGGCGGTGATGAGCAGTTGTTGGCGACGGTGATGCTCAACCGCAGTCGTGAGATTTTTTGCAGCCTTTTGGGCTTCCGCATTAGCGGTTTTCTCACCTTCCACATCGCCCCAGGCCACAGCCTGCGCATAAGCGGTGGCTGCGTCCGTTTCAGCTTGTCTAGCCTTTGCCATGTCTTCCTGGTTGCACTGGCGGACCTGCTGCAACCGGGTCTCGATGCTGCTGCGCTTTTCGTTGAGTTCCATCTCGTCGGCTTTCCAGTTCGCCATATCGCTGAGATAGCCCGCAGCCAAGCTCTCACGGTTTGCCAATGTCTCAAGGCGATTAATCTTTTGATTCAGGTTGCTGATTTCCAGTTTTCGCGAGTCGATGCGTCTTTTGTGATCGTTGATTTCATCCTGCACGGCTCGTTGACGGCCCTGCAGGATGACCTCTGGGGTTTCCAGCGCCTCTTCGAAGGGAGCAAGGTCACCCTGAATGCTCTCCATTTCGAGGGTCAGTGTGTCGCGGCGGTCTTTCAGTTCTTGGATAGTGTTCATCTGTAGTGTCTCTGGATACTGCGGTTGATAATGATGGTTGTCGAACGGCTGGCGAGGCCGGTAATGAGCCGGCGCTACCTCGATCAGCAGGCATGCCGTCAGGCGGCCTTGGCCTCGTCCTCATCCGTTCCTGGAACGGTCTTCACCACATAGCAGCGTTGAGGCCCTAACCCGGGCAGGCGAATCAAGCTGTACGCCTTTCCGTCGGTTCCCGGCTCGAGTACACCTCGTTGCAGTAGCTCCTTGTTCACCGCACTGATGTTCATGCCCTTGAAGATCTCGGCCCTCCAGGCTTCCGGCAGCACGTAGTAGGTGTTGGTGGTGTGCAGGGCATCGCCCATCCCGTGTTCCATCGTCTTGCGAAAGCCCAACCGATCAATCGTGCGTGGACCGTGTTCATCGATCTTGGCGGCGGCAGATTCCCAGCGGGTAAATCGGCTTTCTCCAAACCGCTCGATGACCTGTCTCAGCCGCGCCAAAATCGCATCGCCCTCGAAGTTTCCGGCGCCGCCGCGTTCGGCTAGCCATGCATGCAGGCAAACCCGTGCAGCCGTCGTGGCCGTACCATCAGGCCAACCGGTGACGCCGAAGGCGGTGGCCAACTCTCCGGCCGCTGCTGCGAGGCCAAAGCGAAGGGCGGCACGTTGCGCCTGACCACTGGCCGACGCGGGCAGGTTTTGGGTGATGAACTGTTCCACCGTTCGGCGAACGATCACCGACCACCTGAGCATTTCTCCAGGCGCGCACAGTGCGTGCAGGAAGGCGGTGAGGGGTGTGCCGTAGTATTTGGCTACACGGGCCTTGAGCGCATCGGAGAGGGCAGCAGCATCCTCAAAACCATTCAGCACATCGAACATGCCGAGGCCTTTGCTCGCATCCGCAGGCACCGCAAGCATGCGCACCTCCATGCCCGCTTTCAGCTCCTTGTTTGCATCCGCCATGTGCTGCGCCAATGTCTTCTCGCCGGTCGACAGAAACAGCAAGCGCCACTCCTGCACCTGTCGGCCCGCCTGTCCTCGATCATTCGCCCGGGCCTTACCGGTGCCGTTACCGAGCATGTAGACCGTCTCGCCGATAATGCGTGGATCGCACATGCCTATTTCATCCAGCACCAGAAGGCCGTCCGAATGTGCTGCGGCGATGGACTCCAGGGCGTTATCGGTCGAGCGCCATGAACGCACCAGGCGCGGCCCGCCATAAACCGAGGCTGCAACTTGTAGGTGGGTGGTCTTGCCACCGGAGCTGTCGCCGTAGAGGTGGAAACCGCCAGACTCATGCCCCAGCAGGTTCAGCAGGGGGCCTGCAAACGCCACAGAGACGACAAACGCCAAGCGGTGGTTGCCAACGCACAGTGCGCCGATTTGCTGCTGCCACTGCTCCAGAGAGCCCGCCTCGCTGATCGGTGGCAACTGCGCACCGGCCTCATAAAAATGCAGGTGCTCGGCGTGCGAGCCGATCTGTTGTTCGGGCAGAAGGAAGGCCTTGTCGTGCCAACCCAAGCGCGTTACCAAGCGTGCGCGCTGGGCGCTGTCGAAGCCGCCGAGATAACTCTGCAGATCATTGCGTGCGTTACGTCCAGATCGACTTCCTGCAAGGCGCAAACCCATATCTACCAGTGGACCGAGTACGTCCTTGCCGAAGTCGCCGGTCATGGTTCGGGCTGGAATGTTCCAACGTTTTTTAGCGCCGTCCGGGTCATCGAACTCAACCAACAAACCCCAGTTATGGCCCTTGTCGTCGCGAGTGCGAGCGATGATTTCGAGAGGCGAACAGACGGGGCGCGCCTCGCCATCATCGCCGGAATAAAACACCCCCTCAGGCGTCAGGCGAAAGCCGCCCGGCAATAGGTCATTTTTCGATTTCGCAGGGCGTTTGGCTGGTGCCTTAGCCTTCGGTTCTTGAGGCTCAGTGGGCTCAGCAACAGTGCCGAAAAACTCACCGCTGCGCACCAGCTCGGCGACGTGGGCAGCGGTCCAGCCTTTGGCTAATGCGTCTGCTGCATCGTCGCCGTCTGCCCATTTTCCACCCTTGATGAGCGTGGAGTTTCCGCCTTTGCTGCTGGGCTTGAGCTTGAACACATCGAGCGAGATTCGTTGCACCGAAGCGGCGCCCAGCTCAGTCACCTTGAGCTCAATGGCGTCCATGCAGGCCTTGCCGCTGGCATCGTTATCCGGCCACAGCACAACGCTTCGCCCTTTGAGTGGCGTCAGATCGGCCTTGTGCCAAGAGTTGGAGCCGTTCGGCCAGCAGGTGGCTACGTGGTCGGGCATGAGTTCAGCAGCGGCATCAGCGGCCTTTTCGCCTTCACACAACACCACAGGCGCGTCGGCCCGCTTTGCCAGCTCATCCAGGCGCAGCAATGGCCTTGGCTCCGGCAAGCCTTGCCAGCGCCATTGCGTGGCTTGCCCACTGGAGCGCTTGCACCAGGTCAACGGCGCAAAGACCTTTCGCGGCTTGCCGTCTTCATCGGAGCCCAGATCGAAGCGATACAGCGCCATGACCGGCTGGCCCTGAGCATCGCGATAGATCCACACCTTGGACGGAACACCATGTTGCCGGTGTTTGGTTGGGCACTTGTTCATGGCCTCGGCCGGGATTGGCTGAATTGCGATCCACTCTGGCGTTGCGGGCTTGGCCGGTGCGCTTTGGGTGATCGCAGAGCCAGCGGAAACACTGAGCAGATCCGCCAGCTTTTTGCATGCCTCAACGTCCGTGCCGCCGTCGATGTAGCGCACCAGGTCGATCAGGTCACCGCCCTTATCACCAGTGGCAAAATCCGCCCAGGTGCCTTTGCTTAAATTGACCTTGAGTGAGCCTGCACGTTTATCGGTGCGCGTGGGATTCGGTGCGGTGTATTCCTTGCCACCGTCTACGCGTTTGCCGTTCGGCAGCCAGTGAGCAAGTACGCGGTCGATGTCATTCAGGGCAGCGCTTTTTACGTCAGCAAAGCTGGGGCGTTTTGAGGTGTTGCCGGTGCGCTGAGTCATAGTGTGGTCCTCGACTCAAGCAACGCCTCGTTCACGTCGTCGATCAGCGCCTTAGCCGCCGAGGCCCAGCCAAGACCATTTGCCGTCTGGCTTTTTGTAGCGCAGCTCCCACGATTTTTGACCGTTAGGTTTTACCCGAAAGTACAGACCATTCCCGTCCTGCTCCCGATACGTAGCGTGCTCGGGCTCCAGGCCTGCGAGCGTGGTGTCTGCTAAGGGGCGACGTTTGATTTCAGAGCGCTTCACTTCCTGTATGCCTCCAGTTATAGGAATCTGAAAGCATACACGTGGGCATACACGGCGGGAAGTTATAGGGGTAGAC
>Ga0247742_10001808_pt1 | contig 14423 bp, 14 predicted proteins | sample UWRJL208509C2_FD_180944 | JGI IMG/M metagenome (GOLD analysis project Ga0247742, IMG submission 180944) | Plant litter microbial communities from Arlington Agricultural Research Station in Wisconsin, United States - UWRJ-L208-509C-2 | ecosystem: Environmental > Terrestrial > Plant litter >...
GTGGGCTCCGTCAGTCGGGCGACATCGTCAACCCATCGATTCAATGTTTCCAGGGAACTTCCGTACGAACGCATCCGTTGTGGTCTCCAGTTAAACGCTGTGGAGACAGTAGTTTGCGAGCGTTGGTATTGGCAAGGCACGGCGCAGCAAAATGCGACGCACCGTTCAGCTCACGCGTTCGGTTTGGCCGGTGTCAGCGTAAAGATCACGTGCTCGACATAGGCGTCGAACTCGTCGTGGCTCAGGCGCGGCAGGCCGAGGGTGAAGTTCAGCTGCAGGAAGCCGACATAGGCTGCATAGGTGAGGCGTGCGCGATGCAGGGCGACCACCGGTTCGAGGCCGGCTTCCTGGTACATCGTGGTGAGGAACTCGATACGGCGTTGCGATACGCGCGCCATGACCGGTACAACCTGCGGGTGGTCGAGCGCCTTGAGCAGGGCGGCATAGACACGATGCGCCTGCAGCTCGTGGGCGACGCGACGGAACAGTTCCGGTAAACGCTTACGCGGATCGGCGATGCGCTCGATCTCGCCGAGGACCTCGCGTTCGCCGTATTCTTCCCAACGCTCCAGCGAGGCCTGGAGCAGGGCTTCGCGCGTACGGAAGTGCCAGTAGAAGCTGCCTTTGGTCACGCCCAGACGGCGGGCGAGCGCCTCCACGGCAAGGGCGCCGACGCCTTGTTCGGCGATAAGGGCTAGGGCGCCGTCTTCCCAGTCTTCTGCGGAGAGGCGGACTCGTTCATTCTTGGCACCGTCGGTCATCGACGCATGGTAGCCGAGACGCCGCCGTTTGCAATCCGGCAGGCGTCTGGCGTGTTGCATAAGACCTTGACTTGGTTGCCATTGCGTGACCGTACGCTAGCGTATTGACGCCTCTCCCCGGGACCTACATACTCGTCCGTATGGTTGCCCATCCCACGCCCCTGTCCTCCGCTACCTCGAGCCTGGTCTCGATGGACGGTGTCGCCCTCGCCAGGCAGCGTTGGCCCGGCGTGCGCTCGCCTGCGCTGGTCTTCGCTCACGGCTTCGGTCAGACGCGTCATGCCTGGAACGGCGCGGCGCGGACGCTGGCCGAACAGGGCTACGACGCCACCACCTTCGATGCCCGCGGCCACGGCGAAAGCGAACGCGTGCCACGCGGCGAGTACCACATGGAGCAGTTCGTCCACGATCTGCTCGCGATATCGGCCGAAGCCAGCTCTCCCGATGGCCGGCCGCCAGTATTGGTCGGCGCCTCGATGGGCGGACTGCTCGGCCTGATGGCGGCCGGTGAAGCGGGGCAGGGCCGCCCACCCTTCTCGGCACTGATCCTGGTCGACATCACCCCGCGCTGGGAAACTGCCGGGGTCGAACGTATTCTCGGTTTCATGCGCGCGCACCCGGACGGTTTCGCGAGTTATGAGGAGGCGGCCTCGGCGATCGAGGCGTACCTGCCGCACCGCCGTGAGCGCAAATCCGAAGCTCAGCTCAAGCCCCTGTTGCGTCAGGACGACCAGGGCCGCCTGCGCTGGCACTGGGATCCCGCCCTGCTCGACGGCGGACTCGTCCAGGAAAGCGAGCGTTACCAGCCGCGCCTGTTCGAGGCCGCCGCGCGGGTTCAGGTACCGGTGCTGCTCCTTTCCGGCAGCCGCAGCGACGTCGTCTCCAGCCAGACCGTCGAAGAGTTCCTACGTCTCGTACCGCACGCGCGCCACGTTTCGCTTGCCGATGCCACACACATGGTGGCCGGTGATGCGAACGACGCGTTTACCCGCGAGATCTCCCAGTTCATGCAATCGCTCCCGAGGTAATACCGATGTCTGCAATCCTGGTTGTGCTGGCGGCACTCATTGCCTCTGGTGCCTGTGCTTACCACCGCACGTCGCTACGCACGTGGGCTATCGCCACGGCGGTCACGACCCTCGTCGTCGGCCTGCTCGCGCGTGCGCCGATCACGACGGTCGTCGTGCTGATCCTGCTGGCACTGGTCGCCGCGCCCTTGCTGATGGTCGACTTCCGCCGGAAGAAGATCAGCGCACCGCTGCTGTCGATTTTCGCCAAGGTGACGCCGAAGCTGTCCGAAACCGAGCAGACCGCCCTCGAGGCCGGCACCGTCGGCTTCGAAGGCCAGCTGTTCTCGGGCAAGCCGGACTGGTCTGAATTGCTGCGTCAGCCGAAGCCGGAACTTTCGGTGGAAGAGCAGGCCTTCCTCGATGGTCCCGTCGAAGAACTCTGCGGCATGATCGACGACTGGCAGATCACCCACGAGCTGGCCGACCTCCCGCCGAACGTCTGGGAGTTCATCAAGAAGAACAAGTTCTTCGGCATGATCATCCCGAAGACCTACGGTGGCCTCGGCTTCTCGGCCCTTGCCCATTCGGCCGTGCTGCAGAAACTCTCGAGCATGTCGCAGACCGTCGCCTCCACGGTCGCCGTGCCGAACTCGCTCGGACCAGGCGAGCTGCTCATGCACTACGGCAGCGACGAGCAGAAGAACCACTTCCTGCCGCGCCTGGCCGACGGCCGTGAAATCCCGTGCTTCGCGCTGACCGGCCCCTACGCCGGCTCGGATGCCACCTCGATTCCCGACTTCGGCATCGTCACCAAGGGCATGTGGAACGGCGAAGAAACCGTCGGTATCCGCCTGACCTTCGACAAGCGCTACATCACGCTGGCGCCGGTCGCGACCATCGTCGGCCTCGCGTTCCGCATGTACGACCCGGACAAGCTGCTGGGCGAGAAGGAAGACCTGGGCATCACGCTGGCGCTGCTGCCGCGCGAAACCCCGGGGATGGAAATCGGTCGTCGTCACTTCCCGCTGAACACCCCGTTCCAGAACGGTCCGGTGCACGCGAAGGACATGTTCGTGCCGCTGTCCGTGCTGATCGGCGGTCCGCACATGGCTGGCCAGGGCTGGCGCATGCTGGTCGAGTGCCTGTCGGTCGGTCGCGCCATCTCGCTGCCGTCCAACGCCACGGGCGCGTCGCGCATGGCGGTCTCGGCGACGGGTTCGTACGCTCGCATGCGCAAGCAGTTCGGTCTCGCCATCGGTCGTTTCGAAGGCGTGGAGGAAGCGTTGGCCCGCATCGGCGGCCTGACCTACGCCATGCAGGCGCTGTCGCGTGCCACCGCCGCCGCCGTGGATCGCGGTGAGAAGCCGGCCGTGCCGTCGGCGATCGCTAAGTACCACGCCACCGAATGGTGCCGCCAGATCGCGTCGGACGCGATGGACGTGCACGGCGGCAAGGGCGTCATCCTCGGCCCCAAGAACTATATGGGCCGCGGCTGGCAGTCCGTGCCGATCGCCATCACGGTGGAAGGCGCGAACATCATGACGCGCAGCCTGATGATCTTCGGCCAGGGTGCGATCCGCTGCCATCCTTATGTGCTGAAGGAAATGCAGGCACTCGGTATCGCCGATTACCGCGAGCGCCTGAAGACCTTCGACAAGGCGCTGTTCGGTCACATCGGCTTCGGCTTCTCCAACGCCGTGCGTAGCTTCGTCCTCGGCCTGACGGCGGCGAAGATCGGCGAGACCGCCGGCGACGCCTACACGCGTCGCTACTACCGCAAGCTCAACCGCTACTCCGCGGCGCTGGCACTGTGTGCCGACGTAGCCATGGGTGTGCTCGGTGGCAAGCTGAAGTTCAAGGAAAAGCTCTCGGCCCGCCTGGGCGACGTGCTCTCCTACCTGTACATCGCCAGCGCGATGCTCAAGCGCTACGAAGACACCGGCCGTCCGGAAGCGGATCGTCCGCTGCTGGCCTGGGCCTTCCACCAGTGCGTGTGGAACATGCAGATGGCGCTCGACGGCGTGATCCGCAACTTCCCGGTTCGTCCGGTGGCCTGGGTGCTGCGCGCCCTGGTCTTCCCGTTCGGCCGCCGCGAAGTGCCGCCGTCGGATCGTCTGGGCCGTCGCGTCGCCGCGCTGATCACCGCCCCGAGCGAAGCTCGCGATCGCCTGACCACCTGGACCTACCTCACTCCGACCGCGAACAACACGGTAGGTCGCATGAATGCGCTCCTGCCCGACGTGATCGCCGCCGAGCCGGTGGAGCGCAAGTTCCTCAAGGCGTTCAAGGGTGGCCAGCTGAAGTCCCACACGTACAACGAGCAGCTCGCCGAAGCCGAGAAGCTCGGCGCCATCACCACCGCCGAGCGCGACCTGCTCCAGCGCGTGCGTGACGGCGTCGCCGAGTTCATTTCGGTGGACGACTTCGACAGCGAAGAGCTGCAGGCTGGCGTGAAGCGCAATGCGGACGATATGAAGAAAGTGCGCGCCGCGTAAGTCTGTGGGAGCCGATTCATCGGCGAAAAAGGCCGCGAGCAATCGCGGCCTTTTTTTGTACCTCAGACCAGCTCGTGTGGGAGCACAAGTGAGCAGGTTTACGCGCAGTTGTCCTGAAGAGAGACAACCTCCAGCAACCGCGCCTCCACCTCATCTCGCGAATGCGCACGGAACAACCGCGGCGCCGCACGACGAAGTGCCTTGCAGTCCAGCGTGGTAAGGCGGTCGCGCACCTGGAGCAGCTGCCCCGGGTGCATGCTGAATTCTTCCAGGCCCATGGCCAGGAGCAACGCCGTGAACTGCGTATCGCCAGCGATTTCGCCGCAAAGGCTCACCGGTTTCTTCACCCGGCGCGCACTCGCGATCACATGCGCGATCAACCGCAGGAAGGCTGGCTGCAGCGGATCGTAGATGCCTTCCAGCGCGTCGTTGTTACGGTCGGCGGCGAGCACATACTGGGCAAGGTCGTTCGTACCGATGGCGAGGAAGTCAGCCTTCTCGAGAATCGACGTGACCCCGATCGCCGCGGCCGGCACTTCGATCATCGCGCCGACATCCAGCCGCTCCGGCAACTCCTGCCCCTCGCGAGCAAGATCCTCACGTGCCTTCTTGATCAGCCGCCGCACGTCGGTCATCTCACCCAGGTGGGTGATCATCGGGACGAGAATGCGCACCGGGCCATAGCAGGCCGCACGCAGGATCGCGCGCAACTGCACGCTAAAGATGTCGGGGTAGCGCAGCGACAGACGGATACCGCGCACACCCAACGCAGGATTCTCTTCCCCGCGAATGGCGAGGCCCGCCGCGTCGGCCTTATCGGCGCCGAGGTCGAGGGTGCGGATGGTGACGGGCAAGCCGCCCATGCCGAGGACGACATCGCGGTAGGCGATGAACTGCTCTTCTTCCGAGGGCAGGCCACGCTGGCGCAGGAACAGGAATTCGGAGCGATACAGGCCAACGCCGTCGGCGCCGCGGGCGCGGGCCAGCGTGATGTCGCCGATCAGCTCGGCATTGGCGTAGAGGCGCACGTGGGCGCCATCTTTCGTCAGTGTGGGTGCCGAGGCGAGAGCAGCCAGGCGACGGCCTTCCGCGGCAGCCTGGCGCTGCCACTGGCGATAGCGGGCGAGGTCCTGTGCGGTCGGATGCACGATGACTTCGCCGTGCTCGGCATCGATCAGGACGAGGTCGTCGTCGTTGATCGTGGCGAGTGCGTCCTTGGTGCCGACCAGCATCGGCAGGTTGAAGCTGCGCGCGAGGATGGCGCTGTGCGAGTAGATGCTGCCCGCACTGGCGATGACGCCGAGCATGCCCTGGCCGGCCATGCTGGCCATATCCGCCGGTGCAAGGGTGTCGCTGACCACGATCTCGCCCACTCGCGCGGCGAGCTTGCGCTCCTCGCGACTGGATTGCTGGAGGAGGGCCGACATGACGCGGCCGATGACCTGGTCGATGTCTTCGCCGCGACTCTTCAGGTACGGGTCGTTCATGGCGTCGAATACCGCGGCGAGGCGGTCGCGCTGCATCTTCAGCGCCGCGCTGGCGGTGTAGTGGCCAACGGAAACGAGTTCGTCGAGGCCGCGCAGCAGTTCCTCGTCGTCCAGGAGCAGGCTGTGGGCGTCGATGAAGTCGCCCACCTCGCGCGCCAGAGCGCCGTGCAGTTTGCCGCGCAGTTCACGGAGTTCCGTGCGGGCGCTGTCGACGGCCTTGTGCAGTCGCTCGATCTCGGGCGCGATTTCCGCGTCCTCGAGCATGCGCGTGTCGACCGCATAGATACTCGGCTGGACCAGGCGTGCGCGACCCAGGGCCATGCCCCGGGCGGCTTGCGTGCCGGTCAGCACGACTCTCATCGGTCAGGCGCCCTCGTCGAACTTGCGGTCGAACAACGCGACCACCGCTTCCAGGGCGGCTGCCTCGTCTTCGCCGTCGGCGCGCACGCTCAGGGCGGTGCCCATGCCGGCGGCCAGCATCATCACGCCCATGATGCTCTGGGCATTCACTTCGCGACCCTTGCTGATGACCCAGACGGTCGATTTGAAGCTGGAAACCAGCTGGACGAGTTTGGCGGAGGCGCGTGCGTGCAGGCCCAGCCGGTTGGATACCACGATGTCTCGTTCAAGCATGGTCGATGAAAATCCCTCCGCGACCGCCACTGGCCGCGATCTCGGTCAGTTCGGTGAGCGATTTATCCGAGTAGTTGAGCACGCGCAGCAGCATCGGCAGGTTCAGCCCCGAAACGCAGCGCAGGTGTACGCCTAGTTCGCTCAGGGAAAGGCCGATGTTGCACGGCGTCGCGCCATAAAGGTCGGCGAGGACGAGTACGCCGTCACCGTGGTCGAGGTCACGGGCATGCTTGGCCGTGAGCGTGCGCATGACGTCGGGGTCCGCGCTGGGCGGCACTTCCACGGCGTCTACGTCCATCGGCAGCTTGGGCATGACGTGGCGTGCGGCCGAAATCAGCGCTTTGCCGACCGCTTCGTGGGTCATGAGGAGGACGCCGACGCTCATCGCCCGGACTCTCGGTATGGCTTGGGCTGGGTCATGACGTTATTCGAGCTCACGATGAAATGTCAGTACGTTGCCGCGTTCCGAGCGGAAATGCTGGGCCAGCTTCTCGACGAGGTAGACCGAGCGATGGCGCCCGCCCGTACAGCCGATCGAAACGGTGACGTAGCTGCGATCCTCACCCTCGAAGCGTGGCAACCACGTTTCGAGCCAGCGAGTCACGTCGGCATAGTATTCGCCTACCAGGGGGTTCGCGTCGAGGAATTCCCTGACCGGCTGGTCCTTACCCGAGAACGGGCGCAGGCGGGGATCCCAATGCGGGTTGGGCAGGCAGCGGGCGTCGAAGACGAAATCGGCGTCAGATGGCAGCCCACGGCGATAGGCGAACGACTCGAACAGCAGGGTCGTGCCGTCCGAGGCAGCCGCGTAGCCGGTGGCGAACAGGCGGCGCAGCTGGTGCACGTTGAGGTCGCTGGAGTCGATGACCTTTTCGGCGATCGAGATCAGCGGGCGGAGCAGCTTGCGTTCCTGGGCGATGGAATCGGCCAGCGAGAGCTTTTCCGCGGCCAGCGGATGACGCCGGCGGGTCTCCGAGTACCGCTTGATCAGCACGTCGTCGCGGCTGTCGAGGAAGATCAGGTGCACGTGCACGCCGGCCGTGGACAGCTCGGACAGCACGTGCGGCATGCGCGAGAGGTCGACGCGGCGGTTGCGCACGTCCACACCCACGGCGATACGTCGGCGCGGCCCGTGCTCGCCCTGGCTCACCGCCGCCACCAGCTGCGGAATGAGTTCGGCCGGCATGTTGTCCACGCAATAGAACTCGAGGTCCTCCAGTGCGCGCAGGGCGACCGTCTTGCCGCCGCCGGACATGCCGGTGAGGACGATCAGGTGGATGGCATCGGGTTCGACGATCGGGCTCATGACTTCATCGATCACGGGGGTCACCAGGGTGGCAGCCGGCGCATCTGGTGCGCCTGACGGTCGATGAAGGTCTGCGCAGGGTCGATGCCCTTGCTCTTGAGCACGTGACTGCGCACGGCGGCCTCGACGAGAACCGCGAGGTTGCGGCCGGGCGCCACGGGAATGGTGATCTTCGGGACATCCACGTCGAGCACGTTGCGCCGGCTGACATCACCGGTGAGACGGGTCATCGCGTCGGTCTCCTCACCCACCAGCATGGGCTTGAGGTGGATGACCAGGCGCAGGTACTTCGAGGGCTTCACCGCGGTATGACCGAACATCTCACGAATGTTCAGCACGCCGAGGCCTCGCACTTCGAGCAGGTCCTGGAGCAGGTCCGGGCAGGCGCCGTCGATCACGTCGGGCGCGATCAGGGTGAACTCGGTGGCGTCGTCGGCGACCAGGCGGTGACCGCGGCTGACCAGTTCCAGTGCCAGCTCGCTCTTGCCCGACCCGGGCTCGCCCGTGATCAGCACGCCGATCGAGAACACCTCGAGGAACACACCGTGCAGGGTGACCCGCGGCGCAAGCGTGCGCGCCAGGTGGTATTGCAGGTAGGTGAGCAGCTCATGGCCGCGGCGCGTGCTCTGCCACAGCGGGGTGTCGGTTTCCTCGGCCACTTCGCGCAGGTCCGAAGGGATGGCCTGGTCCTTGGTGACGATGAGCGCGGCAGGCTGATAGGCGGCGATCTTGTGGATCGCTTCCCAGCGCTGGCGCGGCTCCAGGCCGTCGAGGAAATTGAGCTCCTCGGTGCCGATGATCTGGATCTTGTTCGGGTAGATCACGTTCAGGTAACCGACCAGCGAAGGGCGGCGGCTCTGCTTGGCGTTGGGTTCGAGCACGCGCGACTCGCCGCGCATGCCTGCGGCCCAACGCAGCGCCATGCGCTCGTGTACTCCGTCGAAGAGTTGTCTGGCGGTCAGCCGGTCCACGCTGGATCCCTTGAAATGGCGAAGCCGGCGCGAGGGCGCCGGCTGGGGCTATTGTGCCATCAAGCGTGGATGGGGGTTCAGGGACTGGCGACGCGGGCGTCGCGGCCCTCGGTGTTGTGGTGATCCTTAAGCTTTTCCTTGTGCTTTTTCAGCTGGTCGGCGAGCTTGGCGATCATCGCGTCGATGGCTTTATGAAGGGCGTCAGGTTTCTTTTCATCTTCGAGGCTGGCTATGCCGTCTGCATGAAGACGGGCGCCGGCGCAATGCAGGGTGCCGCTGGCCTTATGCTCGTTCTTGTCGACGGAAAGAACCACGTCGAGGGCGGTGATGTTGTCGAAAAGGCGTTCGAAGCGGCCGATTTGCTGTTCCACGCGCTCGCGCAGGGCAGGGGTGGGATGGATGTGCTGGCCGCTGATCTGGATTTGCATGACGCCTCCTTCTTGCTGAGGGTGCCGCCTTGGCGGCGACGAGTGCGGAACGACGGCGTGCCGTTCCTCAAGCCTGAAATAATGTGACCGTGAGCCTCCGTGAGGGTTCCCCGCGCCTCAACTGGCGCGGACACGTTCGCTGGAACTGGGGATGCGCAGGGCTTCCCGGTACTTGGCCACGGTACGACGGGCCACCTGAATTCCGCGTCGATGGAGCTCCTCGGCCAGGGCCTGGTCCGACAGCGGGCGACGCGCGTCCTCGCCCGTGATGAGCTTGCGGAGCATGGCCTGGATGGCGGTGGCCGAGGCGCTGCCGCCGTCCTCCGTGGCCACGCCACTGGAGAAGAAGTGCTTCAGTTCGAAGGTACCGCGCGGCGTGTGCATGTACTTGCGCGTGGTCACCCTGGAAATGGTCGATTCGTGCATGCCGACCTCCTCGGCCACCTCGCGCAGCACCAGAGGATGCATCGCCTCCGGGCCGTAGTCGAGGAAGGCGCTCTGCCGGCGCACGATCACGTCGGCCACCTTGGTCAGGGTCTCGGCGCGGGACTGCAGACTCTTCAGCAACCAGCGGGCTTCCTGAAGCTGACCCTTCATCCAGGTGGCGTCGTCGCCGCGGGCTCGGGCGATGAGGTTGCAGTAATGCTGGTTGAGGCCCAGCCGGGGCTGGGCGTCGGGATTGAGGCTGACCTGCCAGCGGCCGTTTTCACGGCGTGCATAAACGTCGGGGGCGACATATTCGACCGGCGTGGCGTCGAGCGCCGAACCGGGACGCGGGTCCAGGCTGCGGATCAGGGCGGCTGCGGCGGCCACATCTTCTTCAGCCGCCTTGAGCCGGCGGGCGATCTTGGCGGCGTCGTTACGCGCCAGCAGCTCGAGCTCGTCGGTGACCACGCGGATGGCCAGGTCGCGGTGCGGGGTATCCAGCGAGAATTGTGACAACTGGCAGAGCAGGCAGTCGCGGAGGTCCAGGCTGGCAATGCCGGTGGGATCGAAGCGCTGCACGCGCTGGCGCACGCGTTCGATCTCCTCGGTGCTGGCGTACAGCTCGGCGGGCAGGGCGGCTTCGACCGCCTCGACACCGTCGCGAAGATAGCCGTCTTCGTCCAGCGCGTGGATGATCGCCGTGGCGATCGCGTGGTCGCGTGGTGAAAACTGGGAAAGGTTGAGCTGCCATTCCAGATGCTGCTGGAGGCTTTCCGGCGCGGCGTTCTGTGGTTCGAAGCCATCCTCGTCGCCACTACCGGACCGCGAAGGCGCTCCTGCGTAGTCGCCGGCCTCGCCTTGGAAGCGGTCGTCGTCCCACTCGGGGGCGAGTTCTTCCGAGGGCGTGACGGTGGATTCTTCTTCGGCCTTGGAGGTTTTGGCGGGAATCTCGTCGCGCGCCGGGAAGTCGGGGCCGTCGTAGTCGCCTTCTTCGGGCAGCTCGGCCTCGGCTTCGGCGTCCTCGGCGAACTCGAGCAACGGATTGCTTTCCGCGATCTGGCGGAGTTCTGCCTCGAGCTCCAGCTGCGACAACTGGAGCAGGCGGATGGCCTGCTGCAGTTGTGGCGTCAGCGTGAGCTGCTGATGCAGGCGAAACTGGAGTCCGGGTTTCATGCCTTCGATGCGTGAGGTGTCGAATCCATCGTAACCCCTTGCGACCTTTTCAAACCAGCATTCCGGCGAGCTATGCCCACCGGCCGAAATTGCAGTGTGTCAGATCCGGAATTCACGGCCCAGATATACCTCGCGCACCTTTTCGTCGGCGAGGATGTGCTGGGGCGTACCCCGGGAGAGGACTTCGCCGTCATTGAGGATATACGCGCGGTCGCAGATGCCAAGCGTCTCACGTACGTTGTGATCGGTGATCAGCACGCCGATGCCACGCTCTTTCAGATGACGGACGATGCGCTGGATCTCGCCGACCGAAATCGGATCGACACCGGCGAAGGGCTCGTCAAGGAGCATGTAGCGCGGGCGGGCGGCCAGCGCCCGGGCGATTTCCACGCGGCGACGCTCGCCGCCGGAGAGGCTGATGCCTTTCTGCTCGGCGATGTGGGCGATCTTCAACTCATCCAGCAGGCTTTCCAGTTCTTCTTCGCGCTGCCTGGTGGTCATGTTGTCGCGCAGTTCGAGCACGGCCAGGATGTTGTCCGACACGCTCAGGCGGCGGAACACCGAGGCTTCCTGGGGCAGGTAGCCGATGCCGAGCTTGGCGCGGGCGTGCATGGGCAAGCCGGTGATGTCCTGCTGGTCGAGCTTGATCGACCCGGCGTCGGCCTGGATCAGGCCGACCACCATATAGAAGCAGGTCGTCTTGCCGGCGCCATTGGGGCCGAGCAGTCCGACAACCTCGCCTTCGCGGATGGAAAAGGCGAAATCGCGGACTACCTGGCGCGCGCGAAAGCGCTTCTGCAGGCCTTGGGCTGAAAGCATCGGGTCAGGGCTTCTTCGGTTGGGGCGGCTTGGCGGCCGGCGGTGTCGCGGCGGCCGGGGCGGGCTTCGCCGGGGCCGCGCCCGGGGGCGGGTTCTTCGGCTGGAAGGTCATGTGGACGGGCTCCGGGCCATTGCTTTCACCCGTCATGGTGCTGTTCGTGGTGTTGTAGGTGATCTTGTCACCGTCGCTCTGGTTCAGCTTGCTCTTGTCCGCCGGGTTGGTCTGCTTGTCCACATGCGCGTTGCCGGTGAGCACGGCAATACCATTGCCACTGTTGGCGGCGTCGTCCGGCTTGTAGTCGATGTTGCTGGCGTGGCCACGCATCAACAGGTCCTGGTCGTCCATCTGTTCGACGCGGGCCGGGGTGCCGTCCACGATGACGCGGATGATCTGGTTGTCGGCGTCGAGATAGCCGGTGGCTTTGTCGCCGGTAATCTTCAGCGTGCCCTGCGTCAGCAGCACGTTGCCGGTCCAGATGACTTTGCCTGGCTGCGTGCTATTCGCCTGCTGTTGTGTGCCGTCGAACGACTTCGAGGTGACGTTGGTGGGCTGGCTACGATCCGACTGCTTGGCAACAGCGGGCACGCTCGTCACGAGCGCCACGCCGAGTACCGCGATGAGGGCCCTAGCGCTTGCGCGGCGGGTAGACGGTGTGGACTGCATCGAGGAGCTCCAAATGCTTGGTGTCGAGATTGGCGCGCATGCCAACGCCATCCATTGTAGAGGCTCCCTGAACGATCCGGGCCGCCTCCGCCGTCTCCAGACGGTTCTCCTTGGGCCAGGCCGTGACCTCGGAGGTATCGATGCTGGCCGGCGGCGTCTGCGCGAAGGCCACGCGGTCCATGTGGACCTTGCCTTGCAGCTTGAGCAGGCTGCCGTCCTTGTTTACCCAGCCGTACTGCGAATGTCCCTTCCAGGGTGGTGCGGTCAGGTCCTTGGTCGGCGGAAGGACGAAGTCCGGCGCATTGATGTACAGCGACTCGTCGCCCTCGCGGCGCTCCACGTGGGGTGCGATCAGCGTGAACGCCGGCTGGCCCAGGTCGTTGTACGAATCGAGAGTGAAGTTGGTCACCACGTAACCCGACCGCGGCGGGCCGACGAAGTCGTCCACCTTCGCATCCGGCGCGACCCAGTAATAGAGCAGCACGCTGGCACCGAGGGCGACAGCGAGCACGCTGGCGATCCCCGCGGCGCTGCGGTCCTTGAACAGCAGCATCAGGCTCACAGCCAGCGATCCCGCTCGGCTTCGGCCTTGCCCTGTACGGCGAGGATCAGGTCGGCCACCTCACGGGCGGCGCCATAACCGCCGGACAGGCGCGTGCGGACGTGCGCTCGCTCGGCCACCCAGGGATGGGCGTTGGCCACGGCCACCGCGAGTCCGGCGATGCCCATGGCCGCCAGGTCCGGGAGGTCGTCGCCGACGAAGGCGGACTGCTCGGGTGTCAGGCGCAGGGCGCTCAGCAGCTCCGTCAGGCAGGCTCGCTTGTCCTTCTGGCCCTGGTAGACATGCTGGATGCCGAGCTCTTCGGCGCGCAACGACACCGGGTGACTGATGCGGGCAGTGATGATCGCGACCTTGATGCCGTTTTCCTGCAGGCGCTTCAGGCCGAGCCCGTCGTGCACGTGGAAGACCTTGGTTTCGCGACCGTCTTCGGCGTACCACAGGCGGCCGTCGGTGAGCGTCCCGTCCACGTCGAACACGACCACGCGTATGTTGGCGGCGCGCTCGGCGACATCGGCGGAAATCTCGGTGTAATGCGTGTAGGCCATGGGCTTCTGGTTGGTAGCGTCAGACGACGCGGGCGCGGAGCAGGTCGTGAATGTTGAGCGCGCCGACCACACGCCCGTCGGCATCGGTGACCAGCAGCGCGTTGATCTGGTGCTTTTCCATCAGCTGCGCGGCTTCCACGGCGAGCTTGTCCGAGCCGATGGTCTTCGGTCCGCGGGTCATCAGCTCGGCGACGGTGGCGCCACGCAGGTCCACGCCTTCGTCGTCGAGGCAGCGACGAAGATCGCCGTCGGTGAACACGCCCAGGAGGCGTCCGTCGTCGTCGACCACGGCAGTCATGCCCAGATGCTTGCGGCTCATTTCGACGAGCGCTTCGCTGAGGGTGGCTCCCAGGTGCACCCGGGGGACATCGTCGCCCGAGTGCATGACGTCCGCGATGTGCAGGAGCAGGCGGCGGCCAAGGCTGCCGGCCGGATGCGAGCGCGCGAAGTCGTCCGGGGTGAAACCGCGGGCCTCGAGAAGCGCCACGGCGAGGGCATCGCCCATGACCAGCGCGGCGGTGGTGCTGGCGGTAGGCGCCAGGCCGTGCGGACAGGCTTCCGAGCTGACGTTGGCGTCGATGTTCACGTCGGCCTGCTTGGCCAGCGACGACTTCGGGTTGCCCGTGATGGAGATCAGCTGAATGCCCTGGCGCTTGATCGCCGGAATAATGAAGAGAAGTTCGTCGGTCTCGCCGGAGTAAGAGATTCCGAGCAGGATGTCGTCCGGCTGGATCATGCCCAGGTCGCCGTGGCTGGCCTCGCCCGGGTGGACGAAGAATGACGGCGTACCGGTGGAAGCCAGGGTGGCGGCGATCTTGCGGGCAATGTGGCCGCTCTTGCCCATGCCGGACACGACCACGCGGCCCTTGCAGGCCATGATCATCTGGCAGGCCTGCACGAAGGTGGCGTCGATCTTCTTTTCCAGCGCGCGAATGGCGGCCGCCTCGGTGACGATCACGGTGCGCGCGCTACGGACGACGATATCGGCATTCACGAGCGGGTGATCGACAGGCGGAGCGGTGCGGGCATTCATGCGGCCTCGGGGGTCCGGGTTGGGGCGTTTGACCCGGGATGTCCATTTCTGCGACACCGGATTTCCATTACCATTACATATTCTCATTTTATCGTCGCCGCCATCGAACG
>Ga0247742_10001809_pt1 | contig 14421 bp, 16 predicted proteins | sample UWRJL208509C2_FD_180944 | JGI IMG/M metagenome (GOLD analysis project Ga0247742, IMG submission 180944) | Plant litter microbial communities from Arlington Agricultural Research Station in Wisconsin, United States - UWRJ-L208-509C-2 | ecosystem: Environmental > Terrestrial > Plant litter >...
TTCGCATTGCTCTTCCCATAAGGGCATACATTCCGTTGGCGCGATTCGTATCCGAGCTAATGTTTACAAAGCCGGTGAGTCTGCCTGGTCTGCATTCAATTGCGTGTTGCAGTCAGCCACCTTCTTATCCTGGGTTCGCTGCCACGCTTCCTTAAGACAGTTGGCGGCCAGCTATAATTAAGTCCCGGAAGTTGGCAAAGTCCTCGCCATCGTAATTTGGGTATTCGTCCTTCGTCGGGTCATGGGTTATTCGTACCATCCCGAAAGCGCAGATAACAGTAGAGAATAGTAAGGAATGAAAAAATTGCTAGAGAGAGGGAAGAGACGGCCTCTGAGCGAGTGCCGTTCGCGAACGATGATGGAGGCACGGAAAGAGAAGAGAGACGTGCCACCGAGTCACCCGTCCAAAGACGACATTCTAACCTCACTCGCTTACTCGTCTCCGCATAGAATCACAAACCTCGTGAGCCTTTCTCTCACCCCAGAGCGTACACGGATCCGAGGGCGAATAGCCTGAGACGAGAAAGGAAGGGTCTCGCGCTGTGTCACATGTCACATGCGGCAGGTTCCTTTTTTTTTTTTTTTTTGAATTTTTTGTTTTACGGCCTTTTGCTTATTTCCGTGAACAAGCAAAATCGTTTTTCTGGGTCACGTGGAGGCGCCATCACCCAAACGTGGTGCTGCCGGTGTGCCGGACCCATCGTCGAGCACTGTTCCCCGACTGAGTCCTCCATATCGAGAAATTGGACTGTGCTCTCTCCAACCAATTTGCTACGGCAATGGTGTAATGTGATATAAATACAGGTGGTTTGCTCAACGGATAAATCTGAAGCCTGGTGGGGTCTACTGAACTGCACCGGAAACATCTGTCACTTAGTTAAAACTCAAATTCTGGGCATCTGCTTCCAGATCTTCAAATTTAGTCGAACGTTGAACATAGGACGGCATTTTGAGCGGAGTAGCTCAAGGTATGCACCAGCCGAGGTCTGTGGCCAGGTCGGCAGGTCGGCATCTCCTAATTTGGTGATAGGCGCCTCCACGTGACCTAGAAAAACGGTTTCGCTTGTTCACGGAATTATGCAAACGGCTGTAACGTGCTACAAGAGCATAATCTCGCCCCGTAACCAGCTATAAAGTATGTGGAACAGTTTTGACAAAAGCCTAATCCGATTTGTTGATCAATGCGGTTGTGACTCTATTGATCATTATTTAAGTGGACCTTTCTTGCAACCTGCGCCTTGCATCGATACAAGTCGACACACCTCTTGAAGTTCCGCCCTCTAGTTCAAGTGATCATGTCAACCCCAAAGATTGGAACGGGAATAGATGATTACCCCCAGGAAGAGGTCGACGCGATGATGGAATTCTACGATGGTCAACGATGTGTTATCACGACCACTGTGATGGCTATCGACTGGTGCCACATACTAGACGGCGCCATATCGTCTTCCAATCCACGCGTAAAATCTTGTTTCTTCCAGCTCAGCCAGCTCAGTGCTGACTGTACCAATTAGCTGGCAGACATGCTTCGGCGTAACCTACGTGAGGACAGACATCCAAAGCACGCTGCAGAAGTGCGAGAAAATTTGGTGCCGGGTACATCCCCTCTTTCTTTCTACATCGATTGATTTCTGACTAGATCCAGTTAAATGCGACCACCATGATAGTATGAATCATAATCCTGGCCGGACAACCCTCTTCCTTCATGAAGATGTTGTGGAGCGTACTCTCGCCTATGAGCGGGAGCTGCGGGAGTGGCGGATTGCGGAGATCAAGGCAGGAAGAACTGACCCTGGTAGACCCACGTACGATCAAGTGAGTGGTGGTCTTAAATTGCTGATATCATGTCTCATTAGTGCTTTAGGCGTTTGGCGGCGAGAAAGTAACAGAACATCGTTACTATTGTGAAAGCGTCTTTTATCCATTTGTCAGGGGCGATGAGAATGGGTTCATTGTATATTATAGTTGGGATTGTCCTGGCAGCGACAACCCAGCCAGTCAAAACAACTTCCCCATTGTCAAAACCATCCTTTCAGTGCCATTCTCCCTCATCCACAATCTTCCACGGTTGTGCGCAATTATGACATATACCCCTTTCCAACAACAACTTATCGTGAAGTCTTTGGAGATCATGTATCTGTGGTGGTGGGACCCATCTCTCGATGAGATTCGTGATCCAGAAGGATGTTGCCACAAATTGACGAAATGACGCTCGAGAACCATTACCCCACCCCGTTAATCATGAATCCCGCAAGCACACCACATTCTCAGCAACGCCAACTCTCGTCTCTCCTGCTGATTCCACCAACACTCGTGGCCACAGTCCCAACCAGGACAAATGCACCATCAAGCCTCACTTAAGCGCAAGCTGGCCTTATATGCCAACACACTTTGGCTGGTTCACAGACAGGGATGAAGGAGTCACGAACGAGGAAATGCCGTTTATTAACGATGGTGACATGGTTAGTGTCGTAGGTTCTCCAATACCTATTGGAACGTGGACTGACACGGAGGACTCGAAGGACGATGATGGTATGGTTGTCCAAAACGAGCCCCCTTTATCCTTGGATATTCTATCGTGGTCTCAGAATGTTGTCGATTCCAGACCAGAACCCCTCCCTTTTACACCCACTCCCTTCAAGAGAGGTGTCATTTCCAACATGAGTGCTAACGACATTCTCATGGTCAGAGGACTCATCAAACGTACATTCAGTTCATAGATTTGAGCTTATTCTCTCGACGTTAATCTTCTTACGTGTAGGGATGCTAATTATCTTCCACCCATAGTAGTAACTTATCCTTATCATTATCCTTATACTTTATGTACGAGTCGTGACGGTCATGAATAGACGAGTGCATCAGCGATATGATGAACCCTCATTGATGGCATTAACCAACACTTAAGACAGGTTCCTGGTGAAAGGTGAGGTCGCTTGTATAATGTGCGATTCTGTTGGAATCCTGGTGGGTTCTCCTCGAAGACACGTTTAGAGAATCATATACCAGTCGTTCATTTGGTATATGCCATTGACTGAGTCAATGATGCAACGAGCAAAGTTCAAGAGCAGGATGTGACCGAAAACGCTGTTGGTCGCTTGGGGGAGCTGCCTTTCGAAGGGCGAGGATGAGGTACTGATGAAATTTCGAAAAGTATGAAGCAAGTGAGAAATTGGCTTTGAACTAGACTTGTGACCAGCCGGACGAACGACGACGTTGCACGTCTCACAGTGGGTCTAGCTTTGAGCTTCTGGAACTTGAAAGTGAGTGCAAACCACTCTCAGATATGATTGTTCATTGGATTTTACACTTCACGGTCTTGAAATTTTAAGACCTATACTGCGATTTGTAGTAGATTTAAAAAAATTCGGTTTCGGAAGTCGTTCTCGATAGACGGAAATTATCACACCCTCAATTTCACCGGAACTCAATAGGCATACATGCCATCTGTCACGGGAAACAAGCAATATATTCATCTAAATGAACTAAGAGCGTCTCGACCATGGGTTTACTACATTTCTTGAGAGAGAAAAGAGAAGGGAAGGGAAGAAAGCAATTCGAGAGCATCGACGAAGCAAGGTGAATATCAAATAGCAATCAACAGCAAATTGAGACCAGAGAAACACGAGCGATGGGCATGAGACGAGACAGGGCGGTTCGTCAGTGCAAATCAGACTGAGGGGAAACCTTCGAGGAAGAATCCGGGGAGTTCCAAGCGAGCCAGAGAAATCGACGGCTCAGGCGCCGCGTGTAACCAGATCGAATCATCCAGGTCGAGAATAGTGACATAATGAGAGCACTGGGTTATCCAAAGCCATGGAATGGGGCGAAGTCGTATGGTAGAGCAGTCGTGAGATCCTGTAGAGAGGAAGAAGTGCCGGGGGAAAACACGGTAGTCGGCCCAGAGAGAAGCGGGTGAGCAGGAGTGTCCAAGCAGGCAGGGGCGAGCCAGTTCGTAGGCGACGAAACTCGTATGCGGCCAGAGTCCACGATATACAGATAGTAGTCGATGACGGGCGAGCGACAGTGATCCAGAGGATTTGAAGAGGGTGAGATTCCACATGAGTGCGTCCGCCTGACAGTGAAGTTGGAAAAGTGGTGGGGAACATAACATACACCAGCGCTAGTGTAAGCTATTTTCTCCTTCACTGGACCAAAAACAACACAAAGCCATGACGAACGAGGTAACGGCAGGGGTTGTGATACTACAAACTGTCAGCAACATTCAGATGCACATCAAACACGACATACCTTTCAAGGGGACGGAGGAGGAACCGAAGGGCATAATAACTTGTCGGATATCATGATATGTGTCGATAGTGAGCCAGCAGTGGAATCGATAATATAAGTGGGATAGGTGTGTAGTTCGAACACCTACAAAAGAAAGCTATTAGGGGAGCTGCGATCAAACGAAATTGAGTGCTTACCTCGCATGTGCAGTTTCCACTAACACGATTGCGTAGTGGGTGCACAACATATGTTGTTTGGGGTGGTAAGAGACAGGGTGATAGCGTGTTTGGAATAGAGAGTGTGTTGTTTTTTCGAAGTGGCATGTCAGGCGTTGAGTGGGCGGGAAGGTGGCGACATGGAGATGGTCGGTTGAGATGATGGCCGCCGACGGGCCTGTACAAGTACGCAATAGATCAATGATGTAGTGAGGAAGTGGATCCGGAATGGTCATGACTATGGCCAGACCGAGACACAAGGTGTGAAATCGGCTAATGCAAGATCGCCAGTAGATTCAAAGATGGTGAAATAGACGGTGTTGCTGGTGAAGGATACTGTTTGCAGCAATATGCGTCGGAAGATCATGCGCCAAATGGTATAGATGAGGGACTAGGAGTGTTTCGGTGATGGAGCAGAAAAATGGAAGTGTGCAAGTTCGAGATTGAGAGTTACAAATCGGGAAGTGAGATGGGAAGGATCTAGAGAAAGATGAGGTAGGAATATTCAGGAAAAGGAAAAGAGTCGGTCCGCAGGCAGGAGAGGGAGCTGTCCAGCAGTTTCGATGGTGATAATTTAAAGAGACTGGTTCAATATCGGGAGACAGAGATCGAGAGGAAGAACCCGAGAAATATGATGGAGAAACATGGGGAAATATTGAGGGAAAGAGTTGGTCCGTAGGCAGGAGAGGAAGCCGTCTAGCGACTTCGATGGCTATACATAAATATGGGACAGGAAAGAAACGTGCAGGAGTGAAATTGATGATGCAGTGAATTCGTAGATCTAAGAAGCACAAGGGCGTCGTCAGTGAGGAGAAGCCAAAGTACAAGTGAAGGCTTACGTAGGAAGATGCAAACGGCACAAAGACCCTGTGGGTCAATTCACCAAAATCCGAGTGTCAAAAATCGAGCAGTGCGCCTGAACAATGAAGGCTTATTGATTGGCTGAGGGGCAGGCTCGTCCTTACCAAATCGCCGCTTGGGAGTCAGAGGTAGTGCTCGCAAGATTTTCTTCTTTGGAGGTTTAGGAATGTTGCTGTGGCTGCGCCCCTTGACCTCGTCTGACCAGAGAGCGAGATGGTGCTGATGGATGGGTTTAGAGCGAAGGTCAAATGGGCGAGCTGGAGGGGCAAGACTGGGGCGAGGATCTGGGAGCCAGACTTCGTGTTTGATGTGTTCTCGGTTGACACCGCTAAGCACAACAGCGTCGGCGTGGATGTCGTCGTTCACGATCAGATCGCTGACCCGAAGCTGCTCCACCTTCACCTCTAACAGCAAGGCACAGGACTCGGGAGATGGGATAGGAAGGCTGTTGGCATTGATGGATGTGTCCACGGGCAATGGCAAGTATGGAGGAGGAGGAGAGGGTGTGGCACCACGCGAGAGTGGAGAGTCTTCATGGTCAACGACATTCACGTTGACCAAATCCCCAATTGGGATATCTGTAATAAGCGTCAGTCAACAGCAAGGATGGAAAGAATGAATGCTTACCAAGATGAGAACCATCTGTGTTTGCAAGGCAGAGAGGAGATACGCCTTCGTGACGAGAGAATGAATCTTCCAGACTCTTGATGAAGAAGTCTTGAAGGAGGTCAGGCGAAATATCCATGAAGTCCGGTTCGCAGCTGAGAGAGACAGTCGAACAAGCAGGCGAACTCGAGACGGATTGAGTAACACGGCCATGGACTGGGCAACGCGCTTCAAGACCTGGAGGAGCCAAGGGCGTGCTTGCTAGTAAAAGCACACTCTCGCACCTACGGCACAGGACTTGTTCCACCACCGGTCGCTGTTGCTCGACCGAGTGCTCCGTCTCGATAGGCACACCGAAAAAAACGATGTCGTCGTTTATTCTGAGCTGACGGAGTCCGCCAATGATGAGCTCGAGATCAAGGTCGAATGCGAGGTTGCACTTGTTGGTCTTTCCTCTGCATGCAGTGGACACCTCGTTGGTGGATCCAAGAATGACGGGGGCATCGCAGTCCATGCTACCGACCAAAGGTGAGGATATCTCGACATCCATGTTGTCGCATATGAAAGTGGAGACCTCATCGTGAGAGTTGGTGTGAGCCGAATTGGCCTCTGCATGGAGCACATCCGTGTCAGCCTTGATATGAGCGGGGCCTTGGATATTGGGCTGGTACACGACCTGGTGGTGGGCCGCGCCTTCCTGAGTAGCGAGGGTCGGGACTTGTGAAAGATCAACATCCGTGGTGCCCGAATGAAACTCAAATTGACCCTGGTATCTAGAATGAACTTGTTCTCCAGTGAGTGCGTCGTAGGGTCCCGTGTAGGTAGTGTTGATATCGAAGGCCATAACCATGGAATTGGGGGCTTCGGCGTACTCGTATGCTCCGTAGGGCTCGATGACCTGAACGGGTTCGTCAGTGTAGGCACATACGACTCCCTCGTCGCAGTAAGTCATGTAGGCGTCAGCCTCGTCGAAGTGCGGGTCGATCTCCATGAATTCGACGCCTTCAAAAGTCACCTGGAAATCGATAGGACTGAACATAAGTACATTCGTAGGCCGCCTATCGGCAGGAGTTGCATCCATGGCCTGGATGTCAATTGCCTCGTAGGTGGGTACGTCGACCTGGGTTTCCTCGTTTGTCATGACCATCTCGAAAATGTCAGAATCGGATAAGGATTGCTCTTGAGAAGAGTCGGCGGTGACTATTGCCTCGGGCTGAGCCTCCACCCAGGTTCCATGCTGGCCGACGTGCTGTACTCCTCCAATGGAAGGCTGTTCAGACAGCCAGACATACACCCCTGAGATGACACTGGTGAACGACTGGGCGTGAACTTGGATCTCATAGGCGGCCTCGCCGGGAACATGGTTGACCTTCATGACCTGTACGTTGGCCAAAAAGTCGTCTGCTGAGTGGAATCGATTATGGATTTCATCGTGGATGTTCACGAAGCTGTCCAAGAGGTCCATGACTGACTCAGCCGCGACTGAAGTTTCGAGGAGGATCTCCTCGGCGCCTTCGACGGTCTGTGAGCCCAAGATTTGGATATTGGAGATGTAGCCGTTGGCGGGAGGGGCTTGAACCTCAACTACAGCTTAGTGAACGTCGATTAGTTCAAGGCGGGTAGAGAAAGTTGACAGTGAACATACCAGAAGCGACATACTCGGCGTGGAGCTCTGAGAGGACACTATTAAGAAAGGTGGTGGCATGAGCTTCCGAAACAACCTGAACCTCAGCTTCGTCGTCGGAATCTGCAGGGCGAGTAAGTATTTGAGGATGAGGAGCAGTCAAGAAATTTACCTGGCGCGTCGAAGATTTCGTAGGCGAGCTGAGCAATCGCGGCGGCGGCGGCCTCGGCGTCACCTTCATCGCCATTGACAGACTCGAAGACCTCAGCGAGCTCATCGCCCTCCTGGGCGTGGTCGTTGTTTCCATGTGTCTCAAGGGTATTAACGTCCCGCTCGTCCTCTTTCTCGTCCTCAGAGTCGTCATCAAGGTCGATAACCAAAGGAGTGGTCGATACAAGGCCTGCAAATATAACCTGGTCCTCGTTGCCGTCAAAGGTGTCGGCGGAGCGGCGCATGCCTGATAAGCGAGGTTCGTCTACTCGCCCTTCGTGTTCACCATCTCGCTGTTCTTCATAGACGGCCTCCACAACAGCGACCTGACCGCCAGGGCCAGATTGCGCGTTGTTGTCGTTGGCGAGGCCGAAGCTGTTCATGAGTGCCGCCAAGTCGACGTCGGTTTGATAATGACGACCTTCGGCCTCAAACTCCTCGAAGGATTCGAGCTCGGAAGTGTCGATATGGCTGTCGTGTACGTTGGACATGTTTATGTTGAGCGAGTTGGATTTTGTTTCGGCGTGGTTTGGGAGGAAAGAAGATTGTTTGGGAAAGCACTTGGTTAGATCGCGTCGTTTTATACCAGAGGATTCGACGCGTCTGTTTGCTCTTGTGATCGTCTCCTCGATCACCTTGAGCCATATTTCCAGAAACACAGGCACGTAAGCAGCGCAGATATAGTGCACCGCAAGGAGCTGCCGTAACTTCGTCCAAATCCCCTTAGGCGTGACCTGCTCATTGTATGAGACTGACAAGGCATTTCAAGATGCTTCAACGCGTATATCCAGAAATTGGGATTTCACGTGAGCATAAACAGGTATGGCTTCTTGAACCAAGTTCCAAGCATATTCGTAATGAAAACAGACGACGAGCCATAGACGTATTGGTAGTAACTGGTCTGTGTTCCAAAGGTCTGTTTGAAAGCACAAGTGGGTTCGAATGTCTTATGAAGTTGGTAGGATAGCAAGACGCGGCCAGTCAGAGTGGTTCACGAGGAAGAGCGTGACGAAGAAACTTGAGAACATCATTGTTGATCAGATTCCCACGGGTGCCCATCAGGACAGTAAGCGCTCATGACGCTTCTGCCTGAGGTATGAGGAACCTGTCAACTTTGTTAAGTAAGATTCTGGAACTGCTGCGCGTTGGACGGTACCCTCTCACCTAATTGTTTCTCAGAACAATGTATGTTGCCTTTTGCCCCAGACTCTTTTTCACTCGGTCGGTATTGAAGGTCCGACCTCGACGACTCCGAGTCGGAGAACTGGATACTAGGGTTTCTTCTTCCATATGTTCAAGTCTTAATGAGCCTCATTGGCTTCCAGTTCCAATATTCGATGAGACCGGGAACAAGGTTAGTGCCAAAATCATAGCCGACATATTATTGTGGTCTAATTAAAGTAAAACCGCTGTGTGCCATAGCAAAACAGGTGAAGGATGTCAATAAAGAGGTAAAGACTCAGTCTATCTTTTATTTTATCCTGCCTCAATCTGAACGCCTAGATGGACATCCTCTTACGGATGACTCGCAAGGCATTGGAATTAGCTGGAAAGTCTGGTCTTGGGTTCTCGTTTGATACACTGAACGACCGTGATGAAGCACATCCATACAGGAGATGTGAAAAAAAAAACCCATGTACGTAGTCCATACATGTCTTTGAAGCTACTCTACTTACGGACACTGCATCATCTTATAGATCGGTCCTCATGAATCCTGGCCTCATTAGCCAATACCAGAACCACTAGAGATGCAGTACTGCCGCTCTCCGAGCCTATCAAAGGCATCTACGATCGAATAATGGATAGGATATCAATGCGATAGCGTTTATTCATCCAAGCAACGATGGACATGCATTGAATTAGATTGAATTCCAGACCGTAAATCCGAAACGCTAAGCGAGATATATTTAGAGGATCGGGTTCAGTGATGAAAGTCTGCAGGACTTTATCAATTAAGCACTAATTCTCTGATTCAAGAAGCCATTCTTTTCCTCCTCGAGTCTTTCCAAATTCTCGAGGAAAGCAGGTAATTTACTGCTCCCCCGACTCCTATGTTCCTCGAAGGTGGTCAACCGTGACTATCGCCTGGACAGATGCTCATCCATATTGAGCCAGTTGTTGATTAAAATCGATGCGCTGAGTTGGTTCTATAACAAATTTCGTGGTGACTCGCGAATGGTAGTGTAGTAAGTACTTACAGTGCATCAGTGGCCTTGTCCTTTTCTGGAGCTTATTTGTCCTTGCTGAACATTCACGCGCACGTGCACGCCTCCTTGTACGCTTAAACCTTCACGTTCACCTCGATTACAAATTCGAATGCTCTTGTCTTTGAATCCAAGTAAAGTCCTCTAAGGACAGAAATGCACCATAGTTCAACTTCAAGCTACATCACCCACATTCTTGACCCTCTGCATCATCTTGATTCTAATGGCCGAAACGCTGCTCGCCATCTTGCTGGTAACCACATCCGCGAAGGAATCGAATCTAGTCTTTCGATGGCCAGAGCTTCCAAAACCGTCCCCAAGGCTAGCTCGTGCCCGTCCCGATAGTTCTCTTTCGATATCTCAATTCGATAATCCATGGAGGGCATCCCACTCACAAGCTGAAGTCGAGGAGGCTCCAAATATACCTGCCCATGATTTTGGACGTGACCCAGATTATTGCTGGCAGCGTCCAAATGCATTGCTCAATAGGGCCATGGGCACCTCCTGTCAACTTCCCCTTCCGAGAGGCGCAACGCCCGCAGGACGATTCAATTACGCTGACCAGAGCCCCATGCCAGACGAATACGCACATGTGTTAGGGTATTCTGCAGAATTCCTTGCAAAGAATCTGTGTCCCCATCGATCAATGTGTCATCAAAAGTTTGAGCTGGTTGTTGATGATCTAGCGTTCATTGGTCACCCCGTATGCGTTGAGTCGGACGGCGCATGGAGGTTCAAGCCGGAGAAGCTTAAAGCTGGGTCAAGAGGTCGAGGGTCGAGGGATCCGCAAGAGTCTTTATCTCCTCGCACAGAGGAGCACCCATCGATGAGCCCTGAGGTGCCAGCCTCCGACGCGCCTGCAGCCTCGAAAAGCACCTGGCTTCACACATTCCACCTTGTTCTCGTTCTCGACCTCCCTGATCCTTCATCTGCGGCATCTGGGAATCTTTCAAAGTACTTCAACATCTTGTATGAGCAAATCGCATTCATTCTTACCGCTGTGCTATACCAAGAACAAGTTTTATCAAATTTCGTGGAGACGGAGTGCGATGCACTTATTCGACTCAAGGAGCGGTGTATTTCTAAAGGTAGGCGTTTGGTGTCTTTCGCATCTTCAGTGTTGACTCATCCTGCTACGTCCTTCTGTACTAGGTGAACCTTTTTCCACGTACACATCGCAAGCCTTTGAGGCATCTTCTATTGCCAAAGCAATGAAACTCATCTACGAAGCTATCAAATCATCCTCCGTGGCCTATGTTACTATCAACTACCTCCCTCTAGAGCTCCAGCTACCTCCTTATCTTGACTCTCTTCTTCACAGTCAAGACGAACAAGAACACGACGCTGTTCACCCACTTGACGACGACATGACTCTTAACTGGGGGCAAGACATGAGTCTGGGTTGGAAACTTCCTGCAGCCGCTCCATGGAAGACGCTTCTTTTGCTCGACATAGATAACGACATGGATCCCCATCAAATTCTGAAGGGTCCACACGATTCAAACGAGGATCGCACTCTCGTGGAAGAGTTGATTCGTTTCTTAGAAAATGCGTCGGTCAATCTCTCGTTCGTCCATTCAAACCCCCCTTCTACGGGCACGCATTAACGACATTGTTTTTAGTCTCGCTGAAATGGCAACCATCCTAGAATGGGATCTTGACACTAAGATATATCCAATCGTCAAGTGGCTTGTAATACACCGGAGGGCAAAGGTGATCGATGTGGTCCATGCAGGCTTAAAAACGGTCTTTGCCTTGCCACCAAAGTTCAGTGCACCGTGAGTGAATCAATTCTAGCTTTAATTTGCCCCATTCACTGGTAAGGATGCGTCGCATTCTATAGGTTGCCTCAATTGTCGAGAGAATTCCAAGAAGAATTTTCACATCCGTCCATTCCCCCTTTGGCCCGCATCCTCTCGACAATATCCATGTCCATGTCAAAACAAACAGACAACCACTTCTTTGCTTCGGTCATGAACTCAAAGAAGGAGCTTATACCCGTCTATCATGATGTAGTACTCTGGCTGCTCAAACGCGACCTTCTCATAACGCTCCATCTTCGCATTCGCGTAGTAGCCACTCGGGAACTCAAAATCCGAGTCAAGACAGCTAGGGACATGAAGTTAGGCCTCAAGAATGGAGTTTTGCGCCGACGATCGACGGCGGAAGAATACACCTTCGATGAAGAGTACCCGTCGACGGCATCAGAGAGGCAAACTTCATTTTTCCTCAAATCAAGTTCCAAAGCGGCCCAAAACTTCGCTCGAAGGATGTCATCATCTCACTCGAGGCAGAGCGAGATCAGCGAATTGAATTTCAACGAATATGCTGTAGACGATGACAGTGATTCACACAATGACTCTGAGCCTGATGCGGAGGATTCTGGATGGGACACCTCTGAGGATCCTTTATGCCCCAGCATGATTCCAGAGCCTGGTAAGGCGAAACCCACGCAACGTCGTTGGCTGTCTGCTATGTCAGAGGGAAAGGATCCCGTTATTGCAAGGCGATTTGATGCGTGCGTAGTCACCGAGACATATAAGTATGTTTATTGGACTAATGCTTATTCCCAACAGAATCAATCAGTACTTTGATGGAAAGAGATCCGACGACGAAATCCTCTTTCGAGCAGATATCACGCGAAAACAGCTTCGAGAGGTCCTTCATCATTATGAAGAATATGTGGGTGTCTCAAATCTACTTAGAAGATGAATTCAGAGCTAACTCGTTCCCATAATAGTTACAGACTTTTCTACATCCTGCATAATGGATTTCCGCGACTCTACCGCATCTCTCGTAATTTCTCAACAAACTCCCGTATGGCGCCTGCCTTTGAGAAGGGACATTGTGTCCTCTTTGAATGAGTTGCCCGGAACCGTGATGAAAGCCCTTTCGTGACCCGACCATTTATCGTTGTCTGCAAGACTCAGCAGAATTGGTAACCGAATTTACCTGTACGTATCACCAGAGACCACATTATGCCCCCGGTAGATTGGCCTTGGATTTTTCTGGCACAGAATAATGAAGTCGTAAACTTGCAACTTTCGTCAGCGAACGATAGCTTCTACCTGCGCTTCATAGATAGGAGTTTACAATTCGAAACACCGACAGACTTCCTCTTCGTATCACTATTATAACTGGGTAAAATAACCATGTCACCCCCTTTGATAATGTCGAGTGTATCTCTGACGACCTTGTTTGCTCATACTCTCTGTCATTCATTGCATATGCACTGAAACCATCTTCAACCCAATTTAGGCATACGCATCAGGATTTCCAAGGGAACTAATCCAGCTCATTTCATCTCACAGCACTTCCCCAGGTGCGTCCAAGCTAGAGCTCCTGGACGCGGTGAACTGGTAGGTTAGTAATAGTAAATAAGCGCCCGTTGCTTTAGCTGATTTCCGAGTCACCGCTTCCCCATTTGAGATTACCTACGACGCGTTTACGACACGATCAGGGCAGTGTACAAAAAATCGATCTATCGATCACAATTGTGCCTGGCTCAGACAGAGAAGAAATAGAAGTAACATAATGTCATATAGACGATGACTTTGTAAATATATGGTACATAAGATAGAATATACAAGCAAGAAAAGTTGACGAATCATTGTGGATGAATCCTTCAGCGATCCCTCTCCAATAGCGCGACGAGTTCTTCTAACTCGGTTTCTCTCCGTTTAAGCCTGCATCGCATAGTTAGATTCAACGCCTAGCGGTTCACAGGCTGCATACCTTTCAACCTCAGCTTCAAGATGCGTTATCTTCGTTGCCTTTGCGTCTCGGCTCTTCTCAGCTGCGATCTTCTTTCTCTCAAGCTTCCTGACGTATTCAGGAATGCCTCCAAAGGAGTGTAGCATGCTCTGAATAGAATCTGCGGTCAGTTCTTGCGCATCATGTTCCCCAATAGTGTCTTGCGAACTAGGAGGGGCTTCGATGGGGTGATACTGGTAAGTCATCAAATCAAAAGTAAGTAAGGGTGTAAATCAAGACATCAAATTACGTACGGATATGGAAGTTGCGGCATTCGTCTGCGCAGGTTTGAACTTGGGCCTTGGCACAGGGGATGGCGTCGGGGAGAGAGCTCGGAAGGATGATGAGGACTGGACTTGATAGTTCCTCTGAGGGGTCTGAGGACGTCGCGTATCCGATGTATCGGGACCGTATCTGGTCACCAAAGGGGGAGAGGAGGCTGCCGGCTGGTTCAGAGCCACCTGGATTTCCTGAGTTCGCGAGCGTTTCTCAGGAGAGGGGCCGGGAGCCGGGGTATCATCTTCCATGTCAGAGAAATGTCGCTTAACCGATCGCAAAGGGGTGGGAGTAACTGGAGGTACAGGTTGCCTCGCGGTAGATAGTCCTGGCTGGGCTGATTGGGGTGTTGGGGGTAAGCCTTGACCAGGCAGCGCTTCGTCGAGCCACACTTAAAAAACATGGGTTGTCAGTATAGATATTGATGCAAGTCTTTTTTTTTTTT
>Ga0247742_10001810_pt1 | contig 14418 bp, 10 predicted proteins | sample UWRJL208509C2_FD_180944 | JGI IMG/M metagenome (GOLD analysis project Ga0247742, IMG submission 180944) | Plant litter microbial communities from Arlington Agricultural Research Station in Wisconsin, United States - UWRJ-L208-509C-2 | ecosystem: Environmental > Terrestrial > Plant litter >...
GGGCATCTAAATCTTTCACCGGGGCGATGATCCCACCGCCTAACAAGACATACCCCCCGACCCATTATAGGCAGGTCAATGACTAAAACCACATGGGAGGTTGTCGGGGTATCGGTAGGAACCGACTCGGACATGGCCATAGGGTTCAAGCGCGTGGTGAATTAGATTGAGAGACAGTGAATACGGGATTTATATATCCCTCTGCAAAATAGAGATTTCATGAACAGTTAGGGCTACCTTAGACCTAGGACGTGTTAAATACAATTATACAGATAAGGTGCGGGTGGGCGGGTATCGAAAAACACCAATGTCCTCCGGCGACTATAGTTAGTCTCTTTTACAGACCTTATGATCAACAAATGACAGTCGATTGATGATAGACTATAGTAAGTATGTGCCGGAAAGAAACAGTCGCCTGGCGACAAATTGACTTTAAACCCGATTTATGACCACAGAACATATTTCGCAGATCAACTCCTCTGCGTCTCCTCCTTGCACCACGTAGTCACCACAAAGGCGCCATTCCGGTTTATGACGGAGAATCAACTTGCGAATGAAATTGCACATGAGCAGCACTCTGGTGAGCAGAATAAGAGATAGGAGACGAGCTTGAAAGTGCTTTATGACGCACTCACGTAAAAGCCACCCACGGCTCTGCTTCGACTAATTTGACCTCCTCCCGCCGACAGTCGTTTTTCGTGCAAACGTCATTTTCCAGCATAGCGTTTGTGTAAGTTCAACTTCACATCGGGTTTGCCAGGAGAGGAGAAGGGCGAGCGCTTTTGGGAAGGTGGAAGTAGAAATACGAGTGACAACAATGGTGCGCAAGTGACACTGATCGAGGTTTGAGAAATTTGAATCTCGAAGTCCGTCACAATCAATCAAGCATCTCCAGCAGTAAAACAGACGTTGAAGGCGGTGTCGCGATATGATAGCAAAGAGTTGAGGATCCTCGTACTTTTGAAGTGATGCCGAGGCCGCTACTTGTCGAGAGAGGCGTTGAATGTTTCTGTGGATGGACGCGTCGATGCGAACATGCTATGGTTATTGCCTGCATTAATTCCGCCGGAGAGTTTCACTCTTCATCCAGGAGAAGATTCCAAGACGACTCGTCGGATGAATCATATCACGAAGGAATTGGTGGTCGAGTCGATTTTGAGCAAGCTAGAGGAAGAAGCGCCTTGACTGCGAGTGTGTGAATGCGAAGGAGGGACCTCATGGATTCTGGCTTGTATTTGGGCCAAGGATGCGGACGTTGGTGTACCAGAGGCTGAAGCGCTGGTAATAGGACTTTGGCGTCGGAGATGGGGTTATAGATGCCCCTACTTCTGGTAGCGCCTCTCTCGCAAGTTGTCGACGAAATGATCCAGCGTCGTTGACGAATATGAATTCCTCCTTCCACTAGCGATGGTCGTCAGAGACGCCCTTCACTACAAACACCACAACCACCAGCCTGCATCCTGACCGCCCACACGGGCGCCTGACCTCCCGAGACATGAATCCAACGATAGAGGCCGGCAAATCCACTGTTGAAGCTCACTCCGATCGGCGGGTCTTGCCGGGAATCGGGTACGGTGCGTGGTGGTCTGTTGAATGTATACGATGTCGCTAAAGGCATATGGATGATTTCTGGTGCTCCTGGTGACGCCAGAAGCATATGCGGGGGAGAAAAGGTGGGCCACGATAGCCAGCGCGAAAGAGAGTGTTCATGTGAGGACGCCGTACCATGAACTGAGGGGGGATGCGCCGGAACTGGTCCAAAGGTGACCAGCTTAGGATAACGCTCCGAGGGATCGACCGAGTCGAGCCCAGTTTGAGAGAAAATCGGTCAAGTGCCTGATCTTGGCCCTTGGTCAGGAGAGATGCGAGTAGGATGGGCGTGTGCTACTGCATAGCAGGGAGGTGGAGAGATTGGCCGAGATTGGACGTTGGACTCTGGGTCAGCGGTATAAGGCGGGTGCGTGCTGTCGTTTGGGTTGCAAGTGTCGACAAGATGGCGGCGGTTTGAGTGCCCTTTCCAATTATGGAGCGATAGTGGCAAGAGAGGAGGTCGACTCAGTGGCTCGATTTCTGCAGATGGCTTCGAGCCTGGCCGTTGACGCCGATGAGTGGTCTGGCAGACGCAAACAGAAGAGAGAAGTTGGGGTGGAAAAGGGAGTGTTCAAAGTTTGCTTAGAGGTAGTTGGGCGAGGCGAGGCGCTGAGGAAGGATTGGCCGGTTGAGTGCCTTCGAGGAAGGTCGCCAAGGAATGACGCATTAATGAGGTGTGCCCGGGATGGTTCTTGGTTGAAATTATGATGTGACTACAGTGGCATTAGCGTACGCTTCTCGGTGAGACTCGTCAGTTTAACTAACCTGGCATTGAACAAAACTAAACCTTGAGCTCGGAGATGAAGCATTCGCAGACGATGCTGTTGGTGCCGGGATCAGACCTAAGGCTTGTTGGGGAGATGTGCAAACTTCCTGGAGCGAGACCGAATATCAGACACCAGATGTCAACTTCGAGCACGGTCATCGTGGCGACAGAGGAGGACATGATGCGTGCATAAAATTTCTGTAGTCCAAGAAGATGGGCTTGTGAGGTCCATATGCTCTGGACGCCGCGGCATAGGAACCAAGGAGAGAATAAGAAGGTCTGGTGAGCACAGGCGAACTCTAACTGGAGAACTCTCACGATCTTCTTTCCCACCCCTTTCTCTTCATTCTCAAGGCACCTTCACTCAAATCCCGTGCCTCAGACTTTTGATCATGTCGTCGGTGGTCGTGCAAATCTGTACATTTCGGAGAGGCGAGAATCCGATCAAGTGTATCGCGTCCTCACACTTTCGTCTTTTTCTGAGCACACAGTGCGCTGTATCGTTCATTGAACTTCATTCAGACCGTAAACGAGGATACCCTCAAGTACTGCGGAGAACTTGACCGATCTTGAATCACGTTAAGTATCTCATCGTGGGTGTGATAAAATAACTTAGGGCAGACACCTTTCACTGAGGTATCGGCGTTATATTGATTCCGGGTGTCAAGCTTTGCCATTCCGGGCGTTTGGAGTTGGCGCAGAACCGGAATTGAGATACTGCCTGGGGCCACATATGGAAAATCTGTCGATTTACGTCTAGAGACATACTAAAATTGCGACATAAACTTGATAAAGTTGTGTCGACGCATGGACAAAACTGTCAGGAATTCGGCGTTGTTGAAGTGCGGGGCGTCATATGCATGATTGTCTATAGAAACCTCCTGTTGATATTCCAGTGACAGATGAAAGGGAGTGGGAGTATCCGTACGCCAGCAATGGAAGCGCTGTTTTGAATTTAGATAATCGATCTTTCAGATAAACCATAGTGCGAAATATAAAGGGAGCTAATACCTCAAGTCTAAGTATCCAACCTTCCCCAAAGAAACTGCTACGAACACAAAATGTCAACACCCCTCAAGGATGGTATCTATGCCCTACATTACGTCCCACCAGGCGCGAAACTCCCATTCGCTGGTGGGGTATATGCGACTGGTGACCAGCCAAACCACCCAGTCCTAGCTCAGGCGCACAACCCCGCGGTTGTGAAGGGATTCCAGAAGGTGATCATTGCCCGCAGTCTATGTGTCGTCCACGAATTGGTTGCTTATCTCGCCTTCATATACAGTGGCACATCAAACCTGCACTAGGCTCGTCGCCTTCGGATGGAAAATACACTATCACTGCGCCTGGTCTTACCACTCCACCTGGAGCGGGAGGTCATGGACCCGTTGTTCCAGGCTTTGGATACGACAGGTTCGAAGGTGACCAGGCTATTTTATTGACGACCAGCTTGAAAGAATTCTACATTCAACCAGCTAATGACGGGAAGGACGGTGATATCACCTATGTGTTAGTATCGATCCGTTGAATTTATCTTATCAGTCAAGTTGACTGGATGTGTTCCCCCCATCAGAATTACAGTGCCTACCCCGCCTGGGTTCACTGGCGCTCAACCGTGTTTGGATGCTATCCACGGACATGTAAGTAGTTTACTTCCTCATAAAAGCTGATGAAGAGGGCCAGTACTGATCCTGAATAATAGGTGTCCATGAAATTCATCCCAGTTACGCAACATATGCCACCTCGTCCCACCTGGCAACTTCTTTATTACGGTACTCACGAACATTGAGTACTTGAGTATTGAGGAGTCCATTGAATTCATGTATACCGTCCGCAGAGTACTCTTCTTAGTCAAAAGTTCTTTACATCGATCGAGGTCAGGTGCAGTTATAAGGCAGAAAAATGAGAGGCCGCCAATTTAAAAAACTCTGGAGTTGGTTCCTGTCATCTTGTTTCGAAACCCAGAACGGTAGGCACTATGTGCATGCGCTCATGATTAGTATTCTAACCTAAGTTCTAAGATTCATACAATGTCGGTATTTCCCAACTTTTCTTGTGAGACTATCCGGGCTTTTCGGCTCGCTAATGATTCACCAGCTAAAGAGTACTGACTCGTTACTTTCATTACAGCCCTTTGCATAAGTTCGTGAAAGTCAAACATTTCCAAAATTTCTCACGTGATGATGTGCCTGAACCAAACAAAAGAGATCCTGCGCTCGCCGCTCGCTACTTTGGAGTCCCACCCCAGGTGAACGAGAGACTTACCCTGCCTTGCCTATGGCCGCGCATATCTTCGCTTTATTGTTCTACCCTCGCCTGAGAACACCAGAGGCCCGAACCATTATTCGCTACGTTGCTCTCAAGAAACTCATTCTTCAAACATAATGAAGCGCTCAACTGATGATGGGTCCGATATATCAACATCACGGACATCACAGTACCATTTCTGGGGCTCATTAAGGGAGAGGATTCTTTCCGGGAGTGTAGTGAGGAATAAAGTCGTCTTGTTCGACAGGATAGGCAGGTAATGAAACCTCCTTAAATTTAACTTCTCAGTGGTTGTTAATGAAATTATCAACCACGCGAGGAGCAGCGTGGAATCTCTTGTATCTCATCGATTATTTCCTAAGTATCTCAATACTTCCTTCCGGTTGAAGTCATCCGTAATCTGAGGCGGCAGTGCCGCGCCTTTGTTGGTTCAGGCACGTTGTCACGTGACAAAATCCAGAAATGTTCAACTTTCACGAACTTATGCAAAGGGCTAAAGACTTACGTTGATAAAAAAAGTGCGAATTACTATTGGCCTCGCCGGATGTTTATCACAATTCTGATCTGTCTACTGCGAGTAAGTAGCTTTCCAGGAGTTGCCGCGGTACCTCGAATTTCCCGTCCTTCAATTTCCCGTCCTTCTGGACTCCCTACATCTGAGATCTTCAACTTAAACTGTGGTCATGACTGGCATACACATACTATAGCCTGCGAACATCGACTTTGTGAGTGAAAAGAAGATGAGGGTCAGAATAAATTTACCGTAAGTCAGCGGTATACATATACTATAGATGCGAGATAAACGTTAGTTCTGTATACGTATGCCTAAAAGATTGCAACCAACCTGTCAACGCAAACTGTTGGTCCTGTGTAGGAGAACCCTCCGCCTAAATTCCAAGTGGCCATCTATCTCAGGGGACATTGGAGGATCACCACGACTAAAATCCTCACATTGTCCCCATAGCTGTCCTGGGTCTCCTGGTTTGGGTGTTTTACTCGGTGCCGATGTGGACGCCGATTCTGCAAATTGAATTTTTTATAAGGTCACGAATGAATGAATGGTGGGAATATACCCGTCTGTGCGCCAACGAGCGCAACAAGGATGCAAGTCATGATTATCATTGTAAGCTTGGAAGCGCTGTTCATGTTGGATAATAGAAGGCGGTGAGAATGGGTCGCATTTGATCAGTACGGAATGATATTTTATATTTGTGCGAGTCGGGGAGTCATGGGGTTATTCATTATGATACATGATGTAGCGAGACTCATGGTTGATGCGGCCATTATCCCGACATTTCGTACTGAAAATTCATCAAGGTCCTTCTCAAGCAAGCCGCGGGCGATGTGATAAAACGGGTTCCACAAGATGTTGGTATTAGTGTTATGAGTTTTGCCAGCTCGCTTAGAAATTAAATGTGATCTCGAACTTATCATAATTGTGTTTTTCAGAGAACTCGAGCTAGATAAAACATAGTAATGCATCTTCCGTGCCCTAATTCTATTGGTACGATCATCAGCTTGGCTCAACTGCTAGCTTCTTGAGAAAGCATCTACCGAAGCTGATCCGCAGGCGACACAGGCGGTTGAAAGATCATCCTTTGGGTCAACTCACCGTGACTATTCGCCTTTTGAAAAAGATCCATTAGTATCAAGCGTTTAGAACGTGGGTCATAGATAGGACACCATCCCTGTATCACCCGGGTCGGATATTTCTCAGATCGAAGCTCGAAGCCAATCGAGGTTTCGAACTAGGTGATGGTTTGCATACGGAACAAATTTTATGTCCCCACCCGATATCACGTGTATATATACTCTAAATAGCCATCTTCGTAGTTGCCGACACCATTAGTCACATGGTTCTGGAGACAGATTAGAAGAGGGCTAAACATGGACAAGTGGGTTTGGGTGAAAAAGCCGCCGTTGGTTGGCAACTTTTCAGGCGAGAAATATATTCCGAGATCTCTGGTCTGAGATGAGACGCCACTCCCAATATTTAGGCGTCATACGACGCGTGCGGTAAAGCCAGACCTGGTAGAGCCAAACACCCATAACCCTTTAGGAGTATGACAGAAAAAAGATAGTAGTGAAATCACTCAGCAGTGGTATGTGAGATTTGAAGAGTTGCATATATCTGTATCAGCAGTACACGAGCTAGGCTCCAGTGCGAATGGCAATGGCAGTACGAGAGTATAAAACTCCTGCGTACACCCATATCGGCAGTGCACGAGCTAGGCTCCAGTGCGAACGGCGACGGCAGCACGAGAGTGTGAACTCCTACGTGCATCCGTATCAGCAGTACACGAGCTAGGCTCCAGTGTAAACGGCGACGGCAGCACAAGAGTGTGAACTCCTGTATGCATCCGTATCGGCCATGCACGAGCTAGGCTCGAGTCCAAAACGGCGACGGCAGTACGAGAGAATGAAACTCCTGCGTACACCCGTATCAGCTATACACGAGCGTGAGCTCCAGTGTAATGGGCAACGGCAGCACGAGAGTATGGACTCCTGCGTGCATCCGTATCGGCAGAGCTAGGGTCCTGTTGGGGTCAGCGGGTTAGTAGGTTAGTAAATCAGTATGTCAGTTGTTCTTGTGGAGTTTTGAAGACGATGACGCATCCGGTCCCGGATCCCCATAATCCCTGTCGCCGAATCGAGAAGGCTATGGCAATACGAGAGGATTGACTCCAGCGCAATCGGCATGGCGTTACGCGAGCGTAGACTCCAACGTTTTATCCGTGTTAGCAACGAAAAACGTGCGTGATTGAGGGACTGCTTGTGCATGCATTTGCGTCGACAATGCGAGAGCATGGGCTCCAGCATAGTTTGATAGCGGCCATAGCGGTAGTGCGCGAGCATGAGCTCCAGCGCAGTTGGAAGCGGCAGTGGCGGTCTCCGAGCAAAACAGTTTGGGCGCAAATGTTGGTAGTTTTCAGCGCACAGCCTCATATTGGGGGGGTGGAAATTGTCGGAGGTCATCTGGGAGTAGATTCTATCCTGGCAGGGAAAATAAAAATGTCAGTGGCTCTAAAACTGAGATTGAGAGAGGGAAACGCATCCGAGACTGTCACCGGATACCCCAAATCCCAGTCACCGAACTCCAATCTCATCCTCGTTGCCCGTATCACCACCACACGTTATCCAATATTACACCTGGTGCCACAAAATAAAACTTGAGGGCCTGGCCGAAAGGAAAACGGCTGAGAGGAGGGAATTGGCGGAACGATTGTCGTGGAGGAAAAGGAAAGAGGATTGGTCACCGTTTGTGACAAGTCGGTTCTGTTACACGAAGACTTCGTTCTTTCCTCCTTCCCTCGGACTACGTCCTCCTCCATCATCAGAGCACCATCTGTGAGGGCTGGATCGAGGGGCTGTTAGGGCTGTCGAGCACGAAGTTCTATTTTTAGATTCTATTGCGCGCTTAGCTTTCGAGTGATCTAGGAAGACACGTAACCCACAACGCCAAATAAAACGTACCCGTTGATTAATATTGCACGCTGATTATTCGTCTAATAACCTTTAGCCCATGTCACGCCCTACTTCCACGTCTAAAAAGCAATAAACATCATTCACAACTCACGAAGGCGAGGTGTTCCGATATTGTAAGAACTGATGTGTGCGATTTGCCGAGTTTGTCGATGTCGATGTCGATTTCGAAAGATGGAAATACACTAGAGAATTCCAAGAGTAGCTTAGAGTGCGCGAGGATTGCGTATTCAAAGTACTCGTATTCAAAAATGCTCAAGTTCTACCTACGAAACTATAATCTACTTATACTGCATAATGAAATTAAATGAAGTAAGCTACTAACTAACTAATAAGGTGCGTATGAGACTTACCACTCGTTAATATCGCCTCGAGGCTGCAACGAGGCAATATGATGCTCAAAAGTGAGTGGCGACGTCACGAATAAGCCATGAGCGGTAAACATGCGTGATATTGTAAAATCATGAAAGCTAGACATGAGGCTCGGACCGGTACCTTACATGACGACCCCTTCCATATCTCAAATAAGACATCTCATCCAACCTCTTCAGAACGCGAAATATTGTATATTCTGTCTATTTCCAGTCGTAATGGCCTTGGAGAATTGCAGGGGTCTTCAGTCGTGTTAATTGGTCCTTTTTGCGGAAAGAGCTGCTACATAAAGCAACTCTCATCAATTGACCTTTAACGCAACACGCTATAACTACCAGCTCGCCCATACTCGCTTCGAGGGTCATTGTAGTTGCACTCAATATTTCAGCATGCGTTCATGGGGAATATATAACAAAGAAATCCTATTCGGATTTGGAATTATTTAAAGTAACAGTGTATCTCCATTTTGTGTTGGACTGACTCGGAGCGTCTCATCGTGATGTTGTTCAGAAATATTTGATTACATAATGCATAACTAGATGTGTAAAGATAATTGTTCTTGTAATAGTATCATACGTCAATAGGAGATGTAAAGAAACTGCAGGTTGAAAATCGGAATTAGTTGATGTCGTCGTAATGTAAGATATTATGGTAGCAATAAATTCTTATATGGTTTCACTAACATGAAAGACGCAGGACCTAAAGAATAGTGGCTGCACGACCTATTCAGTGGGGTTCGGGAAATAAGCTGCGAACTTAGAATCATTCTTCACAGATTGAAGCGCTTCCTTGGCTGCAGCATGTTGAGCGTCTTTCTTCTGTTTCCCAGTTCCCCTTCCATACTCCACATTTCCAGTTACGGGCCCTTTATTTACTACACATAGATATGAACACTGTCCTCAAATTTCACAGGTAGAAGCATCTCTTACCATAGACAATACTGGTCCATGTGCCTCCATTTAGCGCTTCATCAAAGGAATTTTCATAGACTGGCTTTGGCAGACTCGCGCTCGCACAGGCGTTGTGAAAGGAGTTTATGAAGTCTATTTTAAAATAAGTGAGCATTACTGCCACATAAAGTCGTTGGAAAGCAAACTGACGTTTGTTGGGATCTTCAGCAGCAGACATTTTTTGCGACGTTGACCGGAGGATCACTGGGAGATATTTTTGGTGGAGAGATACATCGATTGATAAGATTTTATACTTTCTCTTTCACCTACATGCGGGGTAGGGTGTGTGCACTCCATATTTCCTGGCTGCTTCATCTGTATAACGGGAAGGAAACGCACATTAGACGCACAGCGTAAGCGCGGGTTGCATTCCACTGGTCAGTGAATTGAGTCATTCGCTACCGATATGGAATAACATGTTCTGTGAGGTAGAATATTAAACCTAATTATCCGTTCCCGCTGGAATATTTTGGGGAGTTATTGGGTATAAACGGCACGTCATGGGCATCATGGGTGTAATCAGGCTACAAGGTTGTAAACGAGTCATCAAGTAGATTTCAAAAACTGACTCCATGAGCACTACAAATCTCTTTCCAGGCATGGACGAGTCTACTACTCTACTAGTTATTTGCCTGACTGTCGCTGACTATTACGGCATGCAGTACTAACTTGGACCTACATTGCATAACCGCTGCACACCCCAGGACCGCAACACGGACCGAAAGAACCGATGATCAAGTCGCTTTGCGGTTACCGTGGGTACTCCGATGGCATGGAGCAGTCAATAATTCTCAGATTGCTCATTGGACCTACTGCCATACCCCTGTGGAGGTTTTTATATCACACCTATGGAACCTAAATATTAGCATTCCGAACGACATGAAATATCGAAGACTCCAGCATGTGCTCCTAGTTGTTGATTGCTTCTCCACATATGGTCTTTCGATCTTCGCATTCGGTACAAGCCGAGGCCCTTCAAATGCGTATATGCATGCATATTTGCTCATGAACGCCATATTCCGAAACCGCTGCAACACCTCCAAGTACACAATCTGCGGGCGGTGGACCTCTTGTTGCTTCCCTTCTGAACTCTCTTTCCCCCGCCCGTTCTCTTTATCACCCTCGTATGCCGGACCCTACCACATGCCTCGCATAATATAGATGCCATTTCGCGCCATCGAGAACCTGGGAAAAGGGTGTATTGATGTTTCTTGGAAATTGAAGTTTTCATCTACGTTTACGAAACTCCATAGATAGTTTGCTCGCAATATTTTACTGACCAACTTCGGCGTGCATGTTAAACGTTCAAACATGATCCATCGATGTCTTCATGCTCGACCGACACGTGCCACTTATATTCTACTCCTCAACACACAAGAGTTAAGGTAGCGCGGCCATCTCTGTCTTCACATTCTGCCTCTCATTTATTCTAAGCTCTTTTATTAATAAATCCAATCTTGTCATTATCAGAGCCACATGTCCGCAAAATCATTGGGCATTCGGCGTCAGCGGTGGAGAATCACCAATTAGAGGCGATTTTTAAGATACATGTCCCGATGAGACCGACTTCAGTTCGTGATTGCCTTGGTATTTTCAGACTTAATGGAGTCTATGCAGTCCCCGGGTAAATTCTTTTTAACACCTTGTTTCGGGTCTCTGAATTTGGGGTGGATGCGCGCTTAATACCATTCCGTATTTCACGCATGGCGCTTCCGTTTTTCTTTCTTCGTTTCACTTTCCCAGGGTCATCCGAAAGCAATGATTACAGTGACTCAGTTCCTTTCACCTTCGCCACTGGTTATGCATCCCCACTGGGGAGAGCTAGTCATTCTCCTACATCTATGCCCCACAGATGGAACTCTCTGTGGGCCGTCGATATACTCTGTTTGAGGTTTTCATGATAGACGCCGGAACATGGGTGCAATGCATTCTGAACGTGGATGGCTTCAGTGAGTAACAAGTTCTTAACACCTCGTTTCAGGTCCCTAACATTCAGTGTATGCGCTACTAATTCCATAATTTGACGTACGGTGCTCCCGTTTGTCCTTTTTCGTTTATTTCCCACCATTAGTTGCACATTGCCGCAGCTCTTTCTTTACTATTCGTCATCTCCTTATCTTGAATCATTGATCATGTCCCGATTAATACTCACTGTCTAAAAACTATGACGCGGTGTTTGATGATTACGACAAATGTCCGGCGGTGAAGTGAGCGTGGTGACAGTGCTTCTACTGCCTGAGTATGTACACATAATGACTCGGAAGTATCGATGATCTTTTTGGGGCATAGTTATTGGCATACGAGTCAGTGAGATCTATAGCTGAATGACAAGTTTTTATTGTCTAGTCTTATGGTCGCACTACCTGTCCGCCGCCCGCTCATTGTGTACCTGAAGGTGTTGCAGCGGGTTCGGAATATGGCGTTCGTGAGCAAATATGATGCATATACGCATTTGAAGGGCTTCGGCTTGTATATCCAGCATGTGTGGTCATACAGCAAGAATTATAGACTAACGAGGGATGAGATACATGCGCACGGTCTCCTTATATAAGTCCATCTTTACTGCAAGCTATAGGCATTTATTGAAAAAATATCTCAAATAGAGGATTCTTTGTCGGTTATGTCGAATGGCGGGATCCGCGATGCAGGAGCGGGCGTGGATATGGTAGAGTATGCTTCAGACCCGATTGGAATATTGAAGAGAGGACGAGAAGGCGGTCAACGAGATCCAGAGAGTCATGGTAAAACCTGGCACGTTCGTTTATACAGGGATCGGGGTCAGCGGATCATACAGAGAGTAGTTGAGGGCCCAATAGACTGAAAAACCCTTCCGATTCAGATTAGCCTGCATCAAGAATTCCGCAACATTACATTACATGAACTTTTAAAAGTTCAAGCTTTCGAGTCTTCCACTCAAGTGAGTACCATTTATGAAGCTGTTAAGAGGGTACAGCCCGCAGGCTTATAACAGGGATAAAGATTTCGTCTTCGAGCTCACTAGATTCTGAGCAATTTCTAAGTGGAGAGAGCGAGAGATTAAAATGGCGAGGAGGACGGGCAAAAAGCGGACTGGTGATTCCGATTTCCGAAAGCAGAAGGCAAGTCTGATCGGCTCGTCGGCTCGTCGGCCTCCGCCGATTGGCTAACGTCAGCGCCATTCTCCTCGTCCACCCAATGTCTGCCAAGACCATCCTAGTGGAATATACCAGTTAAATAGAAAAGCTTGTTTGTTCCAGCGGTGGACCATACTTTTAATTGATATCTTGGTGGCAGAACTTGCATTTCTCCGACAATCAGACCAGGACTATGTTTTGGCGTGATGGAGTGTGAGAAGCGCTCACATTGAGTGTGTCGGTGATTACTAGGAAAAAGTCACATCACTTCTCAGTAGAAGCTGATCTTCAGTGGTCAACACCCATCTGCCAGTCTCTCCTTCCTCGATGTCTTAATAGAAGGACAACGAAGGCACTTGTTAGTATCCAATTATAAGTTGTGGGTTGAGCTGCAATCAACGTCGTAAAATTCTGCTACCTATATCTTGAAAAGATACTGTCACCATGTGGAACTGGAGCTTCGTGTTTCCAGGTGTGTCTCTGTGAATTACTCATGCCACTCTTGAATAAAAATAATATAGAACGTAGTACCCACTCCACCTTAAATCGTGAGACCCACTCATCCGGCTCCTTTGCATCTGCTGATTTAGATTGCGAAAGGCCTTTCTCTTGAGAAAAATCATCAACAACGGATGCCTATCCGATTTAGCATCCACGAATTCTCTACACCGAAAACGGCGATCATACTTCTTTACAGAGACACACGCGGATTCGCTCTGCTTTTAACATGGCCACTAGCTAATCTCCGCTAAATATGCATCTTCCTGATTTCTGGGCACAGCACAGGGGCCATAATTGGTCAAACACCATCCAATCGCCTCTCTCTCGTAACAAATGGTGTATCCCATGATGTGTTCGGTCTCTCCGGGGAGGTAGCATATTGTTCCTGCCATATCCCACTCACTCCAGTCAACGATGTCTGGAGTAAAAAAGGCACGAAATCGACGAGCCCAGAATCCTTCGGCAGAAGCGGCGCTTATTCGTAAGTTTCCAACTGTCAGCAATCTCTGAGCAGAGCAGGAGGTTCTTATGTATAAATGCCCTGAGTACTAAGACCAAAAATACCGACATAACTTCAAGTAAAGTCCTCTACACAGATGCTCCTTTACTTCTCCACTCTCCTAGCTCTCGCCACCATCGCCACTGCTTTCCCATCATACGGCTCCCTCGCAGGACTAAGCAGAGAAGAGCTGGATGCGATCATTCCTACATTGAAGTACCAGGCCCCCCAAAATCCTCCGGGACCGCTCAACGACACTTCAGCAAAGCTGGTCAACGATGCTGCTCATCCCTGGAAGCCTTTGCGTGTGAATGACATTCGTGGCCCATGCCCCGGGTTGAATACTCTGGCTTCACATGGGGTGCGTGTGTAACTTTGAGTATCTATCCCAATTTTCACCCCTCATTATGCTTTGTGCACGTTATATAGTACCTTCCCAGATCAGGAATAGCAACTCCAGCTCAAATCATCACCGCCGTCCAAGAAGGTTCGTGTTTGACTCTTATGAGATGCCCCAGACCGAACTTAACCTTACTAACGCCCGCTCGAATTGTAACTTGTAGGTTTCAATATGGGGAATGGAATAGCCGTATTCGTCACATACGCTGCACACCTGGTAGATGGGAATCTCATCACCAACCAACTTAGCATCGGACGGAAGAGTGTGAAAACTGGTCCTGATCCTCCGTCACCAGCTATTGTCGGTGGGCTTAACACGCATGCTGTTTTTGAGGGTGAGTATCGTGCGGTTTAGTGTTATATTGCGGGATAATCATAATGTTTTCATAGGTGATGCAAGCATGACTCGCGCTGATGACTTCTTTGGAGACAACCACAGCTTTAATGAGACTTTATTCAACCAGGTATTTTAATAAT
>Ga0247742_10001811_pt1 | contig 14417 bp, 18 predicted proteins | sample UWRJL208509C2_FD_180944 | JGI IMG/M metagenome (GOLD analysis project Ga0247742, IMG submission 180944) | Plant litter microbial communities from Arlington Agricultural Research Station in Wisconsin, United States - UWRJ-L208-509C-2 | ecosystem: Environmental > Terrestrial > Plant litter >...
CTGGAGCACATGTAATGGTGTGTGCATGCGGGCGACAGCGGAGACCAAGTGCACGGTGTAAGCCAGTAGGATGGCCGTGTTTGGATATTTCCGTATAAACGCTGACTGATGATCAACCGCTATTTAGGACATTTAGACGCTCATACTCTTGAAGTGACGTGCTATACCACACAGGACCAGAGATAAGAATTCTGGGGTATGTGATCATAAATGATCGGTCCAATAGAGATGTACACAAGGCGAAATGTTGAGGTACTCACCCGATAGATCATACTTTTTTTAACCAATTTGTCGTCCCGCCGGAGTTCACGATGACGCCCATCCATGCATTCCAGGTTACTTGAGATGCACGTATGTGTTGTGGTCTCACAGGAAGAGATATCCACAAGGTATACGTATAGGTTGTGTTCATTGACGAGTTGTCTTTACAGCCGTTAACATCGACCAGCAGGAGCCTAGGATACCTTCGAATGCAGAGAGATCCTGCATATCTGGCAGAGTTAGTCACGATTGAATTTCAACAGTCTGGGAACTTCTGGGAGTCTAGCGGTTAATGGGGTGGTTTCACGTTCAGAGAGTAGGCGTGGGAATGCCTGGACACTTTAGTGGTCAGGTCTTACTACTGTTCATTGAGTGCGAAATTTGGTACTCCGACAATTTCAGCCTGTATGTAAGCGGTCTATAGCACGTGGAGAAGGCCTAGACCTCTAAACAAGTACTACAGGGCATTGAGTGCGAAATTTGGTACTCCGACAGGTTCAGATTGGCGCCCGTGCTCTGTAGTCCGCAACTTGAAGGTGGTTATGATTTATGTGGTGTTACGCGGCCTTAATGGTAGCCCAGTACTCTTCTGATTGGCAGATGTCCTACAAGGTTAAAACCTTTGTGTAGACTTTGTCGGATGCCTCTCGCAACAAGTTGAGGTATGGAATGTGCACATTAGAACAGAGTTGCGTAGATTTAGACTACCACACCATGATTGCCATTTTGCGTTTGGGAGGCCGAAGGAGCAGGCCGTTGTTGTCGTGGCCGAAGCACTATGGATTGCCTATCGTCGTCGTCTAAAATTCTACGACCGGAGCGCATGCATGGGTCAATGGATAGATGTCGGAGGAGTCATGGGTACTTGATGGGTTGAGGTTCAAGGAGTTGCAGAGTTTGGAGGCCGTTGAATATTCTAAATGAGTTTATTTTGGTTTCATTTCTCGGTTTCAGGCCCAGGGAGAGTCTTTATTCTCGTACCATTGCTTGAGGGAGAGTGTTGGATTTCTGGAATTATGCGAGCGAGCGCAATGTTCCCTTTTTCATTCTGATATGTTATTATCTGTTCTAGGTATGAATGTTCATCCGTACAGTACTTAGGTAGCTCGTTTGTACTGTATGTACCTTCCCGTCTGTCCTCCCCCCCTTTCCAGAGGACAAATGTACCGGCGTTGCAGATGCATTGCTTATTTTAGTATGAGGAGCCAGCCGCAGGCTGGCAACGAGTGGCGAAGTCCGTGAAGAATGCCTGTTCTCAGTCCTGCCATGCAGACTACATTTGAAGTTAAAATTTTTGGTAGATTGGTACAAGGGTTTTATCGATGAAGTCGACTGGTTTTGTTATCAGTCATTTATTTGTATTGGTTTTTATGTTTAAGTGTCCAGGTCTGCCCGTAGGGCAATTTTTTAGATATGGAGAGACTGCATGGTCTTGTTTGATTTTGGCCTTCCGGTCCGTCCAATCCCGTCCAAATTCAAGCCTCACAAAAAGCAAGGTGAGTTCAACTTGGTCAACATTCGAATTCTTGTTACCCGCCGCACTGTTAACCTCTCCGATGACCTCGTCAGCCTCTTTGGTCTGGCGCATATAAAATGCAGTCCACGATTCGTATTCCCCCATCGGATCTCCTCATCGACCACCAACATCTCTATCCAAAGTTTCTTGACATCTTCTATCCCACTGTCTCTTCGTCAGCACATCACTACAGTTTATGCTTGAACGCGTTCACAACTTCATCGTCTCTTTGACTATTCTCTTATTCTCGTCTCCTTCGATCAACCTCATGACCAGTCAGCTTATGGCTAGCACTGCTCGGTCGCCGAAGATTCAACCTCTTGAACGCGATATGAACGATGGAGGTTATGCACATTCGGGAGAAGTGGTCAGCCACACTTACTTCTAATACCTCAGGCGTACACTAACCGCTTCTTTAGTCGGAGGTTGACAGTCCTACTCAAGTGCCTTTCAACACACCTACCATGACACCTTCAACATCCATGAATCTCAGCTGCACAGAAGGCGACGACTCGATCGGATCATCCAACACCACCAAGTCGTCCTCCAATACAGGCTCCTTCGACACATCCTTCAACCTGTCTTTCGCGAGCGACAACACCGATGACGACGACGAGATAGGCCCTTCTGACTCCTTCGACGACGTCTTTTCCACCCCTCCCATCATCATCAGACCTCTCTGCAGACCCCTACCCAAAGGTGTCGGTCTTGGCTTCTCGGGCGTCATGAACAAAGACGGAGATGGCCCGCTCACCGGGCTGGGACTTTTGACGAGGACAAGGCACCCATGGTTCCAGGATATCATCGATGCTCACAATGCCGCTGCCCAAAAGGCGCTCGATGAACGACTCGCTTCCCGATCTACCGATGCACACGTTCCTGAGCCTGGACCTGAACCTGCCGTCCCGATCTATGTCTCTGGGGATATGGAGCTCTCGAAGACGTTCCGCAGGGAAGCTGTCTGACGTTCACCGAGGATCCTTTCCACGAGAGCTCTCTCGCTCCCATCCCGGAATGTAACTCCTGGTACGAGCTTGCGGATGCATCTGACGCGACCCAGGACCATGCTGATCAGCCAGAGCCACTCGCGTTACCAGCATACCAGATGTATCGTGCTCACGTTCAGAGTCGGAGTCCAAGGTCCGCTGGAAACTTCTTGTCTGCTACCATCTCCAGCGAGCTCAAGCGCTCGGCCAGCTCTGTCAATAGGCTTGGCGTCAACGCTTCCAGGACTCGATCTGCTTCTTGGCCAGCTAAGGCCGTTCCTCTCAGCAGCTCTCGCCTCTCACTTGCTACTCGTTCTTCTACCTCTTCTCCTGCGAAGGGCGCGTGGCGTTTTTGAAGGACTGACATATCTCTGCACTTTTTGTTCGAAAAATACTCCCGAAATATATGCTAGCATAAATCGCAGACTTTTCTTTCTGACTCTGATGCAGTACTCTGTGGGTCATTTTTGCACAGCGGTTCGGTTGCTTTCTGGACAATAAATTCACCATCTGAACTACCAGCTCGAAATTCAAACTTCCCGTTCGCTGTCTATTAATTTCAATCTTCACCTCTGCTTTAGTGGAGCTTGTCACGCTAAAATCTTGATATGACCACCAACGATTCAGATGAGAATGCGGAGACATCGCCGGTTCTGATTTTCCTCGATCATATCTTAACTTTCGAGTTCGAGAATCGAGGCCCGAGCATCATACATTGGGAGTGGTTGTCATTGACGGTGCAACACAATGGCTTTGCGGTCTGCGAGAGAACAAAATAATTGTTCGAGCTCGCTATGGGAAGATTGAAGCTGACCTACACTCTCGTGTTATACAATATTCGCTCAAGGTCGGCTCAAATGGTGGGCGAGTTACTTATGGAATGGCATCATAAATTTATTTGTGAGCAAAAGCAGGATACACAGCACGAAAGCAAAAGATATAGCACGAAGATAGAGATATAATACGATGGTGGAGATATTGCAGGAACACTATTACACTGGAATCCATAGAATTTACTCTATATGGACCGACCGAAATATTGCACGTTCACGCTATGAGTTGTTTGAGGCGATAAACTTGAAAAAAGAAGTACCCATTCAAGGCTGAAATGAAAGCGACGCTCAAAGCGTAAGCGATCATTCCGAACTCCTTAGCGTTCCCATTGTCTGAAGTAGGTGTGACTGACGCGAAGGGGATGTATAATATCGTTGCCGTTGCAAAAATCAGTGACCTAGGTGAACAGTATCAGACCTCGCCGCGCACCCTGATTTCAAGAAACTGACCAGGTGGCACAAACAGCCGGGAGCGCGAGACGCGACCAAAACTGAACTGATCGAACTTCTTCAGGCCGACGCGAGGCCTGGATATAAATAACCACGCGCGTCAACAAGCACCATGGTGTGTATCATCATTGTAATTTACCTCAAGCCAGCGCGACTTCACCGTGTCTTGGAGTAAGGACGGGCCTCTCAAAATAAAGTGAACGCTGGATAATAACCCAGCCAGGGCGATCATAAATGCTGCAACGGCCAATATTTGGCCCCATCGGCTCGTGGCTACTGAGTTGATTTGGAGGAGCGCAACGGAAAGTCTACACGGCTACTGTCAGTACAATTCAGAACCATTTGATTTCACATACGGAGCGAGAATTATTAGACCGCGAGAGGACAACGACCAAATGTCCCTCATCTCTATAATTGCTTTTTTCCATTGGGGACGTGTAATATTTGCAAGTGCAACACCAGGGAACGGCAATTCAGGCAAATCCGTCCGATGGGTTGAGTCTTGACCATCAGTGTACTTGAAATTTGCCGAGAAATATCTTTCAATGCCGACGTTCACAAGGATGATCAAGCCTTTGACCAGCGAGCTAAGAGACAGGGGCGATCAACTCAATACCTACAGTATATTTGGAGAGACAACGTACTCGGCATGTATAGTCCCAACATTAGCCCTCGAACCCATGGCAGACTTGTAGGGAGAGATAGTTACTTTGGAGTTAAGGTAAATTTCCGAGACCTTTTAACTAGCCGTCAATGGAATTCGGGATCAAGGCTGTGCGACATTTACACGCGTGAGGTAAGCAGGGCCATCTCGAGAGTGGTGTCGTGCCCCTCTGGCTGTGTATGCAATAGTTATTTTGGGCGTGATAGTTATTCTGGGCGTGACAGCAGACGGCTTCCTTACTGTTTACGGTAGAATATCAAAATCTATCAGATTTTGAGGTTTTTGAGGAAAGAGCCCCGAAGGACTCTTGAATGTCAGATTGGTGCGAAAGCCGAATCACGACCATCGTCGGCTTCAGATTTGGATACGCAGAACCATCCATTGACATACACAAAGGTGATATGTGAAAGCGATCCATGAAGCCTTTGAACATCGTTGAGAGACATTCGCGATGACATGAACATTGCTAGTGCCGAGTCCACGGGGCCTTTGCATTTGAGATGCTTCCCATCTGACAGAGTCACGGAACGTGTTGCTAGATCCCATATGAAGCCAATGAAGTCAAATATTGGCCGAAAATCGTGACCTTTCGAAGTATGCCAAGGAATATTCAGGTGTTCAATGAGCTTCAGTGCAGAAGCACGATCATAGTCGAAAAGGAAGGACGAGTGTGGTGAAGGAAATGATCCATTTTCGGAAGGGAAGCGAAAGCCATTGATATCGTCCACCCACTTATTGAAAGGACCAACCCCCTTGGAACGCCAGATATCCAAAGCACAGTCCGCAATTTCACCCTGGAGACCATGAGCTGAACGCAATCCGAATGTTACACAGTGCTCAACCCAAAAAACGTCGTGGTGCATAACAACCATCACGCGCCTATGCTCTGGACGCACTGGAACAGTGCGATAAGCAGCCTCAATGTCCAATGCGCAAGCCTCGGAACCCACAGGGGCAGTGGCAACCTGACGGAAGGGCAAAGTTCATCATTAAAACAACATACGAAAAGGTATGAAAAAGTAAATAAACTTCAGAAAGGGAGAACGTGTGAATGGTCAAAAAGAACCACCAACATCTGTCATAAAGGACATAGGCAGAGAGAAAACATGCGGTTCCAAAAGGGAACAGACCGCCAGAGAAAAGTAAAACTTACGACATCAGCCACCTGAGTCGCAGTGGTCCAGAGTGTCGAGAAGTCATCCGGATCAATGAAGTCATTCACTGAGACGCCACAGCCATAAGATTTAGAAGAGTTCCGACAAATACGGATTTTATCGGGTTGGCCAAGAGGTCCTTTCTTGGATACAATGATGAGCGGAGTCGAAACGAAGGTGTCGCCGAAGATAATGTCGAGTTCAGAACGAGAGAACGGTCCGTCCATGCGACCAAGTGAAACCTCCTCTTTTAAATAATCGTCAATGACAGAGTCATAGCCAATGCAGGAAAAATGATTCGGAGGAGTTTCTGAGAAAGGAAAGGAGAAGGAAGACAGTGAAAGCGGAAAGCTTTGAGACAGTTTTGAGACCAAGTCAGGATATTGCGAAGGGAGGCCACAGAGACGAATTTCGTGTGCAAACGCCACAGCGTTGTAGGGTGTTACGATCTTGAGAAGAAGGGGTGCAAGCCTAGTTACGAGTCCCCCCTGGGGAGTCGTTCTTTTCCCCGGAGTTTTTCGCCAGTTCAATGTCAGATCAAAACTGAGGGAACTTTTTTCTATGTTTGGCTATGCGTGCACGTGATCTCTAATCCTCAAACCTTCCCTCGAACTGGGATCTTCTGCAGAGTAAGCGTCCCATGTGTTTTTCAAGCAGTAGAATAATTTATTTAATGTAGATCTCAGTATATTTCAGTCAGAAATAAATGAATCACACTGCGCCGCAAGGAGCATTACAGAGGATACGGCCAAACATGAGATCAAACAATCATGCGACTTTTGATCTCTGCTGCTACTCATCTCCCTCCCTTCAACGAAGGCCCTCCCAAACGTAAGTCAGACCCATTCTTGCCTGTTTATCAGCTCATACTAACATACCAATATGTAATTATCCAGCATGTCATCCACCGCACCTCCACCACATCAGATGTCCCTTCCCAGTGCAGGATGACGACATGTTGGCCCCATAACGTCGGAACGAAGGCAGCTGTTGCTAAGCAATTTTCTGCATCGTTTTCGGACGAACGAGACGCTTCGAACGAGCTCATGAGAGATTTGGGAGGTGTGCTCATTATTCTGCTACATGCTGGACTTTGACTTTTCACCCTCTCCAGCTCGATTTGCCTCCGCTTTAGGCTACACTCAGCCTCTGCAGACATGGACCTCATTTCTGGAATTAAATCGACGATAAGCTTCATTTGGCCCCCCTCTCGCGCTCCCAAGCGCGCTCATTGTCTCGGAATCCACCATGCCCTCCTCCTCCCCCATTTTAACCTTTTGTTTCGTTGCATCGCCTCCTGTGCTCCGTTTGGCGACTTCCCTATATCTTTCGAAAGCTTTCAATTATCGCTTTCTAAAAAGCCTAGGCGCATCCCGAGAGGTGCAGCCGTTGTCTCGCTACGTGCTGGACTCTCCATTTCTGCCCTTTTCAATTCGTTTCGCCTCCGCTTTTGGCTACACTCGACTTCTGTGGCCAGAAACTACATTTTTGAAATTTCCTTGACAACCCGCTTTGATTGGCGCCCCTCTCAAATCTTCAGGTGCGCTCGTTGTCTCGCAACATGCCATGTCCTCCTCCTCTCCCCTTTCGATGTTTCATCTTGTTGCACCGTCCCTTCTGCTCTGATTTCCGCGTTTAATACAGCGTTCAGACTGTATTAAATACTGCCTTTTAACGCACCTGCGCGCGCGCTGAACGACCAATAACCTCGCGAGCGATCAGGCATTTCGCCGAATTGGACTCTGGACGTTCTTACCTCCACTCTGGCGTCTGCTCGGCATAGATCTCAATTTCAGAATCTCTACATGACCCTATTGATTCTATCTTTCTAACAAGCCTACTCCCGAGCCGATAGCTCAAATATTCAGCTCAGGACGACCTAATCAATCCAACAGTACCCCAAATTCAGTAATATATTACATTTATTGTCTACTGTGAAATGTAACCACCCATTGGGGACTCGTCATGCCGTGCCAAGGGGCAACGGCCTTCATCACCAAGTACTCCGTGTATCTTGGTGGTGGTGGGGAATAGTTGCAGGAAGGGAGACGCGGCAGGGCGGAAATACAGTTATCGAGTATCGGTAGCGAGTCGGGTGCGGATGCGGGTGCCAGAGGAGCTCTGGATATAGGTAGAGATGAAGATATGGAGAGAGTCATAGACAACGACCCCCAGGAGGAGACCACTTAGAGGGACTCGCAATTGGTACGACTTCGTGTTTCATCTTCATGTCCAGTTTGCGGGTTGCGCAGATGAACACGCGCCAGATATGCCGATGGATAACTCAACACCAACAGAAGGCCGATTGAAGGGGGTCTTGGATGGCGAGAAGATGTAACTCAGAGAAAGAGGGGTTAGAGAAAGGATTGTGAGGAAGGCTTAGGGACGACTCGGGGATGAATTGGGTAGGAGTGAATAGGCCAGGAAAGCAATTGGTGTCGAAATTGGTGTGGACGCGTTGAACTCGCGTTTGGACGAGGAAGATGGTTCAAGCCGGCGGGTTGGGGGTCGGGACTTGATTCTCGTCTAAGCGGGGTCTGGGATGTGCGTAACGTTGGATGGACGACCGTGGACAGGACGGACTTGGGCATGACGAGGATTTGAGGGCCCAGGTTGGGCCCAAGGTCGTACTGTATAATTCATGAATATTGAATACCAAGAGTGTAAAACAAGAGGCATAACCAAAGTACCTCATGCATTCATATCCAAGACGTCGCGGTGTGCTTCGCAGATCTGAGGAGGTTGTGTCGTCGTGCTGAGGTGGCTGGACACCTAAATACAAGGCTTTGTATGAATCGCACGGATGCTAGGGGATGGAGAGATCAATGAAAATCCGATGGGCAATTCAGTTGTACATCCGAATTTTCAGGTTTGGGGGAAAGCTCTTGGATTTCGGACACACGATGAAAGGCGACGATGCGGTAGGGCACCTTAGTATTGCGAATATTCATCAAAGTGTGGATTTCAAGGGTGAAATGAAGCTCTTGAGTTGAGCAGATTTTAGATACACGAAAGTATGTAAAACCTCGAAAGAAAACAGAATGAAACGAAAACCAAAAGCTTTGAGCGTTCCCGTGGTAGTCCCAGATCTCATACTGGATGCCAAAAGGGCTGAGAAGAAGAAGAGACTATACCACACTAGCGGAGCTCACAACAGTCGAGACTTCTTCGAAGAAGCGACTCCCCAAACAGAGCGAGGCTGAGTGAAATAGAACTTTAAAACAAGGTATGATAATAATGATTTGCGGGGAAAATGGATCACTTCAGACCCCACTTCTTTCTATAAGAAGACATAGAATCCTCAATGAGAGAGACACGAGAAGATGAGCCACTGGAAGAGATAAATAACGGTAGAATACTCTCTATCTTTCTCCAGTACTCGAGAAAGGCGCGTGACTTCCAACGACCTTGAGTAGCAACAATATCTGGGGGTATTCCCATGAGGAGAAGATGTGTAGCACCGCCGATACGAAAACCATGTCCAGGCATGTCTGGGAGGCCGGCAGCGACCCATACCACATTGCAACGTGCCATGAACCAACTTTTGGTCATAGGCGCCCATCCTCCATTTTTTGTTTCAAATGCAAATAGCGGAGCGCTACTTGGAATGGAGGAGTTGCTGCGTAGGTGATGTTGGAGCGCGCGAATTGGACAAGATGGATCATCACGAGCCGTGATTGAAATGTCTGCACCTTCGCGTTGTGTGGTCTTTGTCCAAGGGATGTGGCATGTGGCGAAATCAATGCCTGATGCTGTCTGATTAAAAGAAAGTGGAGAGGACCGAGTGACATGTTTGTCGGCATCGAATAAATTCACGCTCGGAATTGTGAGTTCCCCGAGACGGCAGCAGCTCCAAAAGGCAATACAAGCGAGTGCCCAAACTGCGATGTCAAAGGCATTGGTAAGGTCAAGACCCTTGCGAAGAGCATAGAGGTGTTCAATGGTAACAGGGGGTCGTTTGGCGCGCTTGGAGGAAATGGGAACAAGCTTCCTGACGCCTTTCCGTGTCTGTGCTAACATGTCATTTCCATGCCATTCTGCTGCGTTGATGGTATGCCAGAAATGTAGGCCTGCAAGCCAATTATCGACTGTAGTGGTTGCTACCTTTCCAGCTGCAGATGCGATGAATGATGATAGTAGAACCTCGGACACTGGCATTCGTTGTTCTTCGGGGATGTTCAGACTGTCACAAAATTGTGTGAAGCGAAGTAAGCCTGCACCGTAACCGTTTCGGGTGTTTTGGTCTAATGAAAAGGACATGACCTCGAAGAGGCGAGATAAATGACTGGATGGTATAGCAGAGGATAATGAGTCCCGAAAACTGATGGAGTGTGGGGTTGACCAGCATTGTAGTCTGTTGCTGGCGAGAACTGGGGGACGGAAAAGAGATGGTGATATCTCATTGGTTTTGCGTGATTTTCGTGGTTTGCGTTCGCGCGAATGAGATGTTATTGCTGTAAGTTCACTTGTGGAAGGAGTTGGATTGGGAAAGAGAGACGAGAATGATAATATTTCTTGCTGAATGTCTACATCTTTGAGTTTCTCGGAAAGTGATGATTCGTGTGATGAGAGTTTATGCATGGTAAAAGAAATGCGAAATGTGATGTGGGAGGGAGTAGGGTATGAGTATGCGAGAATTGAGCGAAGGGAGGATGCCCCGAGAAATAGGGTCTGCTAAGTTACAGGATGATTCGACGTAGGAAAGAGAAATAGATAAACATGCCTCTTCAAGGACCACGTTGGAACGACGAATACAGTAGTTGGTCTCCTGATTATGAGACCAGCCTTTCTCGAAGGCGCCAATGACCCCATATTATCACTGCGGATAAAGATGTCCTGATCGGTGATACCTGCAGCACGTAATATGAGAATAACGAGCTCGACAGCCACTCCTTCGAGCCAGCCAATATCCCTGCCTGGAGCCTTCCATGATGGGTATGTACGCCATGCATCCCACATGCCGTTGTAGAGGATTCCAACTCCCCAATCTGTAGATGCGTCTACCCATATACCGATATCGGTGGTAGTTGGTCGTGGATATAAGGAACGAGTGGTTGACGGTGAGGATAATGTGTCTTGCCACCAGGTAAGGTCGGTGATAACCGAATGAGGTGTCCACCGAGGAGAGAACTCGTTGGGGAAGTTGGATAACCATGTGATGATGCTGTTGAGATAGGCCTTGCCGTTCTGATAGACGAAGGAGATGTGTGAAAGGGAACCGTGAAGGGACTGAATGTCCTTTTTGAAGAATTGTGAGGATGATGTGAGCTGGAGGAAGGCAATGATTTTAGACAGATGCTTCTCGCGCTTTGTTGGAGAAAGAGAAACAGATTTGCGAGGAATGTTCCATTCAAAACCGACATAAGCAAAGGTATCTCCGAAAGGCGATCCTTTCGAAGAATGCCATGGAACGCCAAGAGGACCAATCATAGCCTTCATGCTCTCGAGGTCATAATCATACTGATAAAGGACACTGTCTGAGAGATTGCAAAACGAGCCAGATTCACTGGGATAGCGAAAACCGTTGAAATCATCAACCCATTTGATGAAAGGTCCGACGCCAAGCGTGTGCCAAATATCGACAATGGCGTCTGCAACTTCGCCTTGCAGGCCAGAAGCTGACGCGAGGCCAAAAGGGACGTTGTGATCAACATAGAACTTACCCTCGAATTGAACCACGAGGTAAGATTTGTGAACAGGTTGAACGGGGATGGTGCGATATGCCCCTTCGATGTCGAGAGTGCAGGCCTGAGTGCCCAGAGGGGCAACAGATATCTGTGAATGGCATGCAATTAGACACAGAGGTTGAATAGATTTGATCGGAAAAGGAGAAATGTATCGGTATCGTGTCCTTCGAGCAGCATGGTCATTGGGGCATGCAAAACTTTTCTGTGTTTCCCAATGACCAAAACCGCAAAGGGCGTCCGACAGAGCGACATATTTGAGATGGATAATATGGATGAATTGACGTACAATTTTTGCACACTCTGTCGCAGTACCCCATCACGTAGGGTACTCAGATGAATCAATGAGATCGTTGACTGAGAATTTCAGGCTCCCGCGAAATGAGAGGTTTCGGCAGCAACGGAACTTGTCCGGTTGTCCAGGAGCACCAGGTTTGACAACAACCTGAATTGGCGATGAGCGGAAGGGGCCTATCTTGGCCTCGAGAACTGATTGCAAGAAAGGACCAGAGAAGCGTCCTAGTCAAAGTTCTTCGAAGATGTATGATTCGATAGCAGCATTATAAGGCGTTGATGAAGAGAGGTTCTGCGGCGTGAACGAGATGGTGATGGGCAGCAAATCTTTTCCAATAGGAAAGCCGTTAGAGAGTTTAAAACAGAGTTCTGGATAGCAGTCAAATATGTTCGCTTTTTTGAGGTAGATGGAGAATGCCTCAGCTGAGTAAGGTGTGAGAACCTTGATGAAGTCTACATCGTCATCGTGTGAGGTGCACTTGACGGAAAGGTTGTCAAGATAGATTGTGCGATCATGAACAGCGAGTTCAGATTTGAATGTGAGAGAACCGGCGATGTTGCGAATGATAGTAGATGAATAGGATGACAGCATGATAGCAGATGAACGAGATACGGTGACTCCAGGTTCGACAGAGAGGAGGCCTGGAGAACTGGTGAGGATGGCCTTGAGAGGGTCAGATGCATCGGCGAGAACAGGCGCCATGATCGGTGCTGCTGCAGAATGAGCAAGAGTGATGGTCACCAGATCCGTGAGATTTGTTGCAGATTGAGTTTCTGCTGAGATTGAAGGAGATGCATATGATGATACCGTCAGAACGTCGGACAAGTCCTCGCAAGCTGTCATAGCGCGAAGTCGTCGGTTTTCCTGCCTTCGTGATCTCTTCTTTGCAGTCCGAGAATTTGTGCTCTCATTGACAGATGAGGCACATGGGTGCACTGCGGGGTCCGGACCTTGAAGCAGCTCCATTGGCTCGAAAGGACTGGCCACCAGATGAATGAGGCTGATCGGATCGAGCGGAAGAGCTAGTAGATGCGCCGTGGTCGTCAAGAGAGTACAGAGTGAAACGACTGCCTTTCGAAGAGTTGTGAGAATGAGAAGCTCCCATGTCTCTGGCTCGAGCATTGAGCACCGAATTTTGGAGAACCTCGAGTTTGATGGCGTCGTAGCGACGTCTATAGTTGTCCTCATTGAAAGGTTTCGGAGCAACAGCATAAGCAGTACGCATTTCAATGTCAAACTGCAGAATAGCGGGAAAGTTGAGTTTGAAGTGATCCTGTCCCAAAAGGAACTGAAAATGATTCTTCCAACGCGCCGCAATCGATGTTTCGCTATGAGCCTCCACAAAAAGTTGATAACGTGTCCAGGCCTCATGCCAATCTCCAATATCCATGTCCTTCTCTGCCGGGAAGGCAGTGATATCCATGATGTGACACTTGGTGCCAGTAGTAGAACGTGAAAAAACAGGCTTATGTGAAATGAAAGCCTCACGTGTGAAGAAGGTTTTAGTAGCCTCAGTAGTGAAAAGAGTGAGGGGTACGTGAAAGCCCTTGCTGGCAAGATTGAGGATGAAAGGATGAACGGCAAAATTGTCTGACGACTGTGATGAAGAGGCGGCTGTCTCGTTTGCCACAGAAAATAAGAGAGAAGTTGTAAGATTCTTAGGTTCGGTGTCAAGTGAAAATTTTAAGGTTGAACTAAGAGTATCTCGAAGAGTCTTCTGTGAAGCGGGAGAAATAGAAGAAATGGCAGAATAAATTTGCGTCATGGTAACTTTAGAAGGGGGAGGGGTTGTATTCAAGGATGTAGAAGGATTAACAGAAGGAGGGGGAGTTTGGGGTCTACCAGCTGTGGATGACGTGGCTGCGCCAGCAGTGGCTGGTGCATTTTGAGGAGAACCGGGACGAGATGTGGGTGGCGGTGACTTGTTGGACGCGCCTGGAGGAGGAGTTGAGTTTGTCATGAGTGGAGGTGAGGAGATTTCGAAAAAATGAAGACGAGTGCGGAAGCGCGAAAGTGGGAAGAAAGTAAGAAAGGATGACACTTTCGCGTCTTCTCAAGTCTTATAAACTCTGAGTGCACAGACCTTGAAGTCTGTCAGACACATATGGAAGCTAACTGAGCTCCTATATTATTGTAGATATGAATGTGATATTGGACTATGTAGATGGGGTCAGATGATTCAGCTGAGTAATAAAATGAATTCTAAAAAATATAGTCCCAGCTGAACCCCCTTCAAATATCGACACTAATAGCACAGCTGAGTGACCCTCGTCCCACAGTCTGCAATTAAAGTCAAAATAACAGACGGCCTCTACCATCAGTACCATGGCTTGGAGATCGGCAGGTTGGTCAATTGGGCCATTGCAGAGAGCCGGTGTACGATAGGAAGCCGTGATGGTCTGGGATATTTTATCGCAGCCCTTCTCATGGCACGTGCATCGTGCCTAGTGCAGATGGAGGTAATGGTATCGGACTGAGCCAGTGGGGATTGGAAGCCATCTTGTCTACAGGACGTAGGGCCGATGGGGATCCCGGGGGATGACTTCCAGGCAAACCCAAAGTTCCTACTGTACT
>Ga0247742_10001812_pt1 | contig 14413 bp, 13 predicted proteins | sample UWRJL208509C2_FD_180944 | JGI IMG/M metagenome (GOLD analysis project Ga0247742, IMG submission 180944) | Plant litter microbial communities from Arlington Agricultural Research Station in Wisconsin, United States - UWRJ-L208-509C-2 | ecosystem: Environmental > Terrestrial > Plant litter >...
GTGCACAACCGGGTGTTGCCGTCCACGTGGTTGGTGCCGATCGCCCCGTGAGCGATGACGCCTTGGGTGTAGTACTCCTCGATGAACAGCTGCCCGGAGGTATAGAAGCCGATTGAACCCGGGCCGTGGTCGGCCAGCAGCGCCTGGCTGCGGGAGACGATGCGGTCCATCGCGGTGTCCCAGTCAGTCGGCACCAGTTCTCCGCTTTCGCGGATCAGCGGGGTTCTCAGGCGGTCCGGTGAGCCGTTGGCCTGCCAGCCGAACGCATCCTTCACGTCGAGACGGCCGTGGTTGACCCGATCCTCCGCCCGCCCGCGGACGCCGACGATGCGGCCGTCGTGCACCGCGATGTCCAGGCCGTCCCCGTTGGAGTGCAACACCGCCGCGGACTGAACCCACGACTCAACTTGGTCGGGCGTCAGGCCTTGCTCGAGCTGGGTGTCCACCCGTTGGGGCCATGCGTCGCCTCGCGCGTAGGGGGTACATGCCCCCCACGGGTTGGCAATCCGATCCCGATTCTCGGCCACGGTGACTCCCTTCCTCCACACCCACCGCCGTAGGGACTGGCGCTTGATCGTTGCGTACCCGCAATCATTGACATCAAGCACATACTTGTAGGACACCTTCGGTCAGCGATTCAGATCCGACGTGTGCGACGAGGTGGTGTCCCCGGGCGTGAGCGCGGTCGGTCCTCGCAGGTTCGGCGAAAGGGTGTGTTGACGTGGCGAGTTGGCCGTCGTGGCTGTTGGTGGTCGTCTTCATCGTGGCTGCGGCGGCGATCTGGGTGGCGGGCACCGCGCTGTCGGATCAGACCGACGTGCTGTCCACGCGGTTGCACTTGGGGTCTGCGCTGGGCGGGTTGATCCTGTTGGCGATCGCCACCAACCTGCCCGAGATCGCCATCGTGGCCAGCGCGTCGCTGTCGGGCAACCTCGGGGTGGCGGTCGGCAACATCCTGGGCGGCATCGCCATTCAAACCGTGGTGCTGGTGGCGTTGGACGCGTTCGGTGTCCGCGGACGGCGGCCCCTGACCTACCGCGCCGCCTCACTGGTGTTGGTCCTGGAAGCAGCGTTAGTCGTCGTGGTGTTGGCCATCGTGATCGCCGGCACTCAACTCCCCGGCACGTTGATCGCCTGGCGGGTGACACCCGCGGCGCTGCTCATCCTACTGGCCTGGGTGGGCGGCCTGCTGCTGCTCCGCCGCGCAGGACGGTCCCTGCCGTGGCACGAATCTGGCCAACCCCCCGACGGCCAAGAGCAGCCCCGGGGTCACAGCGCCACCACCACCGAGCAGCAGGCCACCCAGCGGGGCACCAGCACCACCAAGGCGGCGATCGTCTTCGGTGTCGCCGCCGCGGTCACGCTGCTCGCCGGGGTCGTCCTCGAGCGCAGCGGCGACGCCCTGGCCAACCACATTGGTCTGTCCGGCGTGCTGTTCGGTGCCACCATCCTTGCCGCGGCGACCTCGCTGCCCGAACTGTCCACCGGCCTGACCTCGGTACGCAACGGTGACTACCAGCTCGCCATGTCCGACATCTTCGGCGGCAACGCATTCCTGCCCGTGCTGTTCTTGATGGCGACACTGCTCTCCGGCAACGCCGTCCTCCCCCAAGCGCAACGCACCGACATCTATCTCACCGCCCTGGCCATCGTGCTGACCCTGATCTACGCCGCGGGACTACTCTTCCGTCCCCGGCGGCGCATCGCCGGGATGGGCGTGGACTCCCTGGCCGTGATCGCGGTGTACGCCGTCGGCGTCGGCGGACTGTTTGCCATCGCCCACGCCGGCTGACGCGCGCCACCGGCTTCGCTGTCCAGCGACCAGGGCCACCATCGAGGAGGGCCGCCTCCTCAGCGTTCGTTCAGCGGTCCGCCGATACCGTCCGGCCTCGTGAGCGATACAGCGAGATCAGACCCGGCTCAGATGAGGCGCGTGCTGGTGAGCAAGGTGCCCGAGATCACGGTGTGGTTCTGGGTCATCAAGATTCTGTGCACGACCGTCGGTGAGAGTTTCGCCGACTGGATCAACATGACCGTGGGCCTTGGTCTGGACGTAACGGCGTTGATCTTCACGGCGGTGTTCGTCGCATCCCTGGTGTGGCAGATGCGCCTCACCCGCTACGTGCCGTTCGTCTACTGGCTGACGGTGGTCGTGGTCAGCGTCACGGGCACGTTGTACACCGACATTCTCACCGACGACTTGGGAGTGCCGCTGGCGTTGAGCACCGGCGTCTTCGCCGTCGTCCTCGGGGTGGTGTTCGGGGTGTGGTGGACGCGGGAGCGCACCCTGTCGATTCACAGCATCACCACCACACCGCGAGAAGCCTTCTACTGGCTGGCCATCCTCGTGACCTTCGCGCTGGGCACCGCCGTGGGCGATTGGATTCTGGACCTCACCGGCTGGGGACCGGGCCAGTCGGTGCTGCTGCCCGCCGGCCTGATCATCGCCGTCGTGATCGGCTGGCGCCTCGGCGCCAACGCGGTGCTGTCGTTCTGGCTGGCCTACATCCTGACCCGCCCCCTGGGCGCCAATCTCGGTGACTGGCTGGGACTTCCACCGGATCAACACGGCCTCGGCTGGGGTACCGCCATCACCAGTGTGGTCTTCTTGACCGCCATCCTCGCCACGGTCGTCTACCTCACGCTCACCCGCCGCGACGTGATCAACGCACCCACGACGATCGAAACACCCACCGACGCCACCACTCCCGTACGGGAAATGGTGATGCTCGGCTACTTCGCGGTCATCGCCGTCGCCACGGGCGCCCTGCTGGTGTGGGCCGCCGGGCAGCCACACTCGACTGCTGCAGCCAGCGAAGAAGAATCCGGCGCCTCGGCACCGGCAACGCTTGCCCCCGGGCGGTCGGCGACCGTGATGTTCCCGCCTGCCGACGTGTCGAACTTTCGCTCCATCACCCAAGACACTCTCGCGAAGGTCCACTCGGGTGACCAGGCGGGGGCGACCGCCCGCATCACCGACCTCGAAACGGCATGGGACGACGACCAGGAAACGTTGCAACCCCTCGACGGCGCCGGCTGGAACGTTCTGGATGGCCGCATCGACGAGGTCCTGCACGCCGTGCGCTCAGACCATCCCGACCCCGCGACGGAGACGCAAGCTCTCACGGCATTGTTGACGGCACTTCAGTGAGCCGGGGCCTGTGATGACGACGGTGAACGGACTGCCCGCCCACGTACTGTTGGTGCACTTCGTCGTGGTGCTGGCGCCGTTGACCGCGGTCCTGGCAATACTGTGCGCGCTGTGGCGTCCGGCGCGGCAGCGACTGGTCTGGCTGGCCGCCGCCCTGGCCTTGCTGAGTACGGTGCTGACACCGATGACCACCGATGCCGGGGAATGGCTGGAACGACGCCTCGGCCCATCCGAGCAGCTTCACGCCCACGCCGAACTTGGTGACACCATGATCTACTTCTCCGTCGCGCTGCTGCTGGCGGCCGGCCTGCTGGTCGCCGTGCACGTCCGTGAGTCGCGCGACCGCCCGATGCGGACAGCGCTGCACTGGCTGATCGCTTCTGTCGTGGTCCTGGCGAGCCTCGCCACCGCAGTTCAGGTGTATCGCATCGGGGACTCCGGTGCAGTCGCCACCTGGGCAGACCAGCTGGCCGAGCCCACGCCCTGACCCACGGCGTTCTGACCCACAGAACCGAGCCGCGACGGCGGAGCCAGCTCGGCAGCCTGCTGTACTCACAGTCGCAACGATCCATCGAGGGAGGACGTGGATGCGCATCCTGCTGGTGGAAGACGAACCGCGGCTGGCGGAAACCATCCGCCGCGGGCTGGTCGCTGAGGGCTTCGTCGTCGAGGTGGTTCACGACGGCCTCGCCGGTCTCGACTCGGCCCTTGGCGGCGGGTTCGACGTGGTGATCCTGGACATCATGCTGCCCAGCCGCAGCGGCTACGACGTCGTGCGGGACCTGCGTTCGGCCGCGGTGTGGACACCGGTGTTGATGCTCTCGGCCAAGGACGGCGAATACGACCTGGCCGACGCCTTCGATCTGGGCGCCGACGACTACCTGATCAAACCCTTCTCCTTCGTGGTGCTGCTCGCCCGGCTGCGCGCATTGCTGCGCCGCGGTGCGCCCGCGCGGCCGGCCGTGCTCACCGTCGACGACCTGGCGCTGGACCCGGCGCGCCACCGCGTGACCCGCGGTGGCGCCGACATCGTGCTGACTCCACGTGAATACGGGGTGTTGGAATTCTTGATGCGCCACGCCGGCGCGGTCGTCACCAAACAGGAGATCCTGCAGTCGGTCTGGGACGTGCACTACGAAGGCGACGACAACATCGTGGAGGTCTACGTCGGGTACCTGCGCCGCAAGATCGACGCGCCGTTCGGCACCAGCAGCATTCACACCGTGCGCGGGATCGGTTACCGGCTGGCCTCGGGGGCGACGTAGCCGTCGACGTTCGCCGGCAGCGTCACGGTGAGGCAGGCGCCGCCCTCGTGACGATCGCCGATGGTGATGGTGCCGTGGTGGGCGGTGACGATCTCGGCGACGATCGCCAAGCCAAGTCCACTGCCGCCGACGTCGCGGGCGCGGGCGCTGTCCAGGCGCACGAAGCGGTCGAAAACCCGCATCCGCTGCTCGGGCGGGATACCCACTCCGTCGTCGGCGACCCGCAGGACCGCGGCGCCGTCATGCACCCCGCAGCTCAGTTCGACGGTGCTTCTGGCGTGGCGGGCGGCGTTGTCGACCAGGTTGCGCATCATCCGTGCGAGTTGATGCCGATCGCCGGTAACCCGTGCGTGGCTGATCGTTGCCTTTACCATCAGGGCGGACGACATCCCCTGCAGACGTTGCACTTCGGCGTCGGCGAGGTCGTCGAGGTCGACGTCGTCGTGGCGGCCTGACAGCTGGTGCTCATCGGCGCGGGCCAACAGCAGCAGATCGTCGATCAAATCGCGCATGCGGCGCGCTTCGGGGATCAACGACTCGTCGATCAAGTCCGCGTCGAGCAGCTCGGGACGACTGCGCGCGAGTTCCAGCGCGGTGCTGATCGTGGCCAACGGGCTGCGCAGTTCATGAGAGGCATCGCTGACGAACCGGCGTTGGGCGGCGTGCCCGACGTGCAGCCGGCTCAGCATCTCGTTCATCGTCTCAGCCAGATGGGCGATCTCGTCGCCGCTGGGGGGGACCGGTACACGGTCCTCGAGCCGGGCGGTGGAGATGGACGCCACGCGGGATCTGATCCGTTCCACCGGGCGCAGCGCCGCACCGACGAGCACATGAGTTGCCCAGGCGACCAGCAGCACCACCAGCGGACCACTGACCGCCAGCAGGATTGCCACGGTGCCCACCACCGCCTCGACCGGTTCGCGGTCCCCGCCGACGACCACCGTCATCGGTCCCGCCGGCGTGTCGGCACCGTCGGCAATTACCCAGAAGTCGCCTGCGTCGTCGGGGAGCTGATGACGCCCCAGAAACATTGATCGGCCCGGTGGCACCGGGTCAGTCGTCAGCGGCGCCGCCGGGGCGTCGGCAGAGGCGAGGACCACCGCGCCGCGGTGGTCCAGGACTTGGATGGCGCCGATCTGGCCGTCGGTGCCCAGCAGCCCGGGATCCAGGTCACGAGGTCCGTCAGTGTGTAGCTGTTCCACGAGCTGGGCGGCGCGAGCGCGAGCGGCTTGCTCCGTGGACTGCTGCAGCGTGTGATAGAGCACCAGCAGCATCGCCGCGGACGCCACCGCAAGTCCGAGGGTCACCACGGCCGCTGCCATGACCGTCGAGCGGGTCCGCACCGTCCACCGGGCCAGGCCGACGCCGCGCACCGTCATCACCAACCGATGCGGCGTGGGCCGCCGATGATGTCGAACACAGTGGCGCGCAGAGTATTCATCGGGGGGCTGCCGGTTGGTCTGAGCGTCGGATGGCCCCGCGGATGCTGGATGCCAGCAGGACGCCCACGGCGACGACGACGATCCACCACGCGGGGACGGCCGTGATGCGAGTGATCGTCGCGGTGAGCCCGAGGGCGACCACGACACCGGCGGCTACGCGCCAATCGTCGCCGACGACGAAGCCGTACCAGAAGGCGCCGAACGCGCGAAGCCGGCGGATCACGGTGTCGTCCCGGTCGGTCGGTCGGCGCCGACGGCGCTTCGCCGATCACCGCGCCGGAACAGCGCCACGAGCAGCAGAGCGTACAGGCCGACTGCGGGGATGAGCACCAGCAGCGCGAGATCCGCTCCCGGCCAATGCGCGCCGGCTCCCTCGGCGGCCCAAAACATCCCGAACGCGGTCAGCATGACCCCGACGACGAACTTCATGGCGTTCTCCGGCACCCGCGACAACGGCTTCCGGACCGCCACGCCGATGGCGGCCACGACGAGAACCGCAGTCAGCGCGGCCAGGGCGGCCAAGCCGACGTCGTGCTGATTGCTGCCGAACGTGACGGCGATGAACACCACTTCCAAGCCCTCCAACACCACGCCCTTGAAGGCCAGCGTGAAGCCATACCAATCCGGAACCAGAACCGCGGAACGGCCCGGGGCGTGGCGAGCGGCAGCCAACGCTGCCTCGAACGCCTTAGCCTCGTCGTGAAAAGCCTTGTGTCCGCTGGCCCGCAGGACCGCCTTGCGTAGCCACTGCAGTCCGAAGACCAGCAGCAGCGCACCGACGACCAGTCGCAGAGCGTCCAGCGGGATCGCCGAGACCGCCGGCCCGGCGACGGCGACGATCACCGCCAAGGTCAGCAGCCCGGCGATCAGCCCGGTGACCGCCGAACGCCACCCACGCCCCACCCCCGCAGCCAACACGATCGTCAAAGCCTCGACCGCCTCGACGGCGCACGCCAGGAACACCGCCACGAACAGCGCCGCGTTGCCCATCGGTGTCAGGTCTCCCGTCTAGCCGCCGGTCGCGCCACCGCGGGTACGCCGACCCGGTCATCGGTGTCCGCTGATCTCATCATGCGCCCGTAGAGCAGGTGAGCCGACACGGAGGCGGTGGTGCCGAGCACCAACCCGCCGACCACGTCGGTCATCCAGTGCACCCCAAGATAGAGGCGGGTCAGCGCGACGACCACCGCGGCCACCGCCGCCGTCGACGTCACCAACGCCGACACCGACGATCTGACGTGGCGGTTCACCACGACGGCCACGGCACCCAATGAGGCCAGGGTGCCGGTGACGTGACCCGAGGGAAACGACCCATCGGTTTCGACGAGGAGTTGCACGGCCGCCGCGGGACGGTGCGCGCCGACGACGACCTTGGTCAGGGTGCTGACCGCCCCGGCGACGGCCAACGTCGCCAGAATCAGGATCGCCGGCCGTGCCGAACCCACCCGCCACCACGCCACTGCAGCGGCGACCACAGCCAGGATGGCCACTCCCGCCGGGCTGCCCATAGTCGTCACCGTGATCGCCCACGACGTCAACCCAGGGTGACGGTGGGCGATCATCCAGGCAAGCACGGCATGGTCCCACGCGGTGCCGGTGGCGGCGACGTGCGCGACGACGCCCAACGCAACGAACATTGACACCAACACCGCCAGCATCGTCGTCGCGGGCGCAGACCGCGGAGGGTCGGTCGGATCGGTCATCTTTGCAGTGTCATGGGGCGCGGCTGAATGACCGCTGAGAATCGCCACCGAGGACTCGCCACCGTGCCGCGACGGGCCTAGACCTGACTTCGCGACTCACGAGCTGGCGGCCGAGGTTGCGTTGGTCAGCAGGGTGGGCCAGGAGCCTCGGCTCCGCCCTGGTCGCCATCCTCTTGGGCGCCCTCGGGTGCACCGGGTTGATCGGGTTGATCGCCGGCTTCTGGTGCGTCGCATGACTGCGACGTTGGCGGAGGCGGCGGAGCGGGTGTGGGCGTCGCACCCGCCAGCGCCATCCCGGCGCCGCCGACCGTTCCGGCGGCCAGCAGCGCCATCACCGCAGTCAGCAAACGACGTTTGGAGTTCGTCACGATCGGGGTCCTTCCTCGTCGTCAGACCCGTCTGGCCTGAGGACACCACCGTGCCGACACGACCTTGTGCGTTCGCTGAACGACGCTGAGGACTCACACCGGCACCAGGTCGAGGCGTCCCGGTGCGCCTACGCTGCGACGGCCACGATGATGAACGCGACGTCGAGACTGATGTGCCACCGCCTGCACTCTCCGGCCTCAACGTGCATCGGCGATACGTCAGCTCCTCGAGCAACCATGCCTCGCAGCCGCACTGCAGAGATCAGCGGTGACCACAACAGATTCCCAAATTTCTGTCATTAATGACATCCAGATGACATTCCAAGCCGCGGCGGCGCAAGAACTGACCGGGCGGGCGCAGCATGGTGAGTTTGCCTCTCCCACACGCGTGCTCTGCGCAGGCCGTCGGGCCGCGATCCACGGCAGTCTCGTCCTGAGGCGGGCGTTCCTGCGACTAGCAGGCCCGTTCTCCGATGAGCACCACGTCGAGTGGCGACGGGTAGATGTGTGCAGGGAACCACCGATGGAGGCGTTAGCGTCGATTGATGGCGATTCTGGTCCTGCACCGGTCTTCTGGACTCACTACCTTCGAGCCTGGCGATGCCGAAGCCTATGCGCGTGAGCACGGATTCGACTTGATGCCGACAGTCCTCGACGACGATGACTGCGTCAAGTTGCTCCGCAACGGCGACTGGGTCGCCACCGCGCAAGCCGTCGTCGTATGACGGGAGCGAAAGCCTACTTGCACACCACTAGAGCTCGACGCCATTGTCTCGGTGTCGGGCGCGGGTGCGCTCGGTCGTGCGGGCTGTAGCCATCGCGGTGTCCACGCCTTCCACGTCTCTGCGCCAGCCGGCGTAGACGGCATTGCGTCGGTCGACTGCCGCGTCCCGTTCACCGAGGAAACTCGCACATCGCGCCGGAAGTAAGTGGCGTGGCGTGGCGGCGGCGACCTGGTGAGCAGTCACCGGGACGTCGTCGTGGATGGCGATGATGGCGCGTGCCAGCTTGTCGGCCTGCCGACCGGTGCCGCGCTGCAGGACGTATGGACCATCGGCCGTCGTCGGGCCGTTTTCCTGCTCGGTCGTGCGTTCGTATAGGTAGGCGGTGTTGGCGTCACGGGCGCGGGTCATGGCAACGTAAAGCATCGAACGGGTGGTGTTATCGCCGAGAATGGCGTGGGTGGTGTCAGCCGTGACGCCTTGCGCCGAGTGCACCGTGGTCGCATAGCCGTGGGTGAGGTGCTCGCGGACGTAGTCGACGTCGAACACGACGCCGGCGCCATCCGACAGTCGTTCGGCCACAATTCGATTCGTGCTGGGCTCGACGGCGGCAACGCGCCAGCGGTCACCGTTGCGCACCGGGTCCGCCGCTACGTCGTGGTCGTCGGCCCGCCGAACGTCGACGATGGGGTCGTTGCGGCGAGACAAGATCAGATCCCCTGCGGCGATGCACTGCCCACGGACACCCTTGACGGTCGGCGCGTCGGTGGGGATGGTGTCGTCGTGGATGCGCCGGTTCAACGCGTCGGCCATCTCGGTGGTGTCACACAGCAGCAGCGCGTCCTTGCCGACCGCGACGTCCCTGCGGTACCCATCGAGGGCGTCGGTGGCCATGGCGATCTGATCCCCGCACCGCAACCGATCGTGGTCGCGGTACCAGTCGACGGCCGTGCCGGCCGCCGCCGGCCCCCCATCCCGCAACGCCAGCGACACGGCACGTTCCTCGGGATTGCGCATCCGCCACACCTCCGAGAGGTGCTGAGTCCAGGGCAGATCGGTGCAGAGGTGGGCGAACATCCCGCCGCGGGCCTTCACCGGCGCCAGCTGATGGGCATCGCCGACGAGGACGGTCTTGACCCCGGCGATGGTGGTGGCGTTAAGGAGTTGGCGGAGGTCGTCGGTGCCGACCATCCCTGCCTCGTCGACCACCACCAACGTCCCGCGGTCCAACGTCAGGGTGCCGTTGCGAATATCCTGCAGGGCCTTCGCAATGGTGAGGCCGGTATCGCCGGCGCCTTCGCGGACGGCGACGTCCACGGCCCTACCGGTCGGGGCGAGCACCAGCACGCGTGCTCCAAGACGCCGGTGCGCCGCGGCGCGTAACGCGCGCAGCGAGGTGGTCTTGCCCGCACCCGCCGGCGCCGACAGCGGCTGCACCAACCACGGCGACCGACCAATCGCCTCCACCGCCGCCCGCTGATCCCCCGACAACCCGCGAGTGTCCTCCTCCTTCACCCACAACTGTGTGCGGTCGTCGCGGGCGTCGGCCAGGTCGAGCACGGCGACCTCCTCGGCCAGGATCCGGCTCAGGGTGAACCGCTCATGCCCCTCACGCTCGTGTTTGAGCCGCGGAGCGGTGAGGCGCATGCCGAGCTCGTCGACCGCGGCCTCCACCGCCTCCCGCGGTGACCGGTCCCCGTCGACGGGAAGTTGCGCGCCGATGATCTCCACCAAGTCCGCCCGGGTGAACGCCGCCTTGTCGACGCGCTCCGCGGCGTCGGCCAGGCATGCGCGGTCGAACGGGATGCGCGCGGCCGCACGCCGCGCCGCACGCGCTCGATCGAAGGATGCGCGGTCCAGGCGCACCCCCCGCGCATCGACCCGCCACTGCCGAAGCAATTCCGGCCACGACAGCTCCTCGGGCTTAGCGGGCCGGGTGGCCTTCTGCGCGGCCGCGAGCTGCGCCGCACTCAACGGCCCGTCGACCACGGTGAGGTGGCGCGCCGCCCACTCCCGCAACTGGCTCGAACGCCGCGACCACGCGGTGATCGACGCGCGGTCGACGCCGGCGAGTTCGGCCATCCCGGTGTGTGGGTCCACCGGTTCCCACTCGAACCCCAACGAGCGGTGCAGTTCCCGCCGCAGGGTGGCCTGATAGATCACCCCGGCAGCCTTGGCTTCGTGAAACAGCGAGGTGCCATCGAGGGACACCAGGGCGCCGTCGGCGCGGGCCTGCCGGTTGGGCACGATGACGTGGGTATGTAGGTGCGGATCCCCGCACCGCGACGTCTCGTGCTGATACGCCACCGCCACCAAACCCGGTAGATGCACTAGGTCCTTCTGCTCGGTGACCGGGTTGTGCACCCGGGTGTACCCGGCGTGCGCGGCAAGGTACTCCATCGCCTCAGCCATGGCGGTGGTGTGCGCGTCGACAATCCCCTTCGACACCACGTCATCAGCCTTCACCGCCCGGATCACCGACACACTCTTCGGCGCGGCGAACGTGAGGTCATACCCATGAACCCCCGCGGTACCCAGAGCCCGGCCCCGAGCCCCGTTCGGGGTGACCCCGTCGTCGAGCCAGCGCGCCACCACCACCGGGTCGGCCTCACCCCCCGCGCGCTGGGTGTCCGACAGCCCCACCAAACCAGCCGACGTGCGGGTGTCACCCGCGCACAACCACGTCGGCGTGCGGGTGTCGTGCTCGGAGTAGTACTCCCCCAACCCACCACCGGCACGCTGAAAGTCGGCGCTGGCGCGCTGCGCCGATTGGGCGGTGTCCAGGTAATAGCTGATCGACCACCGCTTCAACTTCGAGATCGTCAACACCGCAGTCACCAACCCGGTTTGTAACCCCGTGGTCAGAACGACTGCCCCGCCGTCACTTTCGGCCGCGCCCCACGCGCAACCACCACCAGTATCGCACCTTGTGCAAATGTGCCACTGCAGTTCTTTGAGTGTCGGAAGAGGGTGATGAATGTCCGTAAAGGCTTAGGGGGCAGAGAATCTGCGTGCGCTTAAAGGTCTGGGGAGGGATGGGCTGACGATGTCATGAGGGGCGATATTGGGGGGCGGCAGGTTGTGTGAACTGCGGACTGAAGTCGACAGCGCGCTGATGCCCAGCTGGTCTCGCTGAACCAACTAGACGATTCAGAACAGCTATAGATCAATGCTTTTCGTCCTCACGCAAAGCCGTTCCAGTGCACGGCCCGGTCGAAAATTGTGCACAGGGTGGTGTGGATCACTGCTTACAGTTACGACACGTCCACTTCGTGGACGGACCTCTAACAGCAGTACGTCCCTACGACCTCTCAGCGAGTCAACATGACGATCTCACCCCATATGGACCGTGACATGCTCACGGCCGAAGAAGTTCACGGCATGACTGGCGTCCCCATTTCGACGCTCCACGATTGGGCTGCCAAGCGGGAACGCGGCATTGACGCCCCGGGGCCTCATCACATCAGGCTGAGTAATCGTCACCGGCGCTGGACGCGTCGCGATGTCGACCAGTGGATTGAATCCGCGCGTATCTGAGGCAGTCAGCCCATCACCACGTCGGCTCGCCACCGCGGCTGTGGATGGTTGTCTCGTTGTGCACAGATAAGGGATTGCCATCGCTCACTTGTCGGTCACCGGCGCGACAATGTGCGAAGGGTCATCGCGCCCACGAGCGGACGCTAGACGATGGCCGACTAACGGATTGAGCGAGAGTCGATATGGCGATCAAGCGACGTGAGACCATCGACGGTCCGCGATTCGATGTCGAGTGGCGACTGCCGGATCGCGCCAAGCGTCGCAAGACTTTCAAGACCGAACGGGAAGCGCGGGTCTTCGAGGCGTCGGTGGTGACGAAGACGGCCTCGGGAGAAGTGGTCGATCCTCGCGCCGGACGGGTCACACTGGCGACCGTATATAAGGCATGGCTGGCATCGCGGCTCGATCTGAGCCCCAAGGTTCGACGGGGATACGAGGACAACTGGCGCTCACGCATCGAGCCCAGGTTCGGCAACTGGCACGTCGCTCGGATCGATCACCAATCCATTCAGGCCTGGGTCAACGAGATGGCGGCGTCGGGCCTGAGCTCACGCACCGTGCGTTGGGTGCATTCGGTGCTCAAGATGACCCTCGACTACGCGATCGAGGACGGCCAACTGTTGGCGCGCAATCCTTCGGTACGGACGAAGTTTCCGCCGCTTCGCGCGACCTCCCACACCTATCTCACGACATCTGAAGTGGCGGCTCTGGCGGAGGCGTGTGGCAGTCAAGGAGACGTGGTCCTCCTACTCGCCTACACGGGGTTGCGGTACGGCGAACTCGTCGGTCTTCGCGTCGAGGACGTCGACCTCACGGCTCGCCGGATCCGAGTCCGTCGCTCGATCACGCAGGTCGGCGGAAAACTGATCGAGGGCAACCCGAAGAGCGCTGCCGGGCGTCGGTCGATACCCATTCCCCAGCGACTGCTGCCGATCCTCGCGAGCCGAGTATCGGAGAGGCCGCCCGGCGCCCCGGCGATCACGTCCCCCACCGGCGCGCTACTTGGGCTCGAGAACTGGAAACGCTCGACGAAGTGGCGCGTCGCGATCACAGAGATCGAGCGGCCGAAGATGCGCGTACACGACTTGCGCCACACCTACGCCTCGCTTGCGCGGCGGGCCGGCGCCGACATTCGTCTCCTCCAGAAGACGATGGGGCACGCGTCGATCACCGTGACGGCGCACGTATACGCCGATCTCTACGACGACGAACTGGACACGGTCGCCTCGGCGTTGGATGCGCTCGACGACCGTCCGTCTGAATAGTCCGAACGGTTGGCCCTATTTTGGCCCTATGGCCGTCGGCCGAGGCGCCGAAATGATCGGCTTGAAGCTCCGAAAACGACCTCTGAACTGGGGCTTTACTGGTGGTCCCGGCTGGTATCGAACCAGCGACCTTCCGCGTGTGAGGCGGACGCTCTCCCACTGAGCTACGAGACCGTGGGTGCACCGGCCAAATCACCGGTGAACGACGAGGAACATTATCACGCACAGAAGCCGGGCCCGGAATCGGCGAGCCCCTTTGGCCGTAGCGGGTCGCCGTCCGACCGTGCCGATGGCCCATGCGTCACTCGAGCCGTCCACGTCCGTCGGTCGGCTCATCACGGCGCACCGACCCGAGACCCACGACCGAGCGGCGACCATCGCCCAGGAGCCCACTGAGGGGCTGGACGGACCACGGATTTCACGATCCACGCCTGCCTGCCGAATCTTTTGATGCGCAACGCCTTTCCGCCAGGCCGCCGAAGGCCAAGTCGAATCCGCCCGACCGATGCCATGAAAGGCGAAATCGTGGCAGCGAAAACGCGGCCAAATCGAGCACCCAGAACGGCCAAGATCAGGCCGTGGCGTCGGGATTTGTGGTGCCGAGCTTCGATGCACTATCGTCGTGCTTCGCATAGAGCGACGAACTCGCTCGAAGCACGCGGATGTAGCGCAGTTGGTAGCGCACAACCTTGCCAAGGTTGGGGTCGCGGGTTCGAATCCCGTCATCCGCTCGATGGTGCAGACGCATCAACCCCAGCGGTGGAGTGGCCGAGTGGTGAGGCAACGGCCTGCAAAGCCGTGCACACGGGTTCGATTCCCGTCTCCACCTCCAAGATGGGTCCCGCGCGATTAGCTCAGCGGGAGAGCGCTTCCCTGACACGGAAGAGGTCACTGGTTCAATCCCAGTATCGCGCACCAGTTTTACCGCACGTCGCCAAAGCTCCTACGGCATACGGCCCG
>Ga0247742_10001813_pt1 | contig 14413 bp, 11 predicted proteins | sample UWRJL208509C2_FD_180944 | JGI IMG/M metagenome (GOLD analysis project Ga0247742, IMG submission 180944) | Plant litter microbial communities from Arlington Agricultural Research Station in Wisconsin, United States - UWRJ-L208-509C-2 | ecosystem: Environmental > Terrestrial > Plant litter >...
ATTCTTCTGGTCGATCTGGAAAACAGCCAGGCTGGCGTTCAGTGCGCCATCGAAGTATTCGCCCTTGATGCCCACTTCGTAGTTCTCGCCCACGACAGGCTCGATCACTTTTCTGTCCAGGCCCTTGCTGGTCTGCGGCTTGAAGATATCGGTGTAGCTGACATAGACCGAGTGATTGTCGTCCAGGTCGTAGACCAGGCCGGCATAGCGGGTCAGATTGCGAGTGACCTTGAAGTTGGCTTCACTGCTGGCTTTGTCTTCGAATTCGTACCAGTCCAGACGGCCGCCGAGAATCAGCGACAGGGGCTCGCTCAAGCGCAGGCGAGTGCTGGCATAGAAGCTGTCCTGAGTGGTGGTCTCGGGAAGGCCGTTATCGCCAGTGACGTAATACGGTTTGTCATGATCACGGGGATCCCACTCGAAGAGATTGCTGCCCGCGTCGATGAAACTGCTCCAGGCGTCGCCGGAACGATAATCCAGCTCGCGCCGACTGACGCCCAGGGTCAGGTCATGCGCTTGGCCGAGCAACTGGAAGGGACCGCTGAGCGCCAGGTCGTAGCCGGTTTCCTTCTGCTCCATGGCTTCGGTCCACAGATAGTGCCGATTGTATTCCCACACCGATGAGGCCAGCACGTCGGTGTCGGTCTTTGTCTGCATCGCTGCCAGGCGCAGCGTCCAGTCGTTGGCGAGGCCTTGTTCCAGGGTCGCGAAATAACCCGTGGTGCGGTTGTCCGAGTATTCCCAGTCATTGCCCAGGAAGGTATCGCGTGGCAGCCCGAGATGGCCACCGCCCCGGGCCATGGGCAAACCGCCCCAGATGTAGTTGGTATGGTTCTTCTGCCGGTAGGCACCGAGCGTCAGGGTGGTGCTTTCGCTCAAGTCGGCGTCCACCACGCCATAGAACAGTTGCGCGTCGCTCTCGACCGAGTCCCGGAAGCTTTTGGCGTCCTGCCCCGAGATCACGGTCCGGGCGCGCAGGGTCCCGCTTTCATTGAGCGGGCCTGCGACGTCCAGTGTGCTGCTGTAATCATCCCAGCTGCCGGCACTGCCGGTGAGCGTGCCCTGGAATACAGGGGTCGGGCGCTTGCGCACCAGGTTGATGGCGCCGGCCGGGTTGCCGGCGCCCTGGGTCAGGCCAGCGGCACCGCGAACGATTTCCACCCGGTCGTACATGGCCAGGTTGGCTTCTCCGCTGGGCAGGTAGGTCAGGAAGCTGGTGGGAAAACCGTCGTACAGGATGTTGTCGATGTCGAAACCGCGTGCACTGAACGTCGGCCGCCCTACCCCACCGGCGTTATTGAGGAAAATGCCCGGCGCGCTTTTGGCGACATCACTGATGCTGGTCATGGCCTTGTCGTCCATACGCTTGCGCGTGACCACGCTGACCGACTGCGGCGTTTCGCGCAAACTCAAGGGCAGCTTGGTGGCCGTCTGCATCGTTCCGGTGGTGTAGGAACCGCTGTTCTCGGTCGTCTCCGCCAGGTGATGTCCGGTAATGCTGGTAGCGCCCAGTTCCAGGCTGGAGCCCGCTGTCTGCGGTGTCAGCAGGTAGAGGCCATTACCCTGCGGTGAAGCCTGCAGACCGGTGCCCTGCAGCAATTGCTGCAGGCCGCCTTCCACGCTGGTGGCGGCATTCAGGCCGGGGCTGTGCAAACCCTCCACCAGGCCCGGTTCGATGGGCAGGGTGATGTCGGCCTGGCTGGCGAACTCGGAAAGGGAACGGCTCAGGTTGCCGGCGGGCACGTGATAGGCACGGTTCTGTTGCGCGCCTGACTCGGTCGCCTGTGATGAGACTGCAGCCAGGCTGCCGCCCGCGATGATCAGTCCCAGTGCGGCGGCGTGTACTGCCCGCGCCAGTGGTTGCATGCCCTGCGTCGTCGCCATGTGTTCGTCCCTACCCTGTGAAAGTGATGTGCTTACAGGAGGGACACGCAGCCTGAGAAAAACACGACAATGATTTTTATTACGCGTTTGCCCGCGCGGTAATGGTGACCCAGTAAGGCGTGCGGTAGTGGACATTCACCGGCAGAGTCTGACTCAGTGCGCGGAGAATCTGGTCGGTGTCGCGCAGCTGAAAGGCGCCGGAGATCAGCAGCCCCGCCACCGCTGGATCGCAACGCAGCAGACCAGGCCGATAACGATCCAGCTCGGTGATGAAGTCATCGAGGCGCATCTTTTCTGCGCGCAGCACACCGCTGAGCCAGTCGAGACGATTCTGCGCCAGTGCCGTCGAGGGCTCCGCTGCCCGGCGGTTGACCTGGGTCTGCTGGCCAGCCGCCAGACGCCTCAGGCCGCCATCCCCCGACAGGCGCGGGCGTATCTCGACAGCGCCCTCCAGCGCGCCGAGGTACGTGCTGTGCGGGTACTGACGCACCAGAAAGCGGCTTCCGAGTAACGTGATTTCCGCGTCGGCGGTATCGAGGATGAACGGGCGCCTGGCAAGCTCGCGGGGCACCTGCTCGACGAGCATCTCACCGGCGATGAGACGCACACGGCGAACGCTGTCGTCGTAGGCGATATCGACAGCGCTGCCGGTGTTCAGGCGAATCTGTCCGCCATCCGGCAGGCGCAGGGTGCGCTGCTCGCCCGTGGCGGTGCGCTCGTCCGCTTGCCACTCGCGCCACGGCAGACTGCGCTGTGCTGCCAGACCAAGGGGCGCGGCGACGATCAGCAACGCCAGGGTCTTGAGCACCTGTCGTCGCTCCAGGCCGCGCGGGCGCTCCAGAGCTGCCCGTCCGGCACCACCGGCAAGCTGCTGGGCTCGATCGCTGAAGCGCTCGGCCAGTTGCCAGGCCCGTTCGTGATCCGCGTGCCGCGCCCGCCATTCGGCGCCGGCCGCATGCTCGGCGGCGCAGGCGCCGCTGTTCTGCAAGCGCACGAACCAGTCGGCCGCCTCACGGGCAATGCGCCGGTCGATGGGCTTGTCACTCATACCGCGCGCCCTGGCTGGCGAGCACGATGCATTCTTCGAACGCCCGTGCCAGGTAGCGTTGCACCGAACGCACGCTCAGATTGAGGCGGCTGGCGATCTCTTCCTGCGTGTAACCCTCCAGTTGCGCCATCAGGAACGTCTGCCGGGTTTTGGCGGGCAGTATCGCGAGGACCTGGTCAATTTCGTCGAGGGCCTCCAGCACCAGCGCCTGATGCTCCAGCAACGGTGCCAGCTCTTCCGGCGTCTGCGCCAGCGCCGCCAGATAGGCTTGCTCCAGCGAGCGCCGACGATAGAGATTGATGCTCAGGCGATTGGCAATAGTGGCCAGATAGGCGCGCTGTGTCAGGAAGCTCAGCGGTTCGTCGGGCGCACTGCTGAGCAGGCGCACGAACGTATCCTGGGCCAGGTCCGCCGCGTCGGCGGCATTGCCCAGGCGCTTGCGCAGCCAACCCAGCAGCCAGCCGTGGTGGTGACCGTAAAGCTGATCGATGGACTGATGCCGGTGGGGGGGTGCCGATGGGATAGAGTGCACGGAATAGGACAAATACAAATGAGAATTTATCGCATTCTATCAGGGCAAGCCGGGGCCAGTGCAACTAAAAGGTTTACGCTCACCCGATCTGTCCTGGCGTGATCTGAATGCTGGCGAGATGAGGTGACCAAGTTGGCGACTATTGGAATAGCGCTTTGACCGCCCATCTCATACGCGCGGCATTCAAACAGAGGGGCTGAAGGTCAATGGCTGAACACCGCCTCTTTTGTCGTCTCGTCTTATAGAGTCGGCACTGGGGTGCCGCCGTTCAAGGCTGGAATCTTTGCAAACACGTCAGCCATAAAATCCATGAACACGATAGCCCGCGTAGGGAGCAGTCTATTGGCGACGTAAACCATCTGCACCGGGACAGGGGGAGCCGAATGGTTGGTGAGAATGAACTGTAATCTCCCGCTGTTCAGCCCGGCCTCGAACAGCCACGCAGGTCCATGCGCCACACCCAGGCCTGCCGCGACCGCCGCACTGACAGCATCTGGCGAGTTGACCCTGAGCCTGCCGGCAATCGGAATGTCCACGTCTCGGAATCGCCAGGTCGCCCCGGACGACAGTAAGGTGTAGGTGATGCAATCGTGGTCGCGTAGATCATCCGGGGTCTGCGGAACTCCGCGTTTAGCCAAGTAGTCCGTGCTGGCGACGAAGACCCGGTCATACCATCCAAGAGGCCGGGCACGCAGGGTGCTGTCCTCGAGCTGTCCTATGCGAATGGCGAGTTCGGTGCCTTCATTGACCAAGTCCACGTATCGATCGTTGAGTTGGAGATCCAAGATCAATTGAGGGTAGCGCTCCAAAAAGGCCGGCACATGCGGCATCACAAACGCGTGTGCGAGAGCTGTCGGACAGGCTACACGCAAGAGTCCCGATGGCTCGACGTTGTTCCTGAAGGACGATTCGGATTCATTCACCGCATCCAGAATGCGCCGGATGTCCGCGTAGTAGCGTTCGCCCTCCGGCGTCAAGGATAGCCTCCGCGTAGACCGGTGGAGCAAGCGCGTCTGCAAATGATCCTCCAGAGCCGCTACATAGCGGCTCACATTGGGTTGCCCCAGCCCTAGGTCACGCCCTGCCGCCGAAAAGCTCCCAGTTTCTACAGCACGCGCGAAGCATGTCATCAAAAGAAATCGGTCCACTTCTCCACCTCAATTCATGCCTGATTTGCATGAATTATATGCGAATAGCCAGTCTTATCGGATACGGCGCATGAGCGCATATTTCTCCATGTCGACCGCGGTGGTCGTCATTCACCGGAGAATTAAAATGTCGCGCTTGCAAGGTAAACGTACTCTCATCACTGGCGGCACCAGTGGCATCGGGCTGGAAACGGCAAAACAGTTCCTGGCAGAGGGTGCTCGCGTGATCGTAACGGGTGTCAACCCCGATTCAATTGCAAAGGCCCGGGCCGAATTGGGCCCGGAAGTACCGGTGCTGCGCGCCGACTCGGCCAGCGTTGAAGCACAAAGGGAGCTGGCACAAGTCATCAAGGAACACTACGGCCAACTCGACGTTGCCTTCCTCAATGCCGGCGTATCTGTCTGGCAGCCCATTGAGGAATGGACGGAAGACATGTTTGACCGCTCTTTCGACATCAACGTCAAAGGGCCGTACTTCCTGATGCAGGCGCTGTTGCCGGTCTTCGCAAATCCTGCTTCCGTAGTGTTGACTACTTCCGTAAGCGCGCATGCAGGCGCAGATCGCTCGTCCGTGTATGCCGCAACGAAGGCCGCCTTGCTGAACATGTCGAAGACGCTCTCGACCGAACTGCTGGGCCGTGGCATCCGTGTCAATGCAGTGAGCCCTGGCCCCGTCGAGACTCCGCTTTACGACAAGCTCGGTATTCCGGAAGCTTATCGCGAGCAGCTTAACAAAGAGATCGCGGCAACCATTCCGCTTGGGCGCTTCGGTACCTCCGACGAGGTGGCCAAAGCAGTGCTGTATCTGGCATCCGACGAGTCGCGCTGGACGATCGGCTCTGAAATCGTCCTTGACGGCGGCCGCCTGCTGAATGGCTAAACGCGCAGCTCAAGAATTGCGCGACAGCAACAACGCCTGGGCTGAGTTAATTAGGTACTGAACGCCCCGCCTCAACACTTAGCGACAAACCAGTCCAATCCCAGCTGTGCAAACAGCGGTACGCAGCAAGGCTCTGCCGCTGTTTGCGCTTGATAAACCATCCAGAGCCACTAACAGCAATGAACGCACTTACGCTAATAAGCCACCCACTATGCCCATTCGTACAGCGCGCCGCGATTGTGCTTCTTGAAAAGGGTATCCAATTCGATCGGATAAATGTCGATTTATCAGCCAAGCCAGACTGGTTCCTGACAGTTTCGCCAACCGGCAAGGTCCCGGTGCTCAAGGTGCGCCAGGACAATGCGGAAGACGCGTTCCTATTCGAAAGCATGGTCATCTGCGAGTACCTCGACGAAACTCAAGGTGGCGCGCCGATGTACCCCGTTGATGCGTTAGCTCGCGCACGGAACCGCGCGTGGATCGAGTTCGCGTCGCAGACTCAGGTTGAAGCCTGGCAGTTTCTCCACGCTCGCGACGCTGCGACCGCAGATGCCAAGCGCACCGCATTTCGCGAACGGCTCGGCAAACTGGAGTTAGAAATAGGCGGGGGGCCGTTTTTCGATGGCGCGGCCTTTGGGATGGTTGATGCGGTTTATGCCCCGCTTTTCCGTTACTTCGAGCGCATCGACGCAACTGCCGCACAACCGATTTTCGACGGCTTTCCGCACATTTCGGCTTGGCGCAAAGCGCTTGAGGCGCGCTCCAGCGTAAGGGATGCCGTTGTCGAAGACTATGCCGATCGTTTCCAGACGCATCTCCGCCAACAAGGAGCGCTGATCGCTGCCGAATGAACAACCCCGCGCGCGCTTTGGTACGCTCAAGGAGATCCTGGAGGCATTCAAAGCACCTGAATCGTTTATGGCGATAACTATTTTGAGGAAAAATGTTGGGAGTTACTCGAATAGCTCACGGAAGGAGGAACCTGAAAAATCTTCATCCCGTTGGTACCGCCAGCGATGCTGTAACTGTCGCCCTTCGTGAGAATGACCCAGTCGCCGGGATCAACAAGACTAAGCCGGAGCAACTCATTGACTGCCGCTTCACTTACGCTTTCCACGGGGAGCGAAACGGGATCGAACGCTATGGGGTAAACGCCACGGAACATGGATGTGCGGGCCTGTGTAGCCCGATGCGGCGACATTGCATAGATCGGCACATGCGAGCGTAGGCGGGACATGATCAATGGCGTGTAACCACTTTCTGTCAGAGCGATGATCGCTTTAACGCCTGGAAAGTGATTAGCGGTGTACAGCGCGGCAAGCGCGATGCTCTCATCGCAGCGATCAAAACGGGTATGCAGGCGGTGACCGGACTTCAAATTGGTTGGATGCTTCTCGGCGCCACGGCAAATTCGTGCCATGGCTCGAACGGCTTCGATCGGATAAGCGCCGGCGGCGCTTTCAGCAGACAGCATCACCGCATCCGTGTTGTCCAGCACTGCGTTCGCTACGTCAGAGACTTCGGCACGCGTTGGCATCGGGCTGGATATCATCGACTCCATCATCTGCGTCGCAACGATTACCGCTTTGTTATTGCGACGTGCGTGGAGAATGATTTTTTTCTGGATGCCGATCAGCTCGGCATCACCAATTTCAACGCCGAGATCCCCCCTGGCCACCATCACTGCGTCACTGGCTGCAATCAGACCATCAAGCGTCTCATCGTCAGCAACAGCCTCGGCGCGCTCAATTTTTGCAACCAGCCAGGCACTACCGCCCGATTCGTCACGCAGCTTGCGTGCATAATCCATATCGCTCGCGTCTCTTGGAAAGGACACTGCGAGATAGTCAAGATCCATCTCGGCAGCCAGCTTGATATCCGCCTTGTCTTTCTCAGTCAAAGCTGGCGCCGTCAGCCCTCCACCTTTGCGATTGATACCTTTGTGATCCGATAGAGGTCCACCCACTGTCACCACGCAGTGCAATGCATCAGGGGTTGTAGATTCAACCCGCATTACAACTCTACCGTCATCGAGCAGCAGTTCGTCGCCTACCCCGCAATCCTGCACCAGGTCTGGATAGTCGATGCCAACAACCGTTTCATCACCCTCGGTAAGCGGGTGAGTGACAGAAAATGAAAACCTATCTCCGACCTTTAACTCAACACGCTTGTTGGTGAACCTGGCGATACGGATTTTTGGCCCTTGTAAATCGCCAAGCAATGCAACGTGTCTACCATGCTGTGCAGCGATTTCACGAATCATCCGAGCCCGCTCGATATGCTCGGCGGGAGTACCGTGAGAAAAGTTCAAACGCGCAACATCCAGGCCTGCGAGTATCAACTGCTCAATCACGTGTGGAGAATTACTGGCGGGGCCAAGGGTTGCAACGATCTTGGTTCGGCGGGTGCTCATACGAAGTACCTTCCAATGGGGCTGAGGCAATGACTCAGCGTCCCGTCATAAATAAAGTTCGAGAGTTATTTGCTGGAGATGGAACAGTGCAGCCACTCAAAACACTTCAAAGGACGTACGACTCGCCGCAGCCGGGTATGCCGTACATACGCTTGTCATTCGTCCACGATATCCAAGTCCCTGGTTTCAGCGGACAGGAAAACGCATAGCGCTGAGAAAGCAGCAAGCGCTATGGTGAGTATGGAAATAGCGTAAGGCGTACCATAGTGGCTAAGCAGGAACGCTCCCAGGATCGGCGCGGTGCCACCGCCAATGATTCCACCCAGGTTAGTGGACATTGCAAAGCCGGTGAACCGGGCGCTTGGCCCAAAAGCCTCACCGGTAAAGGACGGCACAGCCCCGTAGACCAGGCCGTAACCAGTCATGAAGAGGCAGGAACCAGCGACCATCGGCCAAAACTCGCCGGTGGAGAACAGGTGCCAGAAAGGAAACGCAGCGAGGGCAGTCACGGCGAAACCGATGAGCATCATCGTGCGCCGACCGATTCGGTCAGCCAGAGCACCGGCTAATGGCACCACCACCAGGTGGGTACAAATAGCAACCATCGCGACCGACAGCACGAACGCATTGGACAATCCAAGCTCCCGTTGACCGTAGCTCAGTGCGAAAACGGTGAAGAGGTAGAAGGTGGAGAAATGGCAGATATTCGCACCTGCGACCAACAGCAATTGCTTCGGGTATCGTGTGAACAACCGCATGGCAGGCGACTGCGATGGTGCCGAGGTTACTGCTCGCTTCCTGGCGGTTTTTTCAAACACAGGCGATTCTGGCACTTTCGAGCGCACGAAGACCCCAACTGCCAGTAAGACGATACTTGCGACGAACGGAATGCGCCATCCCCAGGAGTAGAAGTCTTCTTTGGACAACAACGCGCTGACAATCAGCAACATGCCTGCGGAGGCGATGAAACCAAACACTGGGCCAATATTGTTGATAGCCGCATAAAACCCTCGTTTGCGCCTGGGCGCGTGTTCCAGAAGCATTAATACTGCCCCGCTATACTCACCAGCAAAGGCAAAGCCCTGAATGAAGCGCAGCACACAAAGCATGATGGGTGCCCAGATGCCGACGCTCGCATAAGTTGGCAGAAGGCCGATACCCACAGTGCTCAAGCCCATGATAATCAAGGTGAGATAGAGTAGTTTCTTGCGGCCGATACGGTCCCCGAAATGTCCCAATACCAACGACCCTAGTGGACGAGCCACAAATGAAATGGCGAAGGATGCAAGCGAGGCAAGACGAGAAACAGCGTCATCGCTACCGGGGAAAAACAGCGGGCCAAAGATCAGTGCGGCGGCAGTGCCATAGAGATACAGATCGTAAGTTTCCAGCGCCGTCCCGAAGAGACTTCCGGCCACTACGTTCTTCATGGATTTTTTTTCACAATCGTCCAGATGTTCGAGATCTTCCTCGACAGGACGCGAGATAGTAGTTTGCATGATTTCACCTTTTGTTATTGTAAATATGCAAGTATCTTTTCTTATTTACGTGAGCATCCAGATAAAAGACTAAGAGCCTCTCAACGTTTTGATGAAGTAATCTCGATCGCCCATCTGGCCGCCTTTCAGGGCAACCTCCAATCTTGCGAGATACGGCTTGTGAGAATGCATCTGACACAGCGGAGCGCCAGGCGAAATGTCAGACTTGATGACGAGAGCATCAGGGGCAAGAATCTTAGTAACCTGGCTGGAAGTATCTCCTCCTGATACAACCAGTCTCTTCAACGGATAGGCTTCAAGAATTTCAAGCACTACGCGCCCGAGTTCGACAGCGAGTTTTTTTCCGCCTTGAACTCTCGCTTCATCACGATGCAAGCCTTCGAAAAGCATTGCCTCAATCATCTGCTCGATTCGCGGATCATTCGGGCCCTTAGCCGTATGGATCAACACTGATCGCCCTTTTTCAAGATGCGATACTGCAGCAGTGACTACGTCACTTACCGCTGCACTCCGGCGAGCGTCAACGATCAACGCAGCAGCATCAACTTCAAGCTCGACGAATCCATAATCAATCGCGGCGTCTATCTGCGCTTGACTCAAGGGTGAAGCGCTACCCGAAATAACCAGCACCTGCTCCACCGACTTCAATGGTTCCATCTGTGCTTCGCGCGCTTCCATCAAGCCGGCTGAACGCCAGTGCTGTGTCAGCCCATATTCGACACCGGAAGAGCCGACTACAAACAAAGGTGCATCGCTCGATGACAGTTCAGTCAGCACGCGACCAGCAGTCGTCATGTGCGCTTCAGTTGTGCCATCAAACAATACGGCATCGTGCTGGCCAGCCAGTTCTTTTACCCAGTTGGAGAGGTCGGAGTTTTGCTCCATCTGACGAATATCGATCTTGCTGATCGACAAGTTTTTTTGTTGACCGATATGAATACTCAGGTCGGCCTCATGCATCGGCGTGATCGGGTGAGCCCGCATGATCGGATGGCGGTCAATCCTATGCACCGTATGATCAGTTTTAGAAAGCGCGTACAGGTTACCGAAGACACAGTAACGACCCAGTGCCGGATTGCCCGCGATGATCGGTATGCCTTTTGTCCCGAAGATGCGTGTAGCCAGCTCGATAACGTGACCGATACTGCCTACAGTCGACGCGCTGTCGAATGTGGAACAGACCTTGTAGTGAACGAGCGACGGAGACAGACGTTTGATCGCCTGGAAGATTTCAGGCAGCACATCATCCATCTCGGAGTTGGACAATGCACGGCTGTCTCCGGCGATTCCGATAGCGTCGAATCCACCCATTTCGGCCAGCTGTTCCGGGGTAGGTGGAGTCAAAAACAATGCGCACCTGAGACCAGCTGCCGTGAGGACCTCCAACGCATCGGTCGAACCCGTGAAATCATCTCCATAAAACACCAGGGAGAGATTGGAAGCTTGGTAGGAGCCCATGAGCTACACGCCTCCGAATTTTTGCAAGGCGGCGGATAAAGCAGGCTTACTCTCTGCATAGTGTTCCAACGGTACGTTTTGGACAGCAGCCTCCCACCCTTCACGCATGCTTTGCACACCGGCCGCAATACCCAACGGATGGCCGATGATGCCGCCACCCGCGAGGTGCATGAGATCGACGGACTTCAGCTTGTTGAACAGGACTGGCGCCTGTGCTGCCCATTGACCGGAGGAAAACACCGGCATCAAGGGTCGCATGCCAGCGAACGGCGCCAGGCAGCTTTTAGCGGATGAAATGACAGAGTCGTCCGGCTCCCAGAATTTGCTTTGAATCCCATTGACATGGAGATGATCAATTCCGGCCAGTCGCCAAATTTTCTGATAGACCTCAAACGAGAAACCGAGTTGAGGATAGCGGGTTAACGCCCCCCAACCGGTACGGTGACCATGGATCGGTAGCTGTGAATGCTTGCGGATGTGCTCGACCGCAGAATGACCGACCCAGTTCAGACATAGCATCACGCATGTGCCGCCCGCCTCCAACACAGCATCATGCCGACGTAACATCTCGTCGATGCTGCCGGAGATGTTGATCGCGTACATTGGCATACGCCCCAGCCGGTCGGCATGCTTATGAAGGATCGGCATCACTGCCTTCAAGCGTGCGTCAAACGAGGCGTAAGCAGGATCGATGAGCAACTCATCATCTTTGAGGAAATCGATGCCACCTGCGCAGAGCTCATCAGCCACAGATGCAGTTTGTTCTGGGGTTAACCCAATACTTGGTTTGATGATGGTGCCGATAATGGGACGGTCATGCACACCACACAACGCCCTCGTGCCCTCTATGCCAAATCGTGGCCCCTGGAAACCGGCTGCAAATCGCTCAGGGAGTTCCAAGTCGAGAACTCTGAGACCGCTTACTTCGCCGATTTCAAATAGATTGCCGGCAATGGTCGTCAACAAGGCGGGTATGTTATTGCCTATGTTGGCCGTTGGAAAAGCGATGGTAACTTCCCCACGGTAATACGTATCAGAAGGGTTATGCCTGGACAAAAACTCGCTATAAAGCGATGCACCGGTAGTTTCCGGAAGAGGATCGATGGACACAACACGCGCACGGGAGCGCTCTTTGAGCTCTGCCGATTCACCTGGAAGAGAAATAAAGGTGCCGCTCGACTGCTCACCTGCGATCACCTCACTTACCCGCTCGATTGGGTAGCTGCTCTCGACAAAAAAGCGGGCAAAAAACTCCTCTCGCCCGGCCTTGAGATCGACCATGATGGTTGCCTCGACTTTAGTTGTTATTGTGAATCCGCTCGGCTTTGTCCCAAGCAGTTTCAAATCAATATACATTGACCCCGCGACGATCCAATCGATATGATTTCCGCTGAGCGTGAGTAAAACTCACATTAATAATTGAGGCCGACGAGAGCGCCTCGCCTTCGCAGAGGTATTGGAGATGTCATCGCCCGCCAGGCCTTCGCTCAATGCCCTGAGGGCGTTTGAGATGATCGCGCGCAAAGGAACTTTCAGTGATGCGGCGGACGCGCTGTGTGTCACTCATGGCGCTATCAGTCGACATATCCGAAGCCTTGAGGACTCGTTAGGCGTCGTTCTTCTCACTCGCAATGCCCACGGCACCAGGCTTACACCTGAAGGGGCCAGACTCGCAGCTGGGCTAAGCAGGGCTTTCTCTCTGATACAGGAGAGCATTGACGAGGTGCGCCCACGCCCGCTGGAGCTTTCTTGTTCTGCGTCGATCATGATGCACTGGCTCCTGCCCCGGCTGGCAAAACTTCACAGTAGTTTTCCCACCATGGAATTGGGCTTGAGAACCGGGCACGGCCCAATCGACTTCGCTCAGGAGGGGGTTAGTGTCGCGATACGACTGGATAGCATCGAACCCCCTCCAGGTATCGAGCCAATTGCGCTTACCAATGAATGGGTAGGAGCGATTTGTTCGCCTGAATACCTCGCTACGTCAGGTGTTCGAGATGTGAGCGACCTCAGTAGAGAGCGACTATTGACCACCAAAACCCGGCCTCAGGCCTGGAAAGACTGGTACTCATCGCTACAGCTGGATGCCGGCGATTTACTGGAGATGGAGTTCTTTGAACACTTTTATCTGTTGATACAGGCGGCCAAGGTGGGACTGGGATTTGCCTGTGTGCCACGCATGTTGGTCGAGGCAGAGCTTGAGAGTGGCGCGCTGGTCGCACCTTTTGGGTTCGCTCAAGGCGCGGCCAAGCTGGTTTTGTGGGTATCGCCCAGCGCGAGATTGCGGGCTGACACTGCAGATCTCGAAAAGTGGATCAGGAAGGAGATGTCTGAGAGCTAAACGAGCGCCCGAATGGACGCTCGTGATAACGGCGATTACAGATCACCCGCACCCCACGCGAGGAAACCGCCGTCAACTGGCAACACGATGCCATTCACATAAGCCGCAACATCAGACGCAAGATAGCTAACCGCGCCTGCGATTTCTTGAGTGGTTCCGTATCGCTTGGCCGGGATGGCATTGCTGTATGCCTGGCGGAAAGCATCGCTGTGCAGCTCTTTTGTCATGGGGGTATCAACCGGCCCAGGGGCAATAGCATTTGCGGTGATGCCAAACTCACTCAGTTCTACCGCCATCTGTCGAGTCAATGCGATCACCGCGCCTTTGGAGGTGCCATAGGCAGTACGCCCTTTGCCCACTGCCCGCATCCCTGCAACGGAAGCAATATTGATGATCCTGCCGAAACCATGTTTACGCATGATCCGCGCGGCTAGCTGGCAGCACATGAATGTACCCGTGACGTTGATGAGCATCGTTTTGTTGAAGATGTCCAGGTCGAAGTCCAGGAACGTCATGGTCTTCGCGATACCTGCCGAGTTTACCAAAACATCACACCGGCCAAACTCGCTCTCGATCCAGGAAAAGGCATCAGAAACGGAGTCCGACGAACCAACGTCCATCTGGCAGGCATCAGCTGTATAGCCCTCTTCCCGGAGGTGGCGCGAAAACCGCTCCGCTTCCTGCGTATTGATGTCGCAAATGACGACGTGGTGACCGTCTCTTGCCAATGAAGTGGCTGCTTCAGCCCCGATACCCATCGCACCGCCCGTGACGACGGCGATTTTTTTATCTGCGTTCTTCATCGAAACCCTCTCTTGTTATGATCGCCAAAGGCTTATCGGATCTCTCAAGGCTAGAGCTGCAGTGGGTGCTGTGCAATCGATAAAAAATCGCGAAAATCTCATGAAACCTCACACTAGGTGTTGAGGCTGTAGAGCCATTGGGCCTAGTGCTCCATCAGGCAAAGCAACAGCGTGACGTGCGCGACAGATCTTTAAAGCATCTGCAAACAATAACGCAACCCTATAACCCGCTGTGCAGTTGAGTTAACAATCGCCACCGACTTTAATTTTCATCTTTAAACGAATCATTGCAGCTTATGCATTCGTGGAGCTATTAAGCAAAGTGCTTCACTTGCCGGGAAGTCATGCTCACGGGGTCAAAGATCTAAGGAGGGGTTTCAATCTGATCATGAGGGTCAGGGCAAATA